>Ga0068862_100004565_pt1 | contig 11673 bp, 7 predicted proteins | sample KBSSwiS52_FD_66598 | JGI IMG/M metagenome (GOLD analysis project Ga0068862, IMG submission 66598) | Switchgrass rhizosphere microbial communities from Kellogg Biological Station, Michigan, USA - KBS Switchgrass S5-2 | ecosystem: Host-associated > Plants > Roots > Rhizosphere > Soil ... | reverse complement strand
GATGATGATGATGATGATGATGATGAGGAGGAGGAGGAGGAAGAGGAAGAGGAATAACCATGGGGGGTTTGGTTTTGAAAAACTTGCCATACCAGTCCGAGGTCGTCAAATCATACAGAGGATGGAAAGAGCCCGTTAAAGGCTTTTGTGATCCGGGTTGTAATGTCTTCCACTGGAGGGGAAATGAGGTTTGTGGACCCAACTGCAGATGACATGATTTCAGTAATTTGTCGCATTGCGCCTGCAACAATGCCCGTATTTTTGTTTTCATAGTTGCAGCTGCTGCTTGTTCTTTTTCTTTTTTAAACGAGTTGGTTATTAGCGCAAACAACATTCTTTGAAATTCATGGTCCAGAATTCGTTCCACCCATCCACATTGAAGTTTTTGTTGCTCAAACAAATGTTTGGTCAGAAATTCAGAATAAACAAACATTAGATTTGAAGGTTGTAGAAAAGGCTTGGCCTTTTCATCCAATAACGGCTTCCAATCTCCATGTGAAACAAAAATGTAATTGACCATTTCCCCCTTTTCTTGTTTGTTATCTTTTTCTTTGTTCTCTTTGTTGTCTTTGTCATTGGGTTGGACATCATCATCATAAACCGAAATGACTGTTTGTAAATTGCAAAGAATGCAAGCTATTTCAAGTTCGAGTTTGCGTTCGTCTTCATAGTTGCTTTTCTTTTCATAATCGCGGCGCAAATTTTTCAAGAGATCCGATTGATTTTGGGAACGACCCGATAGAAAAGTCGACAAGTTGGGCAAGTAATCGCTTGCATCGGCATACACCTGATTTTTATCGACTATTTCTTCTGTGTTTCGCCCCCACTGCAAAAACTTGATGATATTCCCAGTAACATTGTGAATCACAAATTTGAACGAATGAAATTGGATGGCTTGGTTTAATCCTTCGGCCAAATTGTCTTGTGGAATCGCCGCGATATTCAAATCCGGAAAGATAATATGAAATCCGCGATTAAAATACTTGATCAATCGGCGTTCATAAGTCGTACTGCGACGTGTGATGTCCACAATATTCACCATGTTCCGATAGGAATATTTGGATAACGTTGTCATCCACACATTTTCACCATCATATCCCACAGCCGAACTTCCCAAATCAAAACCATGCAAAATTTCACTGATCGACTTGTAAGCTCGCAAAATGATTTGGAATGTCAGGGCTTTGTGTTTATAACAAACCGGCAGCTCAGACACAAACATGCTCACCGAATAGGCATTTCGTACATAGGAAATCTTGGTGGCTGGATACGATATCAGATTTCGTTCCGATCGATTTAATGTTGCTAACAATGTCAAGATACGTTTGATTTTCAAGTGATTGAGTTGCCATTCATCGTTTGACTTGTCAAAGATCCAACGAATCGGCTCGTCGATCAACAATTGGTTGACATACGTCGTAATTTCACGTTTCGCCGATTTGGAAATTGATTTTTTCTTCTTTTTTTCCCTGTTCAGATCACGAGACCGCACACGATCGGAATGTTTATATCGAAAAATCTGAACGGGTCTTGTTGGTTCTTCTTTTGGAAGCAAGCGTAAATCAAATGTTGCCCATTGAGAACCCGCCTGACGATAACAATCTTCATATGTTTCAATCAAGACGCGCCGAATTTTTTCATTGATTTCGCGATGATCTGAAAACATGTGTTGCAAATCATTCAACACACGTTTCAACACAATGTTGGGTTGGTCGGTCCCATAAATAAACATATCGATATCATGATTCGTTCTGTGGCTGGCCTCTTCATGACGGAGATTCGTCAATAGGTTGCTAATGGATCCACCTGCAATCAGCACGTTGTTCCAATCAAAATTGTAATCTTGAAACATGGGATACAAATTGTCAAACTCCATCTTGAATTGATCAATATTGTGTTCTTGTCCCTGGCGGGCAACACGAAGTGAATCCACCAAAATTGGGTGTTCATCAGGGATCTTTTCTGCAAAGGACAACCTCGTCAAGGTAAACACATCGTCTTTGACCCCTTCGTACCGATGTTTAACATCGATGTCCAACACTTCTTTCATCGTATGCAACACCTCTTCTTTTTCTCCTTTCTTTTCGTCTTTTTTATCGTCTTTTTTTTCATCTTTCTTTTGATCGTCTGAATCCGATGGGGTTTCTTCTCCTTCTCCTTCCACATCATAATCTTCATCCTGATCTTCTTCCTCCTCCTCCTCAACCGGTGACGGCGATCGTGAGGGTGAAGTGCGATCATCGTCATCCTCGGCGTCGTCCCCCTTGTTGTAACCTCGCACAGGTTTCTTGTTGTACCCTGCCACAGATTTCATTTTGCGCTCTGGCTTTTTTTTTATCGAGACTCCTTTTTTGGCCACACGCGACATTTTCTTTTTCTTTCTGCAACAAGACGACCACACCTTGTCGTTGCTACTGTTTGGAAAAATATGCTTTCTCCTATGTGTGTTTGAAAAAAAAAATATAATTTAGATCCCAAAACAAATTTTTGGATCAAGGAAACCACGATGTTTTCTTCAATTATACGAAATTAAAAAAAAGAGAAATTCACAAAAAAACACATTTATCTAGCGTCCAAAGAAAGGACGGATCCTACCCGGTTGCAGGGGCCCAATGAATCCTTTCACAGAAGACCGTTTTTTCAGAGATGCCTTTTTAGGCGATGCCTTCTTTTTGGCAGGCGATGCCTTTTTAGCGGGAGTTTTCTTCTTGGCAGGAGCCTTGCGAACCGCGACGGTACGGGTTTTGAGAGCGGTTTTCGGAGCTCGGGCGTTCGCTTTCTTTTTCGCTTCCGATTTGTTCTGTGCCAGGATGTTTCTCGGCTTACCAACGGCTTTGTTCTCTTTGTCAAAGTAAATCACTTCCCATTTTTTAGCCGTTGTTGATGCTGCCTTTTTCTTTTTGGGTGCAGCTTTCTTCTTTTTGGAAGCAGCCTTTTTCTTTTTGGGAGCACCCTTTTTCTTGTTGACTCGATACATTCGGCTACCAATCTCCATTTTAACCGCATCTTTCGGGGCTTTCGAGTTTGCTTTCTTTTTGGCTTCGGCAAGATTCTTCGCCGTTATGAATACGGGTAATGAATATTTGTTAATGATTCCGTTTTCGTTATCCAGGTACAACAATGCCCATGACCGATTCTTGGCTGCAGCCTTTTTCTTTTTGGGAGCAGCCTTTTTCTTTTTAGAAGCGCCCTTCTTCTTTTTGGGCGTGGCCTTCTTCTTTTTGGATGCGGCTTTCTTCTTTTTGGATGCGGCTTTCTTCTTTTTGGAAGCAGGTTTCTTCTTTTTCGCGGTTTTCGAGTGAACTCGGGTTCGTTTAGCTTTTCGGGCTCGGGCAGCCAGAATCTTTTGTCCCAATTCTCCCTTGCGTTTCACCAACTTTCCCGTTTTCGGATTTCGCACCATGCTCTTGGGGATTTTCTTTTTCTTTTTCGCGACACCTCCCATGTTCAGCGCATCGTCGTCATCATCCTCAGAATCATAATCCTCATCGTCATAACGACCAGACATGGGTGCACCATATTCGTAATCATCGTACGAATAATGTGCGCCCGTGTAGGGTTGCTGCTGACCAGAACACCCAGCTCCTCGTGACGATGATGATGAGCGGCCTCCTTCCCGCCAGGATGAACCCGGGCGCATAAAAGCATCCACGTCATTGGCAATATCGTCCTCCTCATCGTCGTCGTCCGCATGGTTTTCATAGTCACCTCCCTGACGGCGATACATTGTGTCTTGAACGCGAGCACGAAATTTCTGAGCCGCTCGCTCTTTCTCATTTGAACTGAGACCTGCGGTTTTCTTCATTTCCGATGCGCGTTTTTGAACTTGCGCCAACAAACTTTGACGTGTCTGTTCGATGTGGGCTCCTCCAAAGCGCTGGGCAGCTTCCAATGGCGTCATCATCGGACTATTGTGTGAGTATGAAAACATCAAAGGAGGAGGATAGCTCTCTCCACCCACCCGAACCACACGGGTAAGAGGGCGTGCTGGGGGCTTCCCCATTTTTTTCATCTTTAAAGTTGGAGGTGCTCTTCACCAACTCTCGCTTATTTTTTTAAAAGAGGGAACACAGCGAGGGCGAGGGGACAAGGAGCAAAAGGTGTGTGTAAGAAAAAAAAGGAGAAAGATGGCCGCCACCCAGAAGAAAGAAGAAACTTTGCTGTCTTTTGTCCAGCTCAATAAAAATATTCGTGTGTTTTACTCTCAAAGTCTGGGCCAAGACACAAAAGAAGCCCCAAAACAACCTCAATTGATACTTCAGTTGTTTTTAGCCACGCTTCCACGCCGATTCTTGGCGAAAACCACCTTTCATACTTTCCAACAAGAAAATTTGTACCACATTATCGGTTCCAATTGGCATACTGTTTTGTATGGTGCAGAAGCATTGGTCTTGTCTGGGGCTGAATTGAAATCTTGGAAAGCCGTACCGAATCAACAAGACCCCACACAATCTCTTTTGTCCGAAGTTATTCACGATACCGTTCATTTTTGGATGGTTTTTTTCGAAGCTTACGTGAAGGACTGGAATGACCAATTTTTATTGCTTTTCACCCTCTTGCTTCAAGCCTGCTATGATTTCGAACTCGTGCAAGACTATGATCGCATTCTCACCTATATTTTGACGAAAATCGAAACTCAACCCGACCGATTTTCAATCTATGGAATGGGCTATTTCTTTGCATTACAATAACATTGCTTTTGTTTCTCAGAAAAAGAAACACATTTCTCATCTTGGCCCCTATAACACACACACTTAGGTGAAAAAAGCAAGGGTGGAATCCAATGCTGCATCAGGAATCATCCATTGAATGACAGATTTGAAGTAATTTTTGACTTTTTCTTTTTGGGTCCAGTTGGGCCAAGCGCTGGGATGCATGATCAAATACTCAATGGCTTTGAGATAAAACTTGAGTTGAGTGACATCATGATCCCAGTGGGTGGAACGTGTCAATGTTTCTTGTATCTTGAAATTGAACATCATCAACCACGAGGAAACACTTTCGAGTTGTTTCTCTGTTAGTTTGCCTTGTTGTTCTTGCAAGACAAGACTAATCCGAGTCAGCTCATTTTTGAGTATTTTGGATTGGTGGTCGAATTTGGTTTCGTGTGTTGAAATCAGTTTGGACGAGGAGGATGCTGGGGGGACGATGATCTTTTTTTTCTCGGTCTTTTTGGTCTGGGCATCTTGGTTTTGGCCCTTGGCTTGGATTGGAATAATTTTAGCGGTTTGTTCAGCCATTGCTTGACGTTGAGTCATTTCTTGTATTTTCCTTGAAGCCCAGATAAAACCGCCTTCTTGGTCTTCTTGGTCATCTTGATCCTCTTTATCACTTGTAGTAGCGCTTGGTTCAACAACTTTTTGTTGTGGGGGTACAACTTTGTGTTGTGGGGGTACAACTTTTTGTTGTGTCGGATGCGTGGGCAAAAAGTTCGAAAACGTCACTGTTTCGGCCATTGGTAAAACCGCTTTCCAAATGGGAGGTGTGTTGGCAGAGGCGACCACCAACCCTTTTTGTTGGAGCAGATATAAAAAAGGATTGATAGCCGAACGACCAGCATTTGGGTTTCCCGTGACATGCTTGGCAATCACCACGGCAGATGCACCATTTGGATTGGATCGTAAAAAATCCAATGTTTTTTTTTCTTCTTCCTTCCCAAGGGCAGCCTTTACAACGCCACATCCACCGAGACTCGCATCGGGTATGCTGACACCAGATATGCCCATTATCATAATTTCCAATGCTTTCACACGATTTTCCAAAAGGAATACTTGCTTTTGGAGTTGCTCTATTTCAGCCATCTAAATGCCAGCAAGACTAAAATGTCAGCAAGAGATGAGAAAAGGAGAATATTTTTTTATGCAACGGGAATCGTGTGATGGAGAGGATATTTCAAAATGGTTGGCGCTTGTTTTCGTTTCCTTGACCAAACCCCTCGAGCTTGGGGTTCAAATGGAGGAAGAGATGGCTGTGACGGTGCGGGCAGTTTTAATTGAAAGAGTACATGTGGCAACAGTGGTACTGGTAAACTTCTCGGTTGTTTGGATTGACGAACAGGTTGAATGGGTAATAAAAAAGGTAACAATGGAGGAGGAGAAGATGTTGGTGGGATTTGAATCTGGGAATGAGTTAATTGCTCCGAACGAGCGGAATATTGTACAAACAATGACACATGGCGTTGAAATGTAATGGGACAAGGAACAAAATTCCACTCGAGGACGTTTGTCATCTTGATTTCACATTTTTTAATGCGTTTACAATCCATAAAGTCAGTTGCTCCACATACGACGGCCACGGCATGGACAAATGGATTCAGCGAAGGATAAAGTGCCGTGTAGTGGTCATCTTGATATTTGTTGGCTAGAATCAAACTGGTAGAAGGATGGATGGGGAGTGAAAATGAGAAAAAAAAAAGAAAACAAGCTCGATTGGATCTTACCCAGAGACAATGATCTCGTACAATTCTTTAATATGATGTATGTTTTCGCGGGCTTTTTGGATATATTTTTCAATATAAGCCCAAGCAACAAAAAGAGCTTCGTTGGAAATCCATATCCAAGATCCAATCCTAAAGCAGAACAAAAAACAAAAACAAATCAAATTCGTATGAGAATGAAAATGACTCACCCTGTAATGAATCGTTGTAGAGTGAGATTAGGGAGATCGGGAATCGTCAATGAAATATTTTGGCCAAATTGCTCTTTTAAAAATTGGGGATAGGTGTCACCCATCCACCATAAAATCTTGAAACGAAGGGCTTTCACATCGGGTGGGAAAAGTTCTTCTTCCAGCGTGTCTATGCAAACACAAGTGAGCTTTCTCGAGAATGTGATTTCTCTCGTGAAAATACTTACACGAAAAATATTCCCATACAAGAAGCAGTGCATCCGTGTTCAACACGCCACCCAACGACTCACATATTTGTGTCCATTGAGGGATTGGATACACAGAGGACATCTACAGACAAGTTGAAGGATACATGCAAAAAAAATGTTTACTATGGGGCCAAGATGAACAAAAGAAAAAATGTGTCTTTGATTACGAAGACACCGATGGCGTCGTGTCGAGTAATGAAAAGGACGAAGATTGCCATTGATAGTAACCCGATTGTCGTGTGAGCGTTGGCGAATCCGGCGGAGGTGGGATATTGTCCTGTTCGGGGGATGAGACTTGTTCTTTTTCTTCTTTATCCATTTTGTTGACCTTGCTGTTGTTGATCAGTCCCTGACCGACGGGAGACGGTGGCGGCATCAAGAACACCTAACCAAAAAAAATGGGCCACAATTTTAAAATTCTGCTCGTCCATGTGTAACGCTTAGACTTTTAAAACAGAATCGATCGAGGATGAAAGACCAACACAGGGCAGGGCGACGAAAAAATCAAGTCAATTGAAAGCACAAGGGCTCAGGCCACAAAAAATCAAGCGCGTGCGCACGCCTTTCGTCCATTTCACTCAATTACAGATCGAAACAGTAGAATGGTCATCTCCCATCACGGCTCAACATCCAAATCCAACTCCCTCTTTCTGACAGAGCGCTTTGCCAATCCTCCCACCCCCTCCCCCCTACCCCCAATGCTCTAGATGATGCGATTGCTCATCTTATCCTTATTGGCTGTGATGGTGAATGCTGGACTCAAAACCCCTGTGGCAATGTGTCAGCCCGATCATCCTCTCTACGACTCGACGATCTGTGCCGCCGATCAAGATCGTCGATCCGCAGAGTGGCTCAAGACTGCTCTTCAAACATTTACAGCAAGTCCGAATAGTTGGAACGGACAACAAGAATACTCCACATTGGTTTCACGGGTTTTTCAAGCATGCCAACGCAAAGACCGGGTGCCCGTGAATTGGGCCAACTTGTTGGACCTCGAAGGTGACATTAGTATGCTCGCATCGTGCGACCACCAAGTTTTGTTGGATTTGGGCGACGTGCAGCAATACGGCACACTCCGAAAACTCCGCACCGACGCCTTGGGCCAGGTCGCCGCTCATGTAATCACCGAACTGCGCAACATGGCTTCGACCGCGCATGTGAGCATTCGCATGTGTGCTGTTGTGGGCGCCATGTCCACGATGCAGCTGCTGTCCAATAATTTGCTTCCAGCATTAGCCACAAACCTCAACGCAACGTCTCTGGGTCGCAATTGCGATCTGTTCGACCATGCCTGTGCAGCCTCTGCATGTTTCGCTGATGCTCGCGAGCTCTTTTCCTCATGGGTCGACGGTGCCATCAACAACCATGTCGTTCAAGCCGCTTTGCTGGCGTTTGATCTCTGTGCTCGTTTTGTGTTTCAAAAAGTGTAGCGCTTCTTCCCGGCCTGCTCTCAACTTGTCTCTTTTTTTCAGAAATGAAGTCCGTTTGGTTATTTGTCGTCATCATGGTGGTGGCGGTGGAATGCACTCCGCTGGTTCGTCGCATCGTGCCTCAAAGCTCTTATCCGGATACGGCCTGTTTGGATGGTTCACCCGTGGTTTATTATGTGCGTACACCCATTCAAAGCAACACCAAGTGGATTATTTTCATGGAAGGCGGCGGTTGGTGCTACAATGCCGATTATTGTGTGGGTCGCGCACAAAGTAATTTGGGAAGTTCCCTGTGGACGCCAACCAACATGAATTTCGGGCCGGGTATCATGGACGACAACCCGGCGGGCAATCCCGATTTTTTTGGGTGGAATTATCTCTGGATCAAGTACTGCGATGGTGCAAGTTGGCTCGGCAATCTCACGGCGCCCTATGTCCATCAAGGCCATCCTTTGTATTTCCGTGGCCTTCCCAACTTGGTCAGCACCTTTAATCATCTTCAAGCGACGGAAACGGCATTTCGTGACGCTTCCGAGCTGGTGATTACGGGCTGCAGCGCGGGTAGTTTGGGTGTGCTGTTGCACTGCGATCGCATGAAGGCGCTCATGCCGGAAAGCACCAAAGTTCGGTGTTTGGCGGATGCCGGTTTTTTCATGGATTTCACTACTGCTCCTTTATCGTTGCCCAATAACCAAGACCGGCGGGTGTTTGCGGCCGAAGTCGCCTCTTTTTCTAAATTGCAAACCGGCGGCAAGTTTGAATCTCTTCCACCGGCTTGTTTGGCCATGGTGCGCGAAAGCGCGGCCCGCCAAAACCATGCAACGCCAGAAGACTGGTATCATTGGTGTATTTTTCCGGCCATGTTGATGCACTTCATCACCACTCCGGTGTTTTTGGTTCAAGAAACGTACGATGACTGGCAAATGGCTCAAATTTGGTTTACCGGTGGCTTTGGCGATGTCACTCCACCGTCGCCCTACACCAATTGCGCCTTTAATCTTGGTAATTGTCAATTGAGCTGTGCATCCCAGACTCCGTGTGCCAGCGCCAACACCTGCGACCCCAATTGCCAAATTTACCACAAACTGCAACGGTATCAAAATCTTACGGCCTCGGCGATTCAACGAAGTGTGGATCCTCACCCGCAACATGGCTATTTTGTGACGAGTTGTTGGACTCACTGCCAAGTGATTACACGCTGGGGACCCAACAGAGGTCCAACCATTTCGGGCAAACGGATGCACGAAGTTTTTGGAGATTGGTACTTTGATCGACCCAATGTTGCCAAGCGTTTCATGATGGGCGCCTATCCATATGTTTCACCGCCGTCGACATGCTGAGAAACTAGGATTTTTTATTGGAAAAATAAAAAGCATCGTGATTGTTTGTCCACAAGCATTTTCGAGAATTCAAGGGAGGTAAATTTGCAACAGACAATCCACTCAAAAATAAATCAATTGTTTTGTATCGTCGGACATTTTTGACTCGTTCTTGTTTACATATGGATCGACATAATTCCACATCGATAGGAACTTGTTGGGTAATCAGCCAAACCAACATTTGTAAATCACCGGTGCGAACAGCAATTTCACAATACACTTGATGTTTAAAATTGATTTTACCCAAACACCATTTCAACACATGGAACAACCGAAATTGAACCGCACCACCCAAAAATTCCAAATAACCAGAGCTCTCTGGATGGAACGGGTTGTCATCCTCATGATCCAAAAGCCAATTCAACATACAAATCATCGCGGATCGGGTTGGAATGGCGGCCAATGCGACAACGAATAAATGTGTACCTGGACTATTCAATGGTATTGTCAGGGTGAGATTCGGTATTTTTTTGACTAGAGATATTACACGTGCCGAGAAGGAAAAACTCAATTTTCGATCCGCTGTAATGTAGTCCATGTTGCGTTGTGTCCATCGACCGAAACGAGCATAGAGCCAATCCAAGACGTAAAAATTGACATTCAACACCGCTTCTTGATACGCTCGCTCGACATTTAAATATTTCAACTCGTGGAGAACTTCAAGAAACGAGATCGAGTCGACTGTTTTTCGGCAAATTCGATTTAAAATTGTTGGAGATTGATTCCACTCCGATTGCGAAACCAGTTTTTCAGTCAAAATCCATTGAAACACATGGCCAAATCCATTGTCGATAATACTTTCCATGGGAATTATAGCATACTTTTTGGGATCTTCCAACAAGAGATCTCCAGCAGAAAAAATGGTTTGTGCTGGACGATATTGATGAAGAATTTTCAGCATGTCCAACGAACCCCACTTTAATGCCCCGAGAAAAATCTCCTTGTAATCACGTATCACATCCACTTTGTGATCCATCATCCATTTGATCGATAAAGGATGAACCAGTGTGCGTGCGTCCATTGACCGATATCCTTCTTGGTAAGCCCAATCCATCACCTCAACATGCCCCTGTTTAGACGCCGCATTAAAAATGATGACCAGATGTGAGTATTTGAATGTTGTTGCGTATTCTTTTGTTGTTGCATATTCTTTTTTTAACCGTTTGAGGAGTTCAAGTTGATTTTTTGAGGCGAGGGTTTTCAATATGGCGTTAAATGCTATTTTTTTGTCGGGGTCTAATTTTATCCGCGCCAAAACATAAGGAATCGTTAAGAATCCCAAATATTCAATGTTGGCGAGATAAAAAGGATGTTCTTCAACGATGTCGTCGGTGAAGGATGGATACTGAACACAAAACCTTTGAAAAAACTTGCCTTCAGGTGCCGTATGGATCCACTCTGAGATTCCAAAATCATTGTCATCACCGACAGTCAAAAATTCAATGGTGTGATGATCATCTTCAACAAAATCCAAATCATGATCATGTTCTTCTAATTGATTAAAAATCAAATTGGCTAATCCCCATCGTTTAAAACGTAAACAGTATTCCAAACAATGTTCATCATATTTCAATAGAGTAGCTTCTTCCAATAGAGTAGCCTCTGGATAGTGGCCAAAGATATCCAAGCGATTGCATTCTCGTATTAAATGAAAATTTTCTTCCCCCAATGTAAATAAATCTTGAGTTGGAATGTCGGGCTGTCTCAGCACTTGCTTGTGCCATTCTTTGTTCCAGACAAAATCTTTAAATTTTCCACTAGCCCACATCACAACATGAGGTAGATGATTTTTGGTTAAATGCAGGTATAAACCCTCATTGGGTTTCCATTTCTTGATTGCTAGCAACGGATGTTCTAGTTCGGGAATCCAATCCGAAAACATCACCCTTTCCCCATACACCAAATAACGGCCGACCAATTTCCACAACTCGGGCAAGATTGAACTTTTGATTCTGGTTAAGGTTGTTGTTGAACTTGCAAGTTCATCCA
>Ga0068862_100004561_pt1 | contig 11675 bp, 7 predicted proteins | sample KBSSwiS52_FD_66598 | JGI IMG/M metagenome (GOLD analysis project Ga0068862, IMG submission 66598) | Switchgrass rhizosphere microbial communities from Kellogg Biological Station, Michigan, USA - KBS Switchgrass S5-2 | ecosystem: Host-associated > Plants > Roots > Rhizosphere > Soil ... | reverse complement strand
GGCGCTCGATTCCGTCCTTCTCGACATGTTCATCGACCTCAAGCCGTGGAGCACCCGAACGCGCTGAGTTAGGAGCCCGTCGAAGAAACGCTCTAGGAGCCTGTCGGAGAAACGCGGCTAGAGCGAGGAGAAGGGTCCAGCTGCGAGGCGGCGCCCGAAGCCCGGGCGCGAGGTGTAGTCTCTCTACGTTGAGCGCCCGGGCGAGGGCGCCAACGAAGCAGATGGGCCCTTCTCATCGCTCTAGCTGAGGAGCGCGGCCAGGAGGCCCCACGACGCAACCGCGGCCAACATGATCAAGCCCCCGATCCATTCCTGGGCTGTCGGAATACTGCCCATCTGTTGAGTGCGTCGAGCCAAAAAAAGGGGGCGCATCTCGACACGCCCGATCGACCGCCTTCTCGTCGTCGTCCGCAGACGCTGCACCCTCGAGCGACGCGGCCTCTGCACCCTCAGTCGTGCTCGCGCGTACACCCTCGATAGCCCCGGTCTCTTCGTGTTCATCATGATCGTTTCTCCTCTCGTCCGCTCTACATGCTCCGCATGTTCCGCAGCACGCCGACGACCTTTCCGAGGATCCGAAAGTCACCCCGGTCCGCGCCGACGACGATCGGCTTCATCGTGGGGTGCTCCGGCCGGAGCACCACGGCCTCGCCCTCTCGCGCGAAGCGCTTCACCGTCGCCTCCCCGTCGATCAGGGCCGCCACGATGTCGTTCGGCTCCGCCGACTCCTGACGGCGCACCAGCACGAGGTCGCCGTCGACGATGTGAACCCCGATCATGCTCTCGCCTTGCACCCGCAGCGCGAAGACGTCCTGCCCCTGTGCGGCGAGCCAGTCCGGCCGCAGCGGGATGCTGTCCTCGCGGTTCTCCACCGCCAGAATGGGCGAGCCCGCGGCGATGCGCCCCAGGACGGGGATCTCGCTGCGAAGGGACCGGCCGCTGGGCCGGCGCTCCGGCAGGACGAGGGTGCGCGACGCTCGCTTGGCCGTGACCCTGCGCTCGAGCATGCCCTTGCGCTCGAGCGCCTTCAGGTGGTCGAATGCCGCCCGCGCGGTAAAACCGAATCGCTCGGCGATCTCCCGGACCGCCGGCGGCACCCCGTGGCGCTCCGTGAAGCTGCGCATGAAATCCAGCACCTGCCGCTGCCGAGCCGTCATCTCCCTCACGCGCGCCCTCCTCCTGGAAGAGTAGTCAACACCCGTTGAGCACTAAAAGGCAACAAAAAAAGAAAGGAGGTGTGGGGACGGCTGGGAGAGGGCCCTAGGATCTCGTCGGAGAAACCCGGCTAGAGCGAGGAGAAGGGTCCAGCTGCGAGGCGGCGCCCGAAGGCAGCCGGCGAGGCGTACTTTCTGTACGTTGAGCCGTCTGTCGAGGGCGCCAACGAAGCAGATGGGCCCTTATCCTCGCTCTAGCCAGGCTCCCAGGGCTCGCAGACGGGGCAGGCGGCCAGGCCGGCCTCCCTGGCGTCGACCACTTGCTTGAAGTAGACGCGCTCGGGCTCGGCGATCCGCTTGACCCAGGTGCAGGTCCGGCTGTGGAAGAGCTTGGCACCGCGCTGGGCGATGTAGGGCTCGCCGACGTCTGCGGCCGCCTCGCCGTCGGGCTTGAGCCCCTCTTCGGGGCTCAGCACCTGATCGGGCGAGGCCCCGGCGTCCGTCGCCGCGGCGGTTGGGGTCTCCGTCGGAATCGGGCTCGTCGTGGGGTGGGGCATGGGATCGGGCTCGTTCATCTCGAGATTGGTCTCGATGGTCGTGCGGAACTCGTCGCTCGCCCGCTTGAACTCGCGCATGGCCCGCCCGAGGGACCGCCCGAGCTGAGGAAGATTCTTGGGACCGAAGACGAGCAGGGCGATGACGAAGATGAGGACCAGCTCTTGAAGGCCGATGTCAAACATGAGAGGGCCGGCTCACCGGCAGATCATACCACCGCGCGGCTCCGGCTCAGCCGGCACGCACGTCTGTGTCCCCATCGGCCCGCCCCATCGGAACGTCCCTAGACCTCCACCGCCCCTGCCCCCGCCGGACGAACCGCCGGACATCCCGCTCCCGCCGCTGCCACCGCCGCCGGCCCCGCGCCGCGTCGTCGTCATTGCCTCCTGGGCGCGCCGGCTGAAGCTCGCCACCCAGCGCTCGTAGCCGCGCAGCGAGAATTCGGCTCCGGCCGTGTACCAGGCCGGAGCGTCGACCGGGAGGCCTTCGAACCGCCAGATCCACCGCTCCGTCACCCCGAGCGCGATGGCCCAGGGCAGCCAGCGATGCAGCGTGTCGGCCGGCATACGCTCCAGCCGATCCTTCTCCGCGCGCTCGAGGAACTCGCGGAAGCCCTGCACGCGGACCATCGCCCGCGCCCCGTCCCAGGTCCTCCTCGGCATCACAGGGGAGAACGCGGCGATCACGAGCCCGCTCAGCGCGAGCCCAAGCGCGAGCGCGCCGCTCCGGTAGCCCGCCCACGACGGCGGCAGCGCATACACGATCGCCGCGGCAGCCAGGATGCCCAGGCCGAGGCCGAGCCAGATGCGCCGAACATTGTCGGGCGACGTGGGGAAGAGCCGCCGCTTCACCATGGTCCGGTACATCTCGTCCCGGATGGGCGGGAAGACATTGTCGTAGTCCCGGCGGACCTCGGAGAGGAGGCGCAAGGTCAAGCGCCAGTCGGTGTCGAAGAGCTTGCCGAGCACGAACAGCTCGAACGGCCGAATGGCGGGATCGCCCGAGATGGGCTTGAGGCGGCGCAACAGGAAATCGAGCTCGTCGTCCGCCCGCGCGACGGGCTCGATCCGCACGTAGCCGCGCACTGCCAGATCCACGATCGTGGCGACGACGTCGCTCGGATGCGCGCGCTCGCTCACCAGCACGCCGGCCTCCGCCGGAGCCAGGTCGTCCGGAGGCGCGTACTCGGGGTCGAGCGAGCGGTTGGTGGCGGGGTCGCGCCCGTAGGACCGCCACGCGAACAATCCCAGGACGAGGGCCAGCAAGGGCAAGCCGAGCGGCCAGTTGTCCTGGAGGAACCAGACGGCGGAGCGCAAGCTTGCCGGTCGCCCCACCACCCCCGGCGGCCAGGAGACGGCAATCGTGAGGCCTTCGCGAGGGCGCAGCGGCCGGGTCGTGCGGAAAGTGAGGACGTTGCCGTCGCGCTGCTCGACGTAGTCCGTGCCCGCGATGCCGCGAGACCCCGTGTAGGCGATGGCCAGGGCATCGCCGGGGATCGCCGCGGGCGGGCCGACGACCACCGCCTCGGCCTGGCGGATGGGCACGTCCCACTCGTCCCCGGTGACGTTCCAGTACAGCTCCTCGTGATCGTCGACGTTGAAGAGCCCGCGCCGCACGCGATAGACCACGGTCACCGTCTTGGTCGTATTGACCGCTCCCGGGACCCACGCCTTGACCCGCACGTAGCGCCCGGAGTAGGACACGTTCGTCTTGAGGGGCCGGAGCTGCTCGTCGAGCACCTGGACGCCGTCGAGCCGCAGCGCGAACTCGAACCCCCCGCGCGGATACCGCACCGGGATGACGCGATACGCGGCCTGATGGCTGCCCCGAAAATCGAAGGTGATCGCCTCGCGAACGTCGAGGCTCGCATCGGGATGAACCGTGATGCTGACGGCGAAGCGATCGATGGAGAACGCGCGCCCCTGCCCCCCCGCCGGCGTCGTCCCGGCCACGACGGCGAGGACGATCGCGGCAACGCCGAGAAGCCGGCACCTGACGCGGGCCTCGCGGGCGGCCGACGGCTTCGCCGTACGCGTGGCCCGGGAAGGACACCTTGCGCACCTGGCGATCATCGAGGCGGTCGAGCACGAAGTATCAACGTGTGGGATGGGCTCTCTCCTACTGCCTGCCGCAATGATAGCGGACCCTGCCCGTCGCCCGATACAATCGGCCCCCGCGGGGCGCGTGTGCGGTCAGGCGGAATCGCGATCCGACCTGCCTCCCGGCCCAGCTCCGCGGTCCGCCGATACGTGTTGAGGTAGGCGCCCAGCCACTCAGATGCAGCTCGAGCTCTCGCTGCCTCACCCGGAGCCGAGCGCGGCGTCCCCGTAGTCGGCCAGGATGGCGATGGCCTCCTTGCAGGTCATGGACGCCGCCGGAGCTCTTTGACGCCGCTCGGCTCCCCGACGAGCACCGTATGCGCGATCCCGACGAAGAGCCCGGTCCCGACGACCCCGGGGACGGTGTGGATCGCGATCTCGAGCCGCTCCGGATCCGCGATCGGCCCCACGGCGCAGTCCAGGATGACATTGCCGTTGTCGGTGATGAACGGCCGCCCGTCCACCTGGCGAAGCGTCGGGGCGCCGGCGATGGGGGCCAGGCGCCGCGACGCCAGGGGCAGGGCGAACGGCACGATCTCGACGGGCAGCCGGTGGTGGCCTCCCAGCACGGGCACCAGCTTCTCCGGCCCCACCAGGATGATCTGGCGCTCGGACGCGACCGCCACGATGCGCTCACGCACCAGCGCGCCGCCATAACCCTTGATGAGGTCGAGCCGCGGGTCGACCTCGTCGGCCCCGTCGACCGTCACCTCCGGCGAGGCCTCGTCGAGCCCGACGAGCGGGATGCCCAGCTCGCGCGCGAGTCGGGCCGTGGCCTCGGAGGTGGGAACGCCGCGCACCGAGCGCCCCGCCTTCACCTCGGCCCCGAGCGCGCGAATGAACGCCGTCGCCGCGCGCCCCGATCCCAGCCCGATCACTTGCGCCCCCGCGCAGAGCGCGAGCGCGCGCGCGGCCACACGGTCCAGCTCGGCCGCGCTCGCGGGGGGTGTGCCTGTCTCCGCCATGGTCATCCTCCCTCGTCGCGGCGGCCGTACTGCTCCATCAGCTTGGCGACGAGCCCGGTCCAGCCCGTCTGGTGGCTCGCCCCGAGCCCCGCGCCCGTGTCCCCGTGGAAATACTCGTAGAACAGGACGAGATCACGCCAGTGCGGATCGACCTGGAATCGCGCGATCTCGCCGTGCGCGGGCCGCCGGCCGGCGGGATCTCTCATGAAGAGGGCGGCGAGCCGACGCGACAGCTCGAGGCTCACGTCCCAGAGGGTCATCATCTGCTCCGACCCCGTCGGACATTCGACCTTGAGGGCGTCCCCGTAGAAATGGTCGAACTTCTGGAGCGACTCGATGATCAGGTGGTTGACGGGAAACCAGACGGGCCCGCGCCAGTTGGAGTTGCCGCCGAAGATCCCGCTCGTCGACTCCGCCGGCTCGTAGCTCACGCGGCTCTGCACGCCGTCCACGTCCAGCACATACGGGCGGGCGCGGTGGACGCGCGACAACGAGCGAACCCCGTGGTCGGACAGGAACTCCTGCTCGTCGAGCATGAACCGGAGCACGCGGGGAAGCTGCTCGCGCGTCACGATCGACAGCAGGCGCCGCGTTCCCCGCCCCGGGGCCTCGACCATCTGCACGTGCTCGGCGAACTCGGGGCGGTTGTCGATGAACCACTGCATGCGCCGGGCGAAGGCGGGCAGCTTCCTCAGCATCTCCGGCTCGATGGCCTCGACGGCGAAGAGCGGGATCAGGCCCACCATGGACCGCACGGTGAGCGGCTGCAGCCGGCCGTCGGGCAAGTGCAGCACGTCGTAGAAGAAGCCGTCGGCCTCGTTCCACACGCTGATGCCCTCGCCGCCGCGGTCGTGCGTGGCGTGCGCGATGTAGACGAAGTGCTCGAAGAACTTGCTCGCCACGTCCTCGTAGGCGCGATCCTCGTGGGCCAGCTCGAGCGCCATCGCGAGCATGTTGAGGCAATACATGCCCATCCAGCTCGTGCCGTCGGACTGCTCGATGTAGCCGCCGGTGGGCAAGGGCGCCGACCGGTCGAAGACGCCGATATTGTCGAGGCCGAGGAAGCCCCCCTGGAAGATATTGAGCCCCTCGGCGTCCTTCCGGTTCACCCACCACGTGAAGTTCAGGAGGAGCTTGTGGAACACGCGCTCGAGGAAGGTCCGGTCCGCCGTCCCGCGGAGGCGCTTGTCTATCTTGTACACGCGCCAGGCGGCCCAGGCGTGCACCGGAGGGTTGACGTCGCCGAAGGACCACTCGTAGGCCGGGAGCTGGCCGTTCGGGTGCATGTACCACTCCCGCAGGAGCAGGACGAGCTGCTCCTTGGCGAAGTCCGGGTCGACGAGGGCGAGGGGCAGGCAGTGGAAGGCGAGGTCCCAGGCCGCGTACCACGGGTATTCCCACTTGTCCGGCATCGAGATGACGTCGCTGTTGTAGAGGTGCGTCCACTCGTGGTTGCGGCCGCGCCGGCGCTCCGGGGGCGGCGGCGGTTGCGTGGGATCGCCCTCGAGCCATCGCCGGACGTCGTAGTGGTAGAACTGCTTGGTCCAGAGGAGGCCGCCGAGCGCGTGCCGCAACACCAGCTTGCATTCGTCGGACAGCGAGTCGGGCACGACCGTCGCGTAGAACTGGTCGGCCTCGGTCAAGCGGCGGGCGAAGAGGGCGTCGAAGTCGCCGCCGAGCTGATTCCCGCGCGGCGGCGCATTGGCGAGCCGGAGCTTGATGACCTTCGACTCGCCGGGGCCGAGCCCCACCCGATAGTGAAGCGCGGCCTTGGTGCCGGTGCGCGCGGGGTTGACGCGCCCCGGCACTCCGCGCACGACGTGGTCGTCGATCCCATCCTTCACGTAGGGTGAGCCGTTCGGGACGCCCCAGAGGCGCTCGAAGTTCGTGTCGTTGTCGGTGAACAGGAGATCGGGCGAGCCCTCCGCGACCAGCCAGCGCATGCCGAGCGCGTCGTGATCGGCCTCGATCACGGTGGCGCGCGCCCAGGCGCTCAGCGTGGGGCGCGGCGCTCCCCGGTCCCAGGACCACGTATTGCGGAACCAGAGCGTCGGCAGCAGATCGAGCACCGCTGCCTCCGGCCCTCGATTGGTGGCGGTGACGCGGATCAGGATGTCGTTGACGCCGGCCTTGGCGTACTCGAGCAGGATGTCCCAGTAGCGGTCCTCGTCGAAGACGCCCGTGTCGAGCAGCTCGTACTCCGGCGCGGTCCGGCCGCGCCGCCGGTTCTCTTCCAAGAGATCCTGATACGGAAACGCCGCCTGCGGATACTTGTAGAGATACTTCATGTAGGAATGGGTCGGCGTGGAGTCGAGGTAGAAATAGCATTCCTTGACGTCCTCGCCGTGATTGCCCTGCGGCCCGCCGAGGCCGAAGAGCCGCTCCTTCAGGAGAGGATCGCGCCCGTTCCAGAATGCCCACGCGAAGCAGAGGCGCTGATGGTTGTCCGAGATACCCGCGATCCCGTCCTCGCCCCAGCGATAGGCGCGCGAGCGCGCGTGGTCGTGCGGCAGGTACTCCCAGGCACTGCCGTCGCGGCTATAGTCCTCGCGCACGGTGCCCCATTGCCGCTCGCTCACGTAGGGCCCCCACCGCTTCCAGTGGGCGGTGCGCTCCCTCGCCTCGGTGAGGCGCTGTACCTCGGGCGTCACGGCCTGACCGCCGCGCGCCGCTCCGCGAAGAAGCGCCGCGTGTGCCTTGCGCCCGACCCGGGAGCCGCCAGCGAGGCCTCGAGCCGCTCGAGGTCGGCCCCGGTGTCGACATCGAACCACGCGGGCAGGAGCCCGACGTCGAGGCCGAGCCCGCTCGCCCGGCGCATCGTCTCCTCGAAGACCACGGCGGTGCTCCACGCCATGTCCGCGAAGAGCGCCGCGCGTGGCTCGCGCAGCCCGATCAAGTAGTAGCCGCCGTCCTCACTGGGCCCGAGCACGAGGTCGGCGCCCGCGAGGCGGTCGAGGGCGGCCCCGAGCACGGTGCTCGGCAAGGTCGGCACGTCGCTGCCGATCACGATCGCCCCCGGCGTGCCGTCGGCCAGGAGGTCCTCGAACGCGTGCGCGAGCCGCGCGCCCAGGTCATCCCCGCGCTGCGCCACGAGATCGAAGTCGGGGGCGATGGCGTGAAAGAACGCGCGGGCGTCAACCGGCGCATACGCCATGGCCGGCCGCACTGCGGCCACGCTTCTCACCTGGTCCACAGCGTCGAGGAGGAACGCCCCCGCCAGTTCCGCCGCCTCATCCGGGGACAGCGGCGGGCAGAGGCGCGTCTTCACCCGGCCCGCGCGCGGCGCCTTGGCCATGACGGCAAGCACGCTAGGGGGCATGCTACTGACGTCCGGTCAATGATGTTGAGAAGTTGCGTGACACGTCCCCTCTCCCCCTACCGCCCGAGTGTGCCCGGAATTGTGCCCGTCAGCCGTCGAGCCACGTCCTGCAGGTCGCCCGCCCCGCCTTCGTGAAGTTTCGCCGCCGCTTCCCGGCGAGGGTTCCTTTCCTCACGCGGGCCACTGCCCCACAAAAGGGATTCGAACGCCCGGATGACGTATACCATACGGGCGTCGTCATTCTTCGTGCTCCCGGGCTCGACTATTGGACCAAGGTCCCATTGCCGGGGCCGGGGTCGCAGTTTAGACTGTTCGTCTATCAAGGAGGAACACCCCGTGAAATCGTTACTGCTTGCCACAGCTCTCCTCGGATCGGTGAGCGTTCCTGTGGTGGATCTCCCGAAGGAGCTTCCCGCAGACGGACCGTCGGACGCGACCGCTCCGGTTCATCTCATGCTCGCCAAAGGACCCGGCGGCTCCGGCCCTTCGCGGGGCCGTGCCTCGAAGGGCTCCAGTTCGTCTCAAGGGGCGGGGGGGTACACGGGGAACACCGGCGAGGGCGGCTACCGTGGGTCCTCCGGCGCGAACGACTCGAACTCTGCTAACCAGCAAACGCCCAATGAACTGAGGAATCTTCCAAGCTCTCCCCCTGGCCCCTTGGGGGCTCCCCCCGCTGCTCCCCCGGCTGGTAACTCCCGGTAGAGCTACTGTCTGGGAATTCAGTCGTAGAGAACCAACGGGCTAACCGCAGCGCCCGGCAGGGATCGATCTTCCGCATCCTGCTAGGTCCACCATTTCCGTCCCGGGGGGAAGCGGCTCCGAGCCAAAACTGCAATGCGGGGCGGGGTCTGGGCTCACCGCGTGGCCATGACGGCCAGCACCGCACGACCGGTCAAGGCCACCACCAGGCGCGGCCGTCTCGCACCATGAGCTGGTCCGCCTCGGTCGGGCCCATGCTGCCCGCCGGATAGTTCGGAAAGTTCCGAGGCGGGAGCGACTGCCACACGTCGAGGATGGGCGTGGCGATGTTCCAGGCCGCCTCGACCATGTCGGCGCGGTGAAAGAGGGTGGTGTCGCCGACCATGCTGTCGTAGAGCAGGCGCTCGTAGCCGGTAGCCGCCGCGGTATCGCCGAAGTCCTTGTAGCTGAAGTCGAGCTTGACGGTATTGAGCTCGACTGTCGGCCCCGGCCGCTTGGCCTTCACCTGGATCTCGATTCCCTCTTCCGGCTGGATGTGCATCACGAGCCGGTTGGGATCGAGCTGCGCCCGCACCTCGTCCCGCCCGACAACGTCGTCGGGATCGGCCTCCTCGAACAGCAGGAGCGGCGGTCGCCGGAACTGGATCATGATGACGGTGCTGCGCCGCGCCAGCCGCTTGCCCGAGCGCAGATAGAACGGCACGCCCGCCCAGCGCCAGTTCTCCACCTGGAGCTTGAGGGCGGCATAGGTCTCCGTGGCCGACGTCGGCGAGACCTTCGGCTCGCTCCGATACCCCGCCACCGGCTTGCCGTCGATCTCTCCGGGGCCGTACTGGCCGCGCACCGCGCGCTGCAGGACGTCCTCCGGCCGCATCGGACGGATCGACTTCAGGACCTTGACCTTCTCGTCGCGGACGGCATCGGCCTCGAAGGAGCTCGGCGGCTCCATCGCCACCATGGCGAGGAGCTGGAACATGTGGTTCTGCACCATGTCGCGGAGCACGCCCGCGGTGTCGTAGTAGTTGCCGCGGTCCTCGACACCCACCGTCTCCGCCACCGTGATCTGCACGTGGTCGATGTAGCGGCGGTTCCACACGGGCTCGAAGAGCCCGTTGGCGAACCGGAAGACCATGATGTTCTGCACGGTCTCCTTGCCGAGGTAATGGTCGATGCGGTAGATCTGCCGCTCGTGCAGCACCGCGCGGAGCCGGGAGTTCAGCTCCCGCGCGGACTCGACGTCGCGGCCGAAGGGCTTCTCGACGATCACGCGCCGCCAGCCCCTGCCCTCCTCGGTCGTCAGGCCGGCTCGACCGAGCCCCTCGACGATGGGCGCAAAGAAATCGGGAGGCACGGCGAGATAGAGGAGCACGTTGCCCTCGGTCCCGTGGCGACCCTCCACCTCCTTCAAGAGCTCGCCGAGCTTCGTGTAGGTCTCGTCGTCGCTGAACTCGCCGGGCTGGTAGTAGAGGGCGTCGCGCAGCTCACCCCAGAGCTGCTCGTCCACCGGTCGGGTGGCGAACTCGCGGATCTCCTTCGACTGCTCGGCGCGGAACTCCTCGTGGGTCTTGGCCCTCCTCGCGACCCCGATGATCGCGAGCTCGCGCGGCAGCAGGCCGTTGGCCTTCAGGTTGTAGAGCGCGGGGAAGAGCTTGCGCTTGGTCAGGTCCCCGGCGGCGCCGAAGATGACAACGGTGCAGGGCCCGGCCACCCGCAGCGCACGCGCCTTGACCGTCATGCCGGGCGCCCCGCATCGGCCCCGATCTCGCACCACGCGCGCAGCGTCTCCGCCACGCTCCACGCCTGGGCGATGGCGCCCCGGGGCGCAAACGGCGGGTCGCCCTCGAAGATCTCGGCGATGGTGCCGAGGCCGTAGTCGCTCAGATGGTGCGCCATGGGCAACAGGTATGCGCGGGCGGCCCGCCGGTCCCCGTACACCCGCAGGTGGGCGAGGGCAAATGGGCCGAGCAGCCATCCCCAGGCCGGGCCCTGGTGATACGCGCCGTCGCGCGCGGCCGATCCACCCTCGTAGCCACCCACGTACGCGGGATCGCCGGGCGCCAGGCTCCGGAGCCCGAACGAGGTCAGGAGCTGGCGCGCGCAAGTATCGACCACCCGTCGCTGCCGCTCCGGCGAGAGCGGGCTCGCGGGCAGCGAGACCGCGAAGATCTGGTTGGGCCGGAGCGTGGGGTCGGCGCCCGCGCGGCCGTCGATCACGTCGTGGCACGCACCGGCCGCCTCGTTCCAGAAGCGGTCGAAGGCCGCGGCGACGCGCCCGGCCATCCGATCCCAGGTCGCATCGTGCCGGCCCGCCACCCGCGCGAGAGAGCTCATGGCGCGGAGCGCATTGTACCAGAGGGCATTGATCTCGACGGGCTTGCCGGTGCGCGGCGTCACGACCCGGTCCCCGACCACCGCGTCCATCCACGTGACCTGCACCCCGGGCTCACCCGCGCGCAGGAGGCCGTCGGCGGCGTCCACGCCGATGCCGTAGCGCGTCCCCTTCACGTGCCAGCCGATCATGTCCGCCAGCAACGGGAACAGCGCCTTCACCAGGACGGCGTCCCGCGTCGCCGCGTGATAGGCGCGCACCGCCTCCACGTACCACAGCGCGGCGTCGGCGGTGTTGTATTCGGGCTTCTCTCCGGAATCGGGGAACACGTTGGGAAGCATGCCCTGGTCGACGAAGCGCGCGAACGTGGTCAGGATGTGCCGCGCCACCTCGGCGCGGCCCGTGCAAAGGCAGAGGCCCGGCAGGCTGACCATCGTGTCCCGTCCCCAGTCGCCGAACCAGTGGTATCCCGCGATCACCGACATCGCATCGGGATCGGCGGCCAGGGGCCGCCGGACGACGAACTGGTCGGCGGCGAGCGCCAGCCGGTCGACC
>Ga0068862_100004556_pt1 | contig 11686 bp, 7 predicted proteins | sample KBSSwiS52_FD_66598 | JGI IMG/M metagenome (GOLD analysis project Ga0068862, IMG submission 66598) | Switchgrass rhizosphere microbial communities from Kellogg Biological Station, Michigan, USA - KBS Switchgrass S5-2 | ecosystem: Host-associated > Plants > Roots > Rhizosphere > Soil ... | reverse complement strand
ATCCACGCCATGAATCGGGAAGGACCTTCGTCGCGGGTACCTCAGACAAGATGAGCAACCAATTCAACGACCTTGCGGGTAAGACCTTGCGGGTAAGGCCAAGGAAGGGATCGGAAAGGGCCGCCGGCGACAAGTACACCGAGAACGAGGGCAGGGTCGATCAGGCCAAATCCAGCTTGAAGGACGCCGGCGACAAGGTCAAAGACGCCTTTAAGAGCTAACCGCCGAGGGTCCGCCATCCAACACCTCCACACGGATGGCGGGCCCGACCTTGCCGGTGACGAGGTTGGCGGCTGGGCTACTCCCAAGCCGGGCTTTCGCCCAGCAGCATCCGGCGGTGACGCAGGGGCCACCGCGCCGCAATCCACACACCAGCGACTACGGCATCGACCGTCACGGTCGTGGAGGCCGAGAACTTTTGAACTCCACGGCATTTCAAGTCTTTGCCGACGGGCTGACGAACGGTCAGCCGGCCGGAACGGCGGATGGCGCGAACAACTGCCCCCACTCGTGGCGTGCGGCCGATTGAGCGGCGCTGAATGTATGAGCGGATTCTGTGCCGCCACCGGCGAGATGGACCAGCGCCCAAGCCATCGGGAACGCTGGGATTCTGTGGCGTTGTGCGGCGCCGTGTAACTCCTGAAACGCTGCATCCGATGAGCACCGGCGAACGCCGATCAGAATGCCGAGGGCGGTATCGACGATCCGGCGGCCCTCCGTGTCAAGGGGAAGCTGGGCGGGAACCCAGTCAATCGTCATGCCTTACGTACCTCCTGTGGAGCCAGTGCCGATGGCCGTCACCGGCATGGCCCAAATCATTGACATGATTTGCGCCGGTCGTTGGTGGTGACTAGACGGTCGCCCACTTCGAGACGCATATGTGATCACCTTGGTGCGGAGCCGTGGCGATTCCTGTGATGTCGCATATCCGGTGTCGCCTGGACGGAACAGCGAGACCTACACGGCGGCCGGTCCTAGTGAGACGGTCGGCAAGATCGGATGATACGAAACCCTATGGTTTCAGGGACCCGCCACAGATGACCGGATCAGCCAGCTGCTCGCGCCGCAAGTAGGAGAACTGGCGCGGGACGTTCACGAGCAGTTCACGGAATCGCCCACGATCCGAAACAGCTCTTGGTGCAATCCATCTCGATGGCCCCACCTCGGCGGCCAGAAATGAAGGGGTGACGCGCGCCGGTGATGCCGCTGACATTGCCACCTGCCCGGTATCTTGAGGTCGGGTAGGCAGTCGGGGAGCGTGCAGTGGTCCTCATCGGAGAGTCCAACCGGCAGTGGCGGCGTGGCCGTCGCGATCACCAACCGACGCTTTCTCGCACCATCACACCAGCCCGCCAAGCAGAGCGCCGCGAGCGGTTGAAACCGATCGTGGTGCTCGCGTTGGTGGTGGGCCTGCAAAGCGCCGATGCCGGCACCGTGGGAGCGCTGGTCGTTCCGCTGAAGCAGTCGTTGCACATCACCAACACCGAGGTCGGGCTGTTGGTCACGGTATCGACCGGCGTCGGCGCGCTCGCCACCGTGCTGGCCGGGGCGCTCGCGGATCGAACCGTGCGGGTCCGTCTGCTGTGGATGACACTGCTGATCTGTTCGGCCGCAATGGCTTTGAGCGCTGCAAGCCCCAGCTACGGCTGGCTGTTGGCGTGCCGGGTCGCCCTTGGCGCCGGGGTGGCGGTGTCAGGGCCGGTGGTCGCCTCGCTGATAGGTGACTACTTCGCGCCTGGCGAACGCGGACGGGTGTATGGCCTCGTACTAGCCGGCGAGGGTGCGTGTACGGCGGTGGGACTGCTGGTAGCCGGGGAACTGGGGGCGGTGAGCTGGCGACTGGGATTCAGTTGGTTGGCGGTGGTCGGATTCGTCCTCGCCGTCGCTGTGGCGACTCTGCTCAGAGAACCGATTCGCGGAGAAAGCAGTCGCCTCGGCGCGAGTACTGATGACCCGCCCGCCGTTCATCAGGATTCCCCGCGTCGCTCCGTGTGGCGAGAAGTGCGCTACGTGCTCTCGATCCGCACCAATGTCGTTCTCGTGGTGGGGTCTTCGTTCGGCTACTTCTTCTTCACCGGATTGAGCACCTTCGGTGTGGCACTACTGTGCGGTCGGTTCCAGATCGGTCAGGCCGTGGCCACCTTGCTTATCTACGTCCTCGGCGTCGGCGCCCTGATCGGGGTGCTGAGCACCGGACGCATCGCCGACTGGCTGACAGCGCGCGGCCACATCAGCGCACGGATGATGGTGGGCGGGACGGCGTTCCTGGCCGCAGCGGTGTTCATCCTTCCGACGCTGCTTGCGGACAGCCTGCCGCTGGCGCTGGTGTTCGCGTTTCTTGCGGGAATCGCGTTGGGTGGTGTGAACCCGCCGCTCAACGCGGCGAGGCTGGACATCGTGCATTCACGTTTGTGGGGGACGGCTGAAGCGGTGCGCACCACGCTGGTGTCGATATCGACGGGGGTGGCACCCCTGGTGTTCGGCGTTGTGTCCACCCATCTCGGCGTATCAACAGCAGGCGCCTCCGCAGGGGGACTTTCTGTTGCCGCAGCCTCTGCGTTGAACCACACCTTCCTCATCATGTTGGTTTCCCTGGTGATCGCCGCAGCGCTCATCTTGTGCGTGGCATGCCGCACTTATCCGCGTGATGTCGCCGCGGCGGTGGCCGCCGAGTTGTTGACGGCGGGGACGGCCGGGCCGCAGCCCTCCCAAGTGCAGCGCACCGCTCTCTGACGGCTCGTCGAAAAATTTCTCGACGCCGGGATGAGTTGGCGATCGGCCATCCGTTCTGGCGGGCAGGAAGCTGTCAGAGAAAGCGAAAGGGCTCATCATGAGAATCGTCGTCATCGGGGGAACGGGCCTCATCGGCTCAAAGTTGGTGCACACCTTGTCCGAACATGGTCATGACGCAGTGGCCGCGGCGCCCTCGACCGGCGTCAACACACTCACAGGCGAAGGTCTGGCCGAGGTTCTTACCGGCACCTCGGTTGTCGTCGACGTCTCGAACTCCCCGACGCTCGACGATGCGGCGATCGAGTTCTTCCGCACGGCGACCACCAACGTGCTCACGGCCGAGAAGGACGCCGGAGTTGGTCTCCATGTCGCGCTCTCGGTCGTGGGCACCGATGAGTTGGCCCCGCAGAGCGGCTACTTCCAGGGGAAGCTCCTGCAGGAGAAGCTCATCACTGACGGTCCCATCCCGTTCACCATCGTGCACGCGACGCAGTTCTTCGAGTTTGTCAGGACGCTCGCCGACTCCGCGACCGAGGGCGACACGGTGCGCATGCCACCGGCTTACTTCCAGCCCATGGCCGCTGCCGACGTCGCAGAAGGACTCGCTGTCGCGGCAGTCGACGCCCCGGTGAACGGCATCACCGAAATCGGCGGGCCCGAGGCGTTTCTGCTCTCCGACCTCATTCGGACCGCGTTGACGGCCCGCGGAGACAGCCGCGAGGTCGTCGCTGATCCGGCCGCACGCTACTGGGGTATCGAAATCGCAGAACGCACCCTCGTTCCCGGTGACGGCGCGACTCTGTTCGACACCCGGTTCGAGGACTGGATTCTGGAAGCAGCCGCCAAGGCGTAGCTCAAATCCCGGGTTTCAGGGGCATGGACGTCTACGAGGCGGTCACGAGCCGACGGGCGGTCCGCGGATTCACCGACCGGCCCGCTCCGCAGGAGGTGTTGGAGCGCGTGCTTGGCGCGGCGGCGTGGGCACCGTCCGGATCGAATCTTCAGCCGTGGCATATCTACGTGGTGACCGGCACGCCGCTGGCGCAGCTCAAGAAGCTCGCCGTCGAGCGGGTTGCCGCAGGCGACACGTGGGACGAGCGGGAGTTCGTGATGTACCCGCCCGACCTGAAATCCCCCTACGGCGAGCGACGATCCGCATTCGGCAGGGAGCGGTACAGCGCACTGGGCATCGCCCGCGAGGACTGGGAGGCCCGGCAGCGGGCGGCCATCGCGAACTGGGACTGCTTTGGCGCGCCCGCAGCCTTGTTCTGCTATATCGATCGCGATCTGGGCCGGCCCCAATGGGCGGATCTCGGAATGTATCTACAGAGCGTCATGCTGCTCCTCCGCATCGAAGGGCTGCACAGCTGCCCGCAGATGGCGTGGTCGTAGGTGCGCAAGACCGTCGCCGAGATCGTGTCACCCCCAGACGAGCTCATGCTCTTCTGCGGCATGTCGATCGGTTACGAAGACACCACCGTCGACTGCATCCGTACCGGCCGGGCGCCGCTCGACGAGACGGTGAGGTTTATCGAGGGTTAAAACTCCGCCGTTTGGCCAATCAAGATCGGCCGACGGCGCCATCGGTAAGGGCATGGCGGTAAGGTTCACCGCAACTACACGCGGTGGTGCCTATGTCGAGCCTGGGTGGGGCGCAGCGTCTACGCGGTCGCGTCAGCGAATGCGCGACGCTTAGGGGCCTGATCGCGACGGTCAAGTCAGGTTCCAGTCAGGTGTTGGTACTGCGCGGCGAGGCGGGCGTTGGCAAGACCGCACTGCTGGAGTTCACGGCCGAGATGGCGTCAGGCGTGCGCTGCCTGCACGTGGCCGGCGTGCAGTCCGATATGGAACTTGCGTTCGCAGGCCTACAGCAACTGTGCGCACCGCTGCTGAATCACCATGACGAGTTGCCCGAACCGCAGCGCGAAGCGCTGAACGTCGCTTTTGGCCGCGGCGTCGGGTCGGCGCCGGACCGCTTTCTCGTCGGGTTGGCAGTGCTGAGCTTGATGGCTGCGGCCGCCGATGACCGACCCTTGCTGTGCCTCATCGATGACACGCAGTGGCTCGACCAGGTATCGGCGCAGACGCTTGCCTTCGTCGCGCGGCGCCTGTTGGCGGAGCCGGTTGGCATCGTGTTCGCGGCCCGCGACGCCGGGGCGCAGGCGTTGGCAGGCCTGCCGGAGCTGATGATCGGCGGCCTGTCCGACGCCGACGCTCGGGACCTGCTGGATTCCGTCGTGTTGGGGCGGATCGACGCGCGCGTGCGAGACCGGATCGTCGCCGAGACGCGCGGCATCCCACTGGCCCTGCTCGAAGTACCGCGAAACGTCTCCGCAGCAGAGCTGTCCGGCGGCTTCGGCAACCTCGGTGTGCGCCGTTCGGCTGGGCAGATCGAGGAAAGCTACGTTCACCGCGTCCAGTCCCTCCCTGCCGACACTCAGAAGTTGCTGCTCGTCGCGGCGGCCGAGCCGGTCGGCGACGCGGCGCTGTTTCTGCGCGTGGCGGCTCGGCTCGGCATTGCAGTCGATGCATTGGGTCCTGCCGAAGCCGGCGGATTGATCGAGTTCGGACCCCGTATGCGCTTTCACCATCCGTTGGTGCGCTCTGCCGCCTACCGCGCCGCAGATATGGCTGACCGCAGGGCAATTCACCGGGCGTTGGCCGACGCGACCGATCCGCAGTCAGACCCCGATCGCCGGGCATGGCACGCCGCCAATGCCGCGACCGGACCCGACGACGCGGTGGCGGCGGAGCTGGAGGCCTCAGCGGGCCGGGCCCAGAAGAGGGGCGGAATCGCAGCGACGGCAACGTTTCTCGAGCGTGCGACCGCATTGACGTCAGATCCCGCCCGACGTGTTGCGAGGGCGATTGCGGCCGCACAAGCAAAACGGGACGCAGCGGACCCGGCGGCCGCACATGAGCTGCTTGCGGTAGCCGAACTCGGGCCGCTGTCCCACCTTCAGAACGCGCAGGTGGCTCGGCTACGCGCCCAGATGGAGTTCGCCCGCAGCCGCGGCGGTGAATTGGGCTCTCCACCTCTTGCCGAGCCCGCGTCGCAACTACTCGAGGCCGCAATGCGACTGGAGAACCTCGACGACGATCTGGCCAGGGAGGCGTATCTCGAGGCCCTCACGGCAGCGATGTATGCGGGGCGACTCGGTGAGCCTGGTGCACTGCCGAATGTCGCCGAGGCCGCCCGCGCTGCGGTCGGCCGGGTGCCGAATCTGCAACGGCCGATCGACCTCCTGTTGAGCGGTTTGGCGAACCTGATCACCAGTGGTACCAGCGAGGCTGCTGTCCCATTGCGTGCGGCACTGGAGCAGATATGTCATGCGCCGCCGAGCGATGGCCAACCCCTGCGCTTGGCGTCGCTTGGGCTGGCCGTCGTGCAGGAAATCGCCGCGGGCGAGCTGTGGGACGACGCGATATGGCATCAACTCGCCAGCAACATGGTTCGGCGCGCGCGTGACTCCGGGGCACTCGCGGTCCTGCCGTCAGCACTCGTGTTTCTGGCGGGGACTCACATATTCGCTGGCGAGTTCGCCACGGCGGCAACACTTCTCGAAGAGGCGACATCGATCGCCGCAGCGACGGATCATCTCGCGCCGATGCGATACCACTCACTGTCATTGGCTACTTTGCGGGGGATTCCGGCCGACGTACTCCCCAACCTCGAGGCCGCCGCGGCGCGTGGAACCGCCAGGGGTGAAGGCCGGGCGCTGGGCATGAACGGATGGGCCACCGCCGTGCTCAACAACGGACTCGGCCGGTACGAGGAAGCATTTGCGGCCGCCCGCGAAGCTTGTGAATACGACGATCTCGGCCTGCATGGGTGGCGCTTGTCCGAACTGATCGAAGCCGCGGTGCGCTGTGGCGAGCTGGAGACGGCGGCCGTGGCCGCGCGTCGCCTCGAAGAACGCGCGGGCGCCAGCGGAACTGACTTCGGCCTGGGGTTCTCGGCGAGTGCTCGAGCCCTGATCGCCGATGACGAGCATGCGGACGTCCTTTTCGCCGAAGGCATCGAACGCCTCGAGCGCACTCGTATGGTCATCCACCTCGCCCGTGCCCACCTGCGTTACGGGGAATGGCTGCGTCGGGTCAATCGTCGCGTCGACGCCCGTCGGCACCTGGGCAAGGCCCATGAGATGTTCACCCGGATGGGTGCGCAGGCCTTCGCCGAGCGGGCCCGCCGGGAGTTGGTCGCCACTGGCGAAAAGATCGCCAAACAGCCGAGCGGCTCAGGCGATGAGTTGACGGCCCAGGAGACGCAGATCGCGCGACTGGCCGGCGACGGCTTCACGAACCAGGAGATCGGTGCGCAGCTGTTCATCAGCACGCACACCGTCGAATGGCACCTTCGGAAAGTATTCGTCAAGCTCGGCATCACCTCGCGACGGCAGCTCAGGACGATTTCGTGGGCGAGCTAGACGTGACAGGGAGAGGCTCCTCGAACGCCTGGACGGCAGGGGCCTTCATCGGCCACCGTCCCCGTCGCGCAGGGGATCTCTCGGTCGAGTCACACGGCATCGCCCCCATCCCCGAGGATCAGCGGTACGGTACGCCCGCCCGCCTGTTCACCGTGTGGTTTGCCCCGCAGGTCAATATGACCGGAGTATTCACCGGTGTCCTGCCGATCGTGCTTGGGCTTGGCTTCTGGCTGGGATTGCTTTCGATGGCGATCGGCACTGTCCTAGGCGCAATAATCGTCGCCTACCTTTCGACCTGGGGGCCACGGACGGGCGCCGGTCAATTGCCGAACACCCGGATGGCTTTCGGCGGCGGTGTCGTATTGCCCGGCGTTCTGCAGTGGCTGTCGTCGATCGCCTGGGATGCGCTGGCCGCGCTGTTCGGTGCAGAGGCGCTGACGCTGCTGCTGGGCATCCCGTTCTGGGTCGCCGCGCTGATCGTGTTGGGCGCCCAGGGTTTGGTCGGGTTCTTCGGCTACGAGTTGATCCATCGGCTGCAGGCGGTCATGACGGTGGTGTTGTTCACGACATTCGTGGTGTTCGCGGTGAAACTCGTTGGCGGGCAAGAGGTTGTCACGCCTCCGACGGTGTCCGGCGCAGATCTTTCCGGTGCAGTTGTCCTTGAGGTGACCATCGCGTTCAGCTTGGCGGTGTCGTGGGCGAGCTACGCCGCCGACTTCAGTCGGTACCTGCCTGCGACGTCGTCAACCGCCCGAGTGTGCGGCTTCACGTTCGCCGGAGTCGTGTTGGGATTGTTCTTCGTGGAGGGCATCGGCATCGCGGCGGGAGACGTGGTGGCCTATCAAACCGCCGACGGCGTGCGGTCGGTGATGGGCGGGGGCCTGCTGGGCGGCGTGACTCTGCTGATCATTGCGCTGTCGTCCGTCGGTTCAGGAGTCATGACTCAATACAGCGGATCGCTGACATTGCAGACCATCGGCGTGCGTGTCCGCAGGCCGGTGTCGGCCATCGTCGTGACGGTGCTGGCGCTCGGTCTGACCCTGTGGCTGGACGCCGCCGACACCGCGACGCGGTTTCAGGATGCGGTGTTGCTGGTGAGTTATTGGATCCCGGGCTTTGTCGCGGTCGTCAGTATCGATTGGCTGATCAGAACCCGCGGTCGGACCACGATCAACCCGGCCGTAGAACCCACCGAACGCCGCGATGCCGTGGCCGCCTTGATCGCGTTCCTGCTCGCGTACTTGGCCGCGATCCCCTTTATGAACACGACGTTGATACACGGACCGATCGCGCAGGCGTGGCATGGCGCCGACATCGCGTATTTCGTGGCCCTTCTGGTGGCTGCATTGCTCTACGGCGGTTACCGGCTGCCCCGGGCCCGTCGCTGCGATCAAGATCAACCCCGATGATCTCCGTGACCGACAGACCGGTAAGGTGCCACTGGAAACAGATGCGGTGGAGCCTATGTCGAGTCAGGGTGGGGGACAACGTCTTCGCGGTCGCGCCGGCGAATGCGAGACGCTTCGGGGTCTGATCTCGACGGCTCAATCGGCGACCAGCCAGGTGCTGGTGCTGCGCGGCGAGGCGGGCGTCGGCAAGACGGCATTGCTGGAGTACACCTCAGAACTGGCGGCGGGATTCCGTTGCGTCCAGGTGGCAGGCGTACAAGCCGACATGGAACTCGCGTTCGCCGGACTGCAGCAGTTGTGTGCGCCACTGCTGAATTACCTCGACGAGTTGCCGGAGCCTCAGCGCGAGGCGCTGAACGTCGCCTTCGGCCGCGGAGTCGGGGCGGCGCCTGATCGGTTTCTTGTCGGGTTGGCCGCGCTCAGCCTGATGGCTGCGGCAGCCAACGACCAACCCTTGCTCTGTGTCATCGACGACGCGCAATGGCTCGACGAGGCGTCGGTGCAAACGCTGGCATTCGTGGCGCGTCGCCTCTTGGCCGAGCCGGTCGCAATGGTCTTCGCGGCCCGCGACGCCGGTGCGGAGGCGTTGGCCGGGCTACCAGTATTGGTCATCCGAGGACTGCCGGCCGCCGTCGCTCGCGAGTTGCTGGAATCCGTCATGCCCGGGGGGATCGACCCGCGGGTGCGCGATCGCATCGTTGCGGAGACCCGCGGCGTTCCGCTCGCCATACTCGAGGTGCCGCGGAGTGTCTCCGCGACGGAACTTGCCGGCGGATTCTGGATCGTGGGCAAACGCTCGTCGGCGGCCGCTATCGAGGACAGTTATGTGCGTCGTATCCGGTCGCTCCCTGAGCAGACGCAGCGTCTGCTGCTCGTGGCGGCGGCGGAACCGGTGGGTGACGCGGCGCTGTTCTTGCGTGCGGCGGCGAAACTGGGCATCCCGGTAGACGCGTTGGCGCCCGCCGAGGCCGACGGGATCATCGAGTTCGGACCCCGCATGCGGTTTCATCACCCGCTGATGCGCTCGGCCGCCTACCGTGCGGCCGAGCTCACCGACCGCAGGGCCGCTCACCGGGCGTTGGCCGACGCGACCGATCCGCGGTCAGACCCCGACCGAAAGGCGTGGCACGCCGCCAACGCGGCGGCGGGACCCGACGATGCGGTAGCCGCGGAATTGGAAGCGTCTGCCGGCCGCGCGCAGAGTAGAGGGGGCTTCGCCGCCGCGGCGGCCTTCCTCGAGCGCGCCACCACCCTGACGGCCGATCCGGCGCTCCGCAGCGCCAGAGCCATTGCCGCGGCACAGGCCAAACGCGACGCCGCCGCGCCTGCCGCAGCGTACGAACTCCTTGCGATCGCCGAACTCGGCCGGCTGTCGGAACTTCAACGCGCCCAGATAGCCCGATTGCGCGCCCAGATGGAGTTCGTCCGCAGCCGCGGCGGCGATACCGGCGCGCCACGAGTGAGCGACACCTCGCAGCCGTTACTCGACGCCGCCGAACAATTGGAGAATCTCGACGACCACACGGCGCGGGAGACCTATCTGGAGGCGCTCTCCGCCGCCATGTACGCCGGACGTCTCGGCGCACCCGACGCTGTAGCCAAGGCGGCACAGGCTGCGCGGGCCGCAGTCGATCGGCTGCCGAAGTCCCCTCGGCCGGTTGACTTCCTGTTGAAGGGCATCGCAATACGGATCAGCGGCGGCCCGAGCGCTGGCGCAGGCCCGCTGCGCGCCGCATTGGAGCTCATGTGCAAGCAGGCTCATGACGGGGACGTCCGGCGCTGGATGTTGCCTGCGTTCCCGATCTTGCAGGAGTCCGCCGCCCATGAACTGTGGGACGAAGCGATCGCGCAGCAACTGTCCACGGCCGTCGTCCAGCACGCACGCGATGCGGGCGCGCTGGCCGTTCTTCCGCAAGCCCTCGTATACCGCGCGGGCGCGCACATGTTCGCAGGCGAATTCGCCGCCGCTGCACGACTTATCGAAGAAGCCAACTCGATAACCGCAGCGACGGACTATTACGCGCCGGTCAGGTATCACTCGCTGCTGCTCGTCGCCTGGCGCGGGGATCCCGAAGTCGCGGTCAAGATGATTCAGGCGGCCGCGGCGAACGGAAAGGCCAGGGGCGAAGGCCGTGTGATCGGTCTGACCGGCTTCGCCACCGCTGTGCTCTACAACGGCCTCGCACGATACGAGGAGGCGTTCGTCGCCGCGCGCGACGCCGGCGAATACGAAGACCTCGGCTTCTACGGCCCATGCCTCGTCGAACTCATCGAGGCGGCGGCGCGCAGCGGCGAGCAGGAAGCGTCGGCGTCGGCCTTACGGAGATTCGAGGAACGCGCGGTCGCCAGCGGGACTGACTATGCGTTCGGCGTGTTGGCAAGCTCGCGGGCGCTGCTCGCCGACGACGAGCTTGCCGAGGGTCTCTACATCGAAGCCATCGAACGGTTGGAACGCACACCCATCATCGTTCACCGCGCTCGCGCCCATCTGCGCTACGGCGAATGGTTGCGTCGGGTCAACCGGCGGATCGATGCTCGCCGACAGCTCAACGAGGCGCACGAGATGTTCGTCCAGATGGGTGCGCAGGCGTTCGCCGAGCGGGCTCGCCGCGAGTTGATAGGCGTCGGCGAAAAGGTGCGCAGACAACCAGTCAGTTCCGGCGGTGAGTTGACGGCTCAGGAGGAGCAGATCGCTCGGCTGGCTAGTGACGGTCTGACCAATCAGGAGATCGGGGCGCAGCTGTTCATCAGCACCCACACGGTCGAATGGCACCTGCGGAAGGTGTTCGTCAAGCTCGGCATCACCTCGCGCAGGCAGCTGCGCACTGTGTCCTGGGCAAGCTAGCTAACTCGGATTAACATACGTGGCGATCCGGGTTGGCCACCTTCCGATAGCCCCCGTCGAGGAGCGGCGAGCAGCGGTTTGGCGGCCATCGGGCAGCCGAGATTTGTCGGACCTGGCTGCGATGATGCAGTTATGTCCTTGACTGCATCGCCGCCCGCGGCGGTGAGCCCTGCCGAGCGTGTTGAGGTGTTGTTCGAGGAGTTGGCGGAGTTGGCCGGTCAGCGCAACGCGATTGATGGGCGCATTGTGGAGATCGTTGCCGAGCTGGATCG
>Ga0068862_100004555_pt1 | contig 11686 bp, 10 predicted proteins | sample KBSSwiS52_FD_66598 | JGI IMG/M metagenome (GOLD analysis project Ga0068862, IMG submission 66598) | Switchgrass rhizosphere microbial communities from Kellogg Biological Station, Michigan, USA - KBS Switchgrass S5-2 | ecosystem: Host-associated > Plants > Roots > Rhizosphere > Soil ... | reverse complement strand
TGCCGTGACAGATTTCATGGACGCCGTCATTACAGAGGCTGCGGCCTCAGACCCGGAGCGACCGGTGACAGTCACTGAGATGGTTGCGCAGGCTGAGCAACTCATTCTCGCCGACAAGAGCGGCGATCGGGCGACTCAGGCGTCCATCCTGTTTCAACTAGGTTCGTTTTACGATGACGCGGGCGAGCATGAGAAGGCGATTCGGCTGCTCGATCATGGCCTGACGTTGATGGCCGACTCGCACGATGAGGAAGCGCGGGCGCGCCTGATTTGCGGGCGTGCGGTGGCCATCGCTCAGGCGCAGTCGCCCGAGGCAGCCCTCCCCGCCATTGATCAGCAGCTCCACAGCATCCACGTCAGATCATCGGGCCGAGCCGAATGTCTCTCGGACCGAAGCATCATTTCCATGCATCTGGATGACCGGGAAGGCGCATTGCGCTACGCGCAGGAGGCGTTGACAGCACTGAAGGCAACACCCCTGGCGTCGAGGCGGCACATAGCAAACTACACCTCGCTGTTGGCTGAAGGTTATTACGGGGTCGGGCGCAATCGCGAAGCCTTCAGCACCTTCGCGGAGGCGTTGCAGATGTATGCTGAGCTGGGATTCTCACGCGGTGAGGATGCGACGACCACACGCAACAATCTGGCGGTGGCGTATCAGACAGCCGGACAGCCGCTGCGTGCGCTGCCGATCTTTGAAGAAAACCTGGCGCTGATGGCAGAGCGTATTGCGACCCCACATCCCGTCTTCATGATCAACCGAGCTCAATCCCTGGAGTTCGTCGGTCGGTTCAGCGACGCCCGCGCGGCCTACCGGGCCGGACTCGACGCCGATGCCGACCGGGACCGCAACTCGAAAGTCACCTTCCTCCTCGGGCTCGCCAACACCTCGCGCCGGCTCGGCGACCTGGCGGCGGCCGCAAAATACCTGAACGACGCCGCGGAAGTGCTCGGCCCCGAAGAGTCTCCCAGCTCGTTCATGTCGATCAAGCTGGATGTCGCCCGCGGCATGCTGGACATTGCCAACGGCAAACCTGAAGACGCGCAGAGCGAATTTGCCCGTGCCGCGGCCTCTCCTCATGGTTTGACCACGCCGTTGGACATCGACCTCGGGAAAGCCGAGGCTCATCTGCTCGCCGGCGATCCGAACACGGCTGCGCAGGATGCCAGAGCGGCGCTCGACAAGGCATCGGCACTTCGCGGCGACCTGCCTTGGTCGTTTCGCACCGGGCTGGCATCGTTGATGCTGGGGCGCGCACTTGCCAAGTTGGGTGACCCTGTCCAAGCCCGACAGGCCTTCGATACGGCGGTCAAACATCTGTCCAACACAGTTGCCGCCGACCATCCGGACCTGTTGCGTGCCCGGGAACTGCTGCAGCAGCCGTAGCCTGGGCCGTACCCACTGTGTGCGGATCTTTTAGCGCTGCATTGCGTTGATTCTTCAAAGCCGCCGTAGGCTGAACAGGAGAATCTACATGCAACTTTTGGCCAAAGTCAGCGTTTTATTAGGGCTGATTGCGCTCACGTCCGCGTGCGTGGTCGCCACACCACGCGAGGGCTATTACGACCGTCCGCATCATCGCTATTACCACGAGCGTGGGTGGCACGACTGCGGACCGCACGACGACTATTACTGCCGCTGATTAAACGGCGGCCTGAGCGCGCGGTGCGAGGGTTTGCACCCGCGCTCCTGAATTGGAGCTGAATGATGAAGTCGCCTCATTACCTGGCCATTGCCGCGCTGGTGGCGGTGAGCTCGGCGGCACAGGCTGAAGAGAGCTGCCAGGTCCGCCTGGCCCTCCAACTCACTCCGGATGCCGCAGCCACTTCCAGCCCCGGCTTTCTGGCTTCCCTGATTGCAGATCCGCGCTACTCGCTGAAATGGATCCGCGGCAGCGACACCACCGCCCTGGTCGACCTGTCAGGTCCCGGGAAGGATGAGCAATGCCAACAGGGCATGGACGTGTTGAGTCGCAGTGCGCACGTGGTCAGCATGAAAACGGTTGATCCGAACGCTGCCGAGCCGCAATAGCTTCGAGCCAGGCGGCGAACACCGCATCAACGGACACCTGTTCCGCGCGATCCGAGGTCGGAGGTCCGCCCACTCCCAGTACGGGCGAGCCGTCTGGTGTCCGAGGCAGCCAGTACTTCGGCGACTCGGCGCCGTAGAGCACTGCCAACGGCAAGCCCAATGCACCAGCAACATGCGCGGGGCCAGTATCGGCCGACACCATACTGTGCGCCGCCTCGCAGAGAGCGAACAACGGCCTGAGTCCGTGCCCATAGACTACCACCGCGTCGAGCTTCGCTAGATCCTTGATCTCCTGCAGCAGGGAGACTTCCTCGGGCGAGCCGCGAATGACGATCGAGGCATCCGGGCGGTGCGCGTGGATTCGGCGCAGGAGTTCGGCCCAGCGCTCGAGGGGCCAGAACTTGTCGTCGTTTTGCAAGCGGCGCCAGCGTTTTCGACGCGGCCCCATGCTGCGATGGTTACCCGGTTGGATGACAATGCATTCCTTGCCCAACGCACTCTGGCTTTCCAGCCACGCACGATGTCGGACCCGATCGGAGTCCAACACATACAACCTGGGGCCGTCCACGGTGTCGAGATCCGGTACCGGATAGTCAGCGGCTCTGATGGCCGGCGGTGTGCGGGTGCCTTGGCGCAACAACCGGTCAACGAGATGCTCGGGGCCGGTGACCGGCTCGTCCGTCAAATAGACACAGCGGTCCGGATCCACTCCCGCCAGCCATAACATCCTGCGAATGCGGGGGAGTTGCCGGTAGTGGCGCTCACAGATGTAGATCGGTCCAGGGGCGCTGGCACGCAGCGCGCGCCGGACCGCGGACCATGAAAACTCCAACGGGAATGGCATGTGACGATGGAAGGACCAGACGTCCGCGACATCGGGATGGCCCTCATACACCGAGGAGGTCCACGATCCGGTCCCAATGACCTGACACGGCAGCCCGTACCGGCGATGCAGCAGATTGAGCAACGGGGTCAACATGACCATGTCGCCGAGCCGGCAGAAGTAGAAGACCGTGGGCCGCAGCGGCTGGGTATTCACCGCATCAACGAGCTCCAGGCGCGCAACACCGCATCGAGTGAAATCCGCTCGACGCGGTCGGAATGTGGCGGTCCTCCCAGACCCAACACCGCGGAACCCGTCGAGCTGCGAGGCAGCCAGACACTTTGGGGCTCGGAACCAAACAAAACCACCAGCGGCACACCCAACGCCGCAGCCGCATGGGCCGGACCCGTGTCCACGGAAATCATGCTATGAGCTACTTCACTCAACGCCAGCAACTGCCGCAAACCCAACTCGGCGGCAACCACATCCGGGCTCGCCACGCTCCCGGAGATCGCGCGCAGCATCTCGCCCTCCTGAGGCGCGCCGCATAACACCACGCGCGCGTCCGGAAATGTTCCGAGCACCCGGCGGATCAACGCCACCCAGTTCTCTACGGGCCACGCTTTGTCATCCTTGTTGAGCCGCCGCCATTCATCGCGCCGCCGGCTCATTGTCCGGAAGTTACCGGGTTGCACCAACACGAGCGGTCGGCCGAGCCAGCCGCGAGCCCGCAGCCACTCAGCACGTTCCTGCCGTTCCGGATCAGACACCTGCAGCCGCGGCGCGTGCCTTCCCAAGGCGGTGGGATAGTCGGTAGCCGCGAATGCGGGCGGCGTGAGTTGACCCAACTGGACGTACCGGTCTACCCAGCTTGCCGGCTCGCCCTGCAGGTCACCTATAAACAAACATCGGGATGAATCGACACCACTGAGCGCCAACATCCGCCTGATTCGCGACAATTGTCGCGGCGAGCGCTCGCACACGTAGACGGGGCCCGGGCTAGACTGCTGCAACGCCACAAGCAGCTGCCACCACGCCGGGCTCAACATGAAAGGCATGTGGCGGGAGAAGGACAGGACGCGCTCAACGTCGGCGTGCCCTTTGAAAAGGGGTGAATTCCACGGGCCGGCCCCGACAACCAGGCATCGGCGGCCGAAACGCTGGTGCAGGAGGTGCAGCACCGCGCTGAGCATGACCATGTCTCCCAGCCGCCCGAATCCGAAGACGACCGGTTGCCGTGGCCTGATCGCAATGGCCGTCACGGGTGTTGGCAACGCACCGCGTCCGGCAGGGCCACCGGCGAGTTGGAAAGGTGTGTTAGTCACTCACGCCAAGGCTAGCACAACCCGAAACTCCGACACCCTAGACCTGACGGGATAGGGGTCTCCCCGACAAATGCAGACAGGTTGGTGAAAGGTGCGAACCGCACCATAATGGCGAAAGCACAGACAACGTCAAAGGCACAATGAAAGCGCTCCTGCTGCTGCTAGCCGCGACCGCCGCGGACACACAATGGCCCGCCAACGGTGGAAGCCCCTACAACATCCGGTATTCGCCCCTGACCCAGGTGACAGCCGCCAACGTCGGCAAATTGCAGGTGGCGTGGGTCTACGACTCGCACGATGCCTTTAAAGACTCGGAGATGCAGAGCAACCCGATCGTGGTTGACGGCACCCTGTACGCCACGACGCCCACGATGCAAGTGGTCGCCCTGGATGCCCGAACCGGACATGAGATCTGGAAGTTCGACCCCTCGGGCGGCGTTGCCCCTACCCGGCATTTCCGCCATCGCGGCGTCACCGTGTACCAGGATCGCGTCTTTGTTACGTATCGTAACTTTCTGTATGCCCTGGACCGGGCCACGGGCAAACCACTGCCCAACTTTGGGGCCGCGGGCCGCGTCGATCTGCGCGACGGACTGGGTCGGCCCGCGGATCGGATGAGTGTCAGCGCCAGCAGTCCGGGCGTGATCTTCGAGGATCTGCTCATCCTGGGAAGCACCGTGCCGGAAACCCTACCCGGCTCACCCGGCCACATCCGGGCATTCGATGTGATGACGGGCCGGCAGCGCTGGATTTTTCACACCATTCCCTGGCCGGGCGAGCCAGGCTACGAGACTTGGCCGAAGGACGCCTACAAGATTTCCGGCGGCGCGAACGCCTGGTCGGGTCTCAGCCTGGACCCCAAGCTCGGAATGGTCTTTGCGGCGACCGGATCGGCCTCGTTCGACTTCTACGGCTCCAACCGGATCGGGGACAACCTGTACGCCGACTGCGTGCTCGCGCTGGATGCGCGGACCGGGAAACGCATCTGGCACTTCCAGGGTATCAAACACGATGTGTGGGATCTCGATTTCCCCGCGGCCCCCACCCTGGTCACCGTCAAACACAACGGCAAGCCGGTCGAAGCGGTCGCACAGATTGCCAAGACGGGCTACGTGTACCTGTTGGATCGCAAAACCGGCCGGCCGCTCATCCCCGTGAAGTACCGGAAGGTTCCGGCATCGGCACTGCCGGGCGAGAAGCTCGCTGACACCCAGCCCTACCCCGTCGCACCCCCACCGTTCACGCGACAGACGTTCACCCCTGACATGGTGACCAACCGCACTCCCGAGGCGCAAGCCGCCGTGCTGGCGCAGTTGCAAGGTCTCGACTCCAATGGAATGTTTACCCCGCCCAGCCTGCGTGGCACGGTGTTGATGCCCGGAACGGACGGCGGGGGTGAGTGGGGCGGTGCTGCCTACGATGAAAAAGCCGGCCTGCTGTTTGTCAATTCAAACGAGCAACCCTGGATCATCCGCATGGTGACTCATGACACCACCTCGCTCTATAAAAACAACTGTGCGAGTTGTCATGGCGATCATCTGCAGGGTGCGCCCCCGACTTTCCCATCGCTGGTCGACATAGGAAAACGCCGCACTCGCGAGCAGATCACGAGCATCATCCGTGAGGGCACCGGCCGCATGCCCTCCTTCGACTATCTCGAAAAGAACGTGGATGAGATTGTCGAGTTCCTGTTAACGGGTAAGGACACCGGCGGGGTCGATCCGGCAGTAGCCGCGAAGGACCCCAATTGGCTGCAATATCGGAACGAGGGTTACATCCTGTTCCGCGATCCGGATGGGTATCCGCCGCTGACACCGCCGTGGGGCACATTGAACGCCATTGATCTCAACAACGGCAAGATCCGTTGGCAGATCCCGCTGGGAGAGTATCCAGAGCTGCTCGCGAAAGGAATTACCCACACGGGCAGCGACAACTACGGCGGCCCGGTCGTGACCGCCAGTGGACTGCTCTTCATTGCCGCCACCAACTTCGACAAGAAGTTCCGTGCATTTGACGAGTTGACCGGGCGCCTCCTGTGGGAGACCGTGCTCCCCGCTGCAGGAAACGCCACGCCGTCCATCTATTCCCTGGGCGGCAAGCAATACATCGTCATCGTGTGTGGCGGTGGTAAGAACGGTGCCGCATCGGGGAGCAGCATCGTGGCATTCACGCTCCCCGACGGGACTACTTAGCCATCCCCTTCAAATAGGCCACCAGCGCGTCCAGATCCTTGTCCGGAAGCGTCTTCGCATCAAACCCCGCCATATGTTGGTCCGGCCAGGTCCGGACCCCGGCGGGATTTCGAACGATCGCGCGCAGCCCGGCCTCGGTGATGTAGTGTGTCACCGGCGTCGGCTTGCCGAGATCCGGCCCCACCTTTCCAACCCCTGCGCCATTCAACTGATGACAAGGCAGGCAGTAGGTCACAAACACCTTCTGACCGGACCTGGCGAGTGGGTCGACCGAGTGCGTAACGAGCTGGGGCCAGCGATGCTCCGGGCTTTCGGTAAAGGTGAGACTCGCCAGCGCGAACGGCCACTGCTCCGAGCGGATGTCTGAACGCTCGGGATGATCCCAGACCACATAGAACGGACCGGCCGACTTTTTTTCAGTCGGCAGCGCGGGCCACGGGTGCGCCGGATCCTCCACTGCCAGATACGGAACCGCCGCGCCGTGAGTCAGGAGATCGAGCGGAATCTGAGCCACGAAGCCGTCGGTGGCCTTCGCCTCCAGGGTGTCCCCCTTCGAGGCGGGCAGCAAGGCGCGCAACGGTACAACCCTGTAGGTCATGGAACGATGATAGGAAACATCGTCCGGCACTGTGATGGAAGTGGCATCAGAGCGGGCGAGCAACTCCTCCGCGGTGTATTGCTTCTGATCGATAGTCAGAATCGCCATCAACATCGCCAATACACTCATTCATATCTCCGGTCGCGAGGGCATTACCGGCGGCACTGCCGGTAGGATCGGTACCGCACGCTCACGCGCAACATGTGCCTGCCAAAGTGCCATTCCCAAAGCGGCGATCAGCGCGAACACGATGGCGCCGGCCGCCAGTACGGGGAATCGGTTGCGGAGGAGGAATTTGCGCGCTCGGTACCAGGTGCTGTGAGGGCGGGCCAGGATGGGCTCATTGCGCAGATGGCGCCGCAGATCCTCGGCCAATGCCGCTGCAGTGCTGACTCGGCGCCGGATTGCCGGGCGGCGGCGGCGAGGAGCGTTCCTGCCTGCGAGGCTGGTGTTGACAGCCAGCACGGCCGGCAAATCGCGGCCTAGAAAATTGTCGCTTTCCAGCTTGTCGAGGTCCGCTATGTAGGCACGAACTCGTTGCGCACGTTCCGGGTCGGTGACCTCCAACCCGGCGAGCCAGACCCGGCGCGCTGGAGGCTCGAGGTCGAGTACTTCATCGAGCTCGGTGCTGATTTCCCGCCAGGCCTGCTCCAGCGATCGCTTCATGTGGACGCCCGCAGCACATCAGTGCGGGCGACACTCCTTGAAACGCTCCAGTAGTTGCGTGTAGCGCGCCTCTTCGATCGGGCCTGCCTGGACCCACTCCATGGTCAGCGTATCCATCTGTGATGCATCGACCGTCACGCCCTGTCCCATGCTTTGCATCAGCCGCTGCACCTGGTATTCACGGCGCAAAGGTTGATCCTCAGGTGGGCTCGGACGGTCTGCCAGAATTTCCGCGCGTACACACAGCAGGCGCAGCGCCTTCTCATTCGCTTCCAGATCGGCGCCCGCAACACTCGTCAACGCGGTTTTCACAGCGTCGTGTCCGCCCTTGGGCCATTGAGTGACGCCGCAGAAGTACTCCTGCGCTGTCTGTCGCAGAGTCTCGGCCGAATCAGGCGCACTGACGAGCGCCAGCTTATACGCACGGACCCGGTTTGCCGCTTCCAACAAGGTGCTCCAGCTTTGCTCGGTATCCCGCAGCTTCTGTTGCTCAACTGCCGCTTCACAACGCTCCACCGCCCGCTCGAACCGGCCACGCAAGTCACGCGCGACACCGCGTGGAAACTCCCCGAGCGCATCGAAAGCCCCCTGCAACTCCGTGACACGAGCCGTGCTGGCGAGCAGCGCGGGACCCGACGAGCCGGCAATTCCTTCGAGCTCCTCACAGATGGCAATCGCCCCGCCCTTGTTGGCCTCCAACGCGGCGCTGTACTCCGCAAACTCCTGTTGCCGGCGCTGAAACACAGCATCGCAATGCTGGCGGAACTCCTCCCACAAGCGGTGATCTTCGTCCCGCGGCACGATACCCACCGTCTTCCAGCGGCGCTGCAGCTCCTTGACCTCGTCGATGGCGCTGCGGCTGTCCTCGACCGAACCCAACTGTTGAGCGCGTGCGATTAAAGATTTCTTTTGATTGCTGTTCGCAGCATACGCGGCCTCGAGCCGATTTTGCAGTTTGGATGTGACCGCAACAAACTGTTCGTGCGCGGCCTTGCCCGCCGCCCGGTCCACGGGCGAATGTTGCCGCCACAGCTGTTTGGATTCCCGCAGCGCAACCAACACCAGACGCCAGTCAGGCTGTTCCCAGTTGTGCCCGGTCTCAAACGCAACCAACCGCGCCACCAACGCCTCGCGCCGCTGCAGGTTCTCCTGCCGCGCGAGCCCCTGCGCCTCGAAATACTCCCGGCAGGGTTGATACGCTTTACGGGATGCCTCCTGGAATCGCTGCCAGTCGGCTTCCAGGTTCTCGCCCGCCCCCTTGCTCAGGGTGCGCCATTGCTCCTGCAGACTCTTGATGCGCTCGGCCAGCACCGGCGGATCGAGGGTCGAGTCGATGAGCGCCTCCATGTCCTCCATCAACTCGGCGCGCTTCGGTGCCACGGAAAAATTCTTCCAGTCCTTGAGCTCATTCAAACGGGTGTCGAGATTCAGCAACTGACTGGTGAGCGAAGGTGACAGCGGCGGCGCGCCCGCGACCTTCTCCTCGATCGCACGCCGCAGACCGGCCGCACGACCCGTGCTGCCTTCGTTCAAAGCGCTCTGGGCCTTGCGGATCAGGCCGCCGATCTGCCGGAATGCGAGCGCTTCGGCCGCCAGCTCGTCTGCGCGGGCTTTACGCTCTTCAGACTCGGCCTGGGCGCGCTCGGCAGCCGCGGCGGCGGCCGCTTTAGCTTCGACTTCCTTGACCCGCTGAGCCTCCGCGGCGGCGTTTTCAGCAGCCAACTGGCGCGAGGCCTCCACTGCGATCTGCCGCAGGTGACTGGCAATCACTTCGCGAGAACGGTCGATGGCCTCACGCACTTTCTCAACCAGCTCAGGTGCGGCCTGCGCGGCTACCGCCTTCCAGCGGATTTCGAGCTGATCCAGGGTCGGGCCAAACAACGCATCGTAGGGCCGATGACTGTGACGCTCGACCGCTGCGGCCGCGGTATTGATCTCTTCCTGCAGCTGCTCGTTTTTGCGGGTCTCGCCGAGCTGCACGTCCCGCTTGGCCGTCAGGATCTTGTAGACGCTTTTGTCGTTGCCGCCCCGGACTTCCCGGATCAATTCCCGCAGTTGGGCGGGATCATTGACGGCTTGGGCGGCGAGCTGGCGGACCTTGGTGGATTTACCCGCCACCACCAGCCTGGAAATGGTTTCGGCGTCGTTCCGCTCGATCGCGGCCTGAAGCGCCGCCTCTTCCTGAGCGGCTTCGCGCGCGCGATCAGGTTGCGGAACAGCCGCGGGCCGTGCGGCCTGGGAGGGTCTGGCTACGGGTGCCGGGCGCGCGGGGGCTTCGGGAACAGCGGGAGACGCAGGCGCCTTACGGAAGAAGCGCGAGAACAGTGACATTGTGGGCCTTCGCGAGAACTGGAAAGCCCATTCTACCGGCTCGGCCCGCGTCGCATCACGGGCCCGGCCGAGCCAGGGTATGGATAGCTACAGACCTATCGGTGCTGCAACGCCTGCTTCAGCTGGCGGGTCGAGGTCTTGAAGTCGCTCAGGTTCGAGGCCAGCCGCTTGGACGTATCCGACGAGGACTGTGCCGAAGCCTTGACGAACGACTGGTCAGCCAGGGAGCGTTGGCCGGCCGCCAGGTAGCACTCGCCGGCGCGCTGATGATCGCCGTCGCGGGAAGCCTTGTCCGCAAGCCATCGGGCGCGTTCCGGAGTCGCGTCGCCACAGCTCTCAGCCGCGCCGGTTACAACAACGGTGTCCTGAACATCGGCTGCCGCCGTCCCCGCTGCGCCTAGAAGCGCAAGCGCTACCAATAACGTCCTCATGACCCTCAATCTCTTTCAATTATTTGCTGGATACCTGTATACGCGCGAAGTTCGCAATTTAAAGCTCATCTGGTGATGACAATCGGCTCACCCTAAAGGGAGACCGGCGCGTCGGCATTGCGCAGAGCCTGCATCGCGAGTGCGTCCATCCAGCGTCCGGAACGCAAATTCGTAGCGGCTTTTCTCCAGGTGCAGCTCCAACAACCCATGCTTGCGGGCGTAGGTTTTGGCGCCGCGCACCACTGACAGGTCATACAACCCCGCGCCGCCGGTTCCGGCGATGATCTCGCGCAAGCCGGCCGGATCGTTCCTGCCGGCGGCGTCCTTGCGCTCGAAGGACTCATAAAAATGTTCGTGACCATTCAACACCAGATCGGCCCCGGCCCGTTCCAACGCCACCCAGGCCGGCAGCATCTTTTTGCCATCTTTGCGATGCAGCCCGGTGGAGAACACCGGGTGGTGCCACATTGACAGAATGCAGCGGCCGTCACCCTCAATTTCTTGCAACTGCTGCTCGAGCCAGGCCTGTTGCTCATCGAGCAAAGGTGAGGAAATGTTGCTGTCGAGTCCGATGACCCACCAGTCACCCACCTGCACGCGGTACCAGGTGCGCTGGCCGTTGCGCTCACCGAAGTACTTCAGGAAATCGGCCGGCGAGCCATCAACATAGTCGTGGTTGCCGGGGACCGCGTAGGTGTGCGCGAGAAACGGCCCCCACGTGGGTCCATAACACTCTTGCAGTGTTGCCGTATCGGCGTGTGGGTAAGCCGTGTCGCCCACAACAAATACGGCGGCGTCGGCGGGAATCATTTTGGCCGTTTCCGCGGCCGCACTCTGTGCCGCCGGTTTGCCCTCGCATTCACCGATATCGCCGGCGGCGTACGCGAGTACTCCGCTCCAGGCAGGGGAAGCAACACAGAGAAGCACCGTCAGTAAAAGAGTCTTCATGCTCAGCTCGGTGAATGGAATCCGACATGATATCGGTTTACCTACAGGCGCCAATTGTGCGTTGCCTCGCAGATCGCGACTAAAGGCTCAGATTCAGGCGGCCGATATCGGTCTCGATGCGGATTGGACCCAAATCACTGCTTCGAGCCACGCTGGCGCTCCTCCTGTGGGGAGCGGTCGGCGTTGCCTGCGCAGATACCGAGCCCGCACGCTGGTCGGCCCTGTCGGACACCCTCTTCACCCACCACACCGATCCGGAAGCAGGCTCCGGGACTGCCATCATCCAGGACCCGACCGGCTATATCTGGCTGGGCACGCAAAGCGGACTGGTCCGCTGGGA
>Ga0068862_100004553_pt1 | contig 11687 bp, 6 predicted proteins | sample KBSSwiS52_FD_66598 | JGI IMG/M metagenome (GOLD analysis project Ga0068862, IMG submission 66598) | Switchgrass rhizosphere microbial communities from Kellogg Biological Station, Michigan, USA - KBS Switchgrass S5-2 | ecosystem: Host-associated > Plants > Roots > Rhizosphere > Soil ... | reverse complement strand
CAGCCATTCAACCGGCATGTCATCACGATCATTGAAGGTGACGGAGCGGCCTGAATCCAGCAGACAGGTGTCCCCGACCTGGAGGCCCACAGGTTCAGCGTTCTGTATGAGGAGCGAGCGACCCGCGAGCGGTACGAGAATGCAGTAGTGCTCGGCGCCGTCCGCACGAGCATATAGGTGAGGCCGCTCGAGCCGCCCGCCCTGGAGACTCAGATCAGCCGCAGCGAGCCCGAAGATTTCGAGCGGTCGAACCCGGCCGGAAAAACCGTTCGGCCGTTTGCTCTCGACGTTGCAGCGAAAGCAGGAGGCGGAAAACGCCGCTCGCCATTGTTCGATGTTCAGTGAGCGATGTTCGCGATCGCCGTCATTAGTCTCACTCATTCGCTCGAGCTCAGGCTGAGTTCCCCGCTGGGCCTGCCAACCTATACAGTTCGAGCCATCGGCACAACTACTGACGGTCAGAAGTCATAACGGACCTGCGCTTCCCACGAGCGGGGCTGAGCGGGCCAGCCGATGTTGTTGGGTAAACCCGAGAATGACCTCGCATTGAAGTCTTCAAAATAGTATTTGTTCAGCAGGTTGCGGCCCTGCACGGCAAGCTCCAGCGAGCGGTAGCGGACCGAGGCGCGCGCGCCGACGAGAACGACCGAGTCCATGACATCGACGTTCGAGGTATCCCAATACTTGCGGCCGCGATATTCGACATCGGCGCGCAGTCCGAGTTTGTAGTCGCCTACGGTCCACTCCTTCTGACTGCCCACGTTGATCTTGTCGGGCACCGTCTTGGGCGTTTTGTTGCCGACCTCGGCGGGGACGCTCAGGGAGGGATCCAACTTCCGGATCCGGGAGTCGAGTAGCCCGATGTTGAGGTAGGCGGTCCAGTCCGGTGCGAGCACCATCTGTGTTTCGAGCTCCGCGCCCCAGAGGGCGACGCTGGAGAGATTCGCGATGACCTGGGCGCCGCCCTGAGTCAGGTCGATGTAGAAGAACTGAAAGCCGGTGTCGCGCTCATAGAAGACCGCCGCATTGAAAGTGAGCCGGTGGTCCAGCCAGGACGATTTGTAACCCAGCTCGATGTTGCGCAGCAGCTCCTTGTCGAACGGCGCGAGCTGGCCGATGCCGTTGAAACCGCCTGACCGAAAGCCGGTTGAGTAGGTCAGGTAGCCGAGCTGGTCTTGCGTCAGCTTTTGCGACAGGGTGATCTTCGGCTGGAAGGCATCGAAGGAGGCCTCCTTCTGCGCCCCGGTCGCCTGGTCGGTCTGATGGCGCTTGTCCTTGTCATAACGCCCCGACACGCTCAGGGTCGAATGGGCCAGAAAGTCCCAATCAACCTGCGCGAACCCGGCATAGGCTTTGTTGCGATCAAACTCGTCGCTGTCCACGAGGGCCGGCTGGCCCGGAATATCCAGGGCGTTGGCCCGGGTCAGCAGACCCCGGTGGGTATCGAGATAGTAGGCGCCGGCCAGATAGCGCAAGGGCTGATTGGAGTTGGATGCAAAGCGCAGCTCGTGCGAAACCATGCGCACATCGAGATCCTGTTGCTGGCTGACTGTGCCGAGGCCGAACAGGCCGCCCGGGCAATCCACGGGGTTACAGAATCCCAGCGATCCGAAGTACTTTTCGTTGAGCTTGGTCCAGCCCGTGATCCAGGTGGCGGTGCCCGCGGGGAGCGTCCAGTCGGCCTTCAGTGTGCCCTCCTCACTCTGCAAATCACTCCGTCCCAGCAGGTCGGCGTGCGGATCGAGATTCTGAACGTTGGTGGGACCGCTGACGGTGTTCGGAATGGCCACATCGTAGGTAGCGCCGCCGGCATTGTCGGTGTGTGCAAAGCGCAGATCCACATGCAGGTCATCGGTCACGATCCACAGCAGCTTGGCGCGAATGTCCTTGGAGGTAAAGAAGTCGACCTTCTCATGCAGGTAGGAATTGTTGATCAGGCCATCCGAGTCCTTGTATTCGCCGCTGATCCGAAACAACAGCCGGTCCTGGATGATCGGTCCGGAGACCGCCGCCATGCCGGTTTTTTCGGAGCCGGAGCCGCCGCCTGCCACGGCGAAACCGCTGAAGTCATTGGTGGGCTGCTTGGTGATGATGTTGATCGCGCCGCCGATGGCGTCGCGGCCGTACAGTGCGCCTTGGGGACCGGCCAGCACCTCCACCCGCTCGACATCGAACAACTCCATGCGCAGCTGTTTCTGGTTCCCTTCCGGCACTCCGTCGACTACCACGGCAACAGGCGGGTCAGCGTTATTGATCTGCTCGATACCTCGCAGGGTCACGAAACTGTTGCCCACTGTGAAAGACTGGTCGAACGTCACGTTCGGAGTCATCGTCAGCACATCGGCGGTATTGCGGGCACCGCTCTCACGAAGTGCAGTCTCACTGTAGGCGGTCACGGCAACCGGCACGTCCTGCAGCTTCTCCTCGCGCTTTTGTGCTGTAACGACCACCTCTTCGACACGCTCATCAGCGGCAGCCGCCTGGCCGAGCGTGAACAGGATCCCCAGGGTCGAGGCACACAGGCCCATAGTTTTTTTCATGGATTCAAGATCTCAACGGGGGTGAAGGGATGGTCGAGCCCAAAGGCTTGCGGTCCGAACACCGCCAGTGCCGCTTCGGAACGCATGATGGGAGCCGCGCTGATGCCGAGCACCTTGATCCGTTGCCCATACTTCAGCGCCTCAGTCGTGATCGGCTCCGCTGTGGCCGAGTCGAGCAACGCGATCAGGTCGGGGACCACGGCCCGGACCTGAGAACCTTCACGGGCAATCAGATGCTCGTTCTGGAATTGCACTTCGAGACGGCGTCCCCGACAGTCGCCCGTGCCTTCAACCACGACCTGTCCCAAGGCCCAACCCGCCTTGGTCTCGCGCAACAAGTCCACCGTCTTGCCCTCAAACAACACGCGGCAGTGTTGGTAATACGGTGTGGTGCGCAGGTAGCCCAGAAGCGCGCCAAACGGATCGCCGCTCGAGCGGCGCGACTCCCGGATCGTGCGGCCCAGCCCGAGGGCAAGAGAGAGTGTCGAACGAACGATGCTCCGCTTGGCGTCGGCGCCGTGCATCGGATAGAGGCAGATATTGCTGCTGCCTCCCATGGCAACGACTACCTGCCGGCCCAGGCGCTCCACGTCCAACGAGCTCGCACACTGGAAAGTCACAGTGTTTGAATACTCATCCGTCATGACCATCGGGGCCGCGGGCACTCCGTAGATGTGGTACGTGACCATCTGCAGTTGGGGAAAGGCCCGCCCCATGCCGTCACCGTCAACAATGGGCAAACCGGCGCGTGCCGCCAGGACAATGGGCAGAAGTGCGTTGAGGCCCCCGATCTCTGCGCACAGAATGGCTCGCGCCTTCTCGTTGTGCAGACGCTCCATGGCATTCAGGGCAGCGCCCATCTCGTTGCCGTTAGGGATCTTCTCCACGAGTACAGTGGGCGCGCCCATCATCGCGAAGGGAACTGCGAAATCCGAGTCCGCAAGGGATGTCACATCGATGAGATCCACCGGCCCGTGGTCCTGCAAGGCCTGTCGGAGCATCAGGGCACCGAGATAGGGATCGCCGCCGCCCCCGGTACCCAGGATCGCGGCTCCACGCGCAAGGTCTGCCACATGTTCGAGTTGGATCTTCATGCGGCACCTGCCAAAGCCAGATCGCCTACGGCTTTCACCCGGACGCGCACCGCGCCTCCGGGCAAGTACTGCAAGGGCAACTCTTCCGTATCGACAATATTCACACTCGTGGGCTCGGCGCCCGCCGCAACGGCGTTGCTTCGGGCCTCGGTGCGGGCGTCTTCGAGCGCCTGCGCGCGACCGAGCTTCTCGTACGAGAAGATTCTGTCGACCTCTCCGCTGACCTGCGCGATGGCAGCGCCGATGGCGTTGGCCACACCCGCCTGGGTTGGAACAATGACCTCCGCGGCTCCTGCCAGCTGACGGTTGATCAGTGCGCTGCCGCCGCCGACCAACACGACCTTTGCCTGGGTCGCTGAAGTCTTCATGCGGTCCAGGGCCTCTTCCGCGAGGCGATGGATCTCATCTACGGCGCGCGCGATAAGGCGTTTGTCGAGGTTCTTTACGCGGTCGCGATCGCCGATATCGGCGTACCCGGCGGACACCGCAATGTCGGTCGCCGTCAGTTGATTACCGCCGAATACGAGTGCTTCCGATAGAATCCGAAAGCCCACGGAGCGCGGACCAATCTGCACACGCCGGCCGTCATCAACAACCAGACTGCCGCCACCCAGTCCGATCGACAGCAGGTCCGGCATGCGAAAGTTGGTGCGCACGCCCCCGATGTCGACGGCGATGGAGGATTCTCTGGGGAAGCCATTCACCAGCGCTCCGACATCTGTCGTCGTACCGCCGATGTCCATCACCAGGGCATCTGTCAGGTTCGACAGGAAGGCCGCGCCCCGCATGCTGTTGGTCGGGCCCGAAGCAAAGGTCAGGACCGGAAAGCGGATGACGCTGTCAGGGCTGAGCAGTGTGCCGTCGTTCTGACTCACGAAAAAGGGAGCGGTAATTCCCAACTCGGTGAGCGCCTTGCGGAAGGAGCTGACGACACGCTCTGCCATGCCCAGCAGTGCGCTGTTCATGATGGCTGCATTTTCGCGCTCAATCAGTCCGATGCGCCCGAGTTGGTGCGACAGTGTCAGGTGTACATCCGGAATCTCTTCCTGGATGACTTGCGCGGCCTCGACCTCCTGTGTGGCATTGACGGGCGCAAATACGGATGAAATGGCGACTGCACTGATGCCACGACCACGGAAATCACGCGCGATGCGACGCAGCTCTTCAGGGTCCAGATGACCAATCGGACGTCCGTCGTAGTTGAAGCCCCCGCTCACGATCTGCGCGGCCCCTCCCACGAGATCGAGCAGGTGTGCGGGCCAATCGGCAAACGGTCGAATCGACAGGGTCGCCGGTGCACCCAAACGGATCACGCCAACGCGACTCAGGTGTTTGGCTTCAACAAAGGCGTTGGTGAAGTGCGTCGTGCCGATCATGACACCTGCGAGATCGCGGCTCGGAATCTGCGCGCGACCCAGCACATCGCCGATGGCTTGCACGATTCCGGTACCCACATCCGCCGAAGTCGGCGCCTTGTGGCTGGCGAGGATCGATCGTCCGCGCAACAGGACTGCGTCGGTATTGGTGCCGCCTACATCGACACCGATTCTGCATGGCTCTCTCATGAGCCGACGATGCGTGCAGGGACCAAAAACGTCAAAGACGGCAAAGAGTGGGATGGGGCTCGACAACCCTACTCTTTCGGGTAGGACGAAAAAGTCACACCCGGGATGGTCAGCGCACCAGGCCTCGCTCGCGGGCGACCCGGATCGCCTGGGTGCGGTACTGAACCCCGAGCTTCTGGAAGATGTTCTTGAGATGAAATTTCACGGTGTTTTCGGTCATCTGCAACGCGCGGGCAATAACCTTGTTCGGTAAACCCTGCACCAGCTCCGCCAGGACCTCGAGCTCGCGACTGCTCAACGAGGCAGTGTTTGCCGGGCGCTCCGGCCCACCCGTGACCATGCCCAATGCACGGCCGAGAGCCTGCCTGGCCAAAGAGCTTGCCGCGTGATCGCGCATCCACTGGCGCGTGGCGTGCAGCAATGGCACGGCCACGGACCCGAAGTCGACGAGATACTGTGAATCCTCTTCACTCAGCGCCGGCTCGAGATCCTCCACGACCATGGCCACTGCCTGGTCGTGCCCGCCCCTTGCATACAGCGCGATGGCATTGAGGAATCTGACTGAGCGGACGTCACGAACCCGCGCCTGCGATCGTGCAGCTGCAATCAGCGGCGCCAGCACTTCACATGCAACTGTCGTATCGCCGGCGGCGATTGCAATTTCGGCCTGCACAACACCAAACAGATGGCTTTCACGCCAGTGGAAAGGCTCGTTCTGCCATTGCTGCTGATGAGCACCGAGTTGCTTCCTTGCTTCACCGAGATGTCCCGAACGCAGCAGGGTTCGCGCTCGCAGGGCGGTGGAGAGTGATGCGAGGCGCGGGAGGTTGCGGCGTTCAGCGGTGGCTGTTGCGCGGCGCAGGTAGCTTGCCGCGAGCTCGCTGTCCCCGTTGGCCAGCGCCAGGGCGATGGCAGCCTCATACGACTCGGCATAGACATCGAGCCAGCCATCCAGGGTCTCCACCTGGGTCAGCGATCGATTGAACAGTTGGGCGGCGCTCTCCAGGTCCCCACGCTTCACCAACGCAACCGCCAGATGCACATCGGCAGCAGCTCGCAGGCCGCTGTCGATTCCGAAATTCTCCTCGGCCAGCTCCGTTGCTTCGCGAAACATGGCTTCCGCTTCGCGACGGTGTCCCAGGTGCAGCGTGGCGAGCCCCAGGTGCAGAGTGCAGTAGTTGACTCCGAGCACGGCACCGAGTCGACGCATTTCGGCCACAGCGCGCTCGCAGGCGCGGCGGGCCGCGTGCATCTCGCCCAGCCCCAGGCCTATCAAACATCCCGTGTTGAGCAGCGCGGCCCTGACGAGATCGTCCTCGACCTCATCCACCTGTGCGAGCTCCGCATCGAGCGCGTCGAGGTCCCCGGCTTGCAGCGGCAGGTCCTGATAGCGCCCCAACAGGTGGCGGGTGACGAGCAGATCCCGGCCCGTGGGCGTTGCCGGAGAGGGGGCATTCCCCTGCCGCGTCAGGATACGGAACGCCTCCTCGAAATGAGCCCGGGCAGCCCGCAGAGCGCCGCGCTTGGCGTCCAGTAGAGCGCGATACAGCTCGACACGGGGAAATTCTGCCAGGCGATTGGCGGGGATTTCTGCCAACAGCGCGCGCATCAGGCTCGAGCCGCCAAAAATGACCAGCCGCCAACCGCCCGCTTTCTCCACCAACGCGGCAGCGCGTGCGACATCACCCGCGGCCGCGGCATGGCGGACTGCCTCCACACGCATGTTGTTGTCCTCGAACCAGGCTGATGCCCGGGAGTGACATTGAGTTTCCAGAGCGGGAGCGCGTTGGTGCAGACGATCGCGAAGATGGTCGGTCAGGAGCGGGTGCAGCCTGTACCACGAGCGGTCCTCATCCAGGGGCACTACCAGATGCACCAGCGAGGGGTGTTCGATCAGTTGCTGCCAGGAATCGCATTCTCCGGTAATGGCTGCCGCTACTTCCGCACACAAGGCGTCCAGTGGCGAAGTCAACTCGAGTGTGTTGGAGATGGCGGGCGGCAGGTCCGCCAGCACCTGTTCGGTCAGGAATTCCGCGACCTCCGTGGTGTGGCCGGAAAACCCTTCGATCAACTCAACCCGCTCGGGCTTCGCCTCCAGCCACAGACGCGCCAGTTGCAACGCCACGGGCCAGCCCTGCGTGCGTGTGCTCAGCAATTCCCGTTGGGCTGCCGTCAGTCGCGGCAGCAGAGCAGCCAGCGCTGCGTCATCAAAACGCAGGGCATCCGCTTCGAGTGACAGCAGGTCACCGCGAGATCTCAGGTTTGCCAACGGCACGGGGGCGCGGCCCCTTCCCGCCAGCACGAAGTGGATGTGGGCCAGGCCGGACTGCAGGAGCGGAACCAACACCTTCTGTGCTACGGCCCGCGGCGCGTTGTGAACGTCGTCAATGAAGATAACCAGCGGGCGGTGCTCCTGCGCCAGTTGGGCAATGAGGCTTGCCACGGCGGCCTCAACCGGCGTGTCCGCGAACCACTGCTCCGCCAGATGCTCGAGCGTGCCGAGCGGTACGCCGGCGGTGAGCAGGCTCATGATTATGAAGGTGAGGAGTTGCGCCGGATCGTTATCGGATGGCGCAAGGGTGATCCAGGCGCAGGGGATGGCGCGGGACTGCAGAACCGCTCGCCACTGCGACAGGAGCGCTGTTTTGCCGTAACCGGCGGGCGCAGCGACGAGCACAGCCTTATGCGCGAGTCCTTCGTTCAGCAGGCGTGCGAGCGCGGGACGCTCCAGGAGAGCGACCCGGAATACGGGCGGCGAAAGGCGGCCCTGGAGAGACCAGTAGCGATCCATTTTGGCGGGACGATATCACGACCCGCCGCAGACCCGTCATGACACCGTCTGGTCTAGTTTCCGTGCACCGCCGCCACTAGATCCGGAATCAGATTCGCCGCGTTCGGGGACCCGAGGCCCGTGATCGGGTCCCAACCCGCCGTCGCCGGATAGCCGGGAACTGCGGGATCGGCCTGGTTCAAACCGCTCGTGATGTCATAAAAGTCCTGCGCATAACGTGCCGGGTTCGCGCCGATCTTGTAGAGAGCGGAATTGATCGGACCCAGCCCGCCGCCGTTGAGTTGGGCTGCGATGGCGATGAGTCCCGCCCACTGTGGTGTCGACAGCGACGTGCCGCCGATGTCGTACCAGCCGGTGCTGCAGGGTAGTGAACCGCAAATGAGACCACTGTTACCGTCAGGGGGCAGCGTAATGTAGACCAGAGCCCCGGTTCCGGCGCTGGCTTGGAAAGCAACATCCGGTACGCCGCGGGTCGTGGTGATGGCAGTCGATCCCGCGGGAAGTACGTTCTGATAGGTTGGTTTGGCGAATACGTGGCTGAACCCACCTCCCGAGAACGTCCAGCCCACTTCGGCTTCACCCGGATGGGAGGCGCAGCTCGCCGGCGGCCCTCCCGTCACGACTCTGGGTCCATTCGCGGCTGCGTTTGCATTCGTGCATAGATAGGTCCCACCGATACCCGTGACGAGCGGGTCCGATGCTGGCCAGCCGACGGTCGGAAACGGGATCACCGATCCGCCTTTCCCGACCGGATTCTTCTTGCCGTTTTCGGTCCCGCCATCGCCCGAGGCGGCCAGCACCGTGACCCCATTCTGCGCGGCGTGTGTGAATGCATAGCGCAGATTGAGCAGCGATTGCGTGCTCGCGAAGGACTCCTCAGCGGCTCCCAGACTCATCGAGATCACCGCGGCGAGATGGTTCTGAACGATATAGTCTTCCGCCGCCATCATTTGCGGAAAACCCTGCACACCTAATGTTTCAGCAGTCGGTGTGGTCACGAGAATGATGTTGGCCATCGGGGCAATCGCATGCGCGGTCTCAACATCCAGAGACACCTCGAGGGCCCACGCCGACTTGTCCTCCTGCGCGGGACTCTTGCTCGTGGGCGGCGGTGCTTTCGTGGCTGGCGACCCCTGCAATGACAGTTGAGTGAACTTGGGCATACCCGGCGCGCAGGTCACACCCTCCTCGCCGCACATGGGTTGGAGCCCGAAGGCCTGGTTGTACACATGCAGATCATGGGCAATCGTGTCGCTGCCAAACGAGTCGACGATCGCGATGGTCTGCCCCGCACCGGTGAGTCCCTGCGCGTACAGGGGCGCGAGCCGATAGGCCGCCTGGGTCGACTGCGGGTTGAAGCAACGCCGGCCGACCGATTCACACTGCGCTTCGGTGGGCGGTGTCGCGCTGGACGAAATGAGTTGCGCATCGCTGTACATGGGTTGCGGTCGGGGCGTGCCGTCCGCATGGGCGGTCGGGGCCGACAGTGCGCACAGGACCGAGACCGATACGGCCGCCGCTGAGGCGCCAATTCCAACAGAATGCATTTTCATGGAATGCTCTCCCAGTCGGTTTTTTGCGCAGCGACACACCCTCGAGCTGAGCCCGAGCGGTTGAGCATTCCTCGGCGCCGAATGTCGACTTCCCACCGAGCCGCAGCGCGTTGACTTGTTATCTGCGCGGGCAGAATACGCCGCGATTGGTAATTTGGCTACCACCTGTGAGACGATTTCACTCACTAGGGCCACTCTCAGGGGAGCAAGAACATGAAAGCTCTGTCAGTCAGCATTCTCTTGGCCGTGAGCAGCGTGAGCGCGGCAACGACATCACATGAGACGAGTACGCTTCAGGGAAGCGTTCCAGGTTGGGCGAAGTCAAACAAACCGCAGAGCGCGGCGGATCCCCAGACCGCAGTGGGCTTTCGCGTCTATCTCGGTTGGACCGACCCGGACGCCGCGGTGAGTCTTGCGCAAGCGGTAACCGATCCGCACAGCAGCTCGTACGGGCAATATCTCACCCCGAATCAGTTTCGCAGCCGTTTCGCGCCCTCCGCCGCGGACACCGCCAAAGTGCGGAATTGGCTCAAAAGCCAGGGCTTCGACGTCACCTACATCCCTCAGAACAACCACTACATCAACGCCGAGGGCACCGTAGCTCAGGCACAAGCGGCGTTTGGTTCGCCGTTCGGCATTTACAACATACAGGGCCACGCGCTTCGCTCACCGACATCGGATCTGTCGGTCCCTGCGGAATTGGCCGCGACGGTGAAGTCGGTCATCGGACTGGATGAGAGTTATCAGTTTGTACAGAGTTATCGTCGAGCCGATTCGAAAGCGCCCCCTTCAGGGGGATTTCGCAATGCACCCCCGCTATCCAACTTCTGGGCGGAGATTCTCTCCCCCTATGCTTTCCCGGCCGGGTTTACCGCGGTTCCATTGAGCAACGTGCCGTGGACAGTGAAGGGCTACACCCCCGATCAGATCAAGGGCGCATACGGCCTGGCCGGATCGGGGCTCGATGGATCCGGACAGACGGTGGCGATCATTGACGCCTATGCCTCGCCGACCATTCTGGCGGACGTCAATCAATGGTCCATCAATCGTGGCCTGCCGACCATGAACCCATCTCAACTGGTGCAGGTCGTGGCCCCCGGCACGTACAAGCGTCCACAGAATCCCCAGCAAGACCCACAGGGATGGTACGGCGAGGAAACCCTGGACGTGGAGGCGGTCCACGGAATGGCACCCGGTGCCAAGATTGTCTATGTCGGGGCACCCAACAACCGACAGGATCTGGATGCCGCGCTCAATCACGTCGTCGATCAGCATTTGGCACAGATCGTGACCAACTCGTATGGGTTCTCAACCACCGAGTTCCTACCGCCGGGTTATGTAAAACCGGTTGAAGACACGCTCATACAGGCGGCCATCGAGGGAATCGGCGTCTATTTCTCCTCCGGTGACAACGGCGATGAATCGAGCACGTTTGGATTTGCGACGACCGACTGGCCCGCATCCAGCCCTTGGGTCACGGCCGTTGGAGGCACGGCGCTCGGTGTCGGTTCAGGCAACCAGCGCGTGATCGAAACCGGTTGGGGCACGAGCGACTACGCCTGCAACAGCGCAACGCTCGTGTGTACGCGAACAGGTTGGTTGTATGGCGCCGGCGGCGGTGTCAGTGCTGTTTTCAGCACACCTGCCTATCAACAAGGACTGGGTTTGAAGGGGCGAGGCGTCCCGGATGTCGCCGCTCTCGCCGATCCGCAAACCGGGTTGCTGGTCGGTCAAACACAAACTTTTCCCGAAGGCGTGCGCTACGACGAATATCGCATCGGCGGGACGAGCCTCGCGAGCCCGCTATTTGCGGGCATCATGGCGCTGGCGGACCAGTCAGCCGGCCACCCGCACGGCTTTGCCAATCCGCTGTTCTACGCCCATCCGAACGGGTTCTATGACGTCGGCTCGGTTAAAACGGCGGTCGCACGTCGCAACTACAACAATGGCGTTGATGCCAGCGCAGGCACGGCCGACAAGCTCCGTACCTTCGATGACTATTCCGGTTCGACCTCCCAGAGCACCCATGCGGGTTGGGACAATGTGACCGGTCTGGGTACGCCGGGCGCTGCGTTCTTGAGTCTATTCGGGCACTGAAACCGCGTTGCCCATCCCGAAAACCACTTCGGCCTTCCGTTTGTCAG
>Ga0068862_100004549_pt1 | contig 11691 bp, 7 predicted proteins | sample KBSSwiS52_FD_66598 | JGI IMG/M metagenome (GOLD analysis project Ga0068862, IMG submission 66598) | Switchgrass rhizosphere microbial communities from Kellogg Biological Station, Michigan, USA - KBS Switchgrass S5-2 | ecosystem: Host-associated > Plants > Roots > Rhizosphere > Soil ... | reverse complement strand
GTTCCGAACCGCCGCACGCGCCTCGAGCCGGTGCACGCCGACCGCCTCGAACGCGAAGTGAACCATCAGTTCAGCTCCCTCCTTGAACACGCCGGTCCCCCAGAAGGGCGACCCGATCGCGAATCCCCACTCCGCCGTGCTGAAGCCCGGTTCCAGCTCGCGGAGCTGGAAGATGCCGATCGCCGTATCCGACCCTGTCAGCGTCACCGCGAAACAGGCATACGTGCCGGCCTGGCGCTGCCGCTGCGTCCACGCGATGAAGCGCTCGAAGCCTTCAACCGTGGTGGGCGGCGGCGAAATGAACCGCGACACTTCTTCCGTCGTGAGCATCGCGAAGAGCGACGGCGCATCCGACGCGCGCAGCTCCCGCAACGTGACCTGCCGTCCTTTCAACACCGGAAGGGCTTCGCGCCAGTCCGTGCTGATCGCGTGTCCGACCTCGGGCTGGGTCACGATCGCCTCGAGGCTCACGTGGCTATCCAGTTCGTGTCGGTAGGGCATCTTTTCCATTAGAGGCCTCCCAACAGCGATGAAACAGTTGACGTCACGGGAGCAGGAAGCGGAACGATGTCGCCGAATTCGAGGTCGAGACTCGGCAGGGGTTCGGTGGTGTCATCCGGGAACATCTGGTCGTTGTCCTCGGCGTCGCTCCCCCATGACACGTCGTCATCGGCGCTCGTGCCCCAGACGATGTTGTCGCCATCGCCATTGCTGCCCCAGACGATGTTGTCACCGGCCTCCGCGGTGCCCCACACGATGTTGTCGCCAGGATCAGCCACTCCCCACACGGTGCCGTCGCAGTCGGCGCCGCCGCAGTCGCTGCCCCAGACGATGTTGTCGCCGTCGCCGGCGCTGCCCCAGACGATGTTGTCGCCATCGCCGGCGCTGCCCCAGACGATGTTGTCGCCGGCGTCGCTGCTGCCCCAGACGATGTTGTCGCCGTCACCGTCCATCGACCCCCAGACGATGTTGTCGCCGCCGTCGCCGAGCGTCTTCACCGAGCCCCAGACAACGTTGTTCGCCCAGGCGTTCGCCGACGGCTTGATGACGCCGTGCTTCAGGCGATGATTGCCCCAGATGATCGTCCGGCTCCAGACCGACTGAACCGGCATGACGTCGCCGACCCTGGGCGCGTGGTAGTACTTCGCCAGGCGCACCGCGCCGAGCGAGTTGAGGAAGCCGGCACCCTGGCGCAGTGGGCTGTATCCCGGATACACCTGCGCGGTGTACTGCAGGATCGCCTTGATCAGGTTCGGCGTGAGGTTCGGATTGGCCTGAAGCATCAGCGCCACCGTGCCGGACACGACGGGCGCCGACATGCTCGTGCCGCTCAGCGCCAGATACGGTTTCGCCGATCCGAGGCTGAGGAGCTTGCCCGACAAGAGCGACGTCGCTTTGTTGACGTAGAAGAAGCTGCCCGGAACAGACAGCGACACGGTGCCGGTGCCCGGTGCGACCAGGTCCGGCTTCGCGTCGAAGTCGATGAACGTCGGGCCCGACGAGCTGTAGTCCGCCATCTTGTCGTCGTAGCGGGACAGCGTGCCGTTGGTGCTCGACGCGCCGACGGTGAGAACCCAGGGCGCGTTGCCCGGCGCGGTAATCGCGCCGTACTGCAGCTGGCCCAGGCCGTTCCTGCCCATGTTGCCGGCGGCGGCGACAACCGTGATGCCCTTGTCGGTGACCTTCTTGGTCGCCAGCGTCAGCGGATCGGTCCAGTAGGACTCATAGACGCCGGCGCCGACCGACATGTTGACGACCTTGATGTTGTAGGTCGTGGCGTTCGCCGCCACCCAGTTCAGGGCCGCGATGATGTTGCTGACCGTGCCCGTTCCCTGCTCGTTGAGCACCTTCAGCGAGATGATGTTGGCGTCGGGAGCGATTCCCGATTTCTCGCCGTACGAGTCGTAGCCATTGCCCGCGATGATGCCGGACACGTGGCTGCCGTGCCCGTTGTCGTCGTACGGCAGCGCGCGACCGTTCACGAAATCGACGAACTTCCGAACGCGCTGATTGCCGTATGGGAAGATCGTCCAAGTCTTGTTCGTGAGGTCGTCGTGCCAGTTCGTGATGCCGGAGTCGATCACGGCCACGCCGATGCCCTTGCCCGTGTAGCCGAGATAGTCCTGCACCGTGCGGGCACCGACCGTGACCGACGTCCGGTAGACGTGCCCCTTGATCGGGCGATCCAGGTGGACGCGGAAGACCTCGCCCTTGCTCGACAACTTCTTGAGAAGGTTGTTCGGCAGTTCGAGGAGCACGCCGTTGATCAAGTCCAGGTTGTGGTCGGTGCCGTCGGCACTGCCACCGACGGCGAACCGTCGGAGGTAGTACTTGAATTCGCGCGGCAGCTCATGGCCTGGCTTCAGTTCGACAATGACGCGCGACGTATTGACCGAGCCGTTGCGATCCTTGGACCGTGCTTCGAGCGCGTCGTCGAGGCGGTAGTCCCTGACGAACCTGCCGAAATGCCCCGGTTTCTTCACATGGCGATGACGAACGTGCCGACCGTCGGCCGCAGCAAACTGTGCAAACCCGAGCACGAGCAGGAGGGTGGGCCACACAATCCGCTTTGGTCCCCAGACGGCTTTTCGTCTGACGGACGAGGTACAGAGTCGATTCATACTAGGGTTAAGAGCAAAGGCGCCGCCAGCCGAGCTTGACCCGCCAGCGATCGTTTAAAGCACTAATATTCAGATATTTACGGCTGTATGCCTCAGCGTGCGTCAATTGTAATGTCATATAGTGTCTGTTCATTAGCGGCACACGCTTGTGCCTCAATTCCGTGATTATGGCCTGTATCATGATGCAAATAAATCACTTATATATATCGGTGTCGATTAGAGTCACGAATTGCTTATATCGAACACTGTGTCGTATTCAGTCGTATAAACGAGACGGTCCTGGCCCGGCCAACGGTAGTCGACCGCATCGCGTCGCACGATATTCGTGGTCCTGAGAGCCAGGCGGCGCCAGTTCTTCGGGGGATCTGTCTTCGGCGGGCGCGCTCGACGAGGAGCGCGGCAACAAGCGAGAGGTAAAGCCTCGCCATGGCGCGCACCGTCTGCCGGTGCGCGCCATGGCGACAGGGAATCGGGTTAGTGCACCTGCACGGTTCGGCCGCCCCAATGACAGTTGGCCTTCCAATCCTCGTCGAGAATCGTCCACAGCATCTGGTCGAGGTATTCGCCGTCCTTGCGGAATGACTTGCGGAGCAAACCCTCCTGGGTCGCACCGATCTTCCGGAGCGCGCCGTTGCCACGGCCGTTTTTCACCGCAGCCCTCGCTTCGAGGCGATGCACGCCGACGGTCTCGAACGCAAACGTCACCATCTGCTCGGCTCCGTCCTGGAACACGCCGGTTCCCCAGAACGGCGACCCAATCGCGAATCCCCACTCCGCCGTGCCGAAGCCGGGATCCACCTCGCGCAGCTGGAAAATCCCAATCGCGATATCCGAACCCTTCAGCGTCACCGCGAAGCACGCATATGTCCCCGCGCTCCGCTGCCGCAGCGTCCAAGCGATGAATCGTTCGAATCCTTCCACCGTTGTCGGCGGTGGCGAGATGAATCGCGAGACTTCTTCCGTCGTCAGCATCGCGAACAGCGACGCCGCATCCGACGCGCGCAGCTCCCGCAGCGTCACGATGTTGCCACTCAGCACGGGAAGGGCGTCACGCCAATCGGTGCTCGCTACCTGTCCGACCACGGGCTGAGCGACGATCGCGTGCGGGCTCGCGTGCGAATCCAATTCCTGTCGGTAAGGCATTTTTTCCATGATTAAAAGCCTCCGAGCGGAAAGGTTGACGGAACGGATGGATTCCCGAAGTCAAGGATCACACTCGGCAGTGGATCGCTGACATCCGGAAATTCCATCGCGTCGTCGCCGCTGTCGCTGGCCCAGGTCACATCCGGCCCCGAAGAGCCCCAGACGATGTTGTCCCCGCCGTCGCTGGAGCCCCAGACGATGTTGTCGCCCGCTTCGGCGGTACCCCAGATCACGTTGTCGCCGACATCAGCCGAACCCCACACGACGTTGTCGCAGTCGGCTCCACCACAGTCCGAACCCCACACGATGTTGTCGCCGTCCGTGGCGCTGCCCCAGACGATGTTGTCGCCATCGCTCATCGCGCCCCAGACGATGTTGTCGCCCTCCGCCGCGGATCCCCAGACGATGTTGTCGCCATCGCCGGCCATCGACCCCCAGACGATGTTGTCGCCTGTATCGCCGAGCGTCTTCGCCGAGCCCCAGACGATGTTGTTCGCCCAGGCGTTGGCGGTCGGCTTGATGATGCCGCCGAGGAGGCGGTGGTTGCCCCAGATGACGCTCCGGCTCCACGTCCCATCCAACACCAACGGCGACCCGACCTTCGCAGTCGCGAAGAAACGCGCCAGCTGAACGGCGCCGTAGGTGTTCAGGAACCCCGCACCTTCGCGAAGCGGGCTGTATGCAGAGTGCTCCTCCGACGTGTACTGCAGGATGGCCTTGATCAGATTGGGCGTCAGGTTGGGATTCGCCTCGAGCATCAGCGCCACCGTGCCGCTGACGACGGGCGCCGCCATGCTCGTCCCACTGAGCGACAGGTACCGCGGCAACAGGTTTTTGCCGAGGACGATCGAGGACGCTTTCGTCACAGCAAACGTGCTGCCCAGAGACAGCAGTGAGACCGTTCCGGTGCCAGGCGCCACGAGGTCGGGCTTGGCCGCGAAATCAATCGCGGTCGGACCCGATGAACTGTAAGCAGCCATCTGGTCGTCCTGGCGGCTGGTCGTCCCCATCGTGCTCGACGCACCCACCGTGAGCACCCAGGGCGCGTTGGCCGGAGCGGTGATGGCGCCGTACTGCAGCTGTCCCGCCGCGTTCTTCCCCATGTTGCCCGCGGCCGCGACGACGGTGATGCCCTTGTCGGTCACTGCCTTCGCCGCGAGCGTCAACGGATCCGTCCAGTACGACTCGTACACGCCGGCACCGACCGACATGTTGACGACGCGGATGTTGTAGGTCTTGGCGTTGACGGCGACCCAGTTCAGGGCCGCGATCAGCCGGCTGACGGATCCAACGCCGTTCTGATCCAGCACCTTCAGCGAGACGAGCGAAGCAAGCGGCGCGATGCCCGCCTTCTCGTAGTTGTTCGAGTCGTAACCAAGACCCGCGATGATGCCGGACACGTGCGTGCCGTGGCCGTTGTCGTCGTACGGCAGCGTGCGGCCGTTCACGAAGTCCACGAACTTGGCGACGCGCTGGTTCCCGTACGGAAAGATCTTGCTGGTGTAGTTGATCAGGTCGTCGTGCCAGGTCGTGATGCCGGAGTCGATTACCGCGATGCCGACACCCGTGCCGAGGTACCCGTATCTCGCGAACACGTTACGGGCGCCGACCGTGACCGCGGTCCGATAGTTCTGTGTCTTGAGCGGACGGTCGTAGTGGACACGGAAGATGTTCGGATGTGCCGCGATCTTCTTGAGTTCATGGTTGGGCAGGTCGAGCACCTGACCGTTGATGATCTCCAGCTTCAGATTCTTCGCGTACTTCTTGAACTCGGGTGGAAGCTGGGCGCCTGGAACGAGCTCGAGGATGACGGGGGTCACATCGCCACCGCGGCCCCCGTTGGCGCGACGGGCGAGCTCTCGATCGAGCTTGTACCCTTTCACGCTGGAGCCCGGCGTGGCAGGCCGCTGTGACGGCGCCTGCCTGGTATGTCCATCTTTGGCCGAAGCAATCGGTGCGAAACCCAGAAGAACGAGAAGTACGGGCCACACAATGCGCTTCGGTCCCCAGACGGCTTTGTGTCTGATGTACGAGGGACGGAGTTGAGTCACGACGGACTCAACAGCAAGGGGGCCGCCAGTCGAGCCTGGTCAGACGCGGGAGGCTCTAACGTGCTACGATTCAATCACTTAGGAGATGATCGCGCCGCAACACTATGACTCTAGTGTCATCTCCTGTCTGTTCCATTAATAAGCATCTTGTGACGTAATTTCGGTTATATTTGCCCATAAATGAAGCGTCAGAATGACTTATACAACAGTGTCACTAGTTAGAGCACTTTTAGGTGTGACAGGGCACCGTGACATTTCTTGTCCTATCAAAAGTGTCAGAGACGCCGTGGTATAAGGAGCCCCGATGACTGTTCGAATACTGTGCGTCGCGCTGCTCTTGACACAGACGGCGAACCCTTCCTATCAAGAGCGTGATTTTCTTTCACGCGTGCGGCGCCTGACGGTGGAAGGCAAACGCGCCGGCGAAGGCTACTGGGCGCCGGACGGCAAGCGGCTCGTGTTCCAGAGCGAACGCGAGCCGGGCAACCCCTTCTATCAAATCTACGTCCTCGATCTCGGCACCGGCGACAGCACACGCGTCTCGCCCGGCGTCGGCAAGACCACGTGCGCGTTCTTCCGCCCCGGCACCGACGAGATCGAGTTCGCGTCGACGCACGCCGACCCGAAGTCGAAGCAGCTGCAGGACGAAGAAAACGCGTTCCGCGCCTCGGGCAAGGAGCGCCGCTACGCCTGGGACTACGACCCCGAGATGGACATCTACGCCTACAACCAGAAGACGCGCGCGATGAAACGGCTGACCGACGCGCGCGGCTACGACGCGGAAGGCAGCTACTCGCCCGACGGGCAATGGCTGGTGTTCACCTCGATGCGCGACGCGTACAACCGCACGTTGTCCGACGCGGAAAAGAAGAAGCTGGCGGAAGACCCGAGCTTCTTCGCCGAGATCTACATCATGCGCGCCGACGGATCGGGACAGCAGCGCCTGACGACCGTGAACGGCTACGACGGCGGTCCGTTCTTCACGCCTGACGGCAAGCGCATCGTCTGGCGCCGCTTCGACGAGTCGGGGCTCATCGCGGATGTCTGGACGATGAACCTGGACGGATCCGATCAGCGGCAGGTCACCGATTTCGGCGCGATGAGCTGGGCGCCGTACTTCCACCCCTCGGGCGCTTACATCCTTTTCGCGTCGAACAAGCTCGGGTTCGAGAACTTCGAGGTCTTCATGGTCGATGCGCAAGGCACCAAGGAGCCCGTGCGGGTCACCTACTCTGACGGCTTCGACGGCCTGCCGGTGCCGTCGCCCGACGGCAAGATGCTGGCGTGGACGTCGAGCCGCTCCGGCGGATCGGCCGGACAGCTGTTCCTCGCGCAGTGGAACCACGAGAAGGCGCTCGAAGCGATCAAGAACGCGCCGCCCAGAAAGCCGAGCAAGAAATCATGAAGAACAACACTCAACCGCAGAGCGCGCCGAGAGCCCTGAGAATTCTTTTCTCTGCGTGCGTTGCGATCTCCGCGGTTTCCGTCTTCGTCCAGGCGCAGGCCTCGAAGACCCGCACGTACGTCGAGACGCTGGCGTCGCCGCGCCTCGAAGGCCGTCTGGCGGGCTCGAACGGCGAGCGGCTCGCGAGCGACTTCCTCGTCGCCGAGCTCCAGAAGATTGGCGCGAAGCCGCTGCCTGGACAGAAGGACTTCCGCCTGCCGTTCGAATTCACCGCCGGCTCGCGCGATGGCGGCTCCACGATCGAGCTCGCCGGCCAGAATGTGTCGAAGACCCCGGACGTGCGCGCGCTGTCGTTTTCCGACAACGGTGACGTCGAAGCACCGCTGGTCTTCGCCGGCTATGGCATCGTCGTGCCCGAGAGCCAGGGGTTCGGCTACGACAGCTACGCGACGCTCGACGTGAAAGACAAGATCGTCATGGTCCTGCGCTATTTCCCTGAGGATGCGGATCAGAAGACGCGCGGCATCCTCGCCCGGTATGCCGACCTGCGCTACAAAGCGATGCAGGCGCGTCAGCACGGCGCCAAGGCGATGATCGTCGTCACCGGCCCACGCTCGCCGAATGCCGGAGAGCTCGCGCCCATGAGTTTTGATACCGCGCTGGCCGGTTCCGGCATCGTCGCCGTCACGGTGGCCGGCAACGTCGCGAAGCAGGTGTTCGCGAAGGTGCCGGACAAAACTCTAGACGACGTACAAAAGTCGCTCGATTCAGCGAACCCGCATGTGACGGGATTCGCACTCCCGGTCACCGCGAAGATCCACGCGTCCGTCGTCCGCGAAAAGCGCACCGGGCACAACGTCGTCGCCTATCTCCCCGCGACGTCGCCGGTGACGACAGTGGCGAAACCGTGGGTCGCGCTTGGCGCGCACTACGACCACCTCGGTCACGGCGAAGCGGGCAACACGCTCGCGGGCAAGGACGATGCGGGAAAAGTGCACTTCGGCGCGGACGACAACGCATCGGGATCGGCCGCGGTACTCGCGGTGGCATCGGCGATCGCGAAGCAGCCGCGCCGCCGGCACGTGCTCGTGGGATGGTGGTCCGGCGAGGAGTTGGGCCTGATTGGATCGAGCGCGTTCGCGGCGGCGCCGCCGGTGCCGCTGGATCAGATCGCGGCGTATCTGAACTTCGACATGGTTGGCCGCATGCAGGACAACAAGCTGACGGTCCAGGCGACCGGCACCAGTCCCGTGTGGGCCAAAGTGCTGGAGCAGGCCAACGTCGCGGCCGGCTTCGACCTGATGGTGCAACAGGATCCGTATCAGCCGACCGACGTCGCCACGTTCAACTCCTCCAGCGTGCCGTGTCTCAGCTTTTTCACCGGCACGCACGCGGACTACCACAAGCCGTCGGACACGGCTGACAAGATCGATTACGAGGATCTGGATCGCGTCGTCGACTTCGCGGCAGCGATCGTGCGCCGCCTCGAGGAGATGCCCGACGCGCCGCAATTCACGAAGGTCGAGCAGCAGACGCAATCCGGTGGCGGGCGCGCCGGCGTCCGCGTGTTCACCGGAACGATCCCGGACTACTCCACCGAAGTGAAGGGGCTGCTGCTGAGCGGCGTCATCGGCGGCGGTCCGGCTGAACAGGCCGGCCTGCAGAAGGGCGACGTCATCGTCGAAATCGCGGGGCAGACGATTGCCAACATTTACGATTACACCTACGCGCTCGACCTGTTGAAAATCGGCCAGCCATCAAAGCTCGTCTACATGCGCGGCACTGAACGTCGCGAAACGATGCTTACCCCAGCCGCGAGGAAGTGAGTTGACGCTCGGCTGAAGCCGTCGCGCTCCATCGCTGCGGCGTTTGCGATACTAGCCGTCGTTGGAGCGCGAAGGCTTCAGCCGAGCGACCCGGCCTGAACCTTGTATCAAATGGGCGAGGAGGTTTCTGTGTCCATTTCTCGTCCATTCGGCCGAGCCTCGTTGATTGGCGCCGCATTCACCTTCGCGGCCGCGCTGTCTCTCTCCCTTCACGCCCAGACGATGGGCACGCCTGAACGGTACTCCGCAAACGCGATCAACATGGATCGCGGTGCCGCCGGAACGATCGACCTCGTGGTCAACCGCTGGTCGACCGACAAGGATCGCGACCGTCTGATGTCGGTGTTGATGAGCAAGGGTCCTGAAAAACTGCTCGAGGTTCTGCAAGACATGCCGCGTATGGGCTACATCAAGACGCCGGACCGGATTGGCTGGGACCTGCATTTCGCGCGCAAGATGCCGATGCCTGACGGCGGCGAGCGCGTCGTCCTGGTCACCGATCGGCGCATCGGATTCTGGGAGGCTTCCAATCGTCCGCGAACGATCGACTACCCGTTCACGGTCATCGAGCTGCGGTTGAACCGCGACGGCGAGGGCGAGGGCAAGATGTCGGTCGCGACGAAGATCATCGCCGACAAGGAAAACAACATCGTCACGCTGGAAAACTACGGTACGCAGCCGGTGCTGCTGACCAACATCAGGCGCGAAAAGATCAGCCACTAGACACGTCGCGCGTCACATCCCGGGCAGCCTTGTCGTCGCGCCGCGCCACGAACGCGGCATGACGCAGGCTGCCGTCGCGGGTCCACTCGGTGAACGACACTTCCACCACGATCCGTGGCTTGACCCAGCGCAGCAGCGTCATCTCCTCTGCCGTAATGCCTTCGCCCCAATGGCCGCTGCTCACACTCGGCAGGTTGGCGAACGGGCAACGAGAGGTCCGGAGCGGCGCCAGCTGCGCGAACAGCTCCTGGCGCGCGTGCGGCGTGAACCCGCTGCGGACTTTACCGGCACTCATCAGCTTCGTCCCGTTGTAGTAGCCGACCACGAGTGAATCAAACGAGTCGCGAAGCGGCTTGAATCCGCCGACCACGAGCTCCTGACGGCGCGTGAAGCGGACCTTGATCCACGCGTCGCTGCGGCGGCCGGTGGCGTATGAGGATCGCCGGCGCTTGGCGACGACGCCTTCGAGGCCCAGACGCCGTACGGCCGTCGCAATCTGTGCGGGTGTTCCAGGCAACGGATCGGAAAGGAGGACGCCGGAGCCGGCGATCACCGTTCGGAGCGCCGCGCGCCGCTCGTCGAGTGGCAGACGCGTCAGGTCGCGGCCGTTCAGGTGCAGGAGGTCGAAGGCGTAGTAGACGATCGACACGCCGTCGAGGCTGGCGTGGTGCAGAGCCTGGAAGGATGGCCGGCCAGCGGCGTCGACGGCGACGATCTCTCCGTCGAGAACAAACGAGTCGGCGCGCACGCCGGCGAGTGCCTGCACGACTGCCGGATACTGCCTGGTGATGTTCTTGAGGTTCCGGGAAGCGAGGGAAAGACTGGAGCCGTTCCTGACCGCTTGCGCCCGATAGCCGTCCCACTTCACTTCGTAGGACCACTCCGGCCCCGACGGCAGCACCCGCGCGGAGGTGGCCATCATCGGGGACAACGCGCGCGCAGCCATCGAGGGATCTTACGCTGCGCGCGCGTTGCTACCGCGGATCTCACCTACCTTCTATTGAGCGCCGCCATCATCGCGTCGAGCTGTTGCCGGAGTTGCAGCAAGCGAGCGCGGTCGACGGTGACGCTGCCGCCGGAAGAGGCGCCAGCCGTACCGCTCGTGCCGACGGGCGCCGGCGTCGTGTCCGCCAGGATCCGATCGAGCATCTGCTGAAGGTCCACAACCCTCGCTCTCAGGTCGTCGTCCGTGGTCGGCATCGTCGTCGTGCGCGGACCCGCCGGCGCCGTCGGAGACGGCATGGGACGATCGGCCGCGGAGGCGCTGGACGTGATGGACTGTGACTCGAGCGCGCGTAGAAAGGCGGTGGCCTCGGGCGGAGCCGAGATGGCGGTGCCGGCGAGAATCGTCCTCGGCGACGCGCCCTTGGCGTAGACCGAGGTGTTGGCATCCTCGTCCGGCCGGAGGACGCCACCAGAGAGGTTGATGCCGGCGAAGAGTCCCTTCGCGCGCGAGTAAGCGAGGATCTCGGCAGTCAGTGCCGCGTCGGTCGCGACGCTGCCCTGTCGGCCGAGCGGCCCAGCGGCAATCGACGCATCCGCGCCGAGCGTCACTTTGTTCTGCAGCAGCTTCTGCACGCCCTGTTCGTTCATGACCAGCAGCACCAGGTCGACTTCTTCAGCGCCAGCCTGAAATCCCCAACTGCCTTTGGCCAGCTGCATGAAAACTGGCGGACTCCAGCGTTCCCCGGACCGGCAGCTCATGATGCCCTTGCCGTATTCGCCGCCGAAGATGAACGCGGCTTTTTTCACGTCCGGCATCACCACCACACAATTTGCTTTCGACCAGACATCCGGCGGGATGTCCGTCTTGATGTCATTGACCACTTGCGCGCCGGCAGCCAGTCGGGCCGCTTCCGACGAACCAATCGCCGCATGGGCGTTGCCCGCGACAACGAGCACGAGCGCCAACGCACAGACCT
>Ga0068862_100004547_pt1 | contig 11692 bp, 10 predicted proteins | sample KBSSwiS52_FD_66598 | JGI IMG/M metagenome (GOLD analysis project Ga0068862, IMG submission 66598) | Switchgrass rhizosphere microbial communities from Kellogg Biological Station, Michigan, USA - KBS Switchgrass S5-2 | ecosystem: Host-associated > Plants > Roots > Rhizosphere > Soil ... | reverse complement strand
GCTCCCGATCCGGTGTCCCCGCGCGCCGTCATGCTGGGGAATGCTGCCCAGGCGTTGCACCCGATTGCCGGGCAAGGCTTCAATCTGGGGTTGCGCGACGCGTGGGAATTGGCTGAAACCTTACTGCTGCACGGACAGCCCGATCCAGGCTGTGATGCATGCATCTCGAAATATCGAGCCCGTCGCCGGCCGGACCGTCTTGGGGGCATCGCGCTAACTCATTCCCTGGTCAAGATTTTCTCCAACGATTTCGTGCCGCTGCGAGCCGCGCGCGGCGCCGCGTTATCGTTGCTCGAATTCATCCCGCCGGCCAAACGCGCATTCATGCAGCGCATGATTTTCGGCGCATCGCGATAACTGCGTAACGCGTTCTCCACCGCGCATCCTTTGCGCTAGAATGGCGGTCCACTTTTTTCGTCCCGCGCCGGAATGCAGATCGGTCCGCATATCCTCAGGAACAACCTGATCGTCGCACCGATGGCCGGGGTGACTGATCGGCCGTTTCGCCAATTGTGCAAGGCAATGGGCGCAGGCCTGGCGATTTCGGAGATGATTTCATCCAATTCGCAACTGTGGAATACGGCAAAATCGAGACGACGCGCGGATCATGTGGGCGAAGTTGACCCCATTTCCGTGCAGATTGCAGGCTCTGATCCAACGGCAATGGCAGATGCTGCACGCCACAATGCAGAGCTCGGCGCGCAGATCATCGACATAAACATGGGCTGCCCCGCAAAAAAGGTTTGCAACGTTGCGGCCGGATCGGCGCTGCTGCAGAACGAGCCGCTGGTTGGCCGTATTCTGGACGCCGTTGTCGCGGCGGTCGACATTCCGGTGACCCTGAAAATTCGCACCGGCTGGAATCCGCAGAACCGAAACGCCGTTCGGGTGGCGCAGATTGCGCAGTCCGCGGGAATCAAAGCTCTGTCGATCCACGGCCGCACGCGCGCCTGCGCCTTCATCGGCGACGTGGAATATGACACCATTGCCGAGGTCAAATCGCGTGTCGCCATTCCCGTTATCGCCAACGGCGACATCGATTCACCTGAAAAAGCGCGCGAGGTGCTGCGGCGCACTGGTGCCGATGCGTTGATGATTGGCCGCGCAGCGCAGGGACGACCATGGATCTTTCGTGAAATCCACCACTATCTGGCGACCGGCTGCTCGCTTCCCGCGCCATCGATCATCGAGATCCGCGAAGTGCTGATGCAGCATTTGCAGGATCTTTACGCGCTTTATGGAACGCAGGGTGGCGTGCGCGTCGCCCGCAAGCACATCGGCTGGTATGTGAGGGGGCTCCCCGGTGCTGCGGAATTCCGCCATACGATGAACACCCTGGAGACCACGCAACAGCAACTTGCCGCGGTGGAAACCTACCTTGCCGGCCTTGCAACTCATGGAGATCGCCTGACTTATATCGAGGAACTCGCGGCATGATCAACGACAACGAAATTGCCCGCTGCGTGCGCAAGGCGATGGATGGTTATTTCCGGGATCTGGAGGGCGAGCGTCCCTGTGCCATCTACGATATGGTGATGAATTCAGTGGAGAAGCCTCTGTTGGAAATCGTATTGCACCGTGTATCAGGAAACCAGACCCAGGCGGCGCAATTGCTGGGCGTGAACCGCAATACGTTGCGCAAGAAGATGAAGTATTACGGCATCAAGTAAACATCAGATGTCCGGACGTCATCCCGCCCGCTACCGACGGGCGGTTTATTTTTGAACCGCTGAGATGAGCAAGCGAATCGCCCTGATCAGTCTGTCCGACAAAACCGGCGCCGCGGAATTTGCGCGTGCCCTGAACGGTTTCGGCATGGACATCCTGTCGACGGGCGGAACCGCCAAACTGCTGCGCGAGGCGAACGTGCCGGTCGTAGAAATAGCGGACTACACCGGCTTCCCGGAAATGCTCGACGGCCGGGTGAAAACCCTGCACCCCAAGGTGCACGCGGGCATTCTTGCGCGCCGCGACTTGTCCGAGCATATGCAGACCCTGGCTGGCGCCGACATTCCGATGATCGACCTGGTGGTTGTCAATCTTTACCCGTTTGCACAGACCATCGCGCGGCCCGGATGCACTCTGGAGGAGGCCATAGAGAATATCGACATCGGCGGGCCGACCATGGTGCGTGCGGCCGCGAAAAACTGGCAGCATGTCGCGGTGGTCACGGATCCTTCCGACTATTCCAGTTTGCTTGCGGAAATGACGTCGGCGAATGGCGCGATCAGCGTCGAGACCCGCTACCGGTTGGCCAGGAAAGCCTTTTCGCATACGGCTGCTTACGACGGTGCGATAAGCAATTATTTGACCGCTACCGATATTAACGGCGCCGGCGTTGAGTTTCCGGAACAGATCAACATGAGTTTTGCAAGAATCCAGGAACTGCGCTACGGAGAAAATCCGCACCAGCAGGCGGCCTTCTATCGCGACTTGAAGCCGGTACCCGGAGCGCTCAGCAATTTTCGGCAATTGCAGGGGAAGGAGTTGTCGTATAACAACATCGCCGACGCCGATGCCGCTTGGGAATGCGTCAAGACCTTCGCCGAGCCGGCTTGCGTGATCGTCAAGCACGCCAATCCTTGCGGGGCCGCGATCGCAGCCAATACCAGCGCCGCGTATCGCCAGGCATTCGCAACCGACCCGACATCCGCATTTGGCGGCATCATTGCGTTCAATCAAGAAATCGATCTGGAAACGGCAGAAGCAGTCTCCCAGCAATTCGTCGAGGTTCTGATTGCACCGGGGGTTGCCGCTGATGCAGCCGCAGCACTGGCGAAGAAGACCAATGTGAGAGTTCTTCAGGTGCCCCTCGCGCATGATGCGAATCCCTATGACAGCAAACGCATCGGCGGCGGGCTGCTGGTGCAGACCCCGGACTCAATGAACGTCCGGGTTTCCGACCTGCGCATCGCGACGAAGAAACAACCAGCGCAAGAGCAACTCGCCGACCTTATGTTCGCTTGGCGGGTGGCGAAATTCGTCAAATCGAATGCGATCGTATTCTGCGGCAAGGGCGCGACGCTGGGTGTGGGCGCCGGACAGATGAGCCGCGTCGACAGCGCTCGCATCGCGACAATCAAGGCCGAGAACGCCGGATTGTCGCTCAAGGGTGCAGTGGTCGCTTCCGATGCTTTCTTCCCGTTCCGTGACGGAGTCGATGTGGTGGCCAACGCGGGAGCAACGGCGATCATTCAGCCGGGCGGCAGTGTGCGTGATGACGAAGTGATCGCCGCCGCCGACGAGCAAGGCCTCGTCATGGTCCTGACAGGGATCCGCCATTTCCGCCACTGAAATGATATTGTTGGAGCCCTTGCTCCACATCTCGCCCGTAACGTATTTATGAATCTCCTCGTGATCGGCAGTGGCGGCCGCGAGCACGCCATGGCCTGGCGGCTGGCGCAGTCGCCGCGCATCGGCCGGGTCTACGTAGCACCGGGAAATGCGGGGACCGCTCACGAAGACGGGTTGTTCAATGTTTCGCTTACAGCGATTCCGGATCTGGTCGACTTCGCCCTGAAAGAGGCCATTGCGCTGACCGTGGTCGGCCCGGAGGCACCCCTGTCCGCAGGCATCGTCGATGCATTTCGCGCCAAGGGACTCAAGATATTTGGGCCCACCCGTGCGGCGGCGCAACTGGAGGCGTCAAAAGATTTCGCCAAGGCATTCATGGTCAGGCACGGCATTCCAACCGCCGCGTACTCGTCTTTCACCGATGAGAAAGCGGCGCATGATTATGTCGCGCAGCACGGCGCGCCGATTGTAATCAAGGCCGACGGGCTGGCGGCCGGCAAGGGCGTAGTGGTTGCGATGACTCTCGAGCAAGCGCACGCGGCCATCGACATGATGCTGGTCGACAACAAAATGGGGGCGGCGGGCGCGCGTGTCGTCATCGAGGAATTCCTGGAAGGTGAGGAGGCAAGCTTCATCGTCATGGTCGATGGTAAGCATGTGTTGCCGCTTGCATCGAGCCAGGACCATAAGCGCCTTCTGGACGCAGACAAAGGCCCGAATACCGGAGGCATGGGAGCCTATTCGCCTGCGTCCGTGCTGACACCGGGCATTCACGCGCGCGTGATGCGTGAAGTCATTCAGCCGGTGATCCAGGGCATGGAAAGGGAGGGCAACCCTTACACTGGATTTCTCTATGCCGGTCTCATGATCAAGTCCGACGGCAGCACCAGGACGCTGGAATTCAATTGCCGCATGGGCGATCCGGAAACCCAGCCGATCATGATGCGGCTCAAAAGCGATCTGTTCACGATGATCGAGCACGCCGTGGACGGCACGCTGCACACGATCGATGCCGAATGGGACCGCCGTGTCGCCCTGGGCGCCGTCATGGCGGCCGCGGGTTATCCGGACGATCCGCGTACGGGCGACGAGATCACGGGCCTGCAACGCGATGGTGAGGATTTCCACGTCTTTCATGCCGGAACCTCGCTGCGGGACGGCAAAGTGCTTACCAATGGCGGGCGGGTGTTGTGCGTAACGGCGCTCGGCGACACTGTGCGCGTGGCGCAACGGCGGGTTTACGAAATCGCCGAGGGCATCCATTTCGCCGGAAGCCAGATGCGTCGCGATATCGGTTTTCGCGCCATCGGCGCAAAGAAAAGCACGCTATAGCGCAATGGACGGCACGTTGGTCAAGCAATACCTGACCGGGCTGCAGAATCGCATCGTCGGACGGCTCTCAACGCTGGACGGCAACGGGTTCCGCCGCGATGCATGGACCCGTCCGGAAGGCGGGGGCGGAGTGAGTTGCCTGATCGAGGAAGGCAAGTTGTTTGAACGCGGCGGCGTCAATTTTTCCCACGTGACCGGCAACGCGCTGCCGGCGTCAGCCACTGCCACGCGACCGGAGCTGTCCGGACGATCGTTCCAGGCCATGGGCGTATCCCTGGTACTGCATCCCCGCAACCCCTACGTGCCCACGGTGCACATGAATGTCCGCTTCCTGATGGCCGAACAAGACGGCGCGCGACCCGTCGCCTGGTTCGGCGGTGGCATGGATCTCACGCCCTATTACGGATTCGAGGAAGACGCCCGGCACTTTCACACGATTTGCCGCCAGGCACTGGCGCCGTTCGGCGCGCAAATCCATGCAAAGTTCAAGAAATGGTGCGACGAGTATTTTTATCTCAAGCATCGGGGCGAACCGCGCGGCGTCGGGGGCATATTCTTCGATGACCTGTCGGAACCCGATTTCAATACCTGCTTCGCACTTGCCCGCAGCGTGGGCGACCATCTGCTCGACGCCTACGTTCCAATTGTCGAGCGGCGCAAGGATCTGCCCTTCGGCGAGCCGGAGCGCGACTTCCAGGCGTATCGCCGCGGCCGTTATGTGGAATTCAACCTTGTCTACGACCGCGGCACGCTATTCGGTTTGCAGTCCGGCGGACGCACCGAATCGATCCTCATGTCGCTGCCGCCCGTGGTGAAATGGCGTTACGACTGGAAGCCCCGAGCAGGAACACCAGAAGCCAAGCTGTATACGGATTTCCTGATCGCGCGCGACTGGGTCTGATGCGCTGGCAGGCTGGCGCTCTGTGGGAGGTGCCTGTGACTCATCAGCCGGGGCGGTCGCTTTCTGCGCCGCTGCCAGCCGTCAACCGCTACAGCCGACTCATCTGCGCAGCACGCACTTGTCGTACAAATCGTGCAGCCGGTTGTGGGGATCGTAGCGCGACTTCAACGCCCGGTACGCTTGCGCCCCGTAGATGGCGTCGAATTCCGGTTTCGAATAATAGCTGTCCGAGTAGAGCGACTTGATGCCGCCGAGCTGAGCGACCCTGCGTTCTACCAGGCGGTTGAAGTGGCCGGGAAGCTGGGCCTTGTTTGATTTCACGACATCCCAGAAGCCAAAGTTCACGTAAGTTGTGGCGCGATGCAGCGGATAAAGCGGAAACGTCTGCGGATCCGGGCAGCGAATCGGGCAAATCCATACCGGCAGGATACCGATCTCGCGTTGAAAGAAGTCCAGGAATTCCGCGGCGCGCGCTATCGGGATGTCAACGTCCTGGATGACGGTCTCGCGCTGCACGCGCAACAGCGCATCGAGCCGCTGGGTGAGTTTCCAGCGGCTATTCCAGCGCATGAGCTTGGTATAGGTACGCGAATTCAGGCGAGATTTGCCAGCCACGCGCCGAACAAGCGGATTCTGCACCCCGAAATTCTTGGAGCACCAGAACCAATCGGTATCCCATCGCCACAAATAATCGTGCGCAGTAAGATAGTCCGTCGCCTTTTCCCGGATGGAACGGTAATAAATGTTCTCGAACGTGTAATCGCTGACGAAGGGCGCCTGGTCGACAAAGGTTCCCGCCGTCACATACAGTTCCTGCGGACCAAAGACCACACCGTCCACAAAGTCGGCGGCGGAATCGCAAAGAACCTGCAGATTCTGGAAGTAGCTCGATGGATCGTCAAAACGCGAGTGCTCGATGCGCACGAATTTCTTGACTGGCATCGTCTTGGCGCGCACCCGCAGAGCGTAGCCAAGGGTCCCATAGGAGTTTGGGAAGCCGAAAAACAGGTCGCGATGTTCGTTGGCGGGAGAACACAAGTAAACGTTGCCGTCGCCCGCGAGAATATCCATTTCCAGCACGCCATGGTGCACCAGTCCATGACGGAACGACGTTGCCTCGATGCCGACGCCGGCCACCGCGCCCCCGAGCGTGATTGTTTTCAGTTGCGGCACCACCGTGGGCATCACCCCGCAGGCCAGGGTTGCCAGGACCAGGTTTTCGTAAGGTGTCATGCCCTCCGCATCGACCCAGGCGGCGGCCGGATCGACTTGCAAGATGTGATTGAAATCGTGCACGTCCAATCGGGGCCTGCCGCCGCGATCGCGATCGCGGAACAGATTGGAGCTTTTTTTCTTGAGCGCCACCCGCCCGGTCGCCGCGTGCATCTGTTGCGCCAGCCGTTCGCGGCGCTCTACGTAGGTATCCGGCCCGCGGGCTTTGGCAGTCAAGGCTCGCGCGGCTCGTAGAGAAAGCTGCGGCTCATCGGATAGTTCTTCCTGGTGATGTTGGATTTGCTGAACACGATCTGGAAGAGATGCGTCCTGCCCGCCGCTGAACGGAACATTTCCGCGCAGGAGATCAGGTACGTGCGCCAAACGCGGCGGAACTTCTCATTGAAACGCTTTGGATCCGATGCGCGAATGCTCTCCCAGCTGCGGTCAAAACGTTCCGCCCAGGCATCCAAGGTCGGCGCATAGTGGCGCCGGAGATTCTCGATGTCCACGACTTCGAGGCCACAACGTTCCATTTCGTCTATCGTCTGCGACAGACTCGGAATCCAGCCGCCGGGAAACACATGCTTGCGGATGTAGAACTCGGTATCGCGCACGCCAACGTGGCCGATGAAATGCAGCATGCCGAGGCCGCCGGGTTTCAGGAAGTCGGCGTGCGCCTTGACGACTTGCGCAAGCTGGTCGCGCCCGGCGTGCTCGAGCACGCCGATGGAGACCACTTTGTCGTACTGCCTGTCGACTTCTCGGAAATCGGCAAGTTTTACGTCCACTTTGCCTTCGAGTCCACGCCGCCGGATCTCTTCCTCGACGGCTGTGACTTGTTCAGGCGTGGTATTGATACCATGCGGAATTGCACCATAGTGCTCAATCGCGTGAAACATGAATCCGCCGAAGCCGCAACCGATGTCGATGACGGTCTCCCCGCGGCCGAGCCTGATCTTGCGACAGACGTGGTCGACCTTGTTGAGCTGGGCTTGCTCCACGCTTTGCGTGCCCTCCTTCCAGTAACCGCAGGTGTACATCATTAGCGGCGTGTCGAGCCAGTAACGATAGAACCGGGTGCCGATAGCGTAGTGAAATCGCGCATTCTCGCGCGCTTGTGCAATGCTGCTATTGGCAAAGCGCCACTCATGCCATCGGTTGCGCAAACGAACCCCTAGATTCGGTTGGCGATCATATCCGCTTTCGAACGCAATTTTGAATGCAGCGCCAAGATCTCCGTCGACATCGATATCGCCGTCGAAATAGGACTCCAGCAATCCGATGTGGCCAAATAACAGAATGCGCAGCCCCGCGCGGGCGCGCCGCAGGATAATGGTGAAGACCGGTTGTCCCGTATGGTTCTGAAATTGGCTGCCGTCCGCAAATTGCAGGCGAAAACAGGTATCAACTCCGCTTCCCAGCGCCGACATCCTGTTTCGCACCAATCCCGTGAACATGTCCGACCTCGATTAGAGATAAACGAAAGCAAGTCTGGCCTGCGCCTTCACTCGCCTAGGTAGGCTTTTCTGACGAGCGGATTGTCCAGCAATGCGCCAGAGCCGTCGGCAAGCGTAATGAGGCCGCTTTCCATGACGTAGCCGCGATGGCTCGCTTCCAGCGCCAGCTTTGCGTTTTGTTCGACCAGCAAGACCGTCACGCCTTCCCGCGATACCATGCGCACTGTATCGAAAATCTTCTCGACCATCAGCGGGGCGAGTCCCATGCTGGGCTCATCGAGCAACAACAGGCTGGGTCGGCTCATCAGTGCCCGCCCGATCGCGAGTATCTGCTGCTCGCCTCCTGACAGGGTACCACCAGTCTGATTGCGCCTTTCCGCGAGCCGCGGAAACATGGCATAAATGCGCTCCAGGTCCGCACGGATTGCCGCTTTGTCCTTGCGCACATAGGCGCCCATTTGCAAGTTTTCACGCACCGTCAGCCGACCGAATACGCCGCGGCCTTCCGGGACCAGCGCAAGTCCGCGTTCGACCAGTTCATGAGCCGAGAAGTTGCTGACGTTTTCGCCTCGCAACTGCACCGTGCCGCCGTGGTGCAACAGCCCGCAGATCGCCTTCAACGTCGTAGTCTTGCCCGCACCGTTAGCGCCAATCAGCGCAACCATCTCGCCCGCATCAACGCTAAAGTCGATTCCCTTTACCGCATTTATGCCGCCATATGCGACGTTCAATGCCTTGACATCGAGCAACGCGCTCATGGCAGCGCTCCGCCCAGATAGGCGCGGATCACTTCGGTATCGCTGCGCACCACCGCCGGCTCGCCTTCCGCGATTTTCCTGCCGTAGTCGAGAACAGCAACGCGGTTGCACAGACCCATGACCAGCTTCACATCATGTTCGATCAGCAAAATGGTCACGCCATCGGTTCGAATTCTTTCCAGAAGCCGGCGCAATTCGGCCGTTTCCGTCGCATTCATGCCCGCGGCCGGTTCATCCAGCGCCAGAAGTTTCGGTTCCGTGGCCAGCGCGCGCGCGATTTCCAGCCGGCGCTGATCGCCATACGACAGATTCCGGGAAAGCATGCCGCCGTGCTGGCTCAGGCCGACGTAGGCCAGCAGTTCTCTCGAGCGCAGGCGGATCGCTTCTTCCTCCGCCCTGGTACTCCGCGTGCGCAGAATGGCGCCGATCGCGCCCGCGCGGGTACGCACATGCCGGCCGACCATGACGTTTTCCATGGCAGTCATGTTGCCAAACAGCCGAATATTCTGGAAAGTTCGCGCGATGCCGAATTCGGCGACTCGGTAAGGCTTGAGGCCAACCAGGTTCGAGCCGGCGAATTCGAACGCGCCGAGATCGGGCGCATAGAGGCCCGTCAGGACGTTGAACAGCGTCGTCTTCCCGGCGCCGTTCGGACCGATCAAGCCATAAATTTCGCCGCGGTTTACGGTCAGTGAAACGTCGGATAGCGCGGTCAGTCCGCCGAAACGCTTTTCGATATTGCGAACTTCGAGCAGTCGCTCCGCTTGCATCAGGTTTGATCCGACTCTGAAAGTTCGCGCTTGCGTCGCGTCGAGGGCCACAGACCGGCGGGGCGGTAAAGCATCATCAGTACCAGTGCGAGCCCGAACAAGAGCATGCGGATGACCTCGGGTTCGATCAGCATCCGGCCAAATACTGCTTTCTGTGCAGGTTCCACCGTGTAGCGCAGGATCTCGGGCACGAACGAAAGCAGAATCGCGCCGAGCACGACCCCCCACACGTTGCCCATGCCGCCGAGAACAACCATGGAAAGCACCATGATCGACTCGACGAATACAAAGCTCTCGGGGCTGATGAACCCTTGCGTGGCCGCGAAGATCCCACCGGCAACGCCGCCGAAGCTCGCACCCATCGCGAATGCCAGCAGTTTTACGTTGCGGGTGTTGATTCCCATTGCCTGCGCGGCGACCTCGTCTTCGCGGATTGCAACCCAGGCACGGCCGAGGCGGGAATTCTGCAGGCGCAGATTGATGACGATGGCAAGCACCAGCACGACCAGCAGCAAGTAGTAGTATTTGACAGGCCCGCTGAAAGCGAGCCCCGCCAGAGTGTCGGTCCGGCTGAAATCCACACCGGCGATCCTGAACGGATCGATCAGCGTGACGCCCTGCGGACCGTTGGTGATGTTGACCGGCTGGGAAAGATTGTTCAGGAATACGCGCACGATTTCGCCAAATCCCAGCGTGACGATGGCCAGATAGTCGCCGCGCAATTTGAGTGTTGGTGCGCCGAGCAGCACGCCGAACAGGCAGGCCACCGCAGCGCCAATCGGCAGGATCGCCCAGAAGGGCAGATGCAGACCGAAGTGCGGGGATGCGAGCAAGGCATAGCAATACGCACCTACCGCATAGAAGGCGATGTAGCCGAGATCGAGCAGCCCTGCAAAACCGACGACGATGTTCAACCCGAGGGAAAGCAGCGCAAACAGGATGGCAAGATTCGTAATGCGTACCCAGGCAGTCCCAACCGATGCCAGCGCGAACGGCAAAATGCCCAGGGCCGCGACGATGAGCGCAAGGCCCAGCCATGCCGCGACCGGATGCGATCTCAATTGCTCAAAACGATCGCCGGCAGTCGCCACGGTCAGGCCCGTTCCGAAACCCGCTCGCCCAACAGGCCCGATGGGCGAAACACCAGCACGGCGATCAGAACCAGAAAGGCGAAGACGTCCTGGTAGTTGCTGCCGAAGAGTACGAAATGCCCCTCTTGCGCGCAGCGCGCCGCGAGCGCGTCGGAAATGCCCGCTATGTGGCATAGATCCATGATCTCGCCAATGTAACCAGCGCCCAGCGCCTCGACTACACCAAGCAGCACGCCGCCCAGCATTGCGCCCGCAAGATTGCCGATGCCGCCGAGCACCGCGGCGGAAAACGCTTTCAAGCCCAGCAACGAGCCCATCGTGTAGTGGGCGATTCCGTAGTACGTCCCGACCATGACGCCGGCGACCGCGCCGAGACCGGCGCCAATCACGAAGGTGGCTGAGATCACGCGATTGACGTCGATGCCCATCAAACCTGCGACCTGCGGATTCTCCGACGTGGCACGCATGGCTATGCCCAGGCGCGTGCGGAACACCAGTAGCGACAGGCCCGCCATCATCAACACGGAGCCCAGGATGATGACGATCTGCACGGCGCTGATATGTGCGCCGGCCAGTTCGAACACCGGATTGTCGATGATCTGTGGGAACCCCAGCGGATTGCGGCTCCAGATGATCATCGCGACCTGCTGCAGGATGATTGAAATCCCGATAGCCGTAATCAGCGGGGCTAGGCGCGGAGCGCCGCGCAACGGCCGGTAGGCGACGCGCTCCATGGTAAAACCGACTGCCATGCAAATCGGCACGGCGCAAAGCACGCCCGCGAAAACGATGACCAGCGGCGGCAGCGCGGACCCCGCGAGGGCGGAAATGACCGACAAGGCGACCATCGCGCCTACCATGACGACTTCGCCAT
>Ga0068862_100004543_pt1 | contig 11698 bp, 13 predicted proteins | sample KBSSwiS52_FD_66598 | JGI IMG/M metagenome (GOLD analysis project Ga0068862, IMG submission 66598) | Switchgrass rhizosphere microbial communities from Kellogg Biological Station, Michigan, USA - KBS Switchgrass S5-2 | ecosystem: Host-associated > Plants > Roots > Rhizosphere > Soil ... | reverse complement strand
GGCAAGTTCCTGGCGCGCGGCGGCAAGTTCAAGATCCTCGAGGGCCCGGAGAAATTCCACCGCTTCGTTGTCATCGAGTTCCCGAGCTTGGAGAAGGCGGTCGCCTGCCACAGCTCGCCCGAGTACCTTGAGGCCGCGGCGCACCGCAGGAAGGACGGCGCGGGCGAGTTGGAGATTGTCATCGTCGAGAGCATCTGAGACCCACCGGCACGCCCAGGCCCGGCGCCCCATGACCCTAGATTCCGAGCAAGCAAGTATCATTGCTGCCGTGGTTTGCAGCTTGATCGTCGCCGACCTCCTGAAGGGGACAATCGCGGCCGGCACGTCAGTCGTCGCTCTGCCGCTGCTGTCGCTGTTCATCGACGTCAAATCGGCGGCTCTGCACCGAAGTCTCGTAGCAAGGCAACGATGAGGGTCAGAAGCGTCGCACGCCAACCATCTCCTTGAAGGAGTGGTCCGAAACCAGACGCAAGATCGGTCGTTTGGGGCTCCCCCGAGCGCATGTCGCTCTGTCTCTGAACCAAGGAGAGAGACGGTGCAAGGGGGGTCTCGACCACCAACACCGGACCTGGGTCGCGACGCAAGGAGTGTCGCTCATTGCGGCCGCGTGAAGGTCGGCTTTTGTATAACCGGGCCGAGGGGCAGGCCGGGGACGCCGGGGGTCCGAGCTTCAAAGCCCGTCGACTCTCGCGAGAGGCTGAGGCGACATGCCACCAGCAGGCACGCGGCCGCTGCGTACCACGGCGTCAAACCCTTCATAGGTTAGACGGAAGTGCTGCTGGGCAATCACCTCGGCCGGTGCCAGAGCGCTCATCGGAATGAGGCACGAACCTCGTCGATGGCCTGCTTCGGCACCTGCAGGTGCGGGTAGTGCCCTATGCCGGGAAGAAGCGTGAGTTCAGCGTTGATCCTTTCGGCGAACTCCACTCCCATGTCCTTCTTGATGTAGAGGTCTTGCTCGCCCCAAACCACCTTCACCCGGGTCTTGAGCCGGGCCAGTTGCGATTCGAAGTAGTCTTGGTCTCGCGTAAAGTGCGAGTAGTAGTGGGAGAAGGCGTCTGCCGTCGCCATCGCGCCCCGGTTCCATCCGCGGGACATGTCGTCCTTGAACTCCCGGGAAACCTCGAATTGGGCTTCCTTGGGCAGACCTCTCTTGAAGGCATTTTCGAGGATATCCTCGCGATTCTTGTTCAACTGGGCACGGGCCTGGTCCGCTGAAGGCCCGCCCACCTTCAGGGCTTGCAGGCTCTCGTACATGTAACGGGGTCTGTTGAATGGAGCGAAGTCGCCAACGATGATCGTCCTCGCAATGTCCGGTTTTTCTAGGGCCAGGAGAAGCGCTGGCAGGGCTCCGATATCGGTTGCGTAGATCGTGAGCTTCGATGCGTCGATGCCTGCTTTCCCTATGTATCCATTCAGAACATGCGCATAGTCCCTGGGCGCATAGGAGAACCTGTCGACTGTCGGCCTCGATGAAAGACCGTAACCCGGCCAGTCGAAAGCGTGGACTTCGTAGTCATCGGCAAGGGCCAGGGCAATGCCCTTCCAGGCGTACAGGGTCTCTGGAAACCCATGCAGGAAGAGAACGGTCCCTTTCGGTCTCGGGTTGTGCACCATCATTCTTCTCAGCGCGATGTCCTTGTCTATCTCGAACAAACCGATATCGGCTCTCCGTTCTTGCTCAGAGGGCCCTTGGGCGTGTCCCGACGCGATGGAAGAGCACAGCACTGCAACGGCTGCGCCAACCCGGGCGGCCGCGGCGACTATCGCCGCCTCGCCGACAAGATGGAGGCGATGAAGGTCGATCTTGTCCGAACTGGCGTTCATGATCAGTCTCCTTGGTTCGAACGTCACCCGTGTCGCGGACGCGATGTCTCCCTTTCGTGGGGTGTTGTGCTTGATCAGTGAGCCGGCCGAAGGGATCGGAAGACGACGCGGAGCTCGGCCGCGAAGAGCTCCGGTTGTTCCCAGGCGGCGAAATGCCGGCCCCTGCTACCATAGTCGAACATGCTGCATCGAAATTTCGGTGACCCGCGGTTGCGACCAGGGCAGTTTTCGCTCAAGCCGCAAAGCGAAAGGGCCGACGCAACGAATGCCGGTTAATTCAGGAGTGTGGGTTGAACCTTTGCAACGCACATCTTGTGCAGTGAGGAACCTGGGCGCGTGCTGACACGCTTTCAGCAGTTTCCCCGATACCAAAACGTTCTCGTCCGCTGCAACAATCTTCGACCTCGTGCGGATAACCGCCACTCGTCGCGGTCTGGAGCCGCGATCAGCTCGCGCGGCAACGCCCCTTCGGTCGGACTCCGGTGGCGGTTGGCAGCCTAGAGTTTGCTCCGTCGTGTCAGGCCTCGGGGGCCGCTCGGGACCGGCGGGGAAGCCCTCAGAAGGAGCCGCCCATGACCACGACCAGAGGCTTCACTGGGCGCCGGGGGGCCGAAGCGGACGAGCAACGGGTCCCGCCCGGCCAGTACGTGACCAACGACTTCCCGGTCCTGAGCGCTGGGCCGACACCACATGCGCCGCTCGACAGGTGGACCCTGGCCTTGCAGGACGGCGGGTCGCTCGTTGGCAAGTGGACCTGGGAGGAGTTCCAGGCGCTGCCGCGGACCGAGCTCACGGTCGACATCCACTGCGTGACCAAGTGGAGCAAGCTCGGGACGGCCTGGGAAGGCGTCACGATCGACGACCTGCTTGCCGCGGCAGGCCTGCAGGAGCCGCCGGCGCCCTACCTGATGGCGCACTGCGACGGGGGCTACACGACCAACCTGCCGCTCGAGGACCTGCTCGATGGCAAGGGCCTGGTGGCGACCCGGTTCGACGGCGAGCCGCTGGCGCCGGAGCACGGCGGCCCGGCGCGTCTCCTGGTCCCGCATCTCTACTTCTGGAAGTCGGCGAAGTGGGTTCGCAGGTTGCGCTTCATGGAGAATGACGAGCCGGGCTTCTGGGAGTCCCTCGGCTACCACATCTACGGCGATCCCTGGCGGGAGCAGCGCTATGGCGGTGATTGAGGCGGCGCCGCCGCCCGCTGGAGCCGGCGCGCGGCGCCTCGCGTGGCGGCAGGCAGAGGTGGTCGAGAGGGTGGCCGAGACACACCGGGCCACCACGCTTGTTCTCGATGTTCCAGGCTGGCCCGGCCATCTCGCGGGGCAGCACGTCGACGTCCGGCTCACCGCGGACGACGGCTACCAGGCCCAGCGGAGCTATTCGATCGCCTCCCCGCCCGAGGTGCCGCGTCTCGCGCTCACAATCGTGCGGCTCGAGCGCGGGGAGGTGTCGCCCTGGCTCGTTGACGAGGCGCGACCGGGCGACCGGTTCGAGCTGCGCGGGCCGATCGGCGGCTACTTCGCCTGGTCCGTCACCGCGGGCGGGCCGCTGCTGCTCGTCGCGGGCGGCTCGGGCGTCGCGCCGTTGATGGCCATGCTGCGCCACCGCGCGGCAAGCGGCGAGGCGGGCCACGCCGTGCCGGCGCGCCTCCTATTCTCCTCGCGCTCGTTTGCGGACATCATCTACCGCGAGGAGCTGGAGCGGCTCGGGTCGGCGCCCGGCGGGCCCGCGATCGTTCGCACGCTTACGCACGAGCGGCCGCCACCGGGCTGGCGCGGCCACGCCCGGCTAATCGACGCGCCGATGCTGGCCGAGGTCGGCTTTCCGCCCGCGGCGGCGCCCAAGGTATTCGTCTGCGGTCCCACGCCGATGGTGGAGGCAGTCGCCGAGGCGCTGGTTGGGCTCGGGCACGAGCCCGGGCGCGTCAAGACCGAGCGCTTCGGCGCAACAGGAGGAGAGTGAGATGAGTGGCGAGCAAGCCAGCTCCAGGCTCGACGGCAACGCCGCGGGCGGTCTGCTGCGCGAGGTCTTCGCGTTCGACGCGACTGCGGCCCGAGCGACATGCTCGGGCTGCGCCAAGACAGCGCCGATGGCGGAGCTGCGCCTCTACGCCATCGAGCTGGGCGCCATCCTGCGCTGCCCCTCATGCGATGAGGCCGTGCTACGGATCGGTCGCACGCCACGGGGGCTCTGGCTCGACCTGCGAGGCGCGGCGACCGTGGCTGTGTCCGCAGGAGCACCTTAGAGCCGTCGCACGTCGGTCAGAGAGCTGAGAACGACACCGACCTATCGAGTTAGTCGCGCCTCGCGTGCCACGGCAGGCGGCGCAGTTCCTCAGCAAGAGCCCGGACACCGGCCTCTCCATAGCGGCGCGCCCAAAAGCTGAGCCAGTCCTCCTTGTCCAAAAAGAACTTCCAGTCGCTGATGACCTCGTGCCTCACGAACAGAAACGGCACGGGCGACTGAAATGGTCGGAAGCCAGGATTGTATATGGCGGTCCCCTCGTTGCCTTCGTAGAACGGCCCGAACAGGATCCCGTCTTCCACATACGACGGAACTGCAAGATGCTGGAGGACGTCGCCAAAGACGCCTTGCGCACGATCAGCTGGCAAGTCGGTGAAAACAACGACGATGACCTCGTAGTTCGCGTCATCGCCGTCAATAGGTTGAGCGCTCAGGAGCAGCTTCTTGTAACCGTTCATGAGCTGAACAATTTCTGGCACGCTCCGGTCCGCAATCCGCTCAGGAGCAAGCCAAAGTATCTTGCGTTCCAGGGCCGGAGGCACGAAAGGACACACGGGTCCAGCACGGCCGAGGCCCTTGTGAGGCCTGGCCACGAAAGTCTTGGTCCAGTTTGCGACGGCTTGAAGCGCATTTACGTCTCGTTCCGCGAGCTTCTTCGTCCTGCTGGTGTTCTCCAGATCCTCCAGGAGAAAGAGATTGGTGGTCTGTGCTGGCATGGAACCTCCTCCTGCCAAGGTGCCGCTGGTCTCCCTCGCGCTCTGGGCGGAGGCGCTCAGGGCGAAGACGGCGCCTGCCGCAACTACGGCAAGCGCCTTGATGAGAATGGCCATCGCCGTCTCTCCATTCGCGCATCGATTGCGATGTTGCAGATCAATGACGTAGTCGCCGCCGCTCATGACGGCAGCGGCTTGCCGGCCTGCTCCCTGACGATGTACTCGGCGTACCAGCTGGGCCACTCCGCGTCGTGCTTCCCGGTCCGCTTCTCGTGTTCACCGTGCGCGGCTGCCGCACGTCGGAGCGCGGCGGCGAGCTCGGCTGACGATGTGAATGTCGTGTCGTCAGCGTCCACGCGTCCGGGCAACCGGGCGGTGACCTCCTGCAAGAGCCACTGGTTACCGTCGGGATCGGTGAACGTGGCGTACGAGGCGTAGCTGCGCCGCGCCGGGTCCGGACCGCTCTGAGGGCCTCCCCCAACCTCGCGATGGAACACGTCGCTCACGTCGGCACCGCGAGCGACGAGATCGGCGCGTGCTGCCTCGATATCCGACACGACGAGATAATGCCCGCGCGCAGAACCTGGCTCGGCTGAGGTGATTCCCCTTCCGAAGTGGATCGAGCACGACGAGCCCGGTGGCGTGAACTGTACCACCCGAAATGCGTCGCCCTTGAGGAAATCGGCGTCGAGCCTCCAACCCAGGTTGCCGTAAAAGCGTTTGGCGCGATCGACGTCTGAAACAGGAATGACGACGACCTCGAGCTTCAGGTCGGGCGCCCGCGCCCTCGGGGTCTTGACGGCGGCTTTGCTGCGCACTTGCGTGGTGCTGCTCATATCAGGCTCCTCATGCTCAGTCCTCGAAATTGCCACTCACACTCCAGGCATGGAGACTTGCGCATGCCTCCGCCGCGGTGCTGCCTAAGGGCTCCCGCGCGGCCTTCACGGCGCATAACGGTTGAAGACAAAGTCACGCTCCTTGACCGTTGCGTGGCAGGCGAAGCAGGTGTTGTGCACGGCCTCGCTGGCCGGCTTGCCGTCGTCGAAGTGGGCGAACCCCCAGCCGCCGGTCGAGGCGTACTTTGTCGCGTCCTTGACCATGAACTGCACCCCGTTCTTGGGCGGCCCGGCCACGAAGGATTGGTGACGGCCAAACGCCTTCTCGCTCTCCGCCAACGGGTCGTAGCTCCAGGCAAGGCGGGCGATGATGGCACCGTCCGGGTACGGGAGTGTCCCTTCGCGGGCAGCCTTGATCGCTACGTCGTTGCCCAGAATGGCGCGCAGATCGTTGAGGCTCCCCTCCTCGTGGGCCACGGAAATCAACCGCCAGTCGCGGTACCCAGGCGGGAGCTTGATTCCGAAGACCGGAGTGGCTTCGTCATCGGCGCCGCGCGCCGAGAAACTCACACCACCACCAACGCTCAGCACGACGACGGCTGCGGTCGCGAGGAGGGGGATCTGTTTCATGCACCGCCCTTTCATAGGCTGGCGCCCTGCTGTTCGTTGCCATCGCAGAAGCGGCCGGGCAGATGCATGCCAACGCCGGCCAGCGTTCTGCGGCGGGTCAGCCGAACGTGAACGCGTACGCCTCCACGCCGGAGTCCAGGAACTCGATCTCGAACTGGCGATCGGCGATGGGTTGGGGCTGTCGGATCACCTGGTACAGCCGCTGCTCGGTCACCGTGCCGTTGCCTCGCTCGTCAACGTCGATGCCGTGGGCCGGGCCCGGCGGCTGTCCGTCGATCAGCACGCGAAACCTTACTGATGTTCCCGGTGCCGCCGGTCCCATGACGAGATGGAGGTCGCGGGCGTGAAAGCGGTGTGCGATGCGTCCATCGGGCGCGTTCAGCACCGCAGCCTCCTTCTTGATCGTCCAATCACCGGCAAGCGCCCAGTCGTTCAGGTGCAGCCGCACCGGCAGCCGGTACAGGCGAGGCTTATCCCTCACCACGCCGCCCGGGGACGCAAAGCCCTGGGTGCGCCCATATCCGACGTAGTTCTCCGGTGATCTCAGGCTGCTCCAATCGGCCGCCGCTTCGACACCTTGGGGGTCCACGGACACGGGCTCGCGTTCGGTCGCACCGGCTCCGCCTCCCGCCTCCGCCAGCAGGGCTCTAACGATCATCTCCGACTGCTGGTAAGCACCCTCGCCGAAATGGTGATGCCGAACGCGGCCCTGCGCATCGACGAAATACAGCGCCGGCCAATACTGGTTCTTGAAGGCACGCCATATGGCGTAGTCGTTGTCGATCGCGATCGGGTAGTCGATCTTCATTTCTTTCGCGGCCCAGCGAACATTGTTGATGTTCCTCTCGAATGAGAACTCCGGAGCATGGACGCCGATCACCACCAGGCCTTGATCCCGATACTTCTCAGCCCAGGCGCGCACATACGGGAGCGTGCGCAGCCAGTTGATGCACGTATAGGTCCAGACCTGGACGAGAACGACCTTTCCGCGCAGAGCCGATGCAGTCAGAGGTGGCGAGTTGAGCCACTCGTTTGCGCGCGCCAGGGAGGTCAGCTTGGTTTGGGCTCCGATCTCGCCAGAGAGAAATCCGTGCAGGAACGGAACCCGGACGCCTGTGGATGTGGGCGGCTGCGGCGCTTTCGTATCGGCCGCAGAGACCGCAATCGGACCGGTAACAGACGCGGCGAACACGACGGGTAGCATCAGTCTGATTGAGCTCATCGAGGGGGACCCAGTGGAGATTCCCTCAAACAGCGACACTCAGCGTAGTTTGCGGTCACCCCAACGGGTTGTGCCATCGGCAAAAACCCCCAAACGTGGAGAGTGAGAACGCAGCAGCACCGAGCTAATGCCTGCACTCAGACAAGCGCAGGGCGATCGCGGCGTGGCGAGCCCTTGTCGAAAGGCCGATGCCCGCTTGAGTAGCCAGGTCGGCCCAAGGACTCGCCCCAGGACGAGAAAGGGGAGTCGCAAGACAAAGCAAGGACTGTGAGGTGAGCGACCAACAGCCTGCCGCGCGGTGCCCGTGCTATAGGACGCACTCCGCAGGCGATGTGTGAGATGAGCACCGTCATGACCACGCTCTTGCCGTCGAACCGAACTTGGCGATCAGCGCGGCAACAGTTGTAACGAACAGCGCGTAGGCAAGCGCTGCCTGCAATGCCCCCATGGGCAAACCAATCATGAGCAGCGTATCGTTGCCACCTGGAATGAGGAGCGCACCCACTCCCATGAGGACGCCCCCAAGCGTTCTCCTGACTGCGGTCTTGCATGTCGGCCGTTTCAGGATGAACCGACGCTTCATGAGTCTTGCGGAGACAAGGCTGCCGCCGAACATGCAGACTGCAATCGCAACGCCCGCTACAGGTATCGAAACGATCGATCCAACCGATGCCGTGATCGAGAACCCGGGCGCAAGAATCGCCAGGATCGTAAAGCTGATGCCGATCGCTGCCATCGACAGCGTCAGCCGCCGGAAGTTGGTCTCGAATCTGAGTGACAGACCGAGCCTCAGCCCCAACATTCCTAGCAACGCGACCGTGAGGGGGAGCAGCCCAACTGACAGGGACGCGCTTATCGGCGGCTGATCTGGAAGCAGGCTAAACAGAGAGGCAACGTAGGACACTGCAAAGATGCCGAGAAAGGCGAACCCGAAGTCGATGTCGCCGTTTCCGAAATGCCCGACCGACCCGAATACGCAGGCGCCGTTCACATAAGTGCCGACACCAAGCAATACAGCTGCGGGAGCCAGGTGGCCGAGCGGCGACCAACCCGGCTGCATGGTCGGCGACGTTTCAAGGATTGCGTAGATGAGAGCCGCCCACACGGCGCATTCGACGAGCGCGATGAAGCGGGCTGGCATCTTCTCTGACACCAGCTCCCTCGTGGCTATGACGGTACAGATCGATCCACGGTTGAGCGCGAAACCGAGAACAAACCCCAGCAGGCCGAGCATAGCCAGGCCCGCCCAGACATCCATGCCTGCGTCGGCAAGCCCCAACCCACTGGAACCTTGCATTGTGGTTCTGTCCGTTGCCGTCGAGATGTGGCTCTCGGCCCGTCCGAAAGACAGCGCAGGCACCACCCATGGGTGAGAACGATGGGCCACACCTACGTCATAGCAACCAAGACTACTTCTATGGCCAACACACGCAGTCAGGAGAAACCCTGACGACTGCCACGGGCGTTATCGAAGTCAGATGCAATCCAATCGATCTCTTCCGCTGCAATCTCGGTCTCTCCGCGACCGCTCACGGGAGTATCTCTTCGTCTGACGACGATGAGACCGCAGCCATGCGGGACTTACCAAGCCTTCCTTGGGGCTAATCCCGATATTCCATATCGTCACGCGCATGCCAAAATGCGACTGCCGCTGCGCGGCATGCCGGCGCCGCCTGAGTCTCACGTGAGTATTCTGCGGCCATGTCACGTTGGTGAACCCGAGCACCAAGACCACGGCCGGGGTGCTGGCGCTGAAGCCTCGCCCTCCGAGACGCAGAAGAGATCACGACCCCGGCAATGCAATGGGTGACCCATGAGAATCTTCGTCGCCGGCGCGAGTGGAGCAATCGGCCAGCCGCTCGTCGCCGAGTTGGTCCGCCGTGGCCACGAGGTCACGGGGATGACGCACGCCGAGACCAGAGCGCGACACCTTGCCAATATGGGAGCTGCTGTCGCCCAGGTGACCGCCTTCGATGCGGCTGCCGTTGAACAGGCTCTGCGGGACGCTCGCGCCGAGGTCGTCATCGACGAGCTGACATCCCTGCCCAAAGATCCGTCCAAGATGGCCGCCGCTGCACCGGGAGATCGGAAACTGAGGATCGAGGGCGGCGGGAACCTGCATCGCGCCGCGTTGGCGTGCGGAGTTCGCCGGTACATCCAGCAGGCGAGCGGCTTTTTCCTTGAGCCGGGTAGCGGCCTGGCTGACGAGTCTGCGGGCCTGGCGGTCAACGCCAGCCCGCGTGTGGCCCTGAGCGCGCGGACCTATGCGGAGCTGGAGGCGCGGGTATTGAACGCGGGGGAGATGGAAGGCCTCGCCCTCCGGTATGGTTTCTTCTACGGACCGGGCACCTGGTACCACCCGGAGGGTGCAAGCGCGGATCAGGTCCGCAGGCAGGAGGTTCCCATCATCGGAGACGGCGGGGGCGTCTGGTCGTGGATCCAGATCGAAGACGCGGCGGCCGCCACTGCAAACGCCCTCACGGCGCCTCCCGGCGTGTACAACATCGTCGATGACGACCCGTCGCCCGTCGCCGTCTGGCTGCCGGCATTCGCCCGATTCGTCCATGCCCCGTCTCCGCCCCGGATTACCGAGGAGCAAGCGCGGACGTCGGCCGGCGAGGACGCTGTCTACTACGGCACGAAGCTGCGCGGCGCCTCGAACCAGAAGGCGAAGAAGGCGTTCGGCTTCGCGCCCCGTCGTCTGGAATGGCTGGGCCTGTAGGGTCCAGGTGATGCCAGACCGCGGCAGTAGATCAGTGGGGGCGTACTGACGAGCCGCTGCAGCGCGGATCCGCGGCGCTGGCGCGGTAACCATCCGGCGGAAGAACTGGTCAGAAGCAGAGGTGAAAGTTTCGCGTGGGTTCGCCGAGCCAGCGCATGCTTCTCCGTCTCTCAACCAAGACAGCCAATAGCAAGGGGCGCGTGAGCGCGGTCGCTTTACCCCGCACAACGGACGTGATCGGCGACACAGGAACCGTCGCCGATTGCGTTCGGACAAATGTCGGTTTCTGTATACGCTCGCCGGTAGAGCCCGGTGACGCCAAGGTGATCGAGGGCACGCAGCCGATACAGAGCGACCACCGCGCGGCGCGCGCAAGGGCATGTTGACAGAGTGCACAAGCAGGCTCCTCGCTCGGTCAAGCCGACCATATCTGGCGGACGAGTTGATCGGGCCGCGGTGGCTCTGCGTAGCCGATGGCTCGGGTGGTCGTTTCCTTTGCGCGGCAGCCTGGGGGGACGGTCTGGCAGCTTCCGGGCGGCCACGCGCCAGTCGGCCCCTTGCGGCGCGCGTGAGCCACTGTGACTCTTTTTCCCGGCCACGAACGTCCTAGGTTCAGCAGGCACGAGACACAGGAGCAGGCCGATGAGCCTCAAGGACAAGACCATCGTTGTGACCGGCGGCAGCCGAGGCCTGGGCCTCGGGCTCGTCGAGGCCCTGGTGGATCAGGGCGGCAAGGTGACCGTCGTGGCGCGCGACAAAGCCGCCCTCGCAGCGGTACAGAAGAGGCTCGGCGTCGCCGTGATCCCGGCCGACGTCACCGACGAGGGGGCCGCGCAGCGCATCCTCGCTGGCGTCCGGCCCGAGATCCTGGTGCTCAACGCCGGCACGCCGCCTCGCATGGGGCGGCTCGACCAGCTGAGCTGGGCGGACTTCACCGCGCCGTGGGAGACCGACGTGAAGGGCGGCCTCTACTGGATACAGGCCGCCCTCAACCTTCCGCTCGCGCCGGGCGCCCGCGTCCTCGTGGGCTCCAGCGGCGCGGCGCAGCAGGGCTCGCCGCTCTCGGGCGGCTATGCCGGCGCTAAGCGCATGCTATGGTTCATGGCCAAGTACGCCAATGCGGTCGCCGAGCAGAAGGGACTGGGCATCCGCTTCCAGGCGATCGTACCTCTGCAGATGATCGGCGGGACCGGGGTCGGCGACGCGGGGGCGAGCGCCTACGCCCGGGCAATGGGCATGGAGCGCGAGGCGTTCCTGGCCCGGTTCGGTGCGCCGATGCCGCCCCGCCAGTTCGGCGACCACGTGGTCGCAGTACTGGAAGATCCGCAGTACGCCAGGGGCCTGGCGTTCGGCGTGAAGGGCGATACGGGGATCACGGTCCTCGAGGAGGCGACGGCTTGAGCGGAGACCCGTCCTCGTCCTCAACCAAGCGCCACGCGCAGTTGATGGCTCTCGCCGGCACGTTGCGGCCGGAGCTTCATCGCTACTGCGCCCGCTTGGTGGG
>Ga0068862_100004541_pt1 | contig 11701 bp, 11 predicted proteins | sample KBSSwiS52_FD_66598 | JGI IMG/M metagenome (GOLD analysis project Ga0068862, IMG submission 66598) | Switchgrass rhizosphere microbial communities from Kellogg Biological Station, Michigan, USA - KBS Switchgrass S5-2 | ecosystem: Host-associated > Plants > Roots > Rhizosphere > Soil ... | reverse complement strand
CTGCGGTTGCTGCCTTTCTATCTCCAGCAGCTTGAGATGGAATCGAATGGCAAATCGGTGACGATTGCCGGCGAGCCGGTCGATCACCCGACCGCGCCGGTGACCTGGGGCGGGACCGGCACCGACGCGCAGCACGCCGTGTTCCAGCTGCTCCACCAGGGCACGGTGCTGGTCCCGGTCGAGTTCGTCGCGGTGCGCGAAGCTGACGACACGCAGGATCCCGACCGCCACCGCCAATTGCTGCTCAACGCATTCGCCCAGGGCGCGGCACTGATGGCCGGCCAGGCCAGCGACGATCCGCAGCGCGCTTATGCCGGCAACCGGCCGAGCGCGACCATCCTGCTCGACCGGCTCGATGCGCGGACGCTGGGCGCGCTGATCGCTTTCTACGAGCATCGCACCTTCGCCAATGCAGTGCTGCTCGGCATCAATCCGTTCGACCAGTTCGGCGTGGAACTCGGCAAGCAAATCGCGCGGCAATTGTCGGACGGCGCGGACGAGGCCAAGCTCGATCCGTCGACCCGCGCGCTCATCGAAAGGGCAGGCGTATGAACCGCTTCCTGCTTGGTGCTGCGTTGGTTGCTGTTGCCACGTCCGCCGCGGCGGAACCGCTCCACGTCTACAATGGCCGGCTGTTCATCACCGCCAAGGTCAATGATGTGGCGACTGAGGCCCTGCTCGACAGCGGCGCGGAGGCGAGCATTTTCGATCCAGCGCTGGCGGCCAAGGCGAAATTCGCCGCCGGAACGCCGCAGGTCATGAAGGGCTCGGCCGGGAGCCAGTCGGCCCACATCGTCGAGGGCGTCACCCTCAACGCGCTCGGGGTCGAGATGCATCCCGAGGTGGTAGTGGTCATGGACATGGCCGACTTGTCGGGGCGGCTGATCAAGCGGCCGACGCAGGCGATCGTCGGCCGCGAATTGTTCGATTCCGCCCGGCTCCAGATCGACCTTAGCGGCGGCCGGATTTCAGCGGTGAGCAAGGCCAAGACGCCGCGCGGCGCCAGGCTGCCGTTGACCCCGCACGCCGGCATCGAAGCGATTCCGGTCCAGGCCAATGGCGTCGCCGCCCAGGCCGAGTTCGACCTTGGCAACGGGTCCGACGTGATGATTTCGCGCGACCTGGTGAAGAAGCTCGGGCTGAAGATCCTTGGCAAGAAGACCGGTGGCGGGATCGGCGGGGCGATCGAGCGCGATTATGTCATGCTGCCGACGTTGGAAGTCGCCGGGCAGCGGTTCCGCAACCTCCACGCCAATATCGACGACCAGCCGAGCCACAACGACATGAATGTCGGCACCTCGATCCTCAAAAATTTCCTGATCACCACCGATTTTAAGGATCGCACGGTGTGGCTGGCGCCGCGGAGCAAGTGAATGGCTGATTTCGACCTGTTGGTGATTGGTGCGGGGTCGGGCGGCGTGCGCGCTGCGCGGGTTGCCGCGGCTTACGGTGCTCGCGTCGCCGTCGCCGAGGAATATCGCGTCGGCGGGACCTGCGTGATCCGCGGCTGCGTCCCCAAGAAACTGCTCGTCTATGGGGCCCATTTCGCCGAGGATCTGGACGACGCGGCGATGTTCGGTTGGGACGTTCCGCAAAAGACGTTCAACTGGCCGGTGCTGCGCGACAACGTGCTGGCCGAAGTCGGGCGGATCGAGGGCGCCTACACCGACACGCTGACCAATCATGACGTGACGATCTTCAAGGAGCGCGCGGTCCTCACCGGGCCCAATGCGGTGCAGCTAGCAAGCAGCAAGAGCGTCACCGCCGACAAGATATTGATTGCCACCGGCGCCCGCCCGCTGATGCCCAAAATCGAGGGCATCGAGCATGCGATCAGTTCGAACGAAGTGTTCCACCTCGACAAGATTCCGAAGCGGATCGTGATCGCCGGCGGCGGCTATATCGCCAACGAATTCGCCGGCATCTTCCACCAGTTCGGCAGCCGGGTGACCCTGGTCAACCGGACCGACGTCATGCTGCGCCAATACGACCAGCAGATCGTCGACCGGCTGATCCAGATTTCGCTGCGCAAGGGCCTCGAATATCGCTTCCACGCGACCATCGACAAGGTCACTCGCAACGACGACGGCTCACTCCACATCGGGATGACCGGCTGCGACGACATCGAGGCCGACCAATTGCTGTTCGCGGTCGGCCGCCGCCCCAATATCGAGGATATGGGGCTCGACGCCGCCGGCGTCGCAGTCGGCGACAATGACCAGATCACGGTCGACGCCGACAACCGCACCTCGGTCGAATCGATCTTCGCCATCGGCGACGTCACCGACCGCGTCCAGCTGACCCCGGTCGCGATCCGCGAGGGCCAGGCGTTCGCCGACACCTTCTTCGGCAAGCAGCCAAGCCAGGTGGATTACAGCTGCATTCCGTCGGCGGTGTTCAGCCATCCGCCGCTCGCCGGCGTCGGCCTGACAGAGGGCCAGGCGCGCAACCGGCTCGGCTCGGTCAAGACGTTCACCTCCGACTTCCGGCCGATGAAGAACGTCCTAGCCGGCCGCGACGAGCGTTCGCTCTACAAGCTCGTGCTTGATGGCAACACCGACCAGATCGTCGGCATCCACATGATCGGGCCCGACGCGCCCGAACTGCTTCAGGTCGCGGCGATCGCGGTCAAAGCCAAGCTCAAGAAAGCCGACTTCGACGCTACGGTTGCGCTTCATCCGACCATGGCCGAAGAGCTCGTGCTGATGCGCTGATTTGGGGGAACATTTGCACGACGCGATTATCATTGGCGCCGGCCATAACGGCCTGACCTGCGCTTATTATCTGGCGAAGAAGGGCCTCAAGGTCGCGATCTTCGAGGCCTCGGGCAATGTCGGCGGCGCCGCAGTCACCGACGAATTCCTGCCCGGGTTCAAGAATTCGGCCGCGAGCTACACCGTCAGCCTGCTCCAGCCCAAGGTCATTCGCGACATGGAGCTCCAGCGCCACGGGCTGAAGGTCGTGCTGCGCAAGACCGACAATTTCCTGCCCGGCGACGGTGCATATCTGCTCGCCGGCCGCGACGGCCTGACCCGCCGGGAAATCGGCCGCCATGTCGCCGCCGACGCGGAGGCCTATGACCGCTACCTCGCCGAGCTCGAAACGGTCGTCCGCCTGCTTAAGAAATGGCTGCTCCGCGCACCCCCCAATGTCGGCGCGACGGTCAGCGCGATCCCCAAGATCCTCAGTCTCGGCAAGGACATGGCCGGGCTGTCGCTGGCCGAAACCCGCATTGTCCACGATTTCGCCGTGCGCAGCGAAGCCGAAATCCTCGAGCGCCATTTCAAGGGCGATCTGACCAAGGCCCTGTTCGGGTTCGACGGCGTCGTCGGCAATTTCGCCTCGCCGCAAACGCCGGGCACAGCCTACGTCCTGCTCCACCATCTGTTCGGCGAGGCCGCCGGAGTCCCGGGCGCGTGGGGCCACGCGATCGGCGGCATGGGCTCGATCACCCTGGCGATGGCCAAGGCGTGCCGCGAGGCCGGGGTCGAAATCCACCTCGACTCGCCGGTCGAGGAAGTGATCTGCGCCAATGACCGCGCAGTCGGGGTGGTCGTCGGTGGCAAGTCATGGGCCGCGCGCCAGATCGTCGCGGGGGTGAATCCGAAGCTGCTGTTCGACCGGCTGATCCCCAAGGGCACGGTCGATGCCGACGTCGAAGCCCGGATGCACGGCTGGAAATGCGAAAGCGCGACCTTCCGCATGAACGTCGCTCTGTCCGAGCTGCCCAAGTTCACCGTCCTGCCCAAGAAGGGCGATCATCTGACCGCCGGGATCATCATGGCCCCGAGCCTCGATTACATGCACCGCGCCTGGCTCGGCGCGTCGGTCGACGGCTGGTCGCGCAACCCGGTGATCGAGATGCTGATCCCGTCGACCCTCGACGACAGCCTCGCGCCCAAGGGCAAGCATGTCGCGTCCTTGTTCTGCCAGCATTTCCGCTATGACCTCGGGCCCGGCCGCAGCTGGGATCAGGAGCGCGAGAAGGCCGCGGACGCGATCATCGCCACGGTCGACAGCCACGCGCCGGGCTTCGCCAAGTCGATCCTCGGCCGGCAGATCCATTCGCCGCTCGATCTGGAGCGCCGCTTCGGCCTGATCGGCGGCGACATTTTCCACGGCAAGATGGGCCTGGACCAATTGTTCAGCGCGCGGCCGATGATTGGCGCCGCCGATTACCGGATGCCGCTGCGCGGTCTCTATCTGTGCGGCTCGGGCGCCCACCCCGGCGGCGGTGTCACCGGCGCGCCGGGCCATAATGCGGCGCGCGCCGTACTCGCCGACCGGAGTTTCTGGAGCCGCCGCGGGTGAAGCCGCTCGAGGGCATCAAGGTCCTCGATTTGAGCCGCGTGCTGGCCGGGCCGTGGTGCACGCAATTGCTCGCCGACCTCGGGGCCGAGGTAATCAAGGTCGAGCGGCCGGGGAGCGGCGACGATACGCGCCACTGGGGCCCGCCGTGGCACGGCGAGGGCGACAGCCGGGTCGCCGCCTATTTCCTGAGCTGCAACCGCGGCAAGAAATCGGCGGCAATCGATTTCGCCCAGGCCGAAGGCGCGGCCCTGGTCCGCGAACTCGCCAAGAGCGCCGACGTCGTTGTCGAGAATTTCAAGGTCGGCGGGCTCAAGAAGTTCGGCCTCGACGCCGCCGCGATGCGCGCGGCCCATCCGCGGTTGGTCTATGCGTCGATCACCGGCTTCGGCCAGGACGGCCCCTATGCCGAGCGTGCGGGCTACGACTTCATCATCCAGGGCATGGGCGGGATGATGAGCGTCACCGGCCTGCCCGACGAAGAGCCGGGCGGCGGACCGATGCGCGCGGGCGTGGCGATCGCTGACCTGTTCACCGGCATGTACACCTGCACGGCCATCATCGCGGCGCTGTTGGCGCGCGAACGGACCGGCGTGGGCGCCTCCATCGACACGGCACTGTTCGACACGCAGCTCGCGGTGATGGCCAACCAGGCGTCCAACGCCCTCGTGTCGGGCAAGGACCCGCCGCGCCAGGGCAATACCCACCCCAATATCGTGCCCTATCAGCCCTTCGACGCAGCCGACCAGCCGATCATCATCGCCATCGGCAACGACCGTCAGTTCGCCCGGCTGGCGGAGATTTGCGGCCATGGCGAATGGACCAGCGACGAGCGTTTCGCGTCCAACGCGACGCGGGTCGCCCACCGCGCCGAGATGGTCGAGCTGATCAGCGCCTGCATCCGGGCCAAGCCGGCGGCGGAGTGGCTCGACCAGCTTGAAGCCGCGGGCATTCCCGCCGGGCCAATCAACCGCATCAGCCAGGCGCTGGCCGACGTCCAGGCGCAGCATCGCCAGATGGTCCGCTCGATCGCCGGCATGCCGATGGTCGGATCGCCGCTGCGGTTCGATGGCCAGCGCGCGGATTCCGACCTGCCGCCGCCGGGCCTTGGCGAACATACGGCGGAAGTGCTGGCGGGCCTGGTTGGGGAGGACGAACTGGCGCGCTTGAAGGCGTCAGCGGTGGTCGGCTGACGTCTCGATTTCCTCGCGCCCGTAGCGCGATTCAATAAAGCGGCCCTGGGTTTCGAGCGCCGCTAGGTCGGCCCGCGCCAGGTTCGCCGAAATGTCCGACAGCGCCGCGCGGCTCGCGGTCAACGCTTCGACCAGCCGCTCGTCGGCGCTTTTGTCCTCGCCGTCGGGTTCACCGCGATAGGCGGTGGGCACGTTCAAATAGCGGTCGATCAGCCCGGGGAGATGCAGCGACATCAGCCGCCGGGCATCCTGCGCATTGGGGTCGAGCGTATCGACCCGCTCGAGCGTCTGCTTGAGCGACGGCAGGACCGAGCTCAACGCGTCGATCTCGGCCTGGGCCGGCGCCGGCAGCATGCGCCGCGAACGATAGAGATAGCTGTCGAAGCGCTGGACCATCTCGCCATTGGGGAGGTCGGTGGCCGGAGCCGCGGCGCTGCGCTCGGCGGACGGCATGAAGGCGAGCACGCCGACCAGCCCGACGGCCACGCCAACCGCGGCGAGGAAGCCGAACATTCCGATTCCCGTGGGCAGGATCAGTCCGATGATGATGGTGGCGATGCTGACCACGCCGACCGCGACGGCGATCTGCGCCGCGCGGCGCTTCAAATCGGCATTGAGGCGCTGCCGTTCACGTTGCCCCGCGGCCCGCGCATTACCGTCGCGCTCGGCGGCGCGGCGCATGACCTGGTCGGCGCGGTCAATCGACCGATCGACCTTCAGGCTGGTCGCTTGGGCGCGCTCGAAGCTCTCGTTCGCGCGGTCGAAGATGCGGCCGAGTTCGTGGGCGTTCATTTGCTCTCGAGCGCGGTGAACGGCGAGGCCGCTCCCTCAAGCTTGCCCTGGTTCACGCCTTCGGCGCGAGCGATATAGCCCTTCGACTTCTCGACTTCCTTGCCGAGCGTTTCGACGGTCTGTTTCATATTGCCGAGCGCCTGCAGCTTGAACTGGTCGATCTGGTCCATCGTGTCATAGATGTTCTGGAACGCGCGCTGCAGCGTCTCCAGCGGGATGGTCGAGGATGCGGCCTGCTCGTGGATCGCGCCGGTCTGGGTGCGCAGCATCTCGCCGGTCGAATCGATCATCCCCGCGGTCGTGGTGTTGAGCGCGGTGATCTGCTCGAGCACCAGCTTCTGGTTGCTCATCGCCTGGGCGACGGTGACCGCCGTGCGCAGCGCGGCGACGGTGGTGGTCGACGCCCGGTCGACACCCTTCACCAGCTCGACGTTGTTCTTCTTGACCAGATCGAGCGCGAGATAGCCCTGCACGGTGACCGCCATCTGGGTGAGCAGGTCAGTCGTGCGTTGGCGCGTATAGAACAGCGCCGTTTCGCGGATCGCCTTGGCCTTGGCCGGGTCGGTCGCGTCGAGCTGATTAGCCTTGTCTTCGAGCTGCTGGTCGAGGCTCTTGGAGATATGCACCATCTGCTCGAGCTTGTGCATCGTCTTCCACAGGCCGGCGCGCTCGGTGTCGATCGCGGCATTGTCCATCAACAGCTCGTCCTTGCCGTTGCCGAGGCTGCCGAGGATCTTGGAGATGTGCGTCTGCGAGCTGCGATACTTGTCGAAATATTTGTCGATGCGGTTGCCGAACGGGATGATGCCGAGGAACTTGCGGGTCTTGGTCGCTTCCTTGGGGTCGAGCGCCTCGACCGTGCGGCGAAGCTCGGTGAGATCGGCGCCGATGCCGGTGTCCTTGTCGATCGCTTTGACCGGCCGGTCGAGGAAGCGGTTGGACGCGCCCGCTGCTTCGGCGATTTCCTTGCGGCCCATCGCGGTCAGCTGGTCGACCTTCTTGCCGAACTCAGGACTGTTGCTGTCGAGCGCGGCTAGTTCGTCGACGAATTTGGCGACTTTCTGGTCGAGCTCGCTGGTCTCTTCGGCCTTGAGCGGGACCAGGCCGGATGCCTCGGCCGGTACGACCGCCTGCAGCGCGTCGGGCGGATCAAGCTTGAGCTTGGTCGCGGTCTTGGTTTCGGTGGCCGGTTCGGTCGCCATGATATCGTCCTTTCATCGCCTCCGTGAGCGGCGTGGGGACGGTGAACGGCTGAACCACGCTGCGCAAGAGGCCTTTCAACTGTATTATAGTGCTAACACAGAGCTTCGCAAGGGCCGCCAATCGTTTTCGATTAACCATTTGCTTCAACGGTTCACTCACCGTGATGCCGCTAAAGCGTCCCCCGGATGCGCGTAATTTGCCTGGGGACACCCGAATGATCACCTCTTTCAAGAAGCTCTGGCGCGACAAGCGCGGCAACGCTCTTGTGATTGCAGCGGCCGCGATGCCGCTCGTGCTCGGCTCGGCCGGCCTCGCCAGCGATACCATCCAGTGGGCGCTGTGGAAGCGGCAGCTCCAGCGTGCCGCGGATTCGGGCGCGATCGCCGGCGTCTATTCGATCGCCGAGCTTTCGGGCGCACGGACGGGTGTTTCGGACGCGGTTACCCGCGACCTCACCCATAACAGCCATATCTCCTACACGACGACGAAAGTGGTCGGGGCGCCGACGTCGGGCTTCTACTCGACCGATCCGTACGCGGTTTCGGTCCAGCTTTCGGTGCAGAAGAAGCTGAGCTTCTCCGGCATGTTCATGAGCTTCATCCCGACGATCACCGCGACGGGGATCGCGACCATCGTCCCGTCGGGCCATTATTGCGTCATCAGCCTCGAGAATACGACGGCGACTGGAATTACGGCCACCGGTAACTCCGACGTCGATCTCGGGTGCGGGATGATCACCAACTCGACGTCGTTGACGGCGGCGGTCGCGACCGGTTCGTCGGACGTGAACGCGAGCCCGATTGCGGCAGTCGGCGGCATTCCGGCGAGCACCCACTGGGCGAGCGGCACCATCCTCCAGCCGTTCACCATGGCTCAGGACGACCCGTTTGCCGCGATCAATCCGCCGGCATCTACGGCCTTCCCGTCGGCGAGCTGCCCGAACACAACCATCAATACCAATCAATCCAGGACGGCGACGGACTGGGCGAACCCCGGCGATTATCGACCGATGGGCACGAACATGATGTGCTTCGGTAACCTCACCATCAGGGGCACCGTCACTCTCCCGCCGAACAGTGTGATCGTGCTCGATGGCGGGTCGCTCGATATCGGCTCGCAGGCGAACGTGACCTGCCTCGGTTGCACCTTCGTGCTTACTAATCGGAGCACGTCGGACACCGCGACTATCGGCAATGTCACCGCCAACGGCGGCTCTACGCTCAATCTGACCGCTCCGGGTACGGCGGCGACCGGCGACGCGCTGACCTACAAGGGTATTATCATCTATCAGGATCGGCGCGCTCAGGACGGCACCAGCGCGAACTACCAGAATACGTTGAACGGCAACTCGAGCTCGACCTTCCAGGGGGCGTTCTACTTCCCAAGGCAGCAGGTGACCTATCTTGGCACCGCGGGGATGACGACCGTGTGCATGCAGCTGGTCGCTCGCCGGGTCTATTATTCGGGCAACATGAATATCGCGAACACTTGCCCGTCGGACTCCGGTGCTTCTGACTTCACCGGCAAGAAAGTGAGGTTGGTGGGATGATCCGGCACGTAGCATCCCTTGCGCGCGACGAGCGCGGCGCGTCGATCATCGAATTGGCGATGACGGTGCCGGTCCTGGCATCCCTGCTGATCGGCATGGTCGATATCAGCCGCGCCTACTCGGCCAAGCTGCAGCTCGAACAGGCTGCCTATCGCGCGGTCGAAAAGGTGCAGCAGTACCAGGCGTCGGCGAGCACCTACGACACGTTGAAGGCTGAGGCCGGGAGCGCTGCCCGGGCGGCGGGCTTTACGACCGTCTCCGACAATGATGTCGTCATCGACTACTGGCTTGAGTGCAATGGTGCCCGCCAGTCGGATTACAACACCGTGTGTAGTGGCGGCCAATCCTACGCGCGCTGGATCACGGTCGACATTCCGGGGACCTTCACGCCGATGTTCAGCTCGCGCCATTGGCCGGGTGCGAACACCAATGGCACCTTCACGCTTCACGGCAGGGCCGGGTTGAGGACTCAATGACCATGCTGAACCTCCTCCGCCGCTGCCAGCGCGGCGCCGCGGCCGTCGAGTTTGCGCTCGCCGTGCCGATCCTGATCGTGATGATCTACGGGATCTTCCAGGTTGGCCTGCTGTACGAAGCCAATGCCGGAATGCAGCATGCCTTGGGCGAAGGTGCGCGCTATGCGACGCTGTACGATCGCACCACCACCAGCAAGGTCCCGACTGACACCGCGATCAAGGCCCGGATGACCGCGACCCTGTTCGGCAAGAACGACGGCACGTTCACCGTGTCCGATCCGGCCAACAGCACCGGCTACAAGACGCTCACCATCACCTATACGCGGACGATGAGCTTCCTGCTGGTGCCGGGTCCGAGCGTGACCCTGACTCGGTCGAAGCGGGTCTACACCGTCGTCTGATTGACCCGGCTCAGGCCGGCGTCGGTTTCTTTTTCGCGAAGAATGCCGCGATCGCGGACTTGACCTCGTCCGAGGCCAGCCGTTCGGCGAATTCGTCACCTTCCAGCCGCATCCGTTCGAGCGTTTCCTCGCGTGCGCCGTGGCGCAGCAGATATTGGGTGCGGCGCAGGGCTTCGGCCGGTTTCGCCAGCAGCGCGGCGACGACCTGCTGCAGCCCCTGGCTGGCAGCCCCGGCCGGCGCGACATGGCTGATCAGGCCGATGTCGAGCGCCTCCTCAACCCCGAACGGCTCGCACAGCAGTAGATAGCGCGCGGCTGCTCGCCGGCCGGCGAGGCGCGGCAGGAGCAGCGAGCTCGCCGCTTCGGGGACCAGGCCGAGGTCGACGAACGGCAGCGAGAAGCGCGCGGTCTCGTCAGCGACGACGAAGTCGCAGTGCAGTAGCATGGTGGTGCCGATGCCGACGCAATTGCCGTGGACCGCCGCGGCGATCGGAGTTTCGCACGTCGCCACGGCGCGGAGCAGCCGCCACACGGGGATCTCGCTGCCGTCGCGCTGGTCGGCGGCGAGGAAGTCGGCGAGGTCGTTGCCGGCGGCGAAGTCGGGGCCTTCACCTTCGACCGTGATGACCCGCACCGACGGGTCGGCAGCGGCGCTCTCGATGGCGTCGGCCAGCGCCGCATACATCGCGACCGTAATGGCATTGCGCCGCTCGGGGCGGGCGAGGGTAATCGCCAGGACCGCGTCGCTTTTTTGAACCCGAACGTGCTCGCTCATGTTGCCCTCGCGAATCGGATGACGGCGCCGGTGCCACCGGCTATGCGAATCCCAATCCACCAAAGCCGGGACGCGTGCAAATCATGAAATTCTTCGCAGACACCGCCGAGATCGATGAAATCCGCGAACTGGCCGATACCGGCCTGCTCGACGGGGTCACCACTAACCCGTCGCTGGTCCACAAGGCGGGGCGCGATTTCCTCGAGGTCGTGCGGGAGATCGCCGGCGTCGTCAGCGGCCCGGTCTCGGCCGAAGTCGTCGCGCTCGATTACGAGGGGATGATGCGCGAGGCCGAGGTGCTGCGCAAAATCGCCAAGAACATCGCGATCAAGGTCCCGCTGACCCCCGCCGGGCTCAAGGCGTGCAAGGCGCTGACCGGCGACGGCTCGATGGTCAACGTTACTTTGTGCTTTTCGCCCGCCCAGGCGCTGCTCGCGGCCAAGGCGGGGGCGAGCTTCATCTCGCCGTTCGTCGGGCGGCTCGACGATGTCAGCACCGATGGCATGTCGCTGATCGCCGACATCCGCATGATCTACGATAATTACGACTTCCCGACCGAGATCCTGGTCGCGTCGGTGCGCCACCCGATGCACGTTGTCGAAGCGGCGAAGCTCGGTGCCGACGTCATGACCGCGCCGCCCAAGATCATCTGGCAATTGTTCAAGCATCCGCTGACCGACAACGGCATCGCGAGCTTCCTCAAGGATTGGGAAGCCACCGGACAAAAGATCGCCTGATTCAGTATCGGCAAAGAAAATCGCGGTTAACGCCCGTCAACCCTCACGCGTAAGAAATTCTCAACTGCTCACGGCCTAGGGTGCCTCATCTCGCAAATGTGGACTGCGAGTTGGGGCTTTCCGCCCCTTGGAACCAAGGAGCTAGACCATGAGCAAGTTTCTCAAGCTGATTAAAAGCGAAAAGGGCGCGACCGCCATTGAATACGGCCTGATCGCCGCCCTCATCGCCGTTGCGGCGATTGGCGCCATGACGAGCATCGGTACGAA
>Ga0068862_100004539_pt1 | contig 11702 bp, 9 predicted proteins | sample KBSSwiS52_FD_66598 | JGI IMG/M metagenome (GOLD analysis project Ga0068862, IMG submission 66598) | Switchgrass rhizosphere microbial communities from Kellogg Biological Station, Michigan, USA - KBS Switchgrass S5-2 | ecosystem: Host-associated > Plants > Roots > Rhizosphere > Soil ... | reverse complement strand
TTCATCCGCTCGATGGCCACCCGCGGCACGATGGGGGGGCTTGCGCGCGCGACGTCGGACGCGGTCGATATCCTGGACGCGGCGGGCTTCGACGTCGTGATCGTCGAGACCGTGGGGGTCGGACAGGACGAGGTCGACATCATCCGCACCGCCGAGACCGTCGCCGTGGTCCTCGTCCCCGGGCTGGGAGACGACATCCAGGCCATCAAGGCGGGCATCCTGGAGATCGCGGACGTCTTCGTCGTCAACAAGGCGGATCGGGAAGGCGCGGATCGGACGTCTGCGGAGCTCGCGATGATGCTCGACCTGACGCCGGACCGCCAGTGGCGCCCACCCATCGTCCAGACGGTCGCACCCCGGGGCGAAGGCATCCCGGAACTGATCGACGCGATCGAGTCCCACGGCGCGTGGCTCGCGACGTCGCCGGAGGGGCGGCGGCGTTCGACCCGGCGCGCGCGGGCGCGACTCCTCGCGCTCCTCGAAGAGCGATTCCATCGCACGATCGAGTCGCGGGCTCCGGAGCCCGACGGTCTCGAGGACGCGATCGTCAAGGTCCGGGACCGCAGCGAAGATCCGTACTCCGCGGCGGAGCGGCTCTTCGAAAGGCTCGTGCGCGAGCCGGCGGTGGAGCGCGTGTGAGCGGCCCGGCCTACCGCCTCGACCACGTCGGCATCGCCGTGGAGTCGATTGACGCTTCGCTCGACGTCTATCGCGCGCTGGGACTGGCCGAATCGGGTCGGGAGACCGTGGCGAGCCAGGGCGTGATCACGGCTTTCCTCCCGCTGGGGGAGACTCGCCTGGAGCTTCTCGAGCCGACCGGCGCGGAATCCCCGGTCGCGAAGTTCCTGGCGAAGCGCGGTCCCGGAGTGCACCACCTCTGCTTCGCGGTGGAGGACCTGGAGAAAGCGCTCGCCGACCTGCGGGGCCGTGGCTTCCGGCTCGTGAACGAAAGTCCCGTTGCCGGCGCCGGCGGCAAACGCGTGGCGTTTCTCCACCCCTCCGCCGGAAAGGGAGTCTTGATCGAACTCTCCCAGGCGGCGCCCGCTCCGTGAAGGCCGGCGAGATCGTCGTCGTCCACCTCGTCGCGCCGCGCGAGAAGTTCTGGGGCGTCCTCCACGACACGAGCGCGGCGGGCGTCACCGTGCGGGGAATCGCGCTCGACGCCTTCGAGAGCTGGACGCGCGAAATCGCGCGGGGGACGGAGGCTTCGTCCTTCCCCGCGACGGTCTTCTTCCCGCTGCATCGCGTCGAGCGCGTATTCGCCGACGAAGCCGGCGGGGTCGCGTCCTACGCGGAGCGCTTCCGGGAGATCACGGGAGAGGAAGTCCGGCGGTATCTCGGCTGAGCCGGGATCAGAAAACGACGTTCTTGACGAAGTAGTCCTGGACCGTGAGGTTCCGGTCGACCAGGAGCTTCGCCTGGGCCGGCGTCATCTCGAAGAAGCCGGCCGACTCTCCCGACTGCGTCGTCATGACGATCTCGACGGGCGCCGAGCGCCCCTTCGCCGCCGCGTCGGTGAGCGCCCGCGCCGAGGCGGACAGCGTGCTGAAGACGGCCTGCTCGGAGTCCGCGGTGACGAGGATCCGCGTCTTGCCCCGATAGTTCGTCACCCGGAACTGCGAGATGCCGGTCCCCTCGAACACCTGCGTGAAAGTCGCCTGGTACACCGAATCCACCGCTCCGCCCTCCGCACCTCCGCCGGAAGTCGCCGCCGCCGCCGCGGGCACCGGGGTCGGAAGGCTCATACGGGTGCCGCGCTGCTTGATCAGGTCCCCCAGCGGGTTGTTGGACCGCGGCGGCGCGGTCGGGAGCGTTTTGGGCTTCTCCTCGGGGGTGTCGAGCGCAACGACGTTGCCGAAGTTCTCCTTGTTGTACTTCACGGTCCCGGGGACGTCGACCTTGTCGAGCGCGATCTGCGTCACGTTCCCGTTTTCGAGCGTGATGATCGCCATCGTTCCCTTGACCGTGTACGGCGCGCGGGCGAAAACCAGGGTCCCGTCCTTCAGCTTGACGACGTACGCGAACGCGGACGATGCGAGCAGGAGAAGGAGCGCGATTCCGAGGAGGCCGCTCCGAGTGAGGCGACCGTGCGTGCGGGCCTGCGATTGACAGGGCGTATTCACCGACAAATGATAGCACCGCGATGCTGATCGTCATGGATTCCCGCGCCACCGAGGACGACGTCCGGGGCGTCGTCGCGGCGGTCGAGGGCCTCGGTCTCACGGCCCATCCCATTCCCGGAGCGCAGAGAACGGCGATCGGCGTCACCGGCAATCGCGGTTCGGTCGAATCGGCCGCGTTCGAAAACCTCCCGGGGGTCGCGGAAGTGATCGCCGTCACCGCGCCCTACAAGCTGGTCTCGCGCGAGGCGAAGCGCGAGGACACCGTCGTGTCGGTCGGCGGCGTTGCGGTCGGAGGCCCGCGCGTCGTGGTCGTGGCGGGACCGTGCGCGGTGGAGTCCGAGAAGCAGGCCCTCGACGTGGCGCACCACGTCCACGCGGCGGGCGCGTCGCTCTACCGGGGCGGCGCCTTCAAGCCGCGCACGTCGCCCTACTCTTTCCAGGGACTGGGAGAGGAAGGGTTGAAGATCCTCGCCCGGGTCCGGCAGGAGACCGGGCTTCCGATCGTGACGGAGGTGCTCGACACCGACACCGCGGAGCTGGTCGCGGAGTACGCCGACTGCCTGCAGATCGGCGCGCGGAACATGCAGAACTTCTCGCTCCTGAAGAAGGTCGGGCGCCTCCGCAAGCCCGTGCTCTTGAAGCGCGCCATGTCCGCGACGATCGAAGAGTTCCTGCTGTCCGCGGAGTACATCCTCTCGGAGGGGAACTACGAAGTCATCCTCTGCGAGCGCGGCGTGCGAACTTTCGCGAACCACACCCGCAACACACTCGACCTCTCCGTGATCCCCTACGTCAAGCGCATCTCGCACCTGCCGATCGTCGTGGACCCGTCGCACGGCACCGGAAAGAGGATGAAGGTCCTGCCGATGTCGCGCGCGGCGGTCGCCGCCGGCAGCGACGGCCTCCTGATCGAGGTCCACGACCATCCCGAGCTGGCTCTTTCCGACGGGCCGCAGGCGCTCCTTCCCGACATGTTCGTCCAGCTGATGAAGGAAGTGCGCCTGCTCGCCCCCGTGGTCGGGCGAACCGCTTGAACGGACTCCTCGTCCTCGAGGACGGGAGCTTCTGGAGGGGAGAAGCCATCGGCCGGTCCCGAACGTCGTTCGGCGAGATCGTCTTCAACACCGCGATGAGCGGCTACCAGGAAGTCCTGACCGACCCCTCCTATGCCGGACAGATCGTCGTGATGACCGCGGCCCACGTCGGCAACTACGGCGTGCGCGCGTCGGAGTCGGAGTCGGGCCGGGTGCACGTGGCGGGATTCCTGGCGCGCGACTTTCCGGAGACCTGGAGCGGTTCCGACGGCGAAGAGAGCCTCGCCGAGTACCTCGCGCGCGAGGGGGTCGTCGGGCTGCACGGGCTCGACACACGGGCGCTCGTGCGCCGTATCCGGTCGGAGGGCGCGATGCGCGCCGGCATCTCTTCCGAGATCGACGATCCGGAGGAGCTGCTCGCGCAGGTCCGGCGTTCGGCGCCCATGGTCGGAAGCGACCTCGCGCTCGCGGTTTCGCCGTCCGAGATGTCGGAGTTCGCGGCCGTGGGGCGCGAGCGGTTCCGCGTGGCCGCGATCGACTACGGGATGAAGCGGAACATCGTCCGACTGCTCACTGCCGCGGGATGCCGCGTCCGGGTGTATCCCGCGACCGCCCCGGCCGAACGCGTGATGGAGGCCGACCCCGACGGCATCTTCCTCTCCAACGGGCCGGGCGATCCGTCCGCGCTCGCCGGGCCGATTCGGACGATCGAACGGCTCGTGCCCCGCCGGCCGATCTTCGGGATCTGCCTGGGCCATCAGCTCCTCGGCCTGGCGCTCGGCGCGAAGACGTTCAAGCTGAAGTTCGGCCACCGCGGCGCGAACCATCCCGTCCAGGAGATCGGCACGAAGTCGGTCGCCATCACGTCGCAGAACCACGGTTTCGCGGTGGACGAGGAGAGTCTCTCGTCCGAGGTCGAGGCCACGCACGTCAACCTGAACGACCGCACGCTCGAGGGCTTCCGCCATCGGACGCTGCCGATCCTGGCGGCGCAGTTCCATCCCGAGGCGTCGCCCGGACCGCACGACGCGAACGTGCTCTTCGAGCGGTTCGTCGACGAGATGGAGAAGCGGCGGCTCGCGGAAGCCCGATGACCCTTCCTCTCGAGGTCGCGCTCTCCTACCTCCGGGCGAGATCCTCGCGGCTCGTCTCGTCCGTCTCGCTGCTCTCGATCTCCGGCATCGGTCTGGGGGTCGCGGCGCTCGTCGTCGCGATGGGACTCCTCTCCGGCTACCAGCGGGAAATCCGGGAGAACCTGATCGGGGCGAACGCCGAGGTGGTCCTCTTCCCGCTCTCGACGACCGCGGAGGCGGATCCGTCGGCGGCCCAGGAGAAGGTGGCGAAGCTGAAGCGCGTGCGCGCGACGGCTCCCGTGGTCTACCAGTCCGGGCTGGCCTCTTCCGCGGCCACGCCGGACGGATCCGACGTCGTCCTGAAGGGAATCGATCCCGCGGCCGAGCGGCGAGTCTCGCGGTTGGACGCCTACCTGCCGGACGCGGAGCGCGTCCTGACGCGCGCCTCGGCCGCCGGGCGGCCGGGGGTCGCGATCGGCGCGGAGCTCGCCCGGCTTCTCGACGTGAAGGAGGGCGACACGATCCTGCTCTCGGTTCCGGACAATACGCGGGGGGCGGCGGCGCTCGTGGCGCGCAGCGAGCCCTTCCGGGTGGCGCGGATCTTCCGGACGAACTTCTACGAGTCCGACGCCGAGCTCGTCTTCCTCGAACGCCAGGTCCTGCGGCAGCTCGCGCGGATGCCGGGAGAGGCGAACGTAATCGAGATCAAGCTCGACACGATCCGCGACACCGCTTCCGCGGCGAGAGCGATCGGAGCCGCCGCGGGCAAGGAGTTCTCGGTCACGGACTGGAGGTCGTTGAACACCGGGCTCTTCTCGGCACTGAAGATCCAACAGACCACGCTCTTCTTCGTCATCGGCCTGATCGTCGCGGTGTCCACCTTCAACATCGTGGCGACGCTCGTGATGACCGTCAACGAGAAGAAGCGGGACATCGGAGTGCTCACCGCGCTCGGAGCCGAGCCCACGTTCTTCTCGCGCGTCTTCCTGCTCCTCGGGGGACTGCTGGGGGGCGCGGGCGTGCTGACCGGGATTGCGTTCGGCGCGCTCGTGTGCTGGGTGATGACCGCCTTCCGCCTGCTGCGGTTCCCGCCGGGTGTGGCCGAGATCTACTTCGTCTCCTACATCCCGTTCCTGGTCCGGCCCGTGGACCTCGCGGCCATCGTGGGGTTCTCCGCCCTCGTCGTCCTGCTCGCTTCCTGGCTGCCGGCCCGGCGCGCCGGCCGCGTGGACATTGCCCAGGCTTTGCGCTACGAGTAAAAAAAGCCCGGCAGCGGGCGCCGGGCTTTTCCCGAGTCCGCAGATCGGTCAGGGGACCGGCGTCGGCGTCCTGGGGTTACCGCCCGCGCGCCCCTGGCTCGCAACGTAGCTCACGCAGTCCCCCTGGTTCTTGAATCTGGGGTTGGTGAAGTTCCGCCAACCGTCGTTCCTGCACTGATCGACGGAGGTCGGCGTCCCTCCGGCCGTCGGGGTGCCGACCGGCGTCGCGGTCACCGTCATCCCGGCGGTCGCGGTCCGGGTCGGGGTCCCCATCGCCGGCGTCACCGTGCGCGTCGGAGTCGCCATCGACGTCATGGACGTGGGAGTGCGGGTGGGAGTCGCCATCGCCGCCGTCGGGCTGGGTGTCGTCTGGGCGAGACCCGCCACCGCAATCGATACCGCAAGGCAAAAGCCGGAAAGTGTCTTGGTCATGGTCGCTCCTTGTCGGCGCCGCCTCTCTGGCGGGTGCCGCCGCTTGAAAGTTCGTTCGAAAGGCCAGGCCACTCGAGGGCCGCAAAAAACGCTCGTCCCGGGAGGCGTTATTCAAGATGGCTGCCACCCGGCGGCCTGGAATTTGTGTGGAGAGCGGCTCAGCCGGGAATAGAAGAGCGGCGCGTATAATCGCGTGAGAGTTCCACACCAAATTCATCGGGAGGACTTCATGTTCACGCGGGTGACGAAAGCGGCCGTCATCGTCGGTGGAATGCTGCTCGCGGGCCTCGGTAGCGCGCCCGCTCAGAGCTGCAGCGACTGGCTGTGGTCGAACCCGGCCCCGCAGGGCAACCTTCTCGCCGCCGTCGCCCGGGGCCACGGCCTGTGGGTCGCGGTCGGCCGCGCCGGGACGATCCTCTCGAGCCCCGACGGCGCGACCTGGACCCAGGAAATCGCGAATCCCAAGTTCGATCTCTCCGACGTCCTCTGGGACGGCGCCCAGTTCGTCGTCGCCGGCCAGAACGGCTCGATCCTGACCAGCTCGGACGGGCACCTGTGGACCCTCCAGCGGTCGGCGGTGTCCGCGACTCTCCGGAAGATCCTCTGGAACGGCAGCCTCTACGTGGCGGTGGGCGACGGAGGCGCGATCGCGACCAGCGCCGACGCCCGCGAGTGGACGCCGCGCAGCTCCGGATCGGTCTCGACTCTGCGCGACGTGGCGTGGGGCGGCGGCCGGTTCCTCGCGGTCGGCGACTCCGGCGCGATCGCGACGAGCTCCGACGGCGTGGAGTGGACGCGTCCCGCCTTCGACAGCATCGACGCCCTCGCCGCGGTCGCCTGGGATGGCTCGCGGTTCGTGATCGCAGGCACTTCGTTCCCGGACTACGGCCTCGTGCTCTCGACCTCCGACGGAATCGGCTGGGCCACCTACCTGCTTCCGCTCCACTTCTCGGTCCGCTCGCTTCTCTGGACGGGTGCCGGGTTCGTCGGCGTGGGCGAGTTCGGGTCGATTTCCGCCAGCCCCGACGGCATCCACTGGACCCCGCGTTCCTCGCCGACCCGCGGTTCGATCTCGGACGTGGCGCGGGACGGAAGCGACTTTCTCGCCGTGGGGGGCAAGGGCCTCGTGCTGTCCAGCCGCGACGGAGTGGATTGGACGTCGCGCTCGCTCGGCAACCGGAACGCTCTCGCCGACCTCGCCTGGAACGGCACGCGTTTCGTCGCTGTGGGGTCCTACGGGACCATCCTCTCGAGCGAAGACGGGGGAGGCTGGACGACGCAGGCCGCCGAGGACCGCAAGTGGCTCCTCGGGGTCGCCTTCGGAGGCTCCCGCTTCGTGGCGGTCGGCGAGGAAGGACGCATTCTCTCGAGCGAGGACGGAATCTCCTGGACGCGCCGCGACTCGGGCACCCGGGAAGTCCTCTACGACGTGGAGTGGAACGGGACGCGGTTCCTCGCGGTCGGAAGCGGTGGAACGGTTCTTTCGAGCGGCGACGGCGTAACCTGGTCGGCGCCCCGGCAGATCCATCCGAATTCCCTCCATCACGTGCTGTGGAACGGCTCGCGCTGGATCGCGGTCGGCGGAGAGTTCGCTCGTCTCGTCTTCACCAGCGAGGACGGCGTCACCTGGACCAAGCGGCTCTCCGTCACGGGCGGCGGCTTGAACGACGTGGCCTGGGACGGTCTGCGGCTGGTCGCGGTCGGCGAGGACGGCGCGGTGTGGACGAGCGCCGACGGCATCGCCTGGACGGAGACGAACGCTGGCACACCGCGGTCGCTGTTCTCGGTCGCGTGGAGCGGGTCGCGCTTCGTCGCGGTCGGCGGCCAGGGAGTCCGTGTCGAGAGCGCGGACGGCGTGACCTGGTCGGCGCGCGACTCCGGCACCGAGAACGATCTCCTCGCGGTGAGATCCGCGGGCGGAAAGCTCTTCGCGCTGGGGAAGGCGGGAACGGTTCTCCGCGAAGGTTGCGATCCGAAGCGGGCGTCGCGAGTCAGCTCGTTCCGTTGAGTTAGACCACTCGCGGAGGAATCCGCCGCTTCGGGTTCGGACGTCGGACGCCGCTTATACTTCGCGCGGCCTCTCGATGCCCAAGCGAACGGACATTTCGAAAATCCTCGTCATCGGATCGGGCCCGATCGTCATCGGGCAGGCCTGCGAGTTCGACTATTCCGGCACGCAGGCCGTCCGGGCCCTCCGGCGCGAGGGCTACCGCGTGGTCCTCGTCAACTCGAATCCGGCGACGATCATGACCGACCCGGAGCTCGCCGACGCGACCTACGTCGAGCCGCTCACGCCCTCGTTCCTGGAAAAAGTCATCGAGCGCGAGCGTCCGGACGCGCTCCTTCCGACGGTCGGAGGACAGACCGGGCTGAACCTCTCGCTCGCCCTGGCGGACGCGGGGATCCTGGACAAATGGTCGGTCCAGCTGATCGGCGCCAGCCGGGACGCGGTTCGCGTGGCCGAGGACCGGGAGCTCTTCAAGCAGGCGATGATCGAGATCGGGGCGGAGGTCCCGCGCTCCGAGCGGGCCCGCTCGTTCGAGGACGCCGAGCGCATCTGCCGCGAAATCGGCTTGCCCCTCGTCATCCGGCCGTCGTTCACGCTCGGCGGTTCGGGCGGTGGCGCGGCGCGGACGCTCGAGGAGTTCCGCGCGATTGTGCGGCACGGCCTGGCGGAGTCGCCGTCCCACGAGGTCCTGATCGAGGAGTCGGTCGAGGGCTGGAAGGAGTTCGAGCTCGAGGTCATGCGGGACCACGCCGACAACGTGATCGTGGTCTGCTCGATCGAGAACTTCGACGCCATGGGAGTGCACACGGGCGACTCGATCACGGTGGCGCCGCAGATGACCCTCTCGGACCGGCAGTACCAGGAGATGCGCAACGAGGCGAAGGCGATCATCCGCCGCGTCGGCGTCGACACCGGAGGCTCGAACATCCAGTTCGCGGTGGAGCCCCGGACCGGTCGCCGGGTCGTGATCGAGATGAACCCGCGCGTCTCGCGGTCGTCCGCGCTCGCGTCGAAGGCGACCGGCTTCCCGATCGCCAAGATCGCGGCGCTCCTCGCGGTGGGATACACGCTCGACGAGATCCCCAACGACATCACGAAGAAGACGCCGGCGTGCTTCGAGCCGTCGCTCGACTACGTCGTGGTCAAGATCCCGCGCTGGGCGTTCGAGAAGTTCCCGAAGGCCGACCCCCGCCTGACGATCCAGATGAAGTCGGTGGGGGAGGCGATGGCGATCGGACGCACGTTCTCGGAGGCGTTCGGGAAGGCCATCCGGTCGCTCGAGATCGGGCGCGACGGCCTCGACGACGGCCGGGGATCGCGGACGGGGGAGGATCTGCTCTCCAAGCTCGACGTGCCGACGTGGGAGCGCATTTTCCACCTGCGGCGCGCGTTCCTCTCGGGCATGAGCGTTCGCGAGGTCGCGGATCGGACGCGCATCGACCCCTGGTTCCTGGAGGCGGTCGCCCGCATGGTCCGCGAGGAGACGTGCCTCGCGCAGAAGACGCCGTCGACGCTCTCCGCCGCGGAGATCCGGCGGGCCAAGAGAATCGGCCTCTCCGACGCGGCGATCGGGCGGGCCATGGGCTGCACGGAGACGGACGTGCGAGAGCGGCGGCGGGAGCTCGGCGTCGTTCCGGTCTACAAGACGATCGACACGTGCGCCGCCGAATTCGAGGCGTACACGCCCTACTACTACTCGACGTACGAGGACGAGAACGAGTCGGTGCGCACCGGGAAGCCCAAGGTCGTGATCCTGGGGGGAGGGCCGAACCGGATCGGCCAGGGAATCGAGTTCGACTACTGCTGCGTGCACGCCTGCTACGCGCTCGCGGACGCCGGTTACGAAACCGTGATGATCAACTGCAATCCGGAGACGGTCTCGACCGACTACGACACGTCCGACCGCCTGTACTTCGAGCCGCTGACCTTCGAGGACGTCTCGGCGGTTCTCGACAACGAGCGGCCGGACGGCGTGCTCGTGCAGTTCGGCGGCCAGACGCCGCTGAAGCTCGCCCGGTCCCTCGAGGCCGCGGGTTATCCGATCTGGGGAACCTCGCCGGATTCGATCGATCTCGCCGAGGACCGCGGGCGCTTCGGACGGCTGCTCGACGAACTCGGCCTGCGGGCGCCGGCGCACGGCGAGGCGAGAACGCCGGACGAGGCCCGGGAAGTCGCGAGCCGCATCGGGTATCCGCTGGTCGTGCGGCCGTCCTACGTCCTCGGCGGCCGGGCCATGGCGGTGGTGTTCGACGACGCGCACCTCGGCTCCTACATGGAACGCGCAGTGGAGGCGGCGCCGGACCATCCCGTGCTGATCGACCGGTTTCTCGATGACGCGTTCGAGTTCGACGTGGACGCCCTCTCCGACGGCAGGAGCACGTGGATCGGGGGCATCCAGGAGCACATCGAGAAAGCCGGCATCCACTCGGGGGACTCGTTCTCGGTGCTGCCGGCGTGGAAGGTCACGCCCGGGAAGATGCGGGAGATGGCGGACGCGACACGCAAGCTTGCGGTCGCCCTGGGCGTCCGGGGTCTCGTCAACATCCAGTTCGCCGTCCAGAACGACGAGCTCTACGTTTTGGAGGTGAACCCCCGCGCGTCGCGCACGGTTCCGTTCGTGTCGAAAGCGATCGGCGTCCCCATGGCGCGCGCGGCCGCACTCCTCGCGGCGGGCCGGTCGCTCGACTCCGTCGGGTTGCCGGAGGAACGGCAGCCGGCCGACTTCTTCATCAAGGCTCCGGTGTTTCCGTTCCGTAAGTTCCCGGGGGAAGACATCCTCCTGGGCCCCGAGATGAAGTCGACCGGCGAGGTGATGGGCATCTCGCCGCGGTTCGGCGATGCCTTCGCGAAGGCGTGCGAGGCGATCGGGATCCCGCTGCCGCTCGAAGGCATGGCGTTTCTGACGGTCAATCCGTACGACAAGGCGACGTTGATTCCGATCGCCCGCGAGCTCGCCGACCTCGGGTTCCGCCTCTGCGCCACGGAGGGAACCCGGGAGGCGCTCGGGCGGTCGGGGCTCGAGGCCGGCCGCGTGTTCAAGGTCAACGAGGGGAGCCCGAACGCGGTCGAGCGCATGGAAGCGGGGGAGATCCAGCTCGTGATCAACACGCCGTTCGGCGGGGAGTCGCACTACGACGAGGCGGCGATCCGCGCCGCGGCGCTCCGACTCCAGATCCCCTGCCTGACGACGCTCTCGGCCGCTGCCGCGGCGGTCGAGGGGATCCGCGCGCGGCGCGAGGAGGCGACGGGGGTGGCGCCGCTGCAGGAGTACCACCGGGTTTGAGCGCGGTCGCGCGGCCGCTCCTCGACGTGGCCACGCCTCCGGCCCGCCGGCCGGGCACGGCGGTGCGGCTCCTCCTCCTCTTTCTCGCGGCGGCCGGCAGCGCCGCGGTGCTCGCGGTGGGCTTTCCGCGCGGTGCGCCGGACCGACTGCCGGCGCTCGTCCTCTCGATCGGCTTCGCGGTGGCCGCGGTCGCACGGCCCAACCGGACGCTCACGGCGTTCGGCTTCCTCTTTCCCGTCGCCGGGGTCCTCGCCCGCGCGGCCGGCGCCGTCGACCCGGCGGCGTGGCCCGTGCTTCTCTTCGGCGGGCTGGCGGTCGGCTGGACTTTCCGTTTCCTCTACGACTTCGAGAGCGCGCCGGACCCCTCGGCCGCGGACCCGGCGCTCCGGGCTCTCGCGGTGGTGTGGACGCTCGCGACCGGCGTCGCGATCGCGCGGGCGAAGACGTGGTGGGAGATCGCCCGCGGACTGACCGGCCGGGCCGTGAACTC
>Ga0068862_100004536_pt1 | contig 11708 bp, 11 predicted proteins | sample KBSSwiS52_FD_66598 | JGI IMG/M metagenome (GOLD analysis project Ga0068862, IMG submission 66598) | Switchgrass rhizosphere microbial communities from Kellogg Biological Station, Michigan, USA - KBS Switchgrass S5-2 | ecosystem: Host-associated > Plants > Roots > Rhizosphere > Soil ... | reverse complement strand
TTAGTATCACAACAAATCGAGCACAATCAGAGGCCACAAAAATTACTTGAAAGGAGTAATCATGAAACAGAGATTGAACTTGATGGAAGTCGATCCAAGCCTTATGCGGGCGATGTTCGGTCTTGGAGCTCCCCTCGCGAAAAGTGGGCTGGAGAGCGGGCTAATCGACTTGATAAATTTTCGGGTGTCGCAGATCAACGGCTGCGCCTACTGCCTCGACATGCACTCGAAAGATCTCCGGGCGGCCGGAGAGACGGAGCAGCGACTTTACATGCTGGAGGCCTGGCGCGATGCGCCCCTGTACTCGGAGCGCGAGCGTGCAGCACTTGCCTGGGCGGAAGCGATGACGCTACTGACAAACAAAGACGTTCCCGACGAGGTGTATGAGCAGGCGCGGGCCCAGTTCAGCGAACAGGAGCTGGCAGTTCTCAGCCTAGCCGTGGTGGCGATAAACAGTTGGAACCGTCTGAACATTGCGTTCCGCACAACTGCCGGCGGCTATCAGCCCGGCATGTTTAAGTCAGCGACGCACACGACGGCCTAACATTGGCTGGTAGTGTTGATGCGGAGGAGTTGAGCTGGAAACTCCTCCGGTCAGCCTCACTTCCACCCAAGGCGTTACAATTCCCTTTTTGCCCCTTCCTAAATCCAATCGTTCGCTCTGAATAAAACGCGTGGTTCCAGTTTCCATTCTCGACCTTGTGCCTGTCGTTGTCGGTGAAACACCGCGCGAAGCCCTGCGCAAGAGTCTCGATCTGATTCAGCATGCCGAACGTCTGGGTTACAAGCGGTTCTGGGTCGCCGAACATCACAACATGACGGGCATAGCGAGCGCTGCGACTTCCGTCGTGATCGGGTATCTCGCCAGCGGCACGTCCACCATCCGCGTCGGCTCGGGCGGGATCATGTTGCCGAACCACTCACCACTCATAATCGCCGAGCAGTTTGGAACGCTCGAATCCCTTTATCCGGGACGAATTGATCTCGGCCTGGGCCGTGCGCCCGGTACCGACGGCCGAACGCTTCGTGCGCTGCGCCGCGATCCGAGACGCGCTGATGATTTTCCCGCGGACGTTTTGGAATTGCAGTCGTTCCTCGCCGTGCTCGAACCGGGCGAGCCCCGGCCTGCAGTTCGCGCTGTTCCCGGCCGCGGCACCGAGGTCCCTATCTGGATTCTGGGATCGAGTACGTTCGGCGCTGAACTCGCTGCATCCCTCGGCCTACCCTATGCGTTCGCTTCACACTTCGCACCCGACGCTCTGTTTGATGCTCTCGAGATCTACCGGAAACGGTTCAAGCCCTCAAAACAACTCAATCATTCTTACGCGATGGTTGGCGTCAATGTGGTGGCTGCTGACACGGACGAGGAGGCGCAACGACTCTTCACCACAGTGCAGCAGTCGTTTACGAATCTGCTGCGTAGCAGTCCAGGCCAACTGCAACCGCCGATCGCCGACATAGAAGAGTATTGGACACCGCCGGAGAAGCGTCACGCTTCGCACATGCTGAAACATTCAATCGTCGGTTCGCGGGAGACAGTACGCAGAGATTTGGAGAGCTTCGTTGCGTTGACCAAGGCTGATGAGTTGATGATTGTTTGCGGGATCTATGATCACATTGCCCGCATCAAGTCTTATGAAATCGTCGCCGAGCTGGCGAGCCCTCAATAGTCTTAATCGGTGGGAAGAACCCTCGGGCAGGGCGCCGCTCTGTGAAGGGAACTGCATGAATGCTATGAACAAGGTTGCGAAGGTCACTCTTTATTTCTGGATCATGAAGATCTGTGCCACGACACTTGGCGAGACAGGTGGCGACCTCTTGTCGATGACAATGAATGTGGGCTACGCCTTCAGCTCGCTCATTCTGCTTGCCTTTTTCTTTGTGACGCTCTCGATCCAACTCGCGGCAAAAAAATATCACCCGGTGATCTACTGGCTCGTAATAGTTTCCACGAGCACGGCCGGCACAACCATCTCCGACTATATGGATCGAACGCTCGAGCTTGGTTATTTCAAAGGCTCGCTCATATTGATTTCCTGCCTAATAGTCATTCTCGCTGTTTGGAAGTTCAGCGTTGGTACGCTGTCGGTCGACAATATTCAAACTCGAAAGGCGGAGGCGTTCTATTGGACCGCCATCTTGTTCTCAAATACTTTAGGGACAGCGCTAGGGGACTTCCTCGCGGACAGTTCTGGGCTGGGTTTCATGGGCGGCGCAGTTCTGATTGGCGGTCTGCTGGGGATGGTGGTGGGGCTTTACTACTTCACCAGGATCAATCGCGTAGTGTTGTTCTGGATCGCCTTCGTCTTGACGCGTCCTTTTGGCGCAACCTTTGGAGACGTCCTCACAAAACCGATTGCGAACGGAGGCCTCAATCTCGGCACTATCGGGTCATCAATCGTGCTCGCTTCAATACTCGTTGTGCTCGTCATCTATACCACGTGGAATCATCAGGACGTCGCAACAAATGAGGAACTAAAAGCTAAAAGCGTTGGCTAAATATCAGCCAACGCTTTCATCGTACAGAAAGATGAATAGACAACAACGTGTCGCTGCAATGGATGGATGAACCTGCCACCTCATCGCTTGTCGCGTCGAAGGCGCGAAGTGAGGTCAAGCTCCTGAATAACTAAGCGCAGGATGCCAACCGCAACGCCGACGCTCTCCTACGACTCGATCGCGATCGCGATCGCAGGAACCTAACTCTTGAAGTGATTCGGAAAACAGAATCCAGGCGCGTGAGCTCGAGCAACATCCCCACCTGTTTTGGCACGTTCATGAGTTCGAAGCGGATTCCTTCCGTCTCAGCCTGCGCGCGCAATTCCAACATCACACCGAACCCCTTGGCATCGACGATCGATACTCGAGCCAGATCGATTATGACGGTGCGGACACCTGAGAGGGATTGCACTGCATTGCGCAGAGTCTCCGTTTCCCCATTGACGATTTGTCCCTGCAAGCTGATGACTGCGGCAGTCCCTAATTTTCTAATGTGTACCTTCAGCATGACGATCTCCCTAAATCAGTTAACGCAAATGCCCTCGTTCAGTTTCATTTTTCTTACTTCCCTACAGATAAAGACACCTCCGGAGAGAGTTTTATTAACTCTTATTTGAAACTTTTTCCCTAATAGCTCGATTTATTGGTGGGTCGGCTATTTTGCTCAGGGACCTGGGGGTCTGAACGCGTGAGAAGGACAGTCAGAAACTGCCCGAATCCCGGTCTTGGTAGGTCGATCCAATTGAGCGGATGACCTAACTGCCTCGATAGGTTGCGCCAGGATTGACCAATAGAGGGTGGCGCGTTTTACGCGTCACCCCACAGGGCTAATAGGCCAGCTGTTTTACGGCTGGTTCACTACCGCGATGGTTTTATTTCAGGCCGCTTCAGCGTTCTTTGAAATCTGGAGAAGGCCGCTGAAAACGGCCTACACACGAATAGTTGGACGCCCCCTAACCAGCCGTAAACGGCTGGCCTAACTGCCCTGCGGGGCTGCCTCGTAACGAGGCACATCCCGTCACGAAGGAAAACAAAAATTATGCAAAACGACTAAGGCTTCGTGACCTTGAGACCAGTTACGAGCGCCTCAGTGTTATGTGCGAACCGGAAGCCGTACACACCGTCGGTTGATTTGAGCTTACCGGCAGTGACGAGGGCAGACTTGTCGTAACTCGCTACGACCTTATTGTTGATGGCACACTCTACCTTGTCGCCTTTCACAGAGATCGCGATCTCCTGAGTGACCGGTTCTCCTTGTCCCGCAGCTTTGTTGACAGCCGGATCTGCGGCACCTTTCGGTCCATTCATTTGAAACGGCGCCGGCCCAAAACCGCGAACAATGAAGTTGCCCGTACCGTAGGCCGCACAGTACAAATAGCTCTGCTGGTCCGTTCCGAGATCATTACCAGCAATCACTATCCCGTAAGGGTGCGGGTGAGTATTGAGGTTCATGAACTTTGGTTCCTTGAACGTCGCCTTCACGGTGTAATCTCCCGACGCTTTGTTGGCCGGGTTCCAATAAGTAACAGCCGGGCCGGTCGTGACATGAAAAGCATCGCCGTCTTTAGCCAGCTTGGCGCTGTTTAGATTCATACCGGCTGCCTCTTCTTTGGCATCGATCTTTCCGGTCCAGCCAGGAACCGAAATGCCTCCTCCGGCGACTCCTCGTGAAGCCTCCATCGGAGCAGGCGCGGCAGTCTGTGCGAAGTTAGAGGTTGGGACTAATGCGACACCAAGAAGCGCAATTGCGACGAGATAAATGCGCAGCATGTTTCGAATCCTCCATAGTTAATGCAAACTTGGTTTGCGGACGTTGGAACTTGAAGTCGTAGGTCGCGAAAAATTTGGCTGTCGAGAATGATAACTCTCATGGTCAGTGATGCGCCATAACCGTCGAGCCCTCCGCCAGGAAGGAATGCTCGTAAACTAGGCAAAACTTTTCCAGTCCTTCAGTCGTTTTGACAAGTATGTTCTGTCCAAGATGCGGAAGAGCCGAACAAGTGCCTGAGGCTTATTGCCGTCAGTGCGGGGTTTTTCTGCCTGATTTGTCGAAACCGGTCAAACGCGAGATTCCACCGGACGAGCATCTAAAAGCAAACACATTCCTCAATGCTTTGACAGTAATCGTGACTTTTACCTTGTCGATTTTGCTTTTTGCGATCATACCGAACAAGCATCCGCTGATCTATGTTACGGCCGGCCTCTTGATCGCGATCGGCGCATGGCACATTCAAACCTTCATCAGAACACAGAAGCTCAATAAGCAGTGGAAACGAAGAACTTCCCTAAATGAAATCCAACCGGCTTCACCCGAAACGCAGTCGGCATTCAAATCCGCTTCGACAGGAAAACTTTTGGATCAAGCAAACTTTGCGGACTCGATTCCAGCGAGTGTGACTGAAAATACCACCAGACATCTTGCTGAAAAACCGTAGTCACAATCGGAACGCTTGCTGAATGATGGGCTTTCAGGTGTCTTCCACTCTGACGCACAACTATTCATTAATGAAGCATTCAAGCAACGCAGAATCAAAAATTCGGGTTGAGGAGTGGCTTCCCGGTGATTCCCTGGTGGACGCGTCTCGAGCGGCTGCTATCGAAGCCGACTTGGATATGTTGGCGGAGGTTTTGCAAGCGGTAGTTCACGGCGGCGCTAGCGTTAGTTTCTTTACGCCATTCTCGACCAACGAAGCGCGCGGGTTTTGGAGAGAGAAAGTCTTACCGGGTGTGCATGCGGGAACACGTCGAGTTGTCGTTGCACGCGATGGTGGTCGCATCGTCGGCACTGTACAACTCCAGTTGGAAATGCCGCCCAATCAACAGCACCGTGCGGAGGTAGCAAAACTACTGGTTCACCCGGACGCCCGGAGGCGAGGAATTGCTAAATCTCTAATGACGGCCCTGGAGGAGATAGCGATCTCAGAAGGTAGGACACTACTCACTCTCGACACGGTCACTGGAAGTGGCGCCGAATCGCTCTATCGCAAGCTGGGCTACATCACGGTTGGGATTGTTCCTCGCTACGCACGGGGCGCGCTCACAACGGATCTTGAGAGTACGACGATCATGTACAAGGAGCTGGTGGATCGTAAATCGTGAAGCGTTAATCGATCACGACTTACGATTTACGATTTAGTATTCGGCGAATGAATCGTCCGGGTAGCAATAGAGCCAACGCTCTCCAATTTCGGCCGAGGCGATAACCGGGTGTCCACTCGATTTCGCATGTTTGGTGGCGTGGCGATTCGGTGAGTCGTCACAACAGTGAGTGCCACCACATGTTTGGCAGGTCCGCAGATGCAACCACTCCGCACCAATCTTCACGCACTCCGCACACTCTCTGCGTTGTGGGTATTTGATGCTCGTAATCGCTTCAATGTGACTGCAGGTTTCCGCCATAGTCGTGAGATTACATCGATTCGGAAATCACGTCACGTCGGGCTTTGCCTCAAAAGTCACGAGCCAAGTTAGGTTCGGCTTAGCGATCGACCGTGTGCACTCCTTTTCAAAGTGCACCTGTCAAACAAATTACGGCAGCGCCGCATTAAGCGACTTCAATGCCTGCGCCGCGATCGTAAGGGTTGGATTGATGGCGAGCGCGCCGGGTATTGCTGAACCGTCTACGACATACAGACCGGGATACACGTCCTTTGATCCGGCCGGTTTGTTGCCGTCGAATACCCGACCGAGTTCATCTACTACCCCATCGAAACTGGTCGGCGCGATCGGGCAACCGCCAAGCGGGTGTGTCACTGTCAGTTTCTTGTTGCCGAGGCCTTTCCAAAACGGAAAGGGTACGTAGCGACCACCCATAGACTCCGACAGCGATTTGAGCAGTGTCTCGATTTTTCCGAAGATCGGTGTCTCGCCAATCTTCTTATCCCAGTCGAGCTTCAAGTTATCGTTGTCCAGAGTGAATTTGCCGCTGGCATCATCCTGGCCCATAACGTTGAAGAAGAAGATATTGGCCACCATCTCAGCCTCGGTCTGAAAACTCTCGGGATCGTAAGTATCTGGCAGGCCAGGGAAAAAGTCGCGCAGGTCAGGCATTGCCATTGACGTGAAGGCGAATTTCATTTTGGCTTTGAGTGCTTCGCGTTGTGCGAAGTTATCAAGTACGCCAATGGTCGTGCTGGCAATCGCCGCAAACATCGCTGGAATTCCCGCATCCTCAACGTGAATATGCAGGCCATCGAACTTAGCGTGGATGCCCGACGTGTTGATTGGGCCGCGCGTGCTATGGACCGGCTTCGTCGTGCCCACACAGAAGGCTCCGAAGTCACCATTAGTTGAAAAGTGGGTTCCAAGCTTGGCGCTAAGTTTAAGACCACCTTTGTCGCGCGAACGCAGTAAGACTTCGGTCGTTCCGAGCGTGCCTCCTGCGAGAAAAACGAGGGGCGCGGAGACAGTTTTCTTGTTGTCATCGCGATGATCCCGATAGTTGACTTCATAACCGCCCGCTATCTGTTTGATGTCTCTCACTTCGGACAGAGGCGAAAGGGTCACTCCTTTGGTCGGATCCGAAAGTAACTTTGTGTAGAGCGTTTTGCTGAAGGTGTGGCGCGCAGACGGCAAACAACCCAGGATGCAGCGACCCTCGCGCTGGCAGAAAGTCCCGACCTTCGCTGCATCGCCGCCATCGGGACGATGTGGGTCATACTCGATGAGCGAGAGATCGAGCGGAGCCCAGGGAAGCTGGATGCCAAGTTTCGTTTCTGAAAGTTTGGCTGCGTCGCGTAGCACCCGCGCTCTGTCGAGATAGAGATAATCGTCGGTAGTCAAATTCGTCACGTCCCGACCCGGTAGGGGAATTTTGGTGACGATGTGATTGAGTCTGCCGCGAAAGTCTTCCATCCACTTGTAGGCTGCTTGATATTCTGCATCGGCGAGATTGAGCCCAATGCCTTGCAACACCTCATCCTGAGGACGCAGCGTGACGTTTGAATAGATTAAGGAGCCCCCACCGACACCACTCGCAGTGAGAATATCCGCCTGATTGAACATCGAATACTGGTAGAGGCCATCCCTATTGAATCTGTTACGGATTGCGGCGAAGAAATCAAGCATGCCGTCCTTGTGATCTGGACGTGTCCAGTATTGCACTGGCTGCGGTGGCTGTTGCGTCTTCGCCCAGGCAGGGATGGATGGGCGCGGGCTCGGCGGAGCCTTACCAATTTTGACTGGCGTTACCCACCAGGTACCCCGTTCGAGCATCAATACTTTCTTACCCTTGGCGGCCAGTTTGGTGGCGGCAATAGTTCCGCCGAAGCCAGTTCCGATTACGATTGCGTCAAAATTCATTGGCATGATGAGTTTCTCCGTTTAGTAAATTGGACTTCCCAAGTAGCCAGCAACGATTAGATCGGAGAGCGAAGGTCAGCGGCGACCGTGCGCAGGCGACTCCAATTATTTTAAGCCTGAAGCCATTACATGGATTTTGTCGTGAGTGTATTGACGGGAGCGAGCTGTGCGAGGGCGCTCACTACGCATGCAAACCTTTAGGGGAATTCCTATTAACTCGACAGCAGCGGCACTCTATGCCGATGCGCTTAGTACTGTCAAGAATTTTGACATGACTATCAGGTTAATACATCGAGGTTGGCGCGCCCCAGCCGTCATCACTTAGAAACTGAAGTCACGAGTCCGCTCGCTCCATCCTTTTACTTTCTGTTTAGACGATTCAGTCGCATCCTTAAAATACAAAATCCGCGTTAGCTTTATCTGCAAACTGTGAGACGGCCTTGCTAACCCGTGTGTCCGCTGATGGGCTCGAAGCTCTGATAGTCGAAGCGTGTCGCGCCACCGGTCAGAGGCACGCCACGCAATGTACGAAGGGGAAGATAGCCGGATGTCGCAGACGAGGTAAGACTTGAAGGGTCAGTAGGCGAAGAAGTGTTCGAAGGCCAATTTGAGTGCGGCGCTTTTCCCGTACAGGTAATCGTAACCACTGAGAAGGCAATCGACAGAAAAACTCCGACGCCAACACAAAAGACTTCATAATCACTTCCTGAAACAGCATCAGACGCGCTTGTAATTCATGAAGGGCATTTTCAAAAGCCCTTGCAGTGTTTGCCTTTCCTTCGCGTCAAAGCCATCGAGTCCGTAGCGCAGACTTTGAAAATCTACTTCCGAGGTGTAGGTGGCAAATACCCTGTCCCAAAGAGAAAGGATATTGGAGTAATTCGAGTCGGTCTGCTTTTGATTCCGCGAATGATGTACCTTGTGCATGTGAGGCGTGACAATCAGCAGTCGTAAGAAGCGATCGACACTTCTGTTCATTTTTATATTGGAGTGTTCCAACTGGGCGTTTAAGGTCGAAAGAATCAGGTAGACGATCACCACCCAGAGCGGCAGACCAAACACAACGATAGCAGCCAACTGCCAGAGGATTCGCCAAACGGTTTCGCCCGGGTGCTGGCGAAAAGCAGTCGTGACATCAACTGCGTTCTCGGAGTGATGTACGCGATGGAACTGCCAGCCCAGCCAGGACTTGTGCAATAGAACGTGAGCGAAGTAGGCGAAAAGGTCTAAAGCGGCGACACCAAGGACGGCCTTGAACCAAACCGGCGTAACAATCATGGCGAACAGACCAACCCCGTGACTCACAGTGAACGAAGACAGGTACGCTGACGAAAACGACAACGCCAAATTTGTCAGGACCAATAGGACCGCTAAAGCTACATTCGATAGCGCATGTCGCACTCGGCTGTTGCTATATCGATAGAGCGGGGCGATAGATTCGAGCGACCAAAGGAGGCCACACACAGCAACCAGAGTGAGTAGCCGCACCTGATCAGAAAGCAAAAACTGCATGGTTTCCTCCATTCTTACTTGCGAACGCGCATCTCCTCGACTCTTCTGTTGACCTCGTCCCAATTGACGTTTTGCATGAAAGCGTCCACGTATTTAGCCGCTGCGGCACCGTAGTCCATGTGGTAAGCATGCTCGTACATGTCGAGCACCAACAGCGGATAACCTGTCGGCGCATTGTGCATGTGATCCCAGGCCCAGTAATTGTGAACTTCTCCGGTGTGCAAATTGTAGGAGAGAATTGTCCACCCTGAACCGCCGCCAAGGGCATTAGCGGTCTTCTTGAATTCGGTTTCCCACTGCTCGTAACTGCCAAACCATTGCTTCACTAGATCGACGACTTTGCCGCTCGCCTTGCCATCTCCGCCAAGGTTCGCGAAGTATTGCTCGTGGAGAACAACCGAACCTGTCCGCAGTAGCTCTTCGCGCTTAACGTCGCCATACATGTATGGTGGCAGATCCTTCTCTGCGAGCATCGATGCAAGTCTTTGCTCAACAACATTGAGGGCTTTTACTGCACCGCCATAGTTATTTTCCCAGTGAGATTTGATCAGCTTTTCGGAAAGCCCCTTCAGCTTTGCTGGATCAAACGGCAACGGCTTCGGTTGGTGCTGGCCGCGGAATGCTAGCGCCACCGGCCCAGCGTTTTGTGTTGGATTGGTACTTTCGGCGTTAACTCTGCTCGGCTCTAAGACTTCTGTGAGGACCAGCCCCGCGCCTCCGGTCGCCAGAGTCGAAATTACTCGTCGTCTTGAGAGTGTTCTCATGTTAGTCCTGCCTCCTTAGCCTACTAAGAGTTAAATGTTATTTCCGCCGTCGCAGGATCGTAAGGTAGAGATCTTTATTGTTTCACCCATGTCAGATCGAAGTTGTGGCCTTTCCATTTGATCTCTTTGATCTTTGCGGCCTCATCGCGTACAAAACAGACATCACCAAAGAACCTATACTCAAAGAAGCAATCCACTCTCGTCGGATAAAGCTTAATATCACCTGAATAGAGAAATCCGTTTCTGATCACGATGTCTGTTTCGCCGCCGTCGGTGCGTTTGTAATGTCCTACAAATTCAGCAAGGTTCTTGTTCGGGTTGGCAACAATCTTCGGGATCGTAAAACTCTTTACCGTAACTTCTTTTCCCTGGAGGATTTCTAACAGACCTTGAGAAATCAGATCGAAGGCGCCTGCGGAATTAGCCAGGATTACATAGCCGTATTTCTTATCGCGCGCGATCTCAAAATACGATCTATGCCCATTGGTGCTTCCACTCCCGCTAAATGTAGTCTGTCCTGGAAGAGATGTCTTTACAGCCTCACCATATTTTCCGTTTAACACGGCCTCGGCGAATCTGTATACGTCGCGAGCTGTGCCGAATACAGATCCTGCTCCGACCAGGAACGAATAATTTTTTAGTGGCACATTCAGTAGGCCATTCGGCGACAGATAGTAATCCAGCGCCCGACGTTCTAGGACAGCCTCACCGTCAAAATCGACCGAGTCTGTCATGCCTGCAGGAGAGAAAACATGTTCCTTTAAGAGCTCTGAGTAGCTCTTGCCGGAAACGATTTCCAAGACTCGAGCGAGAACTGCGTAGCCTGCGGAACTGTAGAGGCGGCTCCTACCGGGTTCAAATGCCAGCTTTGCCTGTTTGACCTTTTCAATGAACTCCGCAGAAGTGTAAGCCAGCGATTCGGCTTCGGGCGGCATCACGCGATGCGGAATGCCGGAACGATGACCTGCCAGCATTTCAATTGTGATTTTGTCGCCATTGGGGAAGTCGGGGATGTACTTGTTAAGCTTGTCTGCTGGCGCAATCCTTTTGCTTTCAATTAAGCGGGCCAAGATCACGCTCGTCATTTGTTTCGTAATTGAAGCTATTCCAATTCGCGTGTTTAGTTGGTTGGGGATCTTATAGTCTGCGTTCGCAAGACCAAACGCCTTTTCATAGATGACCTTGCCGTTGTCAGAAGCAAGAACAACCCCTGAAAACTGGTTGGACGTGGCGAATGGTCTGATGAACTCATCAATCTTTTTTGCTTTATCTGACTGAGCAAAATGAGTTTGGGAAAGTAACGAGAAGAGCAGACCCGCTGCAAACGCGATGTTCCTAATTTTGTTCATGGGAACCTCTCTATAGTTACTCGCAGCTAGCGTAGGACAGGGTAGTAAGAAGGATCCCCGTCGTAAGACTGACGTGCCTTCAGTTTCATTCTTGGTTGAGATGGGGACAAGTTTCAAGAGATGACTGACCACTAAGGTTGATACGCGACCGTCTCTTGAGATGCAGACTTAGCGCATCGGGTTGAGTCAGTTCTAAATTATGCACCTGCCAACCGGACTCCTGATGAACACGGTTCGGAATTCGGGTTCACTTGGGAGTCTGCAAAATTACGTATGAGCTGGA
>Ga0068862_100004532_pt1 | contig 11712 bp, 9 predicted proteins | sample KBSSwiS52_FD_66598 | JGI IMG/M metagenome (GOLD analysis project Ga0068862, IMG submission 66598) | Switchgrass rhizosphere microbial communities from Kellogg Biological Station, Michigan, USA - KBS Switchgrass S5-2 | ecosystem: Host-associated > Plants > Roots > Rhizosphere > Soil ... | reverse complement strand
GCCGCCGAAGAACGGGCGGATGCCGCGCGGGATCGCCCATTGCTGCAGGATCGATTCGACGCCGGTCACCGTGCGCATGGCGATGACGCCGACGAAGCCCGCGGCGATGCCGATGCCGGTGAAATAGAGGAAGTCGACATTGCCGGGCGGCATCTGCGCCGGAATGTCGATCAAGGGCTCGAGGCCGAAGAAGGTGCGGCCGATCACCGCCGCGGTCACCGCGGCCATGCCGACCGGAACGAGCGAGGTCAGCGAATAGGCGCCGATCACCAGCTCGAACGCATAGAAGGAGCCGGCGAGCGGCGCGTTGAAGGCAGCGGCGATCGCGGCGGCGGCCCCGGCGCCGACCAGTACGCGGAGATCCTGGCGGCGAAAGCGCAAGGCCTGGCCTGCGCGCGAGGCGACGCCCGCACCGGCCTGGGTATAGGCGGCCTCCATGCCGACCGAGGCGCCGATGCCGGCGGAGAACAGAGTCATCAGCGCCAGCGAGATCGAATCGCGCAAGGACATCTTGCCGCCGTAGAGCGCATTGGCCTCGATCGGATCGACGATGTCGCGGCCGCGCCAGCGCCTTTCACCGTAAGCGACGAGGCCGTAGATCAGGCTGCCGACGATCGGCACGGCGATCAGGCGAATGGGATCGATGCCGACGCCGCTGGAGAGATGGGCGGCGTAGATGCTGCCGAACAGTGCGATGCGAATGAGGACCAGGGCCTCGGCGGTCAGGCAGGTGACGACCGAGATGACGGCGCCGATCAGCACCGCCAGGATCAGCAGCGCCACCTCGCTGTCGCGGACCCGGGAGGCGAGCAGCTTGCGATAGATCAGCCGGCTGTAAACCTGCACGCGCTGCGGCACGCCGCGAGCGATGCGGCGGAAGCGGGTGTCTGCAGGTTGCGTCTCGGTGGTCACGGCATGCGCGATGCTGAGTTCTGGCGTCACCTTGCGTTTTATCAGCGAACGCAGCGACACGCACCCCCACCCTAACCCTCCCCCGATTCGGGGGAGGGGGAAGATCAGACTCGGTCTAGTCCCCTCCCCCAAGATTGGGGGAGGGTTAGGGAGGTGGTTGATGCAGCCGTGTTATTCCTGATCCAGTGCGGCGCCGGTTGCCTATTTGCTGGAAACACCCGGCGCTGGATCTTGAGCGCTCAGGCTGCATCAACCACCTCCCCCGCCCTCCCCCAATCTTGGGGGAGGGGACTCTCTTGAAATGGGGAGAGAACGGAGGTTACTGCGCTGGAACTGGCGCCGGGGTGTCGGTGCTCAGCGGCGTGACGTTCATCTTGTGCATCACTTCGTTGGTGCCGCGGTAGACCATGTCCACGGCGACCCAGAGGATGATGGCGAGACCGACATAGGCGATCCAGTGGTAGCGCTTCAGCAGATTGGCGATGATGCTGGCGGCGGCGCCCATCAGGGCGACCGAGAGCAGCAGGCCGACGATCAGGACCCACATGTGATCGCCGGCGGCACCCGCCACGGCCAGCACGTTGTCGAGCGACATCGAGACGTCGGCCAGGATGATCTGGATGATCGCCTGCCGCATGGTCTTGCCCGGGGCGGCCCCGGGCAGGACTTCGGGATGCTCGGCGAGCTCGACCCGCTCGTCGCGGGTGAGCGCCTCACGGCGCATCGCCGCTTCCTTCAGGCGACGGCGGCGCTCATGCAGCAGCTCGCGCCAGAATTTCCAGCAGACCCAGAGCAGCAGGATGCCGCCGGCGAGGGTGAGGCCGATGATCGCCAGCAGCTGGTTGGTGACCAGGGCGAAGAGGATGCGCAGCACGGTCGCGGCGGCGATGCCGATGACGATGACCTTGGCCCGCATTTCCTTCGGCAGGCCGGCGGCGGCCATGCCGACGACGATTGCGTTGTCGCCGGCCAGCACCAGGTCGATCATGATCACCTGGGCGAGCGGGATGAGAGCCGTGATGATGTGGTCGAAATCCATCAGCGATCGTCGCCCGATTTTTGTTCTTGCTTTGGCATCATCGGCAATGGACCGGTCCGAGTTTTATGCTTCATGGAACCCGGCCATCTTTCGCACCGCCGCCGCGCTGAGGCCCAGGTCCCTGAGCGCCTGAAGCGCCATGGCACCGTCGCGCTTGGAGAGCCGAGTCCCCGACTCGTTTGTCAGCAAGACATGGTGCCTATATTGGGGCGATGCAAGGCCCAAAACCGCCTGCAACAGGCGGTGCAGATGGGTTGCGGGCCGCAAATCCTCGCCCCGGATGACCAAGCTGACCCCCTGGAGATGGTCGTCGAGGGTGGCGCAGAGGTGATAGCTGGCCGGGGTGTCGCGGCGGCCCAGCACCACGTCCCCGAATTGTTCCGGTTCGGCACGGATTTCCCGCAAATTCGAACCATCCGGTTCGGCCTCCAGGAACGCAAGCGGACCGGACCGGCGCGACGCTTCGCCGGTGTTGAGGCGCAGCGCGAAGGGCGCGCCGGCGGCCTTGCGCTCGGCCGCAAGAATCGGATCGAGTTCGCGGCAAGTTCCCGGATAGATCACGGTCTCGCCTTCATGAGGGGCGCTCGCGGCGGCGGCGATGTCCTTGCGGCTGCAGAAGCAGGGATAGAGGAGACCATCGGATTCCAACCGCGCCAGGGCCGCCGCGTAATCGGGAAAATGATCCGACTGGCGACGCACCGGCTCTTCCCAGTCGAGGCCGAGCCAAGCGAGATCGTCGTAGATCGCGCGCTCGAATTCCGGCTTGCAGCGCATGCGGTCGATGTCCTCGATGCGCAGCAGGAAGCGGCCGCCTGCCTGATGTGCTGTGCGGTGGCCGAGCAAGGCGGAATGGGCATGACCGAGATGGAGAAAGCCTGTCGGGCTGGGTGCGAATCGCGTAACAATCTCGGCTCCGAAGGCGAGGGTCATGGCGGGCAGGAATAACGAAGACGCGGGGCTGCTGCAACAGGCGCTGGATCATCTTTCCGGCGCGGACCGGCACATGGCCGAGGCGATCGAGGAGATCGGACCGCCGCCGCCCCGGCACCGCCCCGCCGATTTCGAGACGCTGATGCATGTGATCATCGCACAGCAGGTCTCGACGGCGTCCGCGCGGGCGATTTCCGGACGGCTGAACGAGCGCCTCGCGCTCTCGGATTCCAAGGGGGTAACGCCGGAGCGATTCATCGCCTTGACCGACGACGATCTGCGCGCGGTCGGGTTCTCGCGGCAGAAGATGGTCTATGGCCGCGACCTCGCCGCCGCCTTCATGGACGGGCGGGTGTCGCTGCCGAAGCTGCGGCGCATGGACGACGAGGCGGCGATCGCGTCGCTCTCTTCGGTCAAGGGCATCGGGCGCTGGTCAGCGGAGGTGTTCCTGCTGTTCAGCCTGAAGCGACCGGATGTGATGCCTGCCCAAGACCTGGCGCTGATGGTGGCGGCGCAAAGGCTGAAAAACCTGCGGTCCCGACCGGATCCGAAGAAGCTCTTAAAGATCGCCGAGCCCTGGCGGCCGTTCCGCTCCTACGGCGCGCGGATGCTCTGGCACTATTATAGGAATGGGAAGGGCGGCATCGGCGGCCAGCCCTTATAAGGAATAGTATCGTATGCAGAGCATCTCCCTCGATGGCCCCAAGGTGGCGCCGAAATCCGGCGCAGCGCCCAAGCAACTGGTCGTCTTTCTGCACGGCTATGGCTCGAACGGCGAGGACCTGATCTCGCTCGCACCCTACTGGGCCGACCTGTTGCCGGATGCGGAATTCGTTTCGCCGAATGCGCCCTTCCCTTGCGAACTCAATCCGTTCGGCGGATTCCAGTGGTTCGGACTCGAGGACCGCAATCCGGCGACTAAGCTGGCCGGCACGCGCGCGGCTGCGACCATTCTCGACGCCTATCTCGACGACGCGCTGAAAGCGCGCGGGCTCGACGAGAGCCGCCTGGCGCTGGTCGGATTCTCGCAAGGCACCATGATGTCGCTGCATGTGGGACCGCGCCGCGCCATCGCGCCCGCGGCGATCGTTGGTTATTCCGGGGCACTGATCGGCGCCGATGCGCTCGGTGCGGATCTCAAATCCAAGCCGCCTGTGCTGCTGGTCCATGGCACGGGAGATCAAGTCGTGCCCTTCGCCGCGATGGGCGCCGCGGCGCAGGTGCTGCAGGGACTCGGCCTCGAAGTCGAGACGCTGGCGCGGCCGGGACTGCCGCATTCCATCGATCCCGAAGGACTCACCCGCGGCGGGCGTTTCATCCACCAGAACTTCACCTAAAAAGTCCTCATTCTGTCGGCGAGTCCTGGTTTTTCCTGGCAGGCTTTCGTACCGCCATTAAGACATCGTTTACTGTCGCTAGGACTAAAATACCCAAGCAAATTGATCCCGGGCAGTGGCGTGATGGCGAATGGCGACGGCATGGGTGCTCAGGTTCGCGAAACCGCCCAATACAATTCTGAGCAAGCCGCCTATTGGCACGCTGTCATCTCCGATCTGGATGATGCGGTCATTCGCTATACGCCCGATCTCGTCTGCAAGTGGTGCAACGCGAGCTACGCCAGGCTGGTCGGACGCGATCCGAGCTGGCTGACCGACCGACCGATCTCGGAATTCCTCGACGCCCGCCTGGTGGAGGTCGCGCGCGAGCGCGTGCGCACCTTGCTCACCATGGGAACCGTGAAGGCGGTCGAGGTGCAGTGGGGCCTGTCCGACGGCAGCAAGCGCTGGTGGAGCTGGAATGCGCAGATCGTGCGCTCGCCGCTGACCGGTGAGATAGAGCTGCAATCGGTCGGCCGCGACATCCAGGCGCTCAAGGAACGCGAGACCGCCTTGCAGCATGCGATGGTGCGGCTTGCGACCCAGACCGACGACATGGCGCGGCTGCTGCGCGAGTTGAAGACCGCAAAGTTCGACGCCGAGACCGCGAATGCCGCGAAGTCGCGCTTCCTCGCCAGCATGAGTCATGAACTCCGCACGCCGCTCAACGCGATCATCGGCTTTGCCGACATCATGCGGCTCGGCGTGTTCGGCCCGATCGGCAGCGAGGCCTATCGCGAGTATATCGACGACATCTGGGCCAGCGGCAAGCATCTCCTCGACGTGATCTCGGAACTGCTCGATCTCTCGCGCATCGAAACCGGCCTGCGGCGGATGTCGCTGGTCGAGATCGATCCTCTGGATCTCGCCCGCGACACGCTGTCGATGATGCCGCCGCGCCAGGGTGCCGGCATCGAGCTCGGCGTCAGCGGCACCGAAAGCTGCGGCCCCTTCACCGCCGACCGGCTGGCGGTGCGGCAGGCCGCGGTCAACCTGCTCTACAACGCGCTCAAATTCACGCCGGTCTCGGGCAAGGTCTGGCTCGCCTTCCGCCGGCTTGAGGACCGGGTCGAGCTCGAAGTCGGCGATACCGGCCCCGGCCTGACCTCCGGCCAGATCGACACGCTGCTCTCCGCCACCGGCGGCATGGACGACGACCGGTTGGTGACCCGCAAGGGCCGCGGCGCTGGGCTCGGCGTTCCGATCGCCAAATCGCTGGCCGAGGCGCATGGCGGCTCGCTGCGCTTCGAGAGCGTGCCCGGCGAGGGCACGCGGGCGATCCTCTCCTTCCCACAGCCGCCGGTGACGCCGGGACAGCGCGCCTAGCGCGCGCTGGACGCCCGATAGACCAGCCGCAATGGACCGCGCCGATAGACCGGGGGGCGCTTTCCTTCTAGTCTCCTCCTCCTTTCGAGGAGGATGTCCTGCAGTTCACCCGTTCTCATCTCGCGCTGGTGGCGGCCGCGGTCGTCGCCGTGGTTCTGCTGTCCGGCCTCGGGATCTTCATCTGGCAGTCGCAGCCGGCGCCGCCGAGCCAGGAAGAGCTCGCCGCCGACTTCGCCAAGGGCGCGCAATTCGAGCGCGGCAGCGGCGTGACCCTGGATTACGCCCAGGCGCTCACCTGGTATCGCAAGGCGGCGGAAGCCGGCTATCCGCCGGCGGAATTCGCGGTCGGCCAGATGACCGCCGCCGGGCATGGTGTTCCGCGCGACGAGAAAGCGGCGAACGACTGGTTCCGCCGCGCCGCCGAGCATGGCTTCGCCGAGGCGCAGGTGACCCTGGCCGGCAATCTCTTGACCGCGACCGGCACCGCGGACGGCAAGCCGGACAAGATCGAAGCCATGAAATGGCTGCTGCTCGGCGCCGAGGGGATGCCGGATCCGCTGTCGAAGCAGGTCGCGGTCACCACCCGCGACAAGCTCGAGAAAGAGATGACCGCCGAGGAGCAGGCAGAAGCGACGAAGCGCGTCGCGCAATGGCGCAAGGATCACGCGCCGTAATCTGCAAGCCACCCGATCGAAGGTCTCCGGTCAAACCACCTGGCGCTGAGGCGCCAATCCATCCGGCAGATGGATTGTCGCCGTGGTGCCCCGACCTTTGCGACTGACGATCTCCAGCCGCCCGCCATGCAGCTCGGCCAGCGCCTTGGTGAGCGGCAGGCCGAGCCCGGTGCCGGTGCGGCGCGACGTGCCCCCATCGACCTGGCCGTAGACCGCGAGGGCGGTCGCAAGGTCCTGCTCCGTCATGCCGAGGCCGGTGTCGCTGACCGCGATCTCCGTGCCGCCGCCCAGGGTGCTCCCTGGGGCGCAGCGGATCGAGAGCCGCACCTCGCCGCCGTCCGGCGTGAATTTCACCGCGTTCGAGAGCAGGTTGAGGATCATCTGCTTGGCCGACCGCGCGTCGGCATGGACCGCGTCGCACTTGGGATCGATGTCCACCGTCAGCCGGACACCGTTGTCGCGGGCCAGTCGCGCGATCAAGGTCACGGCCGATTCGGCGAGCGCGCGCGGGCGCAAGGCCTCGATGTGAAGCTCGGCCTTGCCCGCTTCGATCTTGGAGAGATCGAGAATGTCGTTGATCAGCGACAGCAGATGCGCGCCGCTCTGGTGAATGAGATCGGCATAGTCGCGATAGCGCTGCGGCGTGACCGGCCCGTAGATCTCCTGGACCATCATGTCGGCAAAGCCGAGGATGCCGTTCAATGGGGTGCGGAGCTCATGCGACATGCCGGCCAGGAAGATCGACTTCTCCTGGTTGGCGGCATCGGCGCGGCGCTTCTCCTCGTCGAGCTTGGTGGCCAGTGCCGCCAGCTCGGCGGCGTGATCCCGCAGCTTGCGGTTGGCGGTTTCGAGATCGCGTTGCTGGCGCTTCAACGCGGTCACGTCGGTGCGGATCACCACGTGGCCGCCGTCGGCGGTGCGGTGCCGGTTGACCAATTGCCAGCGCCCGTCGGCCAAGGCGATCTCGCCCGAGACATCGCGCTCACCGGCAAAGCTCGCCAGGACGCCGGCAACAAGGGCCTCGACCTCGGTCGGCGACGAGACCCCTGCATATTCGCCGTGCTCCGCGCCGTAACGTACCACGTCTTCCAGCCGGGCTCCGACCACTGCCAATGCCACGCTCTTGGGATATTGCTCCAGCAGGCGCTGGTTGAGGGTGACGAAGCGCAGGTCCCGGTCGAGCAGCGCGAAGCCGCCGTCGATGTTCTCGATTGCGTCGCGCAGGCGGAGCTCGGCCTGTTTCAGCGGGGTGATGTCGGTCCAGATCGCGACACGGCCGCCTTCGGCGGTGACCCGCTCGGTAAAGCGCATCCAATGGCCGTCGGTGTGCAGCATCTCGGTCGGCAGCGCCGGCGGATGGCGATGCAGCTCGAGCCGCCAGCGCAGCCAGGCCTCCGGATCCGCGCGCGCCGCGACCGCGGTCGGCTCGCCATGCATGAAGGCGCGGACGATCTCCTCGAAGGTATGGCCGACCGGATCGCCGAAGACCTGCCGCTGGCCCGCGTCGATGAAGGCGTCGTTGCAAAGGACGAGGCGGTCGTCGGCGTCGAACAAGGCGAAGCCGCTGTCCATGGCGCTGATTGCATCCTTGAGCCGCATCTCGCTCTTGGCGAGATCCTGCGCGGCGCGGCGCTGGGCGGTGATATCGCGGAACACCACCACGCCCCCACGCGGCTTGCCGTCGCGATCCAGCAGCGGCCGGCCGCTGACGCTCAGCGTCCGCCGCGTCTTGTCATGAACATTGACCAGGTCCATCTCGACATCGTCGCTGCTCTCGCCCCTGACCGCCTTGACCAGCGGAAATTCCGTCTCAGAAAACAGCGACTCGCGATCGACCTGGTAGGTGCCGAAGGCCTGGGCCCAGTCCTTGCTCGGCAACGCCTCCGGCGCGTCACCCGCCAGCTCGATGGCCTTGGGGTTGCGCAGCACCAATTCGCCCTGGGCATTGGCGACGTCGACGCCGTCGCTCATGGCGCCGAAGATCGCCTTGAACAGGTCGGTCTGCTCGTCGAGACGGCGCTGCAGGGCGAGCCGATCGTCCTCGCGCTGCAGCGCCACGCCGAGAATCGCCATGGCCAGCGGGTTGATGAGCAGCAGCGGCGCGGCGACCGCCTGCAGCAGATCGGCGGAGACGACCGCGGAAAATTCCGGCATCCGGAACAGGATCAGCGACAGGTTGATCACCGAGATCAGGATGCCCAGCGACCACAGGCCGGCAAAACCCGGACGCTTGCCGCGCCGAAGCTGCAGCTGCCAGAAGGCGATGCCCGCCACGCTGGCAATGATCATCCCGAGCCAGGGCGCATGCACCGGTCCGCCCACCCAGATCCGATAGCCGATCGCGATTGCATCGGTGAGCAAGGCGGCGATCCATCCGCCGAACAGCGGGGCGAGACCGATCAGCACGGTCCGGCCGTCGAGCAGGATGCCGGTTCCAAGATTGACGCTGGTGAGCATCGCAGCAACCGCCGCCAGGCCGAACAGCAGGCCGGTCGCCGCATCGCGCAGCATCGGCGTCATCTGCGGCACCCGCCGGATCCAGACGTAGCCGACGATCAAAAGTGCCAACAGGCTGACATTCTGCGTCAGCCCCAGCATGAACTGGCCGATCTGCACCATGGTCAAGACATCCCTGTACCCCGTCAGGGTGACCCGAACTGCGATCATAGCCCGGGGACGCGCCGGGAACCAATTGTCCCGGCGGCTCCCGGCCGCATTCAATCATATGATGCAGAGCACCGCGGTTTTGCACCAATCGCGCGCGGCGTCGCAAGCCACGGTCAGGCCCAATCGAGCTTCGGCCCGACCGGCACGATACCGGTCGGGTTGATGGCCTTGTGGCTGCCGTAATAGTGATTCTTGATGTGGTCGAGATGCACCGTCGCGCGCACGCCGGGAAAACCGAGCAGGCCCGCCAGACAGCGTGAGAGCTGCTTATAGTCGGCGATGCGCCGGATGTTGCACTTGAAGTGGCCGACATAGACCGGGTCGAAGCGCAGGAGCGTCGTGAACAGCCGCCAATCCGCCTCGGTCACCCGATCGCCGCAGAGGTAGCGCCGTGAAACCAGGCGTTCCTCCAGCCAGTCCAGGGTCTCGAACAGGGGATGGAGCGCTTCCTCGTAGGCTGCCTGGCTGGTGGCGAAGCCGGCCTTGTAGACGCCGTTGTTGACCGTGTCGTAGATCCGCGCGTTGAGTGCATCGATCTCGGCGCGCAGATCCTCGGGATAATAGTCGCCCGGCTTTGCGCCCAATCCGTCGAAGGCGCGGTTCAGCATGCGGATGATCTCGGAAGATTCATTGCTGACGATCGTGTTGCGCTGCTTGTCCCAGAGCACCGGAACGGTCACCCGGCCGGAGTATTTCGGATCGGCGGCGACGTAGACGTCGGAAAGCGCTTTCGCCTGATGAATCGGATCCGGAATGACGCCGGGGCCGGGCGCGAAGGTCCAGCCGCGCTCTCCCATATGCCAGTTCACGACCGAGAGCGAGATCATGCTCTCGAGACCTTTCAAGGCGCGGAAGATCAGGGTGCGGTGCGCCCAGGGACAGGCATAGGAGACGTAGAGGTGATAGCGCCCCGCCTCGGCCTTGAAGCCGCCCTCGCCCGAGGGCCCCGGTGCGCCGTCCGCCGTCACCCAGTTGCGGAAGCTACTTTCCGACCGCACGAAGCGGCCCTGCTGCGAATCCGTGTCGTACCACTTGTCCTGCCAGACGCCGTCAACCAGGAGACCCATGCTCGCCCTCGCTGTTGCATGGGCGGAACGTGCCCGAAGTCACGGCGCGAAGGAAGATGGCAGCTGCAGTCGTGACGACTAGTATCGCAGCTGGAAGAATACCGGCATCGACACCGCCACCTGCTGGTTGTCGACCAGGACGACCGCTGTGAGCGATAGGTCGTACAAATTCTGGCCGCCGGTGGGCGCGAAGTTCAGCGCGTAATAGGGAATGGATATTTCGAGCCGTGACAGATCCTCGGAATCCGTGCCGACCGTTATGGGTTGCGTCCCCGTCGCTGCCAATCCTCCGACATCGCGGAAGACTCCCTCTTGCTGATTTGCGAACAGCGGCGGGCCGTTCCGGAAGTTGAATCTGACGACAACCTGCAACGTGTGATTCGCGGCATGGCTGACGGTGCCCGAGAGCCGGATCCGCATTCCGGGTGCCGGCTGGGGGTTCGGTGGCGCGGGAACCTGCAGGTTATGGAGAATATCTATTTGCGCAATCGTCACCGCCGGTGGCAGCAGGGGTGGTGACTGTGTAGACGCAGGCGTAGCCGGCCCGTCATTCGGGCGGTATGCCGCGACATCGTCGACGACATACGCCTGGCTCACGGTCCTGGCGAATATGTCGTAGTCGATCCATCCGAAGCCGCCATCGGCCCAGTTGGTGCTCCAGGAATTGATCACCTTGAAGGCTTTCTTCGCATCCGAATATCCGGTGACCACCATCGCATGCGCGCCAAGCGAGGCTCCGCTTTTCGTCGAGTATATCTCGCCCGGCAGAAGGTCCCGAAATCCCTCATCGACGTACATCCCGATCAAGACCGGTGAACCGGAAGCGATCCACGTCTTGATCTTGTCTTCGTCGTCCACGCGCCGCCATGGTCCGATGACGAACTCGCGCGAGCGCGAACGCACCGCATCGTCCGGCATTCGCTCGCACGAAGCTTCATCATAGGGGAAATCCGCGAGTGACGCGGCGCCATCGCGCTGCAGAAGCTTGAATGCCTCCGTGAACTTGGCGCCGCCGCTACAATCCGTCTTCGACATGCGGATCTGATTGTAGATATAGGCCGGACTGAACAGATGCGCCTGGTCGCCGAGACCCCAGGAGCGTTCGATTTGCTCTTGCGAGGACTTCAAGGCGTAGGCGACGGCCCATCCCACACAGGACCCCTGCACGCCCTGCATGCCCGGCGTCGGGAATTCGGCACTGAGATCTTTTTCCGGCGGAGTCGACCCCATGAGCGGTGTGCTTGCCGATCGAATCGCCTTGTAGGTCGCGTCGTCTTCAAGGATCAAGCCCTGCGCCGACGCGAACGTCGCCCACACCTGGACACAAAGAAACACGCCCGCTGCGATCGCGACCCAGTGCCTCATTGCCGGTATTCCGCATTTCCCACCTAATCTAAGATAGTTCCATCTTCTCAAAATTGCAATTATCGCGAATCACCCCTCATCGACTGCAGTAAGCTTCCAGACGATAGCCGTCGGGATCGATGACGAAGGCGGCGTAGTAGTTGTCGCCATAATCCTTGCGCAGACCCGGCTTGCCGTTGTCCTTGCCGCCGGTCTTCATGGCGCCCGCGTGGAAAGCATCAACTGCCTGGCGCGACCCGGCATCGAAGCAGAAATGCAGGTTCGACTTGTCGTCGATCGGCGCGGGCTTCGAGACCTGGCCGATCCAGAGTGCGACGGCCTCTTCGCCGTAGCCGAGCGAGGCCGCGTCCTCGCTC
>Ga0068862_100004531_pt1 | contig 11717 bp, 11 predicted proteins | sample KBSSwiS52_FD_66598 | JGI IMG/M metagenome (GOLD analysis project Ga0068862, IMG submission 66598) | Switchgrass rhizosphere microbial communities from Kellogg Biological Station, Michigan, USA - KBS Switchgrass S5-2 | ecosystem: Host-associated > Plants > Roots > Rhizosphere > Soil ... | reverse complement strand
CTTGGCCGTTGTTCTGTCAGCCTTTGGCCCCTTGGCGGCCTTGATGCGGTCGCTCCAGGCGGTCGCGATGCCGGTCGTCAGATAGACCGCGCTGTCTGCGGCGCGGACATAGGAGGTGGTGTCGGGGAAGAACAGCGGCTGGCGATTGACGATCGCCGGCCACATCAGCGCGAGGATGCAGAGGAGGTGCCAGATCGCGGCACGCGCCGTCTCGCCGGCGCTCGCCGCCTTGCCGTAGCTAGGATGTGCAACCCGCAAGGCCTCGACACTCCTTCGCCCGTCCGGCGCAAGTGCGGACGGTGCAGTGCAGCATGAAACAATGTCAACAGCGATCGGCGCTATGGCGCGACCGTTAACGTCAGGCGAACACCCAATAGCGGTTGAGCGGAAAGGCAATCGCCGGGGTCGCGAACACCATCAGCGGGATCGGCCACCATTCCGGCCCGCCGGCCACGGTCACCGTCAGCCACACCCACAGGGCGTTGATGCCGAGGCCAAGTGCCGCCACTGCGAAAAAGCGTGCGCGGATCGCCAGCGGGTGCGCTGTGCTGCCATGCCCCTTGAAGCTCCAGCGGCTGTGCGCGACATAGCCGACGCTGACCGCGCAGACCCAGGACAGCACGTTGGCAAGCTGCTCGGGCAAGCCGGCGGCGGTCGCCAGCAGCCAGTAGATCGCAGCGGAGAAGATCGTCACGCCGCCGCCGGTGATGCCGTACCGGACCAGCTGGAACAGCAGGGCACGGTCGCGCAGCACGTCGGTCAACCTCGGCAATGCCACGCTCCGCTTCCATCCTGTCTTGCCCTTTGCCGGCGAGGCGATAATGCCGGGTTAAGGCCAAGGGAAGGGCGATCGCCACAATGGTTGAAGAGGCGCGCACCACCGAACGCTACTGGATTCGCCTCACCCTCCTCATCTTCCTCGCGGCGGCGACCTATCTGATCGTGATCCGCTGGAACGCGATCCTGCGATTCGGCCTGGGCGACACCGATGACAATATGCGGATGGCGCAGGTCCGCGCGCTGCTCTCCGGCCAGGGCTGGTACGATCTGCGCCAGTACAAGCTGGATCCGCCGTCCGGCGCGAACATTCACTGGACCCGCCTCGTCGACCTGCCGATCGCGGGGCTGATCCTTGCCAGCCGGCCCTTCCTCGGCGGCTTCGGCGCCGAGAAGTTCGCCGCGGCGGTCGCGCCGCTCATCCCGCTCGGCGTCGCGATGTTCGGGCTGGCGGTCTCGGCGCGGCGGCTGATCGCGCCCCATGCCTTCGCGCTCGCCTGCGCGCTGCTGCTCTGCGGGCAGGCGGCGCTCAACATGTTCGCGCCGCTGCGCATCGATCATCACGGCTGGCAGCTCGCCAGCCTCGCCTGGACGGTCGCCGGTCTCGCCGATCCGCGCCGGACGCGTGGCGGGCTGACCGTCGGCTTCGCCTCGGCGGTGTCGCTCACGATCGGGCTGGAGCTCCTGCCCTATGTCGCGATGGGGGCCGCCGCGATCGCGCTGCGCTGGTGCTGGGACCGCGGCGACGCCCGGCGGCTGACCGCCTATGGCACCTCGCTCGCCGCGGGGTGCGGCTTCGGCTACATCGTCTTCGCCTCCTATGCCAATCGCCTGCCGGTCTGCGACGCGCTGTCGCCCGTGTGGCTGTCGGTGGCGCTGGTCGGCGGCGGGCTCCTCGTCCTGCTTTCGCGCCTGCCGATCGAGCGGGCCTGGCTGCGCGTGGTGCTGGGGACGTTCGCCGGCGCGATCACCGTCGCCTTTTACGTCACCGCCTGGCCGCATTGCGTCGGGATGCTCGAAGGCCTCTCGCCCGAGCTCAAGCAAAAGTGGTTCAGCCATGTCCGCGAGGCACGGCCGCTCTACACCCATGGCTGGCGGGTGGCGGTGCCGCTGCTGGCGATGCCGGTCATGGGGTTGGCGGGCGCCGCCTGGGCGACCTGGAACGCGCGGCGGACGCCGCTCTTCGCCGCCTGGGCGGTGGTTGCGCTCTTCACCCTGTTCGCCTGCCTGATGCTGCTCTGGCAGACCCGCGCCGGGGCGAGCGCGCAGCTTCTGTCGGTGCCGGGCGCCGCTGCGCTTGGCTGGGCGCTGCTGCCGCGGGTGCGGGGCAGCGGGCTGATGGCGGTGCGGACCGTCGGCACGGTCGCGATCTTCGTGCTGATCTCCGGCCTGCTCGTGCAGTTCGTGGTCCAGAAGATCCCGGAAAAGCCAATCTCGGGCTACCGCAAGGCAATCAATCGCGCCAATGGCAGCTGCCCGTCGCTGCGATCGCTGCGCCCGATCGCGAAGCTGCCGGCGGCGACGGTGCTGACCTTCGTCGATTTCGGGCCGCGGCTGATCACCGTCACCCACCACAAGGCGATCGCCGGCCCGTATCACCGCAACGGCGACGCCATCCTCGACGTGCAGCACGCCTTCCGCGGCACGGCCGACAACGCCCACGCGATCATCCGCCGCCATGGTGCCACGCTCGTCCTGCTCTGCCCGAACATGTCGGAGGCGACGATCTACCGCGCGGAGAACCCGAACGGCTTCTATCGCCAGCTCGTCAAGGGACAGGTGCCGGTCTGGCTGCAGCGGGTCGAGCTACCGAAGCGCTCGCCGTTCATGCTGTGGCGGGTGATCGGCTGACCGCGGTCAGCCCAGGCTCGCCCGGATCCCGTCGATCACGAACTGCACCGCCAGCGCCGCGAGGATGACGCCGAGCAGGCGGGTGATCATCGCCTCCACCTTCGTGCCGACCAGCCGCATCAGCGGGCCGGCGGCGAGCAGCGCGGCCAGGGTCAGGATCAGGATCGCGGCGAGGGCGGCCAGCACCACCACGAGCTCGGCCGGGCCGGCGCGGTGCGAGGTCAGCAGCATCGCGGAGGCGATCGAGCCGGGTCCGGCGATCATCGGGATGCCCATGGGGAAGATCGAGATGTCCTCGGGCGCCTGGCTCTTTGCCTCGGCCGCGCGGTTCTCACGGCGTTCTGTGCGTTTTTCGAACACCATCTCCAGCGCGATCAGGAACAGCATGATGCCGCCGGCGATGCGGAAGGCATCCAGGCTGATCCCCATCGCCCGCAGGAACGCCTCGCCGACCAGCGCGAAGACGAACAGGATCAGCGCGGCCACCCCGACCGAGCGGACCGCCATCGCCCGGCGATGCGCCGGCGAGGTGCCCGAAGTCAGGCTGGCGAAGATCGGCGCGCAGCCCGGCGGATCGATCACCACGAACAGGGTGACGAAGGCGGAGACGAACAGCGTGATCACTGGGTCGCGGTCCCGTTGATGTTGACGAGCACCAGCCGCATCGTCGCGCCATCCAGATACCAGACGCGCAGGACATGCGCGCCCTTCGCCCCGCCGATCACCGGCTGCACCGCCCAGTCGAGCGTGGCGTCGTCCGATGCGCCGCCGACCAGCTCCGGCCCAAGTTCCAGCGCAAGATCCGCCCGCGGCCGGTCGGACGGGCGCCGGCCCTGCTCCTCGACGCGCAGGGTCGGGGCGGCGGCGGTGGCGAGCCGGGCGGCGTCGAAGCGGCCGGTGTCGGGCGGCACCCGGTTGCGCGCGCCCGGCGGCGCGCGCCAGCAGCTCGCCTTGAGCGCGAGGGTCGGCTCGGTCGCCGGCTGGCGCACGGGCAAATCGCGGCCGCTGTCGATCAGCCATTTCCAGCCGCCGTCGACCTGGCGCCGCCAGACGGTCGTGTAGGTCCCCGTGCCGTTGCCGGGGCCGGTCCACGGCCCGGTCGAGACCGCCAGGGTGCCGTCGCACGAGGTGATCGTCCGCGCCGGCCACCACATCAGCGCGCGCGGCGGGTCGGGCTGGTCCCTCAGGAGGTCCGCGGTGCGCACCATCTCGGGCGCGAACATGACGGCTTCCGGCGCCGCATTGGCGCGGAAGGCGGTCCACTGTCCATCGCGCTGGGCCTGTGCCGCGAAGGCCCGTTCCGCCGCCTCGACCGGCATCACGGCGCCGGCGAGAGCGACGAGCAGGATCATAGCGCGGTCTTGTCGTAAGGAATGCCGGCGTGACGATGCGCCGCGACCAGGGTGTTGCGCAAAAGCACGGCGATGGTCATCGGCCCGACCCCGCCGGGAACCGGGGTGATCGCGCCGACATGGGAGAGCGCGCCGGCAAAGTCGACATCGCCGACCAGCTTCGTCTTGCCCTCCTCGTCGCCGGACACGCGGTTGATGCCGACATCGATGACGGTGGCGCCGGGCTTGATCCAGTCGCCCTTCACCATTTGCGGCCGGCCGACCGCGGCGACGACGATGTCGGCGCGGCCGACGATGCCCGACAGGTCGCGGCTCTTTGAATGAGCGATGGTGACGGTGCAGCTTTCGGCGAGGAGAAGCTGCGCCATCGGCTTGCCGACGATGTTCGACCGGCCGATCACCACCGCATCGAGACCGGCGAGGTCGCCGAGCCGGTCCTTGAGCATCATCAGGCAGCCGAGCGGCGTGCAGGGCACGAAGCCCTCGAGGCCCGAGGCGAGGCGGCCGACATTCTCGGGATGGAAGCCATCGACGTCCTTGTGCGGGGCAAGCGCAGCGATCACCGCGCGCTCGCTGATCTGCGGCGGCAGGGGAAGCTGGACGAGGATGCCGTCGACCGCGTCGTCCTCGTTGAGGCGCATGACCAGGTCGATCAGCGCGGCCTGCCCGGTATCGGCGGGCAGGCGGTGCTCGAAGCTCTCCATGCCGGCCTCGATCGTGGCGCGGCCCTTGGACCGGACATACACCTGGCTGGCCGGATCCTCGCCGACCAGCACCACGGCGAGGCCCGGCGCGCGGCCCGTGGCGGCGCGGAAGGCGGCCACGCCTTGCGCGACGCGCCCGCGCAGGCCCGCGGCGAAGGCCTTGCCGTCGATGATCTCTCCGGTGGTCATCGCATCAGACCGCGATGCCCGCGGCGTTCATCGCGTTGGGGAGCACGTACTGCCGCATGATGTAGATGATCAGCAGCACGATCAGCGGCGAGAAATCGAGCCCGCCGAAATCGGGAAGAATGCGGCGGAACGGCCGGTAGAGCGGCTCGGTCATCTTTTCCAGCGCGACGAAGACGCTGCGCACGAACGGGCTGTGCGTGTTGATGACGTTGAACACCACCAGCCAGGACAGGATCGCCTGGATCACGATGATCCACTGCAGAATGTAGAGCAGCAGATCCATGATCTGATAAATCGTCAGCAGCATCGGGTTCCTTCCGGTGACGGTTCCAACCTAGTGGCGGCGACCGCGTCGGGCAATGTCGCTGTCCATCATGCCCCTTCCTTTCATGGGAGGGAGTTGGGGAGCGGGGCCTGTGCGTCTCACCGAGCGCCCGGCCCCAGAACACATCCCCCACCTCAACCCCTCCCCTGAAGGGGAGGCGCTTCAAGCAGGCTCAAGCGTGGACCAGCGTGCCTGCGCCCTGCGCCGTGAAGATCTCCAGCAGCATCGCGTGCGGGATGCGGCCGTCGAGGATGACGGCGGCGTCGACGCCCTTCTGGACCGCGTCGACGCAGGTTTCCAGCTTGGGGATCATGCCGCCGGTGATCGTGCCGTCGGCGCGCAGGCGGACGACGTCGGCCGGGGTCAGGTCGGTCAGCAGCCGCTTGTCCTTGTCGAGCACGCCGGCGACGTCGGTCAGCAGGAACAGCCGAGAGGCACCCAGTGCGCCGGCGATGGCACCGGCCATGGTGTCGGCGTTGATGTTGTAGGTCCAGCCGTCTTCGCCGATCGCCACCGGCGCGACCACCGGGATCATGCCGGCATTCGACAAGGTGTCGATGATCGTGCGGTCGACCCGCACCGGCTCGCCGACGAAGCCCAGGTCGACATGCCGCTCGATGCCGCGGTTGCGGTCGGGCTCGCGCCGGTCGCCCACCTTGGCGGCGGTGACCAGCCACGCGTCCTTGCCGGAAATGCCGACGGCGCGGCCCCCGGCGGCGCCGATCCAGCCGACGATCTCCTTGTTGATCGATCCGGCGAGGACCATCTCGGCGATGTCGGCGGTCTCGGCATCGGTCACCCGCAGTCCGTCAACGAAGCGCGATTCGACACCCAGCCGCTTCAGCATCGACCCGATCTGCGGACCGCCGCCATGCACCACCACCGGCTTGATGCCGACGGTCTGGAGCAGGGTGACGTCGGCGGCGAACTGGCGCGCCATTTCGGGATCGCCCATCGCATGGCCGCCGTATTTCACGACGAAGATCTGGCCGCGATAACGCTGCATATACGGCAGCGCCTCGGTGAGGGTCTGCGCCTTCAGGAGCATCGCAGGGTCGGGGGCGTGGGCGGACGGCTCGGTCATGCGCGCGCCCTTAGAGGATCGGGGTTGCGGATTAAAGAGAGCGATGCTCCCCGCTCCGGCAGGGTGGTCGGCCCCGCTCAGCCATCACCTCGTCGACCAGGGCCAGCCACGCCGGCTCGCAGTTGTTGCGGCGGTCGTACTGGTCGACGACGGTCTGCCGCGCGGCCTGGCGCAGCGGGGCATAGGCCGCCGGGTTGCGGCAGGCGTCGGCCAGCCGGTCGGCCAGGCCGTCATGGTCGAAGAAGTCGAACAGCACGCCGTTGACCCCGTCGACGATCACATCGCGCACCGGCGCGGTGTCGGACGCGACCAGCAGGCATTCGCACGCCATCGCGTCGAGCAGCGACCAGGACAGCACGAACGGGTAGGTCATGTAGACATGCGCCCAGGACAGCGACAGCACGCGCAGCATGTCCTCGTAGCCGAGCAGGCCGGTGAAATGGACCCGCTCCATGTCCAGCCGCGGGCCGACCTCCTCCATCAGCGCCTCGCGCCAGGTCTTGCCGGGCAGGGTCGGGCCGTAGCCGCCGTTGCGGTCGCCGCCGACCAGTATGACATGGACCTCGGGCACGAGCTCCAGCAGCCGGGGCAGGGCGCGCATGAAGATGTGGAAGCCGCGCATCGGCTCGAAGCAGCGATTGATGAAGGTCACCACCGGGGTGGAGCCGTCGAGCGTCAGCCCGCTCTGGAAGCTGATCCGCGCATCCTTGCGGCGGACGGTGGCGTCGAGGTCGATCCCCTCGTGGATGATGCGAATCTGCTGGTGGAACGCCTTGGGGATCGTGCTGGCCTGATAGGGCGTCGGGGCGACGATGCGCGCGGCATTGGCGTAGCTGGTCGCGAGCGTCAGGTTGCGGGCGAGCGTGCGCAGCGGGTCATAGGGGATGCCCAAGCCGGGATCGAAATCGACGTCCGAATCATGGGTGCGGTAATACAGCTCGCCGATCTGGATCTGCGGCGCGTTCGGGAAGATCTCGTCGAGGAACAGCATCTCGCCCCAGGCGGGATGGCCGATGATGAGATCGGGGACGAAGCCTTCCTCCTTCAGCCGCCGCGCGGCGGCGGCGGCGGCACGGCCGGAGACCAGCGAGGTTTCGGTATCGCGGGCGACGGCGTGCTGGCTGCGCGCCACGCTCTCGTCGGTGCGCCAGGACACCGTCGGGAAGCCGGGCAGGTTGCGGCCGGTCGGGCCGTTGATCAGCGCGCCGTTCCAGCCGCGCGCCTTGAGCGCGACGGCGAGCGAGGCGAAACGGCCCGGGCTGCCGTTATGCACGAAGAGGACGTTGGGCACCTGGACCTTCCGGATCTGTCACGATCGCCGCGGGCAACGCGTCGGCGGGGTTGAAGCGGAGAGGGGCATGAAGGGGATACGCGGCCGCCTCGATTGCGCCGCCGTGTTGCGACGGATCGCCCGGCGGGCGCAAGCCGTGCTGGCGAAAATCGCCCCCCGATCCTAAATCGCGGCGGTGACCGACCGGCCCTCCGACCCTGCCAAGCCCGACCGTTTCGCCGAGGAGGCGGCGACCTACACCGTCCGCGGCTCCGACGCGCCCGATCTCGAAGCCGGCATCGCCGCGATCCGCAACGTGTTGAAAACGCTGCCGATCCGCCCTGGCGTCTACCGCATGCAGGATGCCCGCGGCGACGTCCTCTATGTCGGCAAGGCGCGCGCGCTGAAGAACCGGGTGACCAACTACACCCAGGTCGCGCGGCTGTCGAAACGGCTGCAGCGGATGGTGGCGCAGACCCGGTCGATGACAATCGTCACCACCAACACCGAGGCGGAGGCGCTGCTGCTGGAGGCGCAGCTCATCAAGCGTTACCGGCCGCCCTACAACGTGCTGTTGCGCGACGACAAAAGCTTCCCCTTCATCCTGCTGCGCGAGGACCACGATTTTCCCCGGGTGATGAAGCATCGCGGCGCGCGGCGCGCCAAGGGCCAGTATTACGGCCCGTTCGCCAGCGCGGGGTCGGTCACGCGGACGCTCAACGCGCTGCAGAAGCTGTTCCTGCTGCGCTCGTGCTCCGACAGCTACTTCGCCAACCGCTCGCGGCCGTGCCTGCTCCACCAGATCAAGCGCTGCTCGGCGCCCTGCGTCGGGCGGATCGACGAGGCGGCCTATGGCGAGCTGGTCGGTGACGCCAAGGCGTTCCTCGCCGGCAAGTCGACCGAGGTACAGCGCAAGCTGGGCGAACAGATGTCGGCGGCGGCCGAGGCGATGGATTTCGAGCTGGCGGCGGTGCTGCGCGACCGGCTGCGCGCGCTGACCTTCATCCAGGGGGCGCAGGCGATCAATGCCGAGGGCGTCGCCGATGCCGACGTCTTCGCGCTCGCCTGCAAGTCGGGCACGATGTGCATCCAGGCCTTCTTCATCCGTGGCGGTCAGAACTGGGGCCACCGCAGCTTCTTCCCCGCACACACCGCCGATGTGCCCGAGGACGAGGTGATGATGAGCTTCCTCACCCAGTTCTACGAGGAGGTGCCGCCGCCGAAGCTGGTCCTGCTCGACCGGGTGCTGGATGAGGGCGAACTGGTCGCCGATGCGCTGGCCGAGCGGGCGGGTCGCAAGGTCCAGATCAAGCAGCCGCAGCGTGGCGAGCAACGCCGCCTGCTGGAGCAGGCGCAGCGCAACGCCGTCGAAGCGCTGGACCGGCGGCTCGCCGAGTCGACCACGCAGGGCCGGTTGCTCGGCGAGATCGGCGAGCTGTTCGAGCTCGACGGGCCGCCGAACCGGATCGAGGTCTACGACAACAGCCACATCATGGGCACCAACATGGTCGGCGCGATGATCGTCGCCGGGCCGGAGGGGTTCCGCAAGAGCGCCTACCGCAAGTTCAACATCCGCAATCCCGACATCAGCCCCGGCGACGACTTCGCGATGATGCGCGAGGTGCTGGAGCGCCGCTTCGCTCGGCTGGAAAAGGAGGATCCCGACCGGACCGCCGGCGAATGGCCCGACCTGCTGCTGATCGACGGCGGCAAGGGCCAGGTTTCGGCGGTGGCGCAGGTCCTCGACGAGCTCGGCGTGTCCGACGTGCCGCTGGTCGGCATCTCGAAGGGGCCGGACCGCAACGCCGGCCGCGAGCATTTCCACATGCCCGATGGCCGGGAATCGATGCTGCCGCTGAATTCGCCGGTGCTGTTCTTCCTGCAGCGGCTGCGCGACGAGGCCCATCGCTTCGCGATCGGCGCGCATCGCACCAAGCGCGCCAAGGCGTTCACCGCCAGTCCGCTGGACGAGGTGCCGGGCATCGGCCCGACGCGCAAGAAGGCGCTGCTGATGCACTTCGGCACGGCCAAGGCGGTCCGCGGCGCCGCCCTCGCGGATCTCGAACGGGCGCCCGGCGTGTCCAAGGCCACGGCGCGCGCTGTGTACGATTTTTTTCATCCCGCCGGCTGATCTGCCGCCCAAGTGGCCAATATCCGTTTTCGTTACTACGCCGGTGCAATCGTTAATATTTATCATTAACGTTGGATTTGGGTGATCGTCGTGACATATAGGCGGCAGCTCAAATTCGGCCGGTTGGGGGAGGGCGTCTTTTGCAAGCAGCGTTCGCGCCGTCCGGCGGGATGATCGTGGCGATCACGCTTTCGCTTCTGGCAGTCGGTCTGCTGCTTGCTGTGCTGCGCATGGTCGTGTTGCCCGCCGGCGAGAAGCGGATGCGGCTGCGCGTGCCGTTCATCCTCCTGCTGGCCCTCGGTTCGGCCGGAATCCCGCTCGTCTCGATCGCCTTCCAGGCGACGCTCGCCTCCGCGGGTAGCGCGCTGCGTCAGGCGATGAGCAAAAGCGCGCTCGGCGGCCCGAGCCCGACCGAATTCGGCGACGACCGCGCCGAGGCGCAGACCGCCGAGGCCGGGCTGTTCGGCGCGCTCGCCGACAGTCCCTTCGCCGCGGAGATCGACACCGCGCTGCGCGACTGGCTGGGCTTCACCCTGCCCGACGATCTCACTCCGCCCGACAGCCTCGGCTTCCGCTTCCTCGACCGCCCGATCCGCCCTGCGGCGCAACTCTTCGCCGTTCCGCTCGAAGACATCGTCGCGGTCGCCGCCCTGGCCGATTCGACGCCGGGCAGCCATCGCCCCTCGGACCTGATCGGCGGGCTGCCGGTCCTCGCCTCGAACGGTGGTGCCGGCGGGGCCGGTGCGGGCAGCGGCGGGGGCGGAGACCTCGGCGGCGGTATCCTCCCGCCACCTCTCTCCGGCAGCCCGCCGCCGATCGACCCCGACCTGGGCGGCGGCACGCCTTCGGGTGGCGGCACCGCCGTGCCGGAGCCGGGAACCTGGCTGGTGATGGGCATCGGCTTTGCCATGCTCGGCCTGATCCTGCGGGCGCGTCGCGCGGTCGCGGAGCCGGAAGGCGAGCGCCAACGCGGCTGAGCCGCGGCGGGAACCGACTCCGGTCAGCGCCGGTTCAGACCGGTTGGTCTACGAGGCGCTCATAAGATTGGAGATTGGACATCATGCGTTCGCTCACCACCATCGCCGTCGGCGCAGCTCTCCTCATGACCGGCGCCACCGCTTTCGCTGCCACCGGGCCCAGCCCGAAGGCGCAGGCCCAGCTTGCGAAGGCCATCGAGGGTCGTGTCGCCGGCAAGCCGGTCGACTGCATCAACCTGCGCGACATCCGTTCGACCGAGGTCATCGACGGGACGGCGATCATCTACCGCGTCTCGGGCAGCAAGCTGTACGTCAATACGCCGCGCAGCGGGCAGAGCGCGCTGAACAGCAGCAACGTCCCGGTGCTCCGGACGTCGATATCGCAGCTCTGCAGCGTCGACACCCTGCAGATGTACGACACCGCCTCGCGCTTCCCGACCGGCGCGGTGTTTCTCGGCGAGTTCGTGCCCTACACCAGGCCCGCGAAGGATTGAGCCGGTCTTCCCCGCGCCGGTGCGGGGGGAGTGTCAGTCGGCGCCTGTCGCCGGGTCGTGCGCCGCTCCGAACAGCAGGCCGATCATGCTGAGCAGCCCGGCGATGGCGAGATAGCCACCGACCAGCGACAGTCCGCCATGATCGGCCAGCCACTGCGCCGCCATCGGCGCGAGCCCGCCGCCGAAGATGCCGCCGACGTTGAAACCGAGCGAGGCACCGGTGTAGCGCACCCGCGCCGGGAACAGCCCCGGCAACCAGGCGCCGAGCGGCCCGTAGACCAGCCCCATCACGAACAGAGCGAGCGCGAGGAAGGCGAAGACTCCTGCCGCGGTTCCGCCGCCGAACAGCGGCGCCAGCAGGAGGCCGGTGACTACCGTCGCCGCGCAGCCGATACCGAGCACGAAGCGCGGGCTGGTCCTGTCCGACCACCAGCCAGCCAGCAGGATGCCGGCCGCCATGAACAGGATTGCGCCGAGCTGGAGTTGCAGGAACGCCTCGCGCGAGTACCCCAGGCGGGTCGTGCCCCAGCCGAGCGCGAAGGCGGTCGCGAGGTAGAAGATCG
>Ga0068862_100004529_pt1 | contig 11718 bp, 7 predicted proteins | sample KBSSwiS52_FD_66598 | JGI IMG/M metagenome (GOLD analysis project Ga0068862, IMG submission 66598) | Switchgrass rhizosphere microbial communities from Kellogg Biological Station, Michigan, USA - KBS Switchgrass S5-2 | ecosystem: Host-associated > Plants > Roots > Rhizosphere > Soil ... | reverse complement strand
GCTTGGCGCGCACCTGCGCGAGGTGAATGGGGTTGCGGGCGTCCACTTCGCCGTCTGGGCGCCTAACGCGACACACGTGTCGGTCGTCGGCGACTTCAACAGCTGGAGCCCCCACGCCCATCCGCTCACGCGACGGCAGGAGGCTGGTGTCTGGGAGCGGTTCATTCCCGGAGTGAAGACCGGAGCGCTCTACAAGTACCGCGTTGTTGGCCCCGACGGCCGCGCCTTCGGCGAGAAGGCCGACCCCTACGGCTTCGCCGCCGAAATTCGCCCGCAGACCGCGTCGAAGGTCGCGGAGCTCGATGGCTACGAGTGGCGCGACGCCGAATGGATCGCCGCGCGCGCGACGCACGACGCGAGCACGCACCCGATGTCGATCTACGAGGTCCACCTCGGCTCGTGGCGGCGCAACGCCAACGAAAACGGCCGGTGGCTTACGTACCGTGAGATCGCGCCGCAGCTCGCGGACTACGTCGAGTGGATGGGCTACACGCACGTCGAGCTGCTGCCGGTCACCGAGCATCCCTTCGACGGGTCGTGGGGCTACCAGACGATCGGCTACTTCGCGCCGACGAGTCGCTTCGGCGGCCCGCACGATCTCATGGCCCTCATCGACACGCTGCACCACCGCGGCATCGGCGTGATCCTCGACTGGGTCCCGGCGCACTTCCCGCGCGACGGACACGGGCTCGGCTACTTCGACGGCACGCACCTCTACGAGCACGCGAACCCGAAGCTCGGACTCCACCCGCAATGGGACACGTTCGTCTTCAACTACGCACGCCGTGAGGTCCGCAACTTCCTCATCAGCAACGCGCTCTTCTGGATCCACCGCTATCACATCGATGGCCTGCGCGTGGACGCCGTCGCGTCGATGCTCTACCTCGATTACGGGCGGAACGCTGGTGAGTGGATTCCCAATCGCTACGGCGGACGCGAGAACCTCGAGGCGATCGAGTTCATCCGCTTGCTGAACGACCGCATTCACGCGGAATACCCCGGCGTGCCGGTGATGGCGGAGGAGTCGACGTCCTGGCCGATGGTCTCGCGGCCGACGGCGGTGGGTGGGCTTGGCTTCGACTTCAAGTGGAACATGGGGTGGATGCACGACATGCTCGAGTACATGTCGATGGACCCCGTGTATCGGCGGTACCATCACAACAAGATCACGTTCAGCCTGATGTACGCGTACTCCGAGCGCTTCGTGCTGCCGTTCTCGCACGACGAGGTGGTGCATCTCAAGAAAGCGATGCTCTCGAAGATGCCCGGGGACGTGTGGCAGATGTTCGCGAATCTGCGCGCGCTGTATGGCTACATGTTCGGGCATCCCGGCAAGAAGCTGATGTTCATGGGAGACGAGTTCGGGCAGTGGCGCGAGTGGAATCACGACTTCAGTCTCGACTGGGACCTCACGAACCACCCGATGCATGCCGGGCTGCAGCGCTGGGTGCGCGACCTGAACGCGGTCTATCGTCGCGAGCCAGCGCTGTACGAGCGCGACGATTCACCGGATGGGTTCGAGTGGATCGACTGCAGTGACCACGAAGGGAACGTGGTGAGCTTCATCCGACGCGCGGCAGACGCGAACGATATCCTGTTGTTCGCGTGCAACTTCTCGGCGGTGCCGAGATACGACTACCGGATCGGGGCGCCGGTGGGCGGCGTGTGGGAGGAAATCCTGAACAGCGACGCTGCGGTCTATGGTGGGGGCGGTATGGGGAATTTTGGTGCTGTCGAGACATCCCCGACGCCGTTGCACGGTCGCCCGCACGCGTTGGGCCTAACGTTGCCGCCGCTGTCGGTCATTGCGTTCCGGCCGCGGCGCGTCGAGGTGCCAGTGATCGAATCCGGGGAAGAGAACCGTACCGGAACTACAAACACTCACTCCGACGCTGCAGTGGTTGCTCCCGCGAGTACTGCCGCCGCAGGCTCGTTGCGCTACCGTGATGGCCCTGCCCCGAAACGATCCGCATGATCAGTGGCATCCGGAGCATCCGAACACCCCTTGGTTGTAGATGCCGGCCTTGATAACGCCGGCCCCACAGACGAAAAGGGGTGTTCGGATTCAGCGGATCGCTCGGATGCTCCGGAGCGACTGTCGCGTTCCGGACCCCTCGCATCGAAGTGGAGATGGGAGACCCCGTCGGGTTTTCCCGCAGGAGGTCTAGTCGATTCGCCGACTGACGCCCGCGCCGGATGGGACGATAGTTAGGCAGTTGGCAGTACGCTCTTACGGGAGGACGTCTCCATGCGTGCCGGCATCCTTGTCTCCGCCCTGGCGCTGTGCGTTGCCTCGTCGCTCGACGCGCAGACCAAGAAGCCACAGCGCGAGGTCGAACGGTTCGACGTTTCGGGAGTCCCAGCCACACCCACCAATGAGCGCGAGCGTGAGATCCTTCTTCTCGTCAAGGCTCACAGGAAAGGCGACCTCACGGACGCGACGCGCATCCAAATGCTGCTCTCGGCGTACTACAAGCAAAAGGGCGACGCGGCACGGGCGGATGACTGCACGCAGCTAGCCGCCGACGCGTACAACGCCTCGAGCAACAGTGCGCCCGAAACCGCAGGGGCTCCCGGAAAACCGCCGTTCGACCCGCAGACGACGTTCCGCCGCACCTTCATGTACACCGACGAGCAGCGCGTCGAGCATACGTGGGATTTCTATCTCGACGGGAGCTTCAGCCACGCGGTGAACAACCCGGTTGGTTCCTCCGCTCCGGCCGAAACTGGTTGGTACACGCGACACAACCGTGAAATGCGGCTGTGGCAGCTGCATCCGCAGACCGATCGGACGGTGGAGTTCGAGTTGCGCGGGCCCGACGGAAGCGAAGGAGCAAGGATGTCTGGCGTGCTGATGAGGCCGGCCAACTAGGCCGACACGTCCGCGACTATTTGACCGACCACGTCGTCGACACCAGACTCGTCCCCCACGCCAGGCGGAGCTCTCCCTGGGCCTTCCCCGGCGCCGTCGACGGGATGAGCCACATCGTTAGGCTCTCGACGGGTTCCGTGATCGGGCGCCGCTTGAGGTCGACGCGCACCAGGTCGAGCTCGGGCTTGTACTCGGCTGTCTGGCCTGCCTCCTTCTGGATGATCAGCTTCCAGTCGCCGCGGGTCGGGATCGTGTAGAGCACGTATTTCCCCGCGGGCAGTGTCGCGCCACCCAGCACGAGGTCGACGCCCGTCGTGAGGGTCGTTGCGTCGTTCGCGCCAGTGCGCCACGGCTTGTCGTACGGCACGAGGCTGTCCGTGTGCAGCTTCCGGCCGCGCAGGTGCGGCTGACCATAGTCCAGGACGATGGTCACTGGAGGTGTAGTCGGTGGCGCCTCGGCTGCGCCCTCTGGACGTGGGACACTCAACGACACGACGCTCGTGGCGCGGCCACTCAGGGCGGGACGCAGGTCTTGCTGCGCGGCGAGCGCGCCAGAGCTCAGGAACGAAAGGGCGACGACGACGGCAGGAGCGCAGCGCATAGCGGCACCGTGGGCTCGGGGTTTCGAGAACGCGTCCGGACCGGAGGCCCGGCAGATCACGACAAGAAACTCAACCCGCGCGCGCCAATCGTACAGCCCTCCCGGCACACCCGGACAGTTCCATTATTGGTTGCTGGTTATTAGGGGCTGGAACTGGTAATTGGTTACTGGTACGGGTTATTGGTTATCGAACCCTCAGGACGGCTCTAACACGCAGATGAGCATCCAGTTGGTCCAGGCAACCAATAACCCCTACCAGTAACCTGTAACCTGTTGCTGTCATGAAGCCACGGATTACGGTACTCACCATCGGAGTCGACGATCTGGAACGCTCGGTCGCGTTCTACCGAGACCTCGGCTTCCCTACGAAAGGCATCGTCGGACGCGAGTTCGAGCACGGCGCTGTCGCCTTCTTCGATCTGCAGAACGGTCTCAAGCTCGCGGTCTGGCCGCGCGACAGCCTCTCCCACGACTCGGGACTCGCGAAAGCTCCGCGCAGCGCGACCGAGCTCTCGATAGGACACAACGTTCGGAGCGAGCAGGAGGTCGATGCCGTCATGCAGCAGGCGGCGGCGTGCGGTGCAACCATCGTGAAGGCGGCGCACAAGACGTTCTGGGGCGGCTACAGCGGATACTTCGCCGATCCCGACGGTCATCTCTGGGAGGTCGTATTCAATCGCGCGCTGATGCCGGACGACTGACGGCACGTGCATAACGCGGCCGCAGTGTTCATTCGATGGCTGACCGCAACTGCGGCCATGGCCGTGTTCGTGGCCGCCTGCGCCCCCTCTCATCGCGACGATTGGCCGGTCACGGGAGGGGCGCCGTCCAACGACCGCTATTCCACGCTCGATCAGATCAATCGCGCCAACGTCTCGCGGCTCACGGTCGCGTGGACGTACCACACCGGCGACATGCCGGCCGGAAGTCGATCCGAGATTCAGGCGACGCCGATCGTGGTCGACAGTGTGCTGTACACGACGACCCCCGCACTTGCTGTCATCGCGCTCCGAGCGGACAGCGGCACGCTCCGGTGGCGCTTCGATCCGTTTGCTGGTCGGACTCGAGAGCTCCACGCGAACCGCGGCGTCGTGTATTGGGCGGAGGGCGGCGACCGGCGCATCTTCTTCACTGCTGGGCGCCGACTCTATGCGCTCGACGCGCCCACCGGCCGTCCCATTGTGACGTTCGGCGACTCGGGATCGGTCGACCTCGGCGCCGGGCTCGGACGCGACGTGCCGGTCGACTCGGCGGAGTCGGCCTCGGAAGGCTACGTCATCGCTACGAGCCCCGGTGTCGTGTTCGAGGATCTGCTCATCCAGGGGACTCGCGTTGGCGAGGACGAGGGTGCGGCGCCCGGTCACGTGCGCGCCTACGACGTGCGGACCGGCCGGGTGCGATGGACATTTCACACGATTCCACAGCGAGGCGAGCCGGGCTCCGACACGTGGCCTAACGACGCCTGGAAGACGGCCGGCGGCGCGAACTCGTGGCCGGGGATGAGCGTCGACACGAGGCGCGGAATCGTCTACGTGCCCACGGGATCGGCCAGTCCGGACTTCTATGGCGGCGGTCGTCGCGGCGCGAATCTGTACGCGAACACGCTCCTTGCACTCGACGCCAGGACCGGACGCCGCATCTGGCACTTTCAGACCGTCCATCACGATCTGCTTGATCGCGACCTGCCCGCGGCGCCCAACCTGCTCACCGTGAGGCACGAGGGCCGCACTGTGGACGCGGTCGCGCAGATCACGAAGACCGGTTTCGTGTTCGTGTTCGACCGCGAGAACGGCCGTCCGCTGTTCCCGGTGCAGGAGCGGCCGGTGCCGGCGACGGACCTCAATGGAGAAGAGTCGTGGCCGACGCAGCCTGTCCCGGCCAAGCCCGCTCCGTTCGCGCGCCAGACGATGACGGAGGCAGACCTCACTGACCTGTCTCCCGCGGCGCACGAAGCGGCGCTCCGCCGGTTTCGCGGGCTCCGCAACGACGGCCTCTTCACGCCGCCGAGTGTGAAAGGGAGCGTCGTCCTTCCGGGTTTCGATGGTGGTGGTGAGTGGGGCGGTGCGGCGGTCGACCGCGAGACCGGCGTGCTGTACGTGAACGCCAGCGACGTGCCGTGGATCGCTGCAATGCGTCCGATGACGCTCGGCGCACTCGGCGGTCTCACGTTAGGCAGTGGTGCGGACGTCTACTCGGCGTTCTGCGCCGGGTGTCACGGGGCTGACCGACGAGGCGACGGAGACGGCGTGCCGCCGTTGTCGGGCGTGGGCGGGCGACTCTCGGCGGCGCAGATCCAGGCGGTGATCGCGCGCGGACGCGGGTTGATGCCGCCGTTTCGCGACCTGCCGGAGCCGGAACGAGTCGCCGTCGCCGACTACCTGCTCGGACGACCCGCCAGGATCAAGCCTAACGCCGTGGCATCAACCCGCTCGTCGTCGGCGTCTCCGTATCGCTTCGCCGGATACGAGCGATGGAAGGACCCGGATGGCTACCCGGCGATCAAGCCGCCCTGGGGCACACTCAGCGCCATCCACCTCAACACCGGGGAGTACCGATGGCGCATCCCACTCGGCGAGTTTGCTGCGCTGACTGCCAGAGGGGTCGCGCCGACCGGTACCGAGCTCTATGGCGGGCCTATCGTTACGGCGGGTGGGCTCGTATTCATTGCCGCCACGCAGGATGAGAAGCTCCGCGCGTTCGACAAGGCGACGGGGAAGCAGTTGTGGGAGGCGAAACTGCCTGCGGCGGGCTATGCGACGCCGAGCACGTATGCGGTGGGTGGGCGGCAGTTCGTGGTGATCGCCGCCGGTGGAGGGAAGCTGGGCTCGAAGTCGTCGGATGCGTACGTCGCCTTTGCGCTGCCACGCTGAACGCTCGCGCTCAACGCGTCGTGAGCTCGGCCACCCAGACGTCGCTCTGGCGATCGTTGATCGTAAAGAAGAATCGCCCCGCGCCGACGGCGAAATTCGAGCGGTACGATTGCCGTCCGAGATCATCGAACCGCACGAGCATCGTCGGCCGCCCACCGGTCAGCGGCTCATACCAGAATGACGCACGGCCCATCACGTCGTGGGATTTGAAATACACGCCTGCCCCATCCCGCGCAAAATCGACACGGCCGACGATTGGGTCGCGGAGCGTATCCACGGCCGTGTAGAGAACTCGCGGCGCCCCTGAGTCCGGCGCGATCACCTCGATCCGCTCCGATGGAATCGAGCTGCGGAGCCGCCGCCCCGCCGTGAGCACGATGAGCGAACCGTCTCGCGACCAAGCCCAGGAGAAGCCGTGGTCGAGCCGCCGGGTTGGCGCGCTCCAGCGGCCCGCCGCGTCGCGACGCACGAAGAAGATCCCTTGCTCACCCAGGTAGTCCGTGTAGCCAAGCGTCTGCCCGTCGGGAGACCACATCGCACAGCATTCCTGCATCGGCGTCGCCGTCAACCGCTCCGCGGCCGCCGCGCCGACCCGTTGGACGTACATGTCGCGGCTGCCGCCCCGTGGCGAGTGGTACGCGAGCTCCGACCGGTCTGATGACAGGACCGGATAGAACTCGTGGCTCGGATCGCTCGTTAGGCGCTCCGGCTCGCCACCGCCAACCGGCATCCGGTAGACGTCCGCCGAGCCCGCGATGTTCGAGTCGAAGAGGATCCATCGCTCATCGCGTGACACGGACATCGTTTCGACGACCTGACTGCCCGAGGTGAGCTGCGTTGCCCGCTCGATCGTCACCGGTGCGCGATCCCGTGCGGGGATCGGGATCGACCACAGGTTTCCTTCCTCGCGGTAGACGGCGTAAACGAGCCGTTTGCCCTGCGCGTCGAACGTGATCGACTGCGCGCCGAGCCCCGTCGTGACCCGTTCGGGCTGCCCGCGTGGGCGTCCATCGGCCGTGACCGACACCACGTACACGTCGCGCGGCCCATCGCGGTTCGACACGAAGAACAGTCGCGAGCCATCGCTCGACCATTGCGGGCTGAGGCTCACCCCGAGACTATCGGTGACCGGTACGACGCGCCCGGTTGCCAGCGTTACGACAACGATCGCGCTTGGACTCAGGTTCCCGAAGTTGTGGCCAAGCAGTACGTAGTCGCGGTTCCCCGAAACGCACGCCACCTGGTCCCGTGTGGGCGACCACACACACGAATTCCATTCGAGTGCGGGACCGACGAACCGGCTCCCGCGACCGTCCGCCGACACGACCAGCAGGGAGTCCCCGCGGACGACGGCGATCGAGTCCCCCGTGCGTGACCACGCCGCCGAGACGACCTCGCCTCTGGCCGATGAGAATACGATCTCCCGGGCCGAGCCGCCAAGTGACGACGCCACCCACGCACCGCCGCGCGACAGAAAGAGAATCTGCTCGCCATCCGGTGACCAACCCGGTTGTGACTCGACGGCTGCCGTGTCGGTGGAGAGCGGGAGCGTACGCCCGCCGCGCACCGGGCGCAGAAAGATACGCATCCGCGCCGAGTTGCCCGCGGCGTAGGCTACGACCTTCCCGTCGGGGGACAGCGCCGGGAAAATCTCGAGTCCCGACTCGCTGGTGAGCTGCGTGGTGCGACCTACCGCCGGAGGTAGCGGCGTCCGCTTGAAGAGGAACGCTGCGCCGGCAGCGATTGCGGCAACGATGATGATGCCGGCAAACGCCACGAGTGAGGCGCGGCGTGGGCGGCGTGCCACAGGCTCCACGCGCGCGTCGGTTGGGGCGGAGGCGCCGCTCGGTGTCGACAATGGCTCGAGCTGGGCGAGGAGCTCGGCGGCGCTTTGCCATCGATCGGCCGGATGCTTGGCGAGACACTTCATCACGACGCGTTCGATCGCCGCCGGCACCATCGGGCGCACGGAGCCAATCGGTACCGGGGTGCCGGTAACGTGCGCGGCGAGCACCTGCTGCGCCGATCCGCCGGTGAACGGGGGAACGCCGGTCAGGAGCTCGTAGGCGACGACCCCGACCGCGTAGATATCGGCGCGATGGTCGATGTGCGGGTCGGCGGTCGCCTGCTCCGGCGCCATGTACGCCGGTGTGCCTAACGCTACACCGGTCGTCGTGACGGATTGGCTGCCAGTCGCGTCGCTCACCGCCTTCGCCACGCCGAAATCGGTGACGAGGGCGTGCCGGCCCGAAAGCATCACGTTGTCCGGCTTGATGTCGCGATGCACGACGCCGTGTCCATGAGCGTAGGAGAGCGCATCGACGATCTCGATCAGGATCTTCACGGCCGCCTGAACCGGCAACTCCCCGTCGCGCTCGAGCCGCTGTCGCAGCGACTGGCCCTCGACGTACGGCATGACGAAGAACAGGAGACGCGTGCCTTCGGCCTCGACTTCCCCCGATTCGTGCAGCGGGAGGATATGGGGGTGCTGCAGCTGCGCGGCTATCGCGATCTCGCGCTGGAAGCGCGCGCCGCCGACGGACGCTGTGAGATCTTCGCGCAGCACCTTGAGGGCGACCTTGCGGTTGTGGCGCAAGTCGTGCGCGAGGTACACGGTCGCCATGCCGCCCGTGCCGAGCTCCCGCTCGACCCGGTATCGTCCGGCAAGCGCAGACGTTAGGCGGTCGATCGCGTCACTCACTCTGACACCACTGCCACCTCGGTGGATGCACATCCGCGCCGACAGGGATGATCCGTTCCGGAGCGCATGTGACCGTGGCGTGGTTGGTGATGGCCAAACGTACGACCCAGCTCATCGGGTCGCCAGCAGGCAACCGCTCGCGGCCCGCTGGGAAGGGTGTGCATATTCGTGTCGCCATTGGTGTGTATTCCCTTTCGAGGACGACTCGTGATCCGTGAGCTGGCCGGCCGTCGGCCCCCATGCCTTCGCATTGCGCGGTGGTGCCTGAGTGTGGTGCTCGCGGGTGTCACTCCGCTCGCAGCCCAGAAACCACCGACCGCGGCGACGACCCCCGCGACCGCGACTGAACCGCCCGCCTGGGCTATGCCGTTAGGCCCTGTTTCGACCACGCCCTTCGACAGCGTGACGCCACGGCACGTTCCCGGAAGCACCGCGGCGTTTACCGAGCTGCGCGCGCATGACCGATACAACGTCCCCGACTGGTACCCCGAGTCGCATCCCGCGATGCCGGACGTCGTCGCGCGCGGTCGTCGGATGGCAGTGTGGGCGTGCGGCTACTGCCATCTCCCCGACGGAGCGGGGCGACCGGAGAACGCCGCGCTCGCGGGGCTGCCCGAGAAGTACATCATACGGCAGACCGCCGCATTTCGCTCGGGCCAGCGCGGCAGTCCGTGGCACGCGCCTAACAAGCCGGCGGACATCATGCGCGGCATCGCTGACAGTGCCACATCCAGCGAAGTGAAGGAGGCGGCGCGCTACTTCTCCAGGCTCACGCCGCGCCGGCGCGCGCGGGTGGTCGAGACCGAGCGGATTCCACGCGTTCGGCCGGGCACCGGCCTGTATTTCCTGGCAACCGAGGGTGGCGAAGAGCTGCTGGGTGAGCGCCTCATCGAGGTCGCGAGCGATGCGGAGCGACACGAGCTGCACGACGCGCGCGTCGAGTATGTGGCGTACGTCCCGCCGGGAAGCATCGCTCGAGGACAGGAGCTCGCGAAGCGCGGCGTTCCGGGCGCCAAGAACTCGGCGTGCACGAGCTGCCATGGGTCGAAGCTGCGCGGCGCCGGACCCGCGCCGCCAATCGCGGGGCGGGCACCGTCGTACCTGCTGCGGCAACTGCTCGGCTTTGCGGCAGGGTCGCGGTCGACGAAGGACGCGGCGCCGATGCGCGCGGTGGCGGGGGCACTCACCGTGAAGGACATGATCGCGGCGGCAGCGTACGCCGGCTCTCTCTCGCCATGAGATGCGAGGGGTGCGGGCCATGGAACCGGTGGCAGCGTTAGGCAGTCCAGCAAGGGCGCCCGTGCCGGCCGTCGTGGATGCTCCGGCCTTGACACGCCCTCCGATATGTGCAGCTTCGCCCGTACGACCCGCCGACGGGCCGTTCTCCGCGCACCGCTGTCTGCGTCGCAACAGTCGGAGGCACCATGGAGCAACGCATCGCTGTCCTCGTGTCGGCGATCATTGGCACGCTCGTGCTCGCGGTGTTCGCTGCCGTCGCTCGATCGGCGCACACCGCCGGAAGCGCGAACGACATTGCCGCCGCGGCGGCGCGCTGGCGCCGCATCGTCTTCTGGGGACTCTCCGTGCTCTTCGTCCCCACGATCGCCTACTCGCTGACCAAGACTCCGTACGCGCACGACCTGAGATCTCCCGGCGCCGTCGTGCAGGCGACCGGGCACCAGTGGGCGTGGGACCTCACACCGGCCACGGTCCGCGCCGGCGAGCTGGTCGAGATCCGCGTCACCGGCGCCGACGTGAATCACGGCTTCGGGGTGTACGACGCGAACGACCGTCTCATCACGCAGACACAGGCGATGCCCGGATTCACCAACGTCATTCGCCACACGTTCACGACGCCGGGCACGTATCGCATCCGCTGCCTCGAGTACTGTGGGCTCGGCCATCACACGATGGTCTCGCAGCTCACGGTCACTCCCGCACAGTAGGAGGTGACGACAATGACAAGCGCGGCATCGTCCGTTCAGGCACCCGCTGAGCGCGCGCCGTACAGCGCAGCCCCCGCCACGCCAGGCAACGGGCTGGTGGCGATCTACCTGGGCATCACCGCGATCGTGCTGGCGCTGCTCATGGTGTTCGGCCTGCTCATGCGGGCATCGCAGGCCGGCTTCATCACCATTCCACCGAACCGCTTTTACCAGCTGCTCACCGCGCACGGCATTGGCATGGTGGCGATCTCCGGGCTCGGCGGCGCCGCCGTCATGTGGTACTTCCTCTCGCGCTACGTGAGCTTGAGCCGGGGCATCCTGCTCGCGAACCTCGTGTGCTTCCTGCTCGGCGTCGTGCTGGTGCTCGGCGCCATCTTCGTGGGCGGGTTCGCCGCCGCGTGGACGTTCCTGTTCCCCCTGCCCGCCAAGTCGTTAGGTGTCTGGGGAACGGATGCGACGGCGTGCTATCTCATCGGCGTCCTGCTGGTGGGCGTCGGGTTCCTGCTGCTCTTCCTCGATACCGGGCGTGCCATACTGGCGAAGTATGGCAGCCTCGGTCGCGCGTTAGGGTGGCCGCAGGCGTTCGGAAAGAGCACGGATGAACCGCCGCCTCCCACAGTCGTGGCCAGCACCGTCGTGACGATCATCAACATCCCGGCCATTGCGGTCGGCGCCGTGATCCTCACGATGTCCCTCGTGAACGCGCTCACGCCCAGCTTCCGGGTCAA
>Ga0068862_100004525_pt1 | contig 11721 bp, 13 predicted proteins | sample KBSSwiS52_FD_66598 | JGI IMG/M metagenome (GOLD analysis project Ga0068862, IMG submission 66598) | Switchgrass rhizosphere microbial communities from Kellogg Biological Station, Michigan, USA - KBS Switchgrass S5-2 | ecosystem: Host-associated > Plants > Roots > Rhizosphere > Soil ... | reverse complement strand
TGCGGCTCGAGCGCGTTCTCGGCATAGGGCAGCGGTTTCAGTTGAAAGGCCATGGCTTCACTCCATCTCAAATGCGTGTTCGCGTATTGGGGCGGCGGGCGCTCACTGGGACATGCGTTCAGAGGCGCGGCGGCGAGGGCGCGATGCGATCCCCTCTTGCTATGAGCAATGGCGGGCGCAAGCCAAGGTTCCGCAACGAGAATTTGCCCCGATTCACTGGGAAATATGCGGGGTCTTGAAGCGCAACCGGCTCCGGCGGTGCGAGTTGATTTGGAAGAGCGCTCAACGCGCTCGTCTTCCCCTTAAAAAAACACCGTACGGATGAAGGAGATCGCCATGAACAAGGATCAAGCAGCCGGTGGCTGGAAAGAACTCAAAGGCAAGATCAAGCAGCAGTGGGGCAAGCTCACGGACGATGATCTCACCGTTCTGGAAGGTTCGGCCGATGAGCTGAGCGGCACGATCCAGAAACGCTACGGGATCGCGAAGGAAGAAGCCGAGAAGCAGATCAAGAGATTCCGCGACACCAACAACGATCTGGTCTCGCGCTGGTAAGCGATCGGCGCAGCTGGAGTACAAAAGGAAGGGGCGCCATGCGGCGCCCCTTCTGTTTTATGCCGTCGTTCGCCTTAAACAGTCGGCGGCGCGCGTCCGCGAATCAGGTAGATCAGGCTGCTGACCACGAACAGCACGACGAAGATGTAGAAGAGAATCTGTGCGATCCCCGCCGAGGCCACAGCAAGCCCGGTGAAACCGAGCAGACCGGCGATCAGGGCGACGACCAGGAAGACCAAGGCCCATCCCAACATCTGCATTCTCCTTCGCTCGACGGCGCCGGAAGCGTCCGTCCCATCAACGCCCCCACCGCGTGAGGGCGCGGCTTGCGCATGAGCCGCTCCGCGGTCCCTTGCGCGTGCCAATGACTCCAAAACACCCCGAATCGGACGCGGTTCCGGGAAGATCGCGAGTCGCCGCTCGTTCTGGCTAAGTCGGCCCCATGGGACCGACGCGAGCCTCATGGCGCCATGGCAAGGAATATCGCGTGAATACACCCATATTTATGAGGAATGCGGAAGGATACGCGCGCAGCCGCAAGCGCAGCGCCCAGATGGATCCTTCCGCGACGCATTGCTGCGTTTCGCTAACGCGAAGCGGAGTGGACGCGAATCAGACGGCTTACGGCGATAAATACAGCGGGTCGTCGTATTACCCCGAAATCGCCTCAATCTTGCCGCACTTCGTTGGAACAACGTTCTCTTCTTCGCACACCATGATGGAGGCAGCAAAACGGGCCGGGTTGATCGCTTCGTCTGAGGCTCGCATAGTCGACCCACGCCACGCGTCGAATCGATTGTTCAGAGAAACGCAATCGGCGGCACGACGGCGGATCAGAAGGCCGCAAAACAACAAACTGACAAACGAGAGAAGGTGCGAGACGAGCGCTTCGGCCGCTCGGCTATGTCGCCGGCTACGACCGGTGGCTGGATCGCCAACTTCGTCGACGGCGCCCAGGGCCTAACAAGCTTTTGGGCGTGACGTCGGCCTGACGAGTGAGTCGCTTGCGTCTGGAGTTCGAGACCCCGCCTTCGGGGAGGACGAATCAAGGCGGGGCGAAGCGGCTCAGCAAAACAGCGCCGGGGAATTCGCCGCGGCGTGTTGTGATGTCAAAGCGTCTGACTTCGGTTGGGCCAACCTCAAGAGGTCGTGCTATGGGACAATCCAAACCCGCATTGCGCAGCGATTCGCTGAAGCAGAACATCGGCGATTCAAACGTCGATCCGAGATTCTCGGAAGTCAGCGCCGCAGTCGTCGAACATCTGCCGCATCTCCGCGCTTTCGCCCGCTCCCTCGCCACCAGCAAGGACCAGGCCGACGATCTGGTCGGTGAAGCCGTCGCCCGCGCGCTGGCCGCAGCACACCAATTCCGTCCCGGCACCAACTTCAAGGCCTGGATCTTCACCATCCTCCGGAACGCCTTCTATACCGAAGGCCGCAAGCGCTGGAACCGCGTGGTGGCGCTGGACGACAATGTCTACAACCAGCCCTCGATCGGCCCGACCCAGGAAGATTCGCTGGCCTTCTGCGATTTCCGCCGCGCCTTCATCCAACTCTCGCCCCGCCAGCGCGAAGTGCTGATGCTGGTCGGCAATGGCGACTTGAGCTACGAGGAAGTCGCCGAGCATTGCCAATGCCCGGTCGGCACCGTGAAGAGCCGGGTTTCCCGCGCCCGGCTCGACCTGAAGCGGATGCTGGACGAGGAAGCCATGGCCCAGCCGCGGCGCAACGTGCCCCCGGTCGCCAATTCCAACCTCACCGAATCGCTCGGCGATTCGATGGAGATCAAGCTCCGCTCCCGGCGGCGCAGCCGCGCCTCCGACGAAGAACGCCGCGTCGTCAACTAGATCAGCCTCGTCTCTCTCATCCCTCATCCTTGAGGGGCGCATCGGTCCTCCCGGTGCGCCCCCATTTTTTTGCCCGAACTGTGCTAAAACCCGCCCCGAGTCGTCTTTTCGGGGCGGGGAGAGCGGGTTTTGAACGCGGATACGGCCGGGGCCGTGTCATCTGCTTGGTCGCTGGATCTGCCGCTGGCGGGCCTGGCTCTGGTGCTCGCGGTGGTGCTGGCGGCGCGGTTCGCCGAGATCGGCCGCTGGCGGCGCTATGGCCGATTGGGCCATCTCGGCGCGGGGGCGCTGCTGGGGCTCACGACCGGCCTCGCCGCCGTCCCGGTCTGGCTGGGCCAGGATGGCGCGGATTCGCTGACCGCATCCGCCACCTTCGAGGCGGCCTTGCTGCCGCCGCTCGCCTTGCTTTCGCTCGATTTGCTGATGGGTCTCGCCGCGAGTGCCGGCGTGCTCGTCATGCTGCTCGGGCTGAGCGGCGGCGCAGCCTGGCCGGCGGCGGTGTTGCTGCTCGGCATGATCGGGACCGGCGTCGGTCTGATCCGCGCCAAGCTCGAGCCCTTCGCGACCTGGCTCGACTGGCGTTGGGCACGGCCGGGCCGCAGCGAGGAATCGGCCTCGCTCGGCCTGGACGCGGCGCTCGACGCGCCGGGTCACTGGCGGGCGGCGAGCATCGGCCTCGTCCCCGCGCTGCTGCTCCTGCCGCTGCTGTCGACGGCGACCGCCGCGGGCATCGTGGTGGTGCCGATCGCGATTGCGCTGCATGTCCCGGCACTATGGGCGATGCGGCGGCTGCTGCTGGGCGATTGGCCGCGCGCATCGTCGCTCCCCAGCGGCCTGATCGCCAATGCCGGTGAGGATCGCGGCTCGATCGCGCCACTCCTGGCGCGGATCATCGCCGACCTGCCGGAAGGCATCGCGGTGTTCGACGAGCAGGACCGGTTGCTGGCGTGCAACGGGCAATACCGGTCCTTGAACCGCGATCTCTCCGCCGATCTCGAGCCCGGTGCCGCCTATGCCGAACTGCTGCGGGCCGATCTCGAGCGCCGCGGCGCGCCCGCGACCGCGCTCACCGATGCGCTGGAGCGGCATCGCAACCTGCCCTGGCGCCTGGAGGAGCGGCGCGCGGACGGCGCCTGGGTGCAGATTCTGGAGCAGCGGGTGGCCGGATGGGATGCGCCCGGGGGCGGGACGTTGCGGATCATGCGCGACATCACCGCGATCAAGCAGCGCGAGCTGCAATTCGCCGAGCTCGCCCAGCGCAATGCGGTGCTGGCCAGCACCGTCGCCTCGGTGACCAGCGGCGTGGTGATCTGCGACGCGACCCAGCACGACCAGCCGATCGTCTTCGCCAACGCCGCTTTCACCCGCATCACCGGCTATACCGCGGCCGAGGCGATCGGGCGCAACTGCCGTTTCCTGCAGGGCCGCGACACCGATCGCGATACGGTCGAGCGGATGCGCCGCGCGGTCGCCGTGGGTCGTGCGGTCACCGTCACCTTGCGCAACTATCGCAAGGACGGCCGCACCTTCTGGAACGAAGTCAACATCAGCCCGCTGCACGACGAGCAGGGCAAGCTCATTCATTTCGTCGGCATCCTGCAGGATGCGACCAACCGGATCCGCACCGAGGAAAACCTGCGCGAGGCGAAAGACCAAGCCGAGGTCGCCAACCGCTCGAAGTCGGAATTCCTGGCCAATGTCAGCCACGAATTGCGCACGCCGCTGAACGCCATCCTCGGTTTCTCCGAGATCATGCAGATGGAGATGTTCGGTTCCCTGGGCGCGCCGCAATATGATGCCTATGCCAAGGACATCCATTTCAGCGGCAAGCACCTGCTCGAGATCATCAACGACATCCTCGACCTTTCGAAGATCGAGGCCGGCCGCATGGAGCTCTTTCCCGAAGCGGTCGTGGCCCGCGATGCATTCGACTCCTGCCTCCGGATGGTCGCCGGCCGGGCCCAGAGCAACGGCGTGACGTTGCATTCAGAGCTGCCACCCGATCTCCCGAAGATCCGCGTCGACCCGCGGGCCTTGAAGCAGATGCTGACCAACCTGCTCACCAACGCCGTGAAGTTCACGCCGAAGGGTGGCCGCGTTCTGCTCTCGGCACGGCTCGATGGCGATCAGGTCGAATTGAGCGTCGCCGATACCGGCATCGGCATCGCACAGAAGGACATTGCCAAGGTGCTGGAGCCGTTCGGCCAAGCCGACAATCCGCATTCGCGCAGCCAGCAAGGCACCGGCCTCGGCCTGCCGATCGTGAAGGCGCTGGTCGAGCAGTCGGGGGGCAGCTTTCGCCTCGAGAGCCGGGTCGATGCGGGAACGACGGTGACCTTGCGCCTGCCCGCGGTGAAAAACGAAGCTTAGACGCCGGGCTCAGGCGCCCAGAAGGCCGGATGCCGTCGCATTGATCTGCCGGTCGATCGCGGCGCCGGTTTCGTCGCCGTCGCCGAGAAACCATGCAGCCGAGAGGCCGGTCCAGGCCACGATCCAGCGAAGCAGATGGGCGGGCTCGATGCCGGCCCGGCGCGTGACGATCGAAAGGCGCGCCTCGAGGCGGCCCGGCAGGGTGGCGAGGGGGCGTCGCGGATCGCTCAGATCCGGATTGGTGAAGATGTTGGCGTAGTCGAACACCCGTTCGCCCAGCAATCCATGGGGATCGATCGCCTTCCATCCACGGGCGCCGAAATCGAGAACATTGTCGTGATGCAGATCGCCGTGCAGCGGGCGGATGGCGTGCTGCGCGGAGAGCAACGCGCGCGCGACCGCGGCTGATTTCCGCAGCCAATCCGGCGGTTCGCGAAAGTCGAGCAAGGGCTCGAACCAGACCTCGAGCGGATGAAGCTCGGGAAGCAGCGCATCGGACCCGGCATGGAGTCGCGCCGCGGTCTCGCAGAGAATCGCCGTGGCGTGGTCGTCGTCGCCGGACCAGGCCATGGCGGCCAGGCTCCGGCCGCTCTCGGCCCGCTCCAGGAGCAGCGCGTCCGATGCGGCATCCAGGACCGCCGCGGCGCCGGCGCCGTTCCACCAGCGCATCAATGCATAGCCCCGGCGCTCGTCCGGAATGCGCGCGACCTTCAGCATCGCCGCGCCGCCGCGGCGCACCGGAAGAATCCAGCTCGAGCGCGTGGTGATGAGCGCGCCGTCCGGTTCCAGCTTCCAGGCCGCCAGCAACGCCTGCACCTCTGGCGGAACCGAAGCTTCGGGTTTCAGAGAACGATCATCCATCCTGACGCGCCCCACCTCCGGCGCGTGTCAGATGTGGTGATCCGGATCGAGGCGCTCAACCCTGTCGAACGACCGGAAGCGTCATGGCGCTTTCGTCAGCGCGGCGGGCGGCCGCCGACCCATTCGAGGCCCACGGGAACCCGACAGCGTTCCGATTCCGCGACGGCGCCGAGCGGAACGACATCGCGGCTTCGCGCAACCGTCAGCAGGGCATCGTCGATGAGGCGCAGCAGGAGATGCGCGCGGAACGGTTTCTCGATCACCGCGGCGGCGCCGAGGTCGTTGGCGGCGTCGAGAAAGTTGAGACCGGTCCAGCTTTCATGATCCGACATGGCGATGACCGGAATTGGCTGCGCCATCCCGCGGATCGCGGCGATCAGCTCGAAGCCATCGCATTCCGGCATGAAGATGTCGGAGATGACGAGGTCGATGTCCTGCACGGCCAGCAGCTCGCGCGCGATCCGACCGTTGCCGGCCTCGATCACCCAATAGCGGTTTGCCGCAAGCAGATTTCGCAACTGACGACGGGCTTGCGCATCGTCGTCGACGACCAGAACCGTGTTTCGCACGGCATCCGATGGCTGCAAATACATGATTGTCCCACACCTCCCGATGATAAGGAGAACGAGGGGACGGCCCGCCCTATTCCGCACGTCTGTGTGCGTTCGGCGCGGCTAGACGAAATTCGGGTTGTCCAGGCAAACCAGGAGCTCCGCAAGGGTCGGGAGCTCGTCAGGGCCATCTTCGCCGCCATCGCGCGTCGGTTGCGAAAGTGTCTTCGCCACGACTGAAAGCAACGCCGCGCGCGAGAACGGCCGCGGCAAGACCGCCGCCGCGCAAAATTCATTCGCGACGTCCAGAAAATCCAGGCCGGACCAACGGGTTTGGTCGATCAGCAGAATCACCGGCGCGGCGCGGTCCAGCCATTGCAGCGCAGCGTTCGGCGCCGCGCCGGCCCCGGTGCCGGCAAGGACGAGGTCGATCCGCCCCGTTTTATCGGCGCCAGCGGGTGCTTCTGCGAGGACGTAGCCCGCGTCACTCAGCAGGCTCACCAGACCGGCGCGCAGGAACGGATCTTCCTCCAGCACCAGGATGGAGGGTTTCGGCAGGTGCAGCGGTTTCAGATACATGGAGCTTCCCCCGGCCGCCTTGTCCGCGCCCTGGAGGGCACGGCGGTCAAAGGCCGACCACACGCAAGGATAGTGTAACCGCCAATCTTGTCCGTGATTCAAGTCAAATTTAATCTAAAGCGAGCGTTCCGCAGAGTCCATCAGCGGCGCGGAGTTTTCATGCCATCTATACAACCTATGGTTAATGCCGCGGGCGGACCGGACGCCTATCGGGTCCCGATCTATTCTTGAGGCGGATCAAGAACGACCCGCCAATTGGCGGGTCAGCTCCGGATTCAGGGGGTGAGGATCATGCCTTCACGGGCGGTGACCGTGCCCGGACGGACGTCGACGGCCGCGGCGGAGATCTTGTCCATCACCGCATCGGTATGGCTGGGATCGTGGTGGAACAGCACCAGCGTCTTCACCTTGGCGGCGTCGGCGAGACGGACACCTTCCTGCCAGGTGGAATGGCCCCAGCCGGTGTAGATCGGATACTCCTCGTCGGTGTAGCTGGTGTCGTAGATGAAGATGTCCGACCCCTTGATGAGGTCGACGACGACAGGGTCCGGTCCCTTGCCGTTGTGCTCGCAATCGGTGACGTAGCAGATCGACTTGCCCTGCCATTCGACGCGATAGCCGGTGGCGCCGTTCGGATGGTTGAGGGGCGCCGTCTTCAAGACGACTCCGTCCATCGGGTTCAGCGTATCGCCGGCGTTGAAGTCCTTGAACTCGGGCTCGCTGACGAAGACTGCCGGCGGTACCGGGAAGAGCGGCGGCGCCATCAGATGCGTCAGCGCGTCCTTGAAGGTAAGCGGCGCTTCGAGATGACCCGACCAGATGCGGATCTTGCTGCCCGGCTTATAGAGCGGCGCGAAGAACGGCAGGCCGACGATATGGTCGAGATGCGTGTGGGTGAAGAAGATGTCGGCATGGGCCGGCAGCGTCTGCACCAGCTGCTTGCCGAGGGGGCGGATGCCGGTGCCGGCATCGAAGATCAGCACGCGATCGCCACAGCGGATCTCGACACAGCTGGTGTTGCCGCCGTAGCGCGCGTAGTCGGCGCTGCAGCATGCAATCGAGCCGCGGACCCCCCAGAAGCGAACGGAAAACTCGTCAGACGTGGTCAATCGTGAATTCCTTAGACCGGACGATGAACAGACAGTGCGATATCGCCATCATCCGCGCCGAACTTCCGTTGGACCGCCCGCCCCCGCGCGACAGCCCCGGTTGTTCCGCACCGGGAAATGATGGCATTGTTCCCTAGCGCTTGCAAAGTTAAGGAACGCCCAAGGTCCGCCATGGATGCCCTAGGGGAATCCCCGGCACGGGCCTTGGCCCGTGAGAGCACCGACTGGTCCCGGGTCGCCTTCGGTGTGGCGCTCGGCGCTTATGCTGCATATCAGCAATTCAAACTGCCGCCGATTCTACCGGACTTTCTAGCGCGTTACCCACATAGCCCTCTCACGGCTGCGGGCTTTATGTCCATTTACGCGCTGGTCGGCCTGATCGCTTCAGCCGCGATCGGGCGCAAGCTCGACAGGAATATGGGGATCGGCGTCGCTGCGCTAATAGGGCTGACTGTGATCGGCGTCACACTCGCCCTGGCAGCGCCCCAGTCGGCTCCGATCATGCTGCTGTCGCGCGGGTTCGAAGGCCTGGCTTTTGCAATCGCCGCCATCGCCGGTCCGGCGATCGCCGCTGCTGCCGCCAAGCCGCGCGATCTCCCGATTGTGACCGGCTTGCTCGCCGGCTGGATCCCCATCGGCCAGATCGCCGCCGCCCTGGCGGCCCTGGCGCTCCACGATTGGCAGTGGCTGTGGATCATCGGGCTTCTCATGGGCTTGCCGCTCGGGCTCTGGGCCTGGCTTCTGCTCCGCGTGCCCCGCGATGGCAAGGCCGCGCCGCGCCCGTCGGTGCTGCATCCGGATGCCGCGCAGCGGAAGCAGCTCATCTTCGCCGGCACGATCTTCATGCTCTGGTCCGGCCAGTACTTCGCCTTCATGACCTGGCTGACGCAGTACCTGACCAGCGTGCTCGCCCTGGGGCCGGCGGCTTCCGTGCTCGTTTATCTGGTGCCGGTCGTGGTGCTGCTGGGCTTCAATCTGGGGACCGGCTGGGCGCTTCGGCACGGTCTTCCGCTGATGCCGGCGATGATGGTCGCTTTGATCGGGCAGGCTTTGGTCTGGTTCGCGCAGCCCTGGCTCACCGGCGGCCTGGGGCTGATCGGCCTGGTCGTCTACGGCATCGGCGCCGGCGTGGTCCCGACCTGCCTCTTTCAGACACCGCATGCGATCGCGCGTGGGACCGCCGGTGCGAGCTTCTTCGGCATCGTGATGACCGGACGCAACATCGGCGTCTTCATGGGGCCGCTGCTGCTCGCCTTCCTGGTCGGCACCGATCGCCTCGCATTGCACTTGAGCTGGACCGCGGCGGCACAAGCGATCGGCTGCCTGACCCTGGCCGCGGTCGGCGTCGCACTGCTGCTGCGCCGATCCTTGCTCAATCGATAATCACTGCGCGCCGTCTCACACTCCGAAGCATAGGAACCGGCATCGCGCCGGTCGGCTCGGTGATGGCAGTCACATCACAACGCAGAGCGCTCCTGCCTAGTATCCGCGGTGAATCGCGGCTCCCCCTGTCCGCGACCGAGCGACGTGGAGAATGATCATGACCAATTACATCGGATCCTTGGCGAAGCCGATGGGCCGGCACAGCGCGGCGCTGCCGCAGTTGCTGAGCAGCGTGGCAACGCTGTTGCGCAACTGGCGCCGCCGGCGCCGCGACCGGAATGCGCTGATGCGCCAGCCCGAATACCTGCTGCGCGACATCGGCCTCGAGCGCCATGAGATCGAGCGCGCGCTGCGCGGTCGCCCTTACTACTGAGAGCGAGAGGGCGCGCCCTATGGAAGCGGTGAATCAAGATTGGGTGGTGCGGCAGTTGAGCGGCAGCCGACCCGCGCGCCTGGCCTTCGAGATTCGCAAGGCCGGACGCAGCGATATCCTGGAGATGCGCGCCATGCAGGAGCGCTCCATGCTGACCATCGGCAGCCGCTTCTATGCGCGCGGCGAGATCGAGACCTTTCTCAATCTCGTCGGCACGATGGACGATGCGGTGATCGATGAAGGCCACTTCTTCGTCGCGGTCGATCCGTTCGAACGCGTGATCGGCACCGGCGCCTGGTCGAATCTGATCCCGGGTTACGCGCGGGTCGCCGGCGGGCAGCAGGCGGCGCCGGCGATGGCGCGGCCGGCCGCTGGAACCGCCACGGTCACGAGCGTGTTCGTCGAACCGGAATGCACGCGGCGCGGCATTGCACAAGCGCTTGTGCGGTGGATCGAGACCGACGCGGCCGCCTGCGGCATGTTCCGGCTGCAGCTGACGGCGACCTTGTCCGGTGAAGGCTTTTATCGGGCCATGGGTTACGCGGCGGAGCCGCGCGGTCATGTCGAGCTGCCGGACGGCACGCGCTTCGGCTGCGTGAAGATGAAGAAGCCGATCGCGATGCCATCGGCGGCCTGACCGGCGCGCGCTGAGCACGGCCGAATGTGATCAAATTAAGGTGTCCGAGCCTCTTGTGACGCCAGTCATAGCCTCAAGGGCGGCAGAGGCGTCTAGTTCTCCGCGAATCGTGTGGCTGCCCCGTCGGTTGGCCGCGAAACGAGCACGGAGACGGACGATGAGCAGCATCGATGCCGCGAACCTGACCAAGCAGCTGAACGCGCATGCCTATGCGACGCGCAGCAATCGCGTCGCCCCGCGGCCGGGATTGCTGCAGGAATGGTTTGCGCGCTGGCGGCTCTGGCGCCGCATCCGGCGCGACGAGGCCTTCCTCCGGCGGCAACCGGCTTATCTGCTGCGCGACATCGGGCTCGAGCGCAGCGAGATCGGGGCGGTCGTCCGCAACGGCCGCTATCTCTGATCGGGATTTCTGAGGAAGCGGCCGCGGCTTCCACCGCGGCCGCTTTGCTTTTAGACGTGCCTACGGCTCAGGCTTAAGCGCGCCTACGGCACCAGGCGGTAGCCGCCGGCATCGGTGACCAGCAGCACCGCTTTCGCCGGATCCTTCTCGATCTTCTGCCGCAGGCGATAGATGTGGGTCTCCAGCGTGTGCGTGGTGACGCCCGCATTGTAGCCCCAGACTTCACCCAAGAGCGTGTCGCGGCCGACCGGCTTCTGCCCCGCGCGATAGAGATACTTCAGGATCGAAGTCTCCTTCTCGGTCAGGCGGATCTTCTTGTTGAGCTTCTCCTCGATCAGCATCTTCACGTTCGGCTTGAACGTATAGGGGCCGATCACCAGCACCGCGTCCTCACTCAGGGCATGCTGGCGAAGATGCGCCTTCAACCGCGCGATCAGCTCGCCCAAACGAAACGGCTTGGCGATGTAATCGTTGGCGCCGGAATCGAGACCACGGATCGTGTCGGTCTCGCCGCTCGACGCCGTCACCATGATGATCGGCACCGAGACCTGGGCCTTGCGGAGCTGCTGGCAGACCTCGCGGCCGTCGGCGTCGGGCAGGCCGACATCGAGCAGCACCGCGTCGAACTTCTCGACCTTGGCGACGGCCAGCGCTTCCGCGCCGCTGCCCGCTTCCAGGCAGTAATACTCGCCGTTCTGGCTCAACTGTTCGGCCAGGGTCCTGCGCAGGGTTTCGTCATCGTCGACGAGCAGGATCCGTTTCGCGGCGACTTCGGTCATAGCGCTCTCTTTCCCGGTTTCAGATCCACCTAACACCGGAAAGGGCGTGGTTTCAAGGCGGTGGGTAACTTTATTACCGAGGACTGTCATGGGCTCCTGTCTCCAGAGGTCGCCTGAGGGGTATGCGCCGACCTCTACTTGACCTTTCACGGGGCAGCGCGCCATATCCGGCGATAGCCATGACTTTCGCCGATCCCTTCGCCCAGACCGTGACCTCGCAAGCCAATGTCGCCCGCGCCTTATCCGAATTGCGGCGCGGCGGCGCCATCGCCATTTC
>Ga0068862_100004524_pt1 | contig 11722 bp, 11 predicted proteins | sample KBSSwiS52_FD_66598 | JGI IMG/M metagenome (GOLD analysis project Ga0068862, IMG submission 66598) | Switchgrass rhizosphere microbial communities from Kellogg Biological Station, Michigan, USA - KBS Switchgrass S5-2 | ecosystem: Host-associated > Plants > Roots > Rhizosphere > Soil ... | reverse complement strand
AGGTGGGTGGTCCGCTCTGCAACAACACCTACAATCCCACAGGAATCCCGCTGAACGTCACCACGCAGTGCACTGGGATGCACGTTTCCGGAACCATCACGCCGTCGCCCAGCTGTAACGGGACGATCAAGTTCAAGATCCAGTAATCCTTCGGCGATTGCCTTGACCAGCGCGGGTGGTATGGAAGCGGTCCGCTTCCATGCCATCCGCGTGCCCGTCTGCAGGAAACCGGGCGGCGAACGCGTGCCCCGGCGGTTTCGTGCGAGAGAATTCCCGCCCGATCATGCCTCACTCCAGCAGCGAAGCGAGTTTCTGGCTCATGTCCGCCTCGGTGAACTCGCCGGAGACGGCGATGCCGGTCCGCTTCGCCGGCGACCAGAGGTAGAAGAACGGCGTTCCCGCGACGTTGAGCGATTTTCCCAGCGCGAGATCCGCGTCGATCGACTGCGCAATCTGCGGCGCTGCGATGTCGGACTTCAATTTGGCAAAGTCCACACCGAGCTTCTCGCACAGCGCCTTGAGTGCGGGCTCGTCGAAGCCCTCGGGCGGCGGAAACAGCAGCGCGTCCCGCATGCCGGCATAGCGCCCCTGGTTTGCGGCGGCGCGGGCGATCTTCGCCGCGGTGATGCTGGAATCGCCGAGGATCGGAAAATCGCGCACCACCAGGGCGACGTTCGAATGTTTCTCCAGGATCGCCTGGACCTGTGGCTCCATTTTTCTGCAATGGACGCAGTTGAAATCGAAGAACTCGACGATCACGACGGCGGCGCGGTCCAGCGGCGCGCCGAGCGTGGTCGGAGTCATCGCGGTCAGCGACGCGGCCTGTTGCTTCAAGTCTTCCGGCTTTGGCGAATTTTTCGCAACCACATACGTATTGATAGCGTCGTAGACTTCTTCTGGATGATTTTTTACCCATTCGGAAAGTCGCTCATCCATGCGCGCCGGTGTCATGAGATAAGGCTGCACGAGCAGCGCGGCGATTCCGAGAACGACGAACTGGGCTGCGATGGCGAGGCTGAGCTTCTTGAACATTTCCGCACTCGCGTTATTCTAGAAATAGTCACGCTACACCGAAAACCACGCCACGGGCAATGCACGATGTCGCATGACGATGTTCTTCGCGCCGTGGCAATCTCGAGAAGCTATGGTTCCGAGCGCGTGTTGCGAAGTGCAACATTCTCGCTGCGCCGACACGAGAGCTGCGCGGTCATCGGTCCATCGGGCTCCGGCAAGTCCACCTTCCTCAATTTGATCGGCTTGCTCGACGCGCCGACCGCGGGAACGGTCGAGATTCTCGGCCACGTGGTGCGCGACTACGGCTCGCAGAGCCTGGCGCGGCTGCGCAACCGATCGATCGGATTCATATTCCAGGCGTTCCATCTGCTGCCGCGCCTCACCATCCGCGAGAACGTCGCGCTCCCGCTGCTCTATCGCGGCGTCTCGCCCGCGCAGGCCGCGGCGGCGGCGGATGAACTGCTCGACACGCTGAAGCTCTTCGGGAAACAGAAGAGCTATCCAGGCCAGCTTTCCGGCGGCCAGAAGCAGCGTGCGGCGATCGCACGTGCCCTGATCGGCCGGCCCGAGATCATTCTGGCCGACGAGCCGACCGGCAACCTGGATTCGGAAACCGCGGCCGATGTCATGAGCACGATCTTGAATCTGAATGTCGCCCTGGTCCTGGTGACCCACGATTCGGCCTTGGCGGCGCGCTGCAGCCGGGTCGTGACGATCCGCGACGGCGCAATGGAATGACGCCGGGACTGCGTGTCGCCTTGCAGAGCGTCAGGCCGGCGGGCGGCCGCGCGCTGCTGGCGTTGCTGGGGATCGTGGTCGGTTCCGCTGCCATCGCGGCGACGGTGAGTCTCGGGCAGAATGCGGCCGCCGAGGCGCGCCGCGAGTTCCAGGCGGTCGGCGTCGATATCGTCGCCGCCTATGCTCTGCCGCTGGATCCGCGCCACCCGCAGGGTTTTGCAGCGGACCGGGCCGAGGAAATGCCAAAGCGGATTCCCGGCGTCGAGCTGGCGGCCCCGGTGGCCTTCGCATCGGTCGAATCGACGACTTCGGTCGGCACCAACGTTTTCGGCGTGACCGCCGCCTTTCAGCAGCTCACCCACCTCGGTCTGGCCAGCGGCCGGTTCATCTCGTCCTTCGACGCAGCGGCGACGTTTGCCGTCCTCGGCGCGCGCGCCCCGGCGGTTGGATCGGACATTCGCCTTGGCGACCATATCTACCGGGTGATCGGACGGACCCGGGAAACGGTCTCGAATCCGCTGATGCCGGGCGACCTCAACGAGGTCGTCTATGTCAGCTTGGATTCGCTGAAGCGCCTCACACCGAACTATTCGATCGGCGGCATGATCATCCGCCTGCGGCCGGGCAGCGACCAGGCGGCGCTGGCGCAGCAGATTCACGACTTCCTCGCTCCGGACATCGCGCGCGGCGCCGTCACGGTCTCCACCGCATCGCAGCTCATCGCCGCGATGCAGGCCCAATCGAACCTCTACGGCAACATCCTGATGGCCATGGCCGCCATCGCGCTCACCGTCGGCGGGATCGGCATCATGAACATGATGTTGACGAACGTGCTGGAGCGGCGTTCGGAGATCGGGCTCCGCAAGGCGATCGGGGCGAGCGAAGTTGACATCGCGGCCATGTTCCTGATCGAAGCGCTGTTTCTTTGCATGGGCGGGGGGATCATCGGGACCGGCATCGGCTTCCTGTGCTCATGGCTCTATGCGGCGGCCATGTATGGCGCCTTTCATTTCTCCCTTCTGCCGATCGTCTTCGGCGTGCTGCTGGCGGCGCTCGCCGGGGCGGCCTTCGGATTCTATCCGGCGTTGCGCGCGGCACAGGTCCATCCGGTGGAGGCTTTGCGTGGCGATTAGGATCCCGGTCGCCATCGCGATCCTGCTGCTCGCCGCCGGCGCCGGCGCCGCGTCGGCGGACGAGCTGCCGAATCATTTCACGCTGCAACAGGCGATCATGTTCGGGCTGACCCACAACCGCTCGATCCTGATCGCGGAGAACCAGCGGGTGGCCCAGCGGGCCCAATTGCGGCTTGCCGAAGACAAGTTCAATCCGAAGCCCAACATCATCGCCCTCTACAGCGCGACCAAAGTGTTCTCGCACAGCCGGGTCGACCCTGATTGGACGACCACGGGCACGCAAGCGGCAGTGGGTCCCACGGTCGATATGGTTCTTCCCACCGGCACCATCGTCTCGGTTTCCGCCACCGCTGGACGCGACACCACGACGGCGAACGGGATCGACGCCGATTCGGGAATCGTCGATCTTGCGCTCACGGTCCGGCAGCCCCTGTTGCGGGATGCCGGCATCGACGTGAATCTCGCCTCGGTCAGGCAGGCGCGCTTCCAGGAGGAGGCCAACAAGCTCGAGCTGAGGTTTCTGGTCAGCCGCGCCATCACCGAAATCATCCTCGCCTACCGCGAGGTGACCCGGTCGCGGCTTGCCGTCGAGATCGCCGCCAAGAGCCTGGCCCGCTCCCGGCAGATCGAGAGCGACACGCGCAAGCTGATTGCGGCGGGCCGGATCGCGGCGAGCGACATCATTCTCTCGCAATCCAGCGTCTATCAGCAGGAGATCGGCTTGCTCGGTGCGCGGAATGACGCCGAGAAAGCCATGATCAACCTGCTGACCATCATCGGGGCGGATCTGGCTGATACGGCGGCGCCCGCCGTGAACGGCAAGGCCGCTTATAAGCAATTCAATCTGCCGAGGTCGGTCGCCCAGGCGCTTGACGCCAATCCGCAGGTGACGGCGCAGAATTTCCGCATCGAGGCGGCCCGGAAGGATCTGGAGATCGCGAGCAATCAGACGGAATGGGACCTGTCGCTGGTCGGCGGCGTGGGCTTTCTGCGCACCGGTCCGGAATTCGACAACCGGGACAACCGGACCGAGCTGACCGGCGGCGTGCAGCTGACGATTCCGCTCAACAATCTGGCTGCCGAAACGCGCGAAACCCAGGCCGCGGTGGCTTTGAAGGATGCGCAGCTTCAGTTCGCCGAAATCAGGGTGACGGTCCAGCAGACGGTCCGGAACGCCATCAACGATGCGGAAGTGAAGTGGAAGCAGTATGAACTCAGCCAGCACGTCCGGCAGAGCGCGCTCGGCGCGCTCGATGCCGCGCGGAAGAGATTGGCGCTCGGCCGGGCCACGAATTTCGAGGTGCAGTCCTTGGAAGATGAGCTTCGCGCCGCCGAGATCGCCGAGCTCGACGCCATGATCGACTACCAGAATGCGCTGGCTCAGGCCGATCTGGCCATCGGCACGACCATGAACACATGGGGCATCAATCTTTGAAGCGGATCCTTACAACCGCCGTCGTTGTCCTGGTCGTGATTGGCGCGGTTGCCGTAGCGTCGGCACTGCGCCACGAGCCGGCCGCCGGCAAGGTGGTCGTGGTGAGCAGCCGGCCGGTCGAGCACACCGTTTCGATCGTCGGCAGCACGGCGCCGGCGCGAGTCGTTGCGGTGGTGGCGCCGTATGACGGAACCATCTTGGAATCGAACCTGCAGTTCGGCGGCGTGGTCAATCAGGGCGACATGCTCTTCGTCCTGAGCACGGATCAGCTGGACCGGGATCTGGACGATGCGCGGGTGGTGCTCTCACGGACCGAAGGCACGGCGCGCGCCAAGCTCGACATCAAGCGCGCCCAATCCGCCGTGCAGACCGCGGACCTGGCGCTGGACACCCTGGACCGTCGCATCAAGGAAACCAAGGAGCTGGTCGACGAGGGCATCGTGGCGCGCGATGAGTGGAGCAATCTAGTCGAGCAGCGGCTGAATACCCTGCAGCAGGCGAAGTCCGCGCAGCAGGAGCTGGACGCGCTTCTTGATCCAGGAACCGGCGCCGCCAACGCGCTGGAGCTCAGGAAGCTGCGCGCCCAGGTCGAAAACATGGAGCGCCTGCGCAGCCAATCCAGCATTCGCGCGCCGATCTCGGGCATCGTTCTGCGGCCCGCGTCGCAGACCAACGCCGCGACCGAAATTCTTGCCGGCATCAAGGTCACGCGCGGCATGCTCGTTGCGTTGGTCGGCGACGTATCCAATTTTCAGGTCATCGTGCCGGTCGACGAAATCGACATCAATGCGCTGCATCCGGGACAACCCGTGACCGTCACGTGCGCCGGCGCCGGCTCCGCCGGCTCGATCAAGGCGATCTCCGGCCAGGCGCAGCCCAGCCCGTCGAGCGGACTGATGACGTTCGACACCTTCATCGCGGCGCCGGATCTGTCGCCGGAATGCAAGCTGGGCATGAGCGCCACGGTCGATATCGTCACCTATAAGAATGACCACGCGCTCTTGGTCCCCCCGGAAGCGATATTCCAGGATGGGAATGGATCATTCGTCAGGGTGAATGGCGACCGCCGGGCGGTGGAAGTCGGTCGTTCCTTCCCCGAAGGTGTTGAAGTTCGGTCCGATCTCAAGCCGGGCGATGCCGTCCAGCTGCCTTAGCGTCAGGCGGCGCCCTGCGCCGCCGGTTTCAGCTGCGCCGCATCCTTGCCCTTCCGCGCAATCAGCAGCGAGATCACCGCGGCGACCAATCCGGTGAATCCGGCGATCACGAAGGCCTGAATGTAGTTGCCCTGCCAGGAATGCATCCAGCCGGCGAAGGCCGCGGCCGCGGCCGCGCCCATCTGATGCCCGGCGGCGACCCAGCCGAAGATGATCGGTGAGTCCGCGGTGCCGAAATTCTCCTGGATCAGCTTCAGGGTCGGCGGCACGGTCGCGATCCAGTCGAGACCGTAGAACACCGCAAAGAGCGCCAGCTCGTAGAAGCCGAAATCGGAATAGGGCAGATAGATCAGCGAGAGGCCGCGCAGCCCGTAATACATGAACAGCAGCTTCCTGGGATCGAACCGGTCGGTGAGCCAGCCCGAGGCCGTGGTGCCGATCAGATCGAAGATGCCCATGGTGACCATCAAGCCCGCCGCCTGCACCTCGATGATGCCGTGATCGCCGCAGAAGGCGATCAGATGCGTGCCGACCAGGCCGTTGGTGGTGAAGCCGCAGACGAAGAAGGTGGCGAAGAGATACCAGAAGGCGCGGGTCTTGGAAGCGCGGACCAAGGTGCCGAGCGAGAGCGCCACCAGGTTGCGGCGATCCGGCGCGGGATCGGCCTCTTCCGGAGCCGCGCCGAAGCGGCGCAGTCCGATATCCGACGGCCATTCCGGCAGCAGGAAATAGACCACCGGGATCATCAGCGCCGTGCAGACCGCGACGGTCAGGACGAGCGGCTGCCAGCCGCCCTGTTCCTGGATCCAGGCGAGGCCGGGGATGAAGACCAGCGTTCCGCTGGCCGTGCTCGCGGTCATGATGCCCATGATCAAGCCGCGATGCGTAGTGAACCAGCGGGCGACGATGGTCGCCGCCAGCACCAAGGCCACGCTGCCCGAAGCGACCCCGGACAAAAGGCCCCAGAGGATGATGAGCTGCCAGGCTTGCGTCATGAAATAACTGGCGCCGACCGAGAGCGACATGAGCGCCAGCGCGATGGTGATGACGCGGCGGATGCCGAAGCGCTGCATCAGCGCCGCAGCGAAGGGTCCCATCAGCCCGTAGCACAAGATTCCGAGGCTGGCCGAGAACGAGATCGTCGCGCGATCCCAGCCGAACGCCTTCTCCAGCGGCTGGATCAGAACGCTGGGCGCGCCGCGCTGTCCGGCCGCCACCAGCAGGGCGAGGAACACCACTCCCACGACCACGAACGCATAGTTCTTTCCAAACGGGACGCGACGCACTATGTTCATGTGACTAACCGGTACGTATCCAAGGGAATGCTTATATACGTACCGGTCCGTACGGGTGTCAACTGCAGATTTAAGATGCTGATATGGTTCGGAAAAGCTTAAAAGGCCCCACCTTAAAAGGTCCCGGTGCGGAGCCGCTGCTCGCCGCGGACCGGATCCGCAAGACGGCGCGCGAGCTGTTCTACCGCGAGGGCATCCGCGCGGTCGGCGTCGATGAGATCGTCACCCGCGCCGGCGTCACCAAGCCCAGCCTCTATCGCAGCTTCTCGTCGAAGGACGAACTCGCCGCCGCATACCTCCGCGACTATGACGGCGAGTTCTGGGCGCGCTTCAACCACTCCGCGGAAAAGCACCCGAACGATCCCAAGGCGCAGGTCCTCGATTACATCCGCGGCCTCGGGCAGCGGGCGCAGCGTCCCGACTACCGCGGCTGCGGTCTCACCAACGCCGCCGTCGAATATCCGACCGGTGATCACCCGGCACGCCGAGTCTCCGAGGATCACAAGAAGCGCCTGCGCGCGCGCTTGACCGAGATGGCCAAGGGCATGGGCGCCAAGCGCCCGCCGGTCCTGGCCGACGGATTGCTGCTGCTGATCGAGGGCATCTTTGTCTCCGGCCAGCTGTTCGGCGACCGCGGCCCCGCGATGCATGCCGCGGAGATCGCCGAGATGATGATCGAGGCCAGCCGCGACCAAGCGTGAATCTCATGAAGTTCGAGAGGTTTTTCATACCGTCCGGCGAGGCGGATGCCCGACTGGAAGTTGTTGCGGCCAAGCCTCAGCATCAAGGACCGCATCCGACCATTGTCTTCAACCATGGCTCTACCGGACGGGGACACAAGAAGACCGTTTACAAAAGGACCTGGTGCCCGGCAGTCGTGGGAAGCTATTTCGTCGAACGGGGATGGATGATTCTCTTTCCGCAGCGCCGGGGGAGAGGGAAGTCGGGCGGAAGTTACGGCGAGGGGCTTGCTCCAGACGGCTCCGGCTATTCCTGCGATATCGAAATCGCGACCGCGGGCTTCGAGCGGGCCGTCGAGGATGTGGATGCCGTCGTGCGCCATCTGCGCGAACGGTCTGATGTCGATCAGAGCCGGCTGGCCGTCGCGGGAGTCTCCCGCGGCGGCATCCTGGCGATCGCCTATGCGGGGATGCGGCCGGCGACTTTCCGCGGTGCGATCAATTTCAACGGTGGATGGCTCGGCAGAGCTTGCCCCGCCTATGAGATCGTCAACCCGAGCCTCTTTGAACGTGGCGGATCCGCCGGAATATCGACGCTTTGGCTGCACGGTCGTGCCGACCTGTATTATCGACTAGCGCACTGCCGCGGAAACTTTGAGAAGTTTCTGCTGGCGGGAGGGCAGGGCAAATTCATCGCCGTCGCCGCAGGCCATGCCTTGCTGTTCAAGCCGGCGCTGTGGAAGGAACATCTCGATCACTACATGGACGGTCTTGTCTTATAGGACCATGATCGCCTAACCCCGACTCACCTTCCATTTCCGGCTCATATGCCCTTCCTCCCGCTGTCTTTCGTTGTCGCGATCCTGCTCGTCATTCTGTTCTTCGCTGTGCTGAAGAACGACGATGAGTCGGCGTCCGGAGCCCCGCGCAACATTCCCTTCCTGGCGCTGATCCTGCTCAGTGCGTTCCAGGCGTTTCTTTCCGGGTTGCGCTGGGGCTATGGCCTTCAGGAAGCGATGCTTGTGGCACCCGTGGGCGCGGCGCTGGTACCGCCGCTGGTCTACGGCGGTGTGGTCCGGCTGGTCCGGAAGAGCAACGCCTCGCCATACCAGCGTTTGGGCCTGCACGCGCTTCCCGCCGCCCTTGTCGCCGTGCTGCTGGTGACATGGCGCGGCGCCATCGATGTGGTGCTGCCGGCGATCTTCATCGGCTATGCCGGCGCGGTCCTGCATCTCATGCGGGCGGGTCCGGATGCCCTGCGCAGAACCCCGTTCGAGAGTGCGGCGCCGGTTTATCGCGCGCTGCTCTTTGCGGCGGCGACGCTGGTTCTGTCAGCCGCCCTCGACCTGTTCGTTTTCCTGGATTTCGCCTGGACTGAGGGGCGGCATGCCCCGGCCATGGTGGCCATCGCCAATCTCATGGCGCTGGTCATCCTGTCGATCGCCGGCGCGGTGGCGGTACGCGGCCGGGCCGTCACCGAGTCCGGGGTCGAGGACAATGTCAGATCGCCGGTCGGAGAGCCGCCAGTCGAAGAGCCGCCGGTGGAAGAGCCGAGCGACCAGGAAACGCTGGGGGCAATCCAGGTGCTGATGGAGACCAAACGGCCCTACCGCGACCCCGACCTCAATCTCGATCGTCTGGCGCGCAAGGCTGTCCTTCCGGCCCGGCAGATCTCAGCCGCCATCAACCGCGCCACCGGTAAGAACGTCTCCCAGTTCGTCAACGACTTCCGCATCGCCGAGGCCTGCAAGCTCCTGGCCGAGACCGACAAGCCGGTCACCGCAATCATGCTCGACGTCGGCTTTCAGACCAAATCCAACTTCAACCGCGAGTTCCGCCGCGTCGCTGACATGACGCCGGTCGAGTGGCGGCGGAGCCGGGCAAGTCCAGCCTTCCCGAGGGACTAGATCGCGATTCAGCACCATCCAAAACGCGTTCGAGGTCGCGGGTTGGGGGTGCGACCGACCATGTTGCGGACAGTGAACGCGACAATGGAGGTTTTGATGAAAGTCTGGATCATGCTCTGCGCGGCCGCAATTTCTGCCGTGATGCTGGCCGGAGCGGCCGCTGCCGAAGACCCGGTGGGTGTCCGTCAGATCGTGGCACCTTCCGAGGCGCGCGGGGGTGATCTCGATGTGACGGTCTGGTATCCGGCCCAGGCCGGCGGCGTGCCGGTTATGCTGGGTGATAGCGTGTTCTTTCAAGGAACGCCCGCCTTGCGGGATGCCCCGATCGCGGCTGGGAAGTTTCCGCTGATCCTGCTGTCCCATGGTGCCGGCCTGGCGGGAAACCCGCAAGCGGTCAGCTGGATTGCGACACCATTGGCCCGGGAAGGCTTCGTCGTCGCGGCGCCGACGCATCCGGGAAATTCCGGCAAGAACCGCTCGGCGGCGGAAACGATGAAGATCTGGTTGCGCCCGAGCGATCTCACCGCGACTCTCGATGCCATGGAACGGGATTCATTCTTCAAGACGCATCTCGACTCCGACCAAGTCGGTGCGCTCGGTCTTTCCATGGGTGGCAATACGGCCCTGGCGATCGCCGGTGCCCGCATCGATCCGCAACGCCTGGCGGGTTATTGTGACACCGACCTGCGCAACGCATCGCTTTGCCAATGGGTCCGGCAGAGCGGCGTCGATCTTCATGCCCTGGATCTGCAATCCGCCGGACGCGACAATCAAGACCGGCGCATCCGCTTTGCCATGGCGATCGATCCCGCACCCATCGACATCTTCGCGTTCAAAAGCTTTTCTGAGATTGCAATTCCGGTCGAGCTGGTCAATCTCGGCCGGCCCGGGAAAATCCCCGCGACCGCGGATGCATCTCAAGCGGCGAAGGCCATTGCGCAGGCGCATTACGCGACAATCGGCGACGCCAGCCATTTCAGCATGTTTGCCGCGTGCAAACCCGGCGCGTCGGAGATCGCGGAGACCGAAGAGATCGGCGATCCGATCTGTATGGACGGCGGCGGGCGTTCACGTTACGAAATTCATGCACAGCTGATCGAGATGACGACGGCTGCGTTTCGCCGCGCGCTGAAAACAGGTCCCTAAAAATGGATGACGGCATGAAACCGGCGGAGGCGTAACGGCCATGGAGTTGCCGCGCGCCCTGCGCCAGGCCGTCGATCGGGCGCTGGAAGGCGTCCCGGCGCGGGATCTCGCCGCCGCCGCGGACGCGCTCTCCCAACGCTATCGCGCCGAATTGCGCGACGGTCGTTTTCATGTCGCCGATGACCTCGCGGCACGCGCTTATCTTGCCGCGCGGTTGCCCGCCACCTATGCCGCGGTCCGCGCGGCCTTGGAAGCGGTTGCCGCCGTGCGGCCGGAATTCGCGCCGTCCAACCTGCTCGACTTCGGCGCCGGTCCCGGTACCGTGCTCTGGGCCGCGCGCGATTGCTGGCCCGATCTCAAGGTGGCAACACTGATCGAGGCCAGTGCTTCGATGCGCAAGTTCGGCGCGGAATTCGCGCCGCAGAGCGGCGTCGCGCAGGTCGACTGGCGTGGCGATGCGCCCAGCGCCGGCGCGCGCGATCTCGTGACCCTCGCTTATGTCCTGGATGAAATGGACGACGCACAACGCGCTGCCCTCGTCCAACATCTCTGGTCAGTGACCGGCGACACATTGCTCATCGTCGAGCCCGGCACGCCCGCCGGCTACCGGCGCATCCTCGCAGCGCGCGATCAATTGCTGCGGCAAGGCGCCCATATGATCGCGCCATGCCCGCATACCGACGCATGCCCACTGGCCGGCCCCGACTGGTGCCACTTCTCCCGGCGTGTCGCGCGGAGCCGCGCCCATCTGCAGGCGAAGAATGCCGAAGTGCCTTGGGAGGATGAGAAGTTCAGCTACCTCGCCGTCGCGCGGAATGCGGTGAGCTTGCCCGCGGCGCGGGTCATCGCGCCGCCCCGCGTGGGCAGCGGCAAGATCGAGCTGAAACTCTGCAAAGGCGACGGGTCGGCGGAGCTCGTCCTGGTCACCAAGCGCGAAGGCGCGCGCTACAAACAGGCGCGGCGCCTCGACTGGGGTGAACCCTGGTCATAGTCTCTCGACGCGATTGAACAAATGCGGTACACTCTTCTCTGGATGGCAACCCCGACAGGACCCCGACGAAACGAGGGGGCGCCTGTTCTCGACGCCAAGCGTCTTTACCAACAACCTCAATGGCTTACATGACGAAGACGGGCGCATAACGGGCTGCGGTCGTCAGGGTTACCTCGGTTTTCGCGCCCGCAAGGAGAAGCTGAGCGGCAAGGGCATGCGATCCTTGGGC
>Ga0068862_100004520_pt1 | contig 11725 bp, 11 predicted proteins | sample KBSSwiS52_FD_66598 | JGI IMG/M metagenome (GOLD analysis project Ga0068862, IMG submission 66598) | Switchgrass rhizosphere microbial communities from Kellogg Biological Station, Michigan, USA - KBS Switchgrass S5-2 | ecosystem: Host-associated > Plants > Roots > Rhizosphere > Soil ... | reverse complement strand
CCGAGTCCGACCAGAATCCCCTGGACCAGCGCGATCAATCCGGTCCCCACGACGGTCGCGTAGGTCAGGGAAATGAATCGCTGTTTCAGGATCTCGACGTTCTCCCTGGAGAACGGGATGTATGGCGCCACGCCGCGCGAGAGCACCCCGGGGTTGATCAGGAGGTAGTACAGGCCGAAAAAGGTGAACAGCAGATTGAGGGTGAACCGCGTCGCCGTCCCGATAAAGCCGAGGGCACTTCCGCCCAGGAAAGTGATCAGATCCTTCCCGATCGAGGCGAGCTGGGGACCGACTTCGAACTGTCCGACGCGCAGGTTCTGAATCCGGGCGAGGAGCGGGCTGTTCACCAGTCCCGCGGCCACATCCTGGGCCTGACCGACGAGCATGCCGATGAGCCAGATGCCGGGGAGCACGATGATGAGGAACGCCATCAGGATGACGATCCCTGCGGCGACACCGGCCGGCATGTACCTGGTGAGGTCGCGGTGGATCCCGCGGAAGAGCACGTAGAGCACCGGCGCGCCCATGAGGCCGCTGACGTAGGGCGACAAGGCATAGGCGAGCGCCACCGCGAGCAACCCCAGGATCAGCGCGGCGCGTTCCTTCTTGGTGTCGAAGAGGGCCATGCGAGGAAAATGGCGGAACGGCGCAATGGCGCAATGGCGCGACGGGCGCGGAGGCGCGGGGGCGCGGAGAGGGTGGTCGTTCGCGACTTCGCGACTTCGCGACTTCGCGACTTCGCGTCCTACCGCGTCACCCGCTCCAGCACCCGCCAGACATTCTCCGCCACGATGCGCTGGCCCCGCGCCGTGGGATGGATTCCATCATCCTGATTCAGCGAATCGACTCCGGCCACTCCCTGGAGGAGAAACGGGATCAGCGCCGCATGGTTCGCCTTGGCGAGTGCGGGAAAAATGGCGCGAAACTTCCGTACGTACTCGGGCCCCAGATTCGGGATCGCCTCCATTCCCGCGATCACCAGCGCGGGAGGCGGATCGACGCGACGAGCCCGGTCGAGGATCGACTGAATGCGCGCGCGCACCGAATCGGGATTCTGCCCGCGCAATCCGTCGTTGGCGCCGGTCTCCACCACCAGCACCGCCACCCGGTCCCGGGAGAGGAGCCACTCGATCCGGTCGAGCGCTCCGGCCGAGCTCTCTCCGGAGAGTCCGGCATTCACGACGCGATAAGGACGTCCCGCCGAATCGAGCTTCGCCTGGATCAGCGCCGGGTACGCGAGACGCGGATCGCCAAGCCCATACCCGGCGGTGAGGCTGGTGCCGAGGAAGACGATGGCGGGGCGGGCGTCCGATTGGGTGCTGGGTGCTGGGGCCTGGGGGCTGGAGTCGCTGCTGCCAGTTGCCCGTTGCCTGTTGCCTCGGCAGGCCAACGCCAGGAGAAGCGCAACTGTGGTCGCCGATCTTATCATTCACGCCTCGTCGGAATCTCCCCGGAGTGTCCCGCATGCTGCGCTCAGAGTCGCTCACCCAGACCTATCTCTCCGGGGGACGTCCCCTCACCGTGCTGAACGATATCACCTTCGCCCTCGAACGCGGCGGCTTCCTTGCGATCGTGGGCCCGAGCGGGAGCGGAAAGACCACCCTCCTCGGTCTGCTGGCCGGGCTCGATCGTCCCGCGAAGGGGCGCGTGGAGCTGGACGGCCATGACCTCGGAGGAATGACCGAAGACCAGCGCGCCCGGCTTCGCGCCGAGAAGGTGGGCTTCGTGTTTCAATCGTTTCAGCTGATCCCGACGCTCACGGCGCGTGAAAACGTGCAGGTGCCGCTGGAGCTGCGAGGTGAGCCCGCCGAGACGCGGGCGCAGGAGCTGCTCGACCGGGTCGGCCTGGGCGACCGCGCCGACCACTATCCCGCTCAGCTTTCGGGTGGAGAGCAGCAGCGGGTGGCGCTCGCTCGCGCCTTCAGCATCCGCCCGCAGATCCTCTTCGCCGATGAGCCGACCGGTAACCTCGACGCCAAAACCGGCGCGACCATCATCACCCTGATGGAGGAGCTCAACCGGGAGCTGGGCACGACGCTGGTCCTGGTCACGCACGATCATGACCTCGCCGCCCGCGCGCGGCGCACCATCCGGCTCTCCGACGGACGGATCGTCGAGGACACCGGCGCGTGATCGGTCCGCGCTTCGTGGTACGGATGGCGTGGCGCGAAGCGCGCGCCGGCAGGAAGCGACTCTGGCTCCTGACCGGCGCCGTCACCGCCGGCGTCGCCGCGCTGGTGGCCATCAATTCCTTCACCCAGAACCTGCGCACCTCCGTCGCGGAGCAGGCCAAGGCGCTGCTCGGCGCCGATCTCAGCTTCTCCGCACGGGCCACTTTCACCCCCCGAATCGAGGCGCTGATCGACAGTCTGATCGCCCCCGATTCCGTCGCGAAACGCGGACCCGGCCGCCGGGCGCTTCAGGTCAGCTTTGCCGGAATGGCCTATGTGCCGAGGACCGCGGGAGTCCGGCTCGTCCAGGTCCGCGCCATCGAGGGTGACTATCCCTTCTATGGCGCGATCACCACCGATCCGGCGGGACGCTGGCCGGAGCTCGGCAAGAGCGACGGCGCGCTGGTGGATCCCGCCCTGCTCGCCGCCCTCGGGGCCAGTGTCGGCGACACCCTCGCGCTGGGAAATGCGCGGTTTCCAATTCTCGGCACCGTGCTGAATGTGCCCGGCGACGTCGGCGTGATGTCGGCCTTCGGGCCCCGGGTCTACATCCCCGCCCGAACCCTCGAGCGCACCGGATTGCTCCGCTTCGGATCGCGCGCCGAATACGAGGCGTTTCTCCAGCTCCCCCCCGGCGTCCTCGCCCAGCCGATTCGGGAGAAGTACCGGATGCCGCTTCGCGCCGAGCGGGTGACCCTCCGCACCGTCGAGGACGACCGCGAGGATCTCTCCGACGCGCTCTCCCGGCTCGGCAACTATCTCGGCCTCGTGGCATTGGTCGCGCTCCTGCTCGGCGGACTCGGCGTGGGCAGCGCGGTCCACGTCTTCATCAAGCGGAAGCTCGACACCATCGCCGTGCTTCGCTGCCTGGGGGCGACCTCGCTCGAGGTGTTCGCTGTGTATCTCCTCCAGGCCCTCGCGATGGGCGCGATCGGAAGCGCCATCGGTGCCGTGCTCGGCATCGGGCTCCAGCAGGTCCTCCCGATGCTCTTCGAGGGACTGCTGCCGATCGATGTGCGGGTTGCCCCTTCCCCCCGAGCCATCGCGCTCGGACTCGGCCTCGGGCTCTGGGTCGCCGGAATCTTCGCGGCGCTGCCGCTGCTCGCGGTCCGCCGGGTCTCCCCGCTCATGACGCTGCGCCGGGATTACGAGCCGGCCCGCATGGGACGCGACTGGCTGAGCCGGCTCGTCGGCTTGCTGCTCGCGACAAGCGTCGTCCTCCTTGCCGCCATTCAGGTCGGAGATCTCCGGGACGGGGCGATCTTCTCGGTCGGAATCGGCCTGGCGCTGCTGGTGCTCTGGCTCGCCGCGCGGGCACTCATCGGAGGAGTGCGGCGCTGGTTCCCCTCGCGGCTTCCCTACCTCTGGCGACAAGGACTCGCCAACCTCTACCGGCCGGCGAACCAGACGGTGACCGTCGTCCTCGCGCTGGGCTTCGGCGCGTTTCTGCTGGCGACGCTCTACCTGGTGCAGGACAACCTGCTTCGCGAGTTCCGGCCCGGCGGATCGAGCCAGCGCCCGAACATCATGTTCTTCGACATCCAGCCCACCCAGCGCGAGGGCGTCGAGCGGGTGCTTCACGACGGCGGATTTTCGGGAACTCCGCTGGTCCCGATCGTCACCATGCGGATCAAGTCGGTGAAGGGCGTGCCGATCCGGTTCGACCTGCCGTCACCCGATTCGCTGGCGATGGATTCAGCGGCGCGCGCATCCAACCGGTCGCGCACCCGAACCCCGCCCGGCGGCTGGGCGGGACGGCGCGAGTACCGCTCGAGCTATCGCGACACGCTGACCCGGACGGAAAAGATCGTGCGCGGAAAGTGGTGGGGACCCGGCGCGCGCCCTCCTGCCCCGGGGGCGCCGGCACAGCTCTCCCTGGAGTCGGACATCGCGACCGAGCTCGGCGTCACTCTGGGAGACGAAATCGTGTGGGACGTCCAGGGTTCCGAGGTGCGGACGACGCTGACCAATCTGCGCGAAGTGGACTGGGGCCGCTTCGAGACCAATTTCTTCGCGGTCTTCCAGCCCGGTGTGCTCGAGTCGGCACCACAGATGTTCGTCACCCTGGTGCGGGCCGACAGCGCGCCGGCGCGGGGACGCTTGCAGCGGAGCATGGCCGAGCAGTACCCCAACGTGACCGCGATCGATCTCTCGCAGATTCAGCAGGCGCTGGACGGGATTCTCGACCGCGGCGCCCTCATCGTGCGATTCCTCGCGGGATTCTCACTGGTGACCGGCGCGATCGTGCTGGTCGGCGCGGTGTCGGCGTCCAGAATGCAGCGGATGCGGGAAGCGGTCCTGCTCAAGACCCTGGGCGCGACCCGTGCCCAGGTGCTGAAGATTCTGGTATCCGAGTATGCGGCGCTGGGCGTCCTGGCGTCCGTCGCGTCGGTCGTGCTGGCCACCATCGCCGGGTGGGCGCTGGCCCGGTGGGTGTTCGATGCGCCGTTTCATCTCCCGGCGCCGGCCCTCGCCGGCCTCATCCTGCTGCTCGTCGGCCTGACGCTGATCGTGGGCCTCTGGAACAGCGCCGAGGTGCTGAAGCGGGCGCCGCTGGCGGTCCTCCGCGAAGAGTGATTTCTTTCCTCACTCGACCACTTCAAAAGGATCCACTGATGCCTCACCGTCTCGCCTCCCGGGCGGGCATTCTGGCCCTCCTGGCAATTGCCGGTTGCGCCACGAAAGCCGCCGGACCCACGACGACTCAGCCCGCGCCGGTCGGCGGTGCCACCCCGGCAGCTCCCGGCGGGACAACGCCGGCAACACCCACTCAGGGGCCGACGGGAGGCGCACAGACAGGCGGACCACCGGCAGGCGGACCCGGCGGGGCGACCGCCGCTCCGCGTCCCTACCGCCAGGTCATCACCGATCGGGCGAAATCGGATTCCGGCCTCTTCACGGTGCACCAGGTGGGCGACCGGTGGTTCTACGAGATTCCGGTGCGGATGTACGACAAGGAGATGCTCCTCGTCACCCGGACCTCCAAGGTCAACCTGCCCGGCACCTTCGGCGGCGAAGAGGAGAACGAGGGCGTGGTCCGCTGGCAGCGCCAGGGCGACCGGATCCTGCTCCGCTACGTCGCGTACAACAATGTGGCGGCGGATTCGCTTCCGATCGCGATGGCGGTCAAGATCTCCAACTTCGAGCCGGTGCTGCAGGCATTCGCGATTGCCGCCTACAAGCCCGATTCCAGCGCGGTCGTGATCGACGTGACCACGATGTTCACGACCGATGTGCCGGTCCTGGGTCTCGCCCAGCAGCGCCGGACCCAGTATCAGGTCCGCACGCTCGACACGCCCCGGTCGTACATCGTCGGCATCAACAGCTACCCGACCAACATCGAAGCCAGACACGTGCTGACCTATAGCGCGGGCCAGGCGCCCACGAACTCGGAGACCGGCACCATTTCCGTGGAGATGAACCAGTCGATGGTGCTGCTCCCGGAACGGCCGATCATGCCGCGGCTCATGGACAACCGGGTCGGCTATTTCGGGGTCCAGCAAACCGATTACGGCCTTCCGGCGCAGCGGTCCGAGGTGCGGCGATTCATTTCGCGGTGGCGGCTCGAGCCCAAGGATCCCGCCGCCTTTGCGCGGGGTGAGCTGGTCGACCCGGTGAAGCCGATCGTCTATTACATCGATCCCGCGACGCCGGTCCAGTGGCGCAGCTGCCTCAAGGACGGCGTCAACGACTGGCAGAAGGCCTTCGAGGCGGCGGGATTCCGAAACGCGATTTTCGGCCGGGATGCGCCGACCCGGGAGCAGGACCCGGAGTTCTCGCTCGACGACGCGCGCTATTCGGTCATTCGCTACTTCGCGTCGCCCATTCAGAACGCCTACGGTCCGCACGTCGCGGATCCCCGGTCCGGCGAGATTCTCGAGAGCCACATCGGATGGTATCACAACGTGATGAGCCTGCTGCGCAACTGGCACCTGGTGCAGACCGCGGCGATCAATCCCGGGGCGCAGAAGATGAAGTTCGACGACGCGCTGATGTGCCAGCTGATCCGCTTCGTTTCCTCGCACGAAGTGGGGCACACCCTGGGGCTGCCCCACAACATGAAGGCGTCGAGCTCCTACCCGGTGGATTCGCTCCGCTCGGCGAGCTTTACCCGCCGGATGAACACCGCGCCTTCGATCATGGACTACGCCCGGTTCAACTACGTCGCCCAGCCGGGCGACACCGGGGTGGCCCTCATGCCCGGGATCGGGATCTACGACTCCTACGCGATCCGCTGGGGGTACCGCCCGATTCCGGGTGCGAACAGTCCCGACGCGGAGAAGGCGACGCTCGACCGATGGATCCGGGAGCACGAGAACGATCCGCTCTACCGTTTCGGCGATCCGAGCGGAGTCGATCCCTCTTCGCAGACCGAAGATCTCGGTGATGACGGCGTGAAGGCGAGCAACTACGGGATGGCCAACCTCAAGCGCATCATGCCGCGCCTGCGCACCTGGACCGCGGCGCCGGGAGAAAACTACGATCAGCTCCGCGAGCTGTACGACCAGGTCCTCGGACAATGGAGTCGCTACACCGGCCACGTCACGACGATCGTGGGCGGCGTAGGCGAGTGGCGCAAGGCGTCCGACCAGGCCGGGGCGGTCTACGAAATCATTCCGGAGGCCCGGCAGCAGGCCGCGGTCGCCTGGCTGGCGCAGAATGTCTTTACCACGCCGTCCTGGATCATCGACCAGGAGATTCTCTCGCGCCTGGAGAACAACGGGATCGTCGAGCGGGTCCGGGCCCGCCAGGTGACGACGCTCAATAACCTCTTCGACTTCCAGCGCATGGGCCGGCTGATCGAGCAGGAGGCCAAGCTCGGCGACCGGGCGTACACCCTGAGCGAGATGTTCCGGGATACCCGGCGCGCGGTGTGGGGCGACCTGACCGGTGGGCCCGCGCCCGACACCTACAAGCGCAACCTGCAACGGGGGTATATCGACCGGATGCAGTTCCTGATGACCCAGGAGCCGCCGGCGCCGCCGACGGGGATCCCGGCGCAGTTCCTGGCGCTGTTCCCCAGAATGAACGTGAGCCAGTCGGACATCCGTGCCCTGGCGCGCGCCGAGCTGGAGGCGCTGGAGCGGGAGACCAACGCCGCCGCCGGTCGCACCTCGAATCCGCTGATTCGGGCGCACTATCGTGACGCGGCGATACGGATTGGAAGGGTGTTGAATCCGAATCGGTAGTCGAGGGAGTAGCGAAGCGCGAGGAGCGAAGAGGGAAGACCGTTGCCCTCTTCGCTCTTCGCACTTCGCGCTTCGCTAATTGTTATTTGATATTCCGAATCGACGCCATTGCGGCTTCGTGACGGGCCTTGAGCAGCAGATTGGACAGATCGAACTTGAGACTCTCCTGCTCCGCCTCCGCCTGCAGCGCGAGCAGGTTTTTCTGATCGATCGGTGCGTGGATGTGGACCTTCGCCGGGGCGACCACCAGCGAGAGCAGATTCTGAACCCGCTCCCGGAGACTCTTGAGCCAGGTGGTCTGCTCGGTCCAGGCTTCCCTCTGCACCCTGGTCAGTGATCCTGGTGCAGGTAACGGGATCAGGCTGTCGAGCACGGCCACGGCGCGATGGGCGGCGGAATCCCGGACTCCCTTTTGTGCGATCTCGGCCCGGCCCGCCGTCTCGATGAGGAAAGCGGAGTGCGCCGGCGGGGCGGCAGCGAGCACCAGGAGCAGCAGCGGTTGCATGACGACCTCCGGAAAACATGAGTCATCAGCAACCTATCCTGACCACAGGGAGGATGCCATGGAGGTGGAACATCAGCAGGAGGCCTCCCGTTTCGTCGTGCGGGTCCCGGAGGGCCTCGCCGTGCTGCGATACGCCATGACTGCTCCGGGCGTCATGGACATCGAGAGCACCTTCGTGCCCTCCGCCGCCCGGGGCCGTGGAATCGGCGCGGCACTGGTCGAGCGCGCCCTGCGGTACGCCCGGACCGCGGAGCTCGAGGTCATCCCTTCCTGCTGGTACGTCCGGACCTGGGTCGACGCCCACCCGGAGTATGCGAAGCTCCTCGTCACGCGATAGCTTTGAGCCATCAGCCGTCAGCTATTCCCGTTCACCGTTCACTGTCCACTGTCCACAGCGGGTATTCATGCTTCCCATCGACCTCTCGGGCAAACGCGCATTCATCGCGGGTGTCGCCGATGACGGCGGGTTCGGGTTCGCCATCGCCAAATCGCTCGCCGAAGCGGGCGCGAGTATCGTCGTCGGCACCTGGCCTCCAGCCATGAACATCTTCCTCAACCTCCTGGAACGGGGGAAGATGGCCGAGTCGATGCGCCTGGCCGGCGGGAGCGCGATGAGCTTCGAGAAGATCTATCCGCTGGACGCCGCCTTCGATACGCTGGAGGATGCGCCGGCGGAGCTCCGCGAAACCAAGCGGTACAAGGAGCGGGGCGACTTTTCGATCCAGGGCGTGACGGCCAGGCTACGCGAGGACTTCGGCGAACAACCGCTGGACATCGTGGTGCACAGCCTCGCGAACGGTCCCGAGGTCAAGAACGCCCTCCTCGATACCAGCCGGCGCGGGTACCTGGAAGCGGTCGGGACGAGCGCGTATAGCAACGTGGCGCTGGTGCGGCAGCTGGCCCCGCTCATGCGACCGGGCGGCTCGTTTCTCTCGCTCACCTTCATGGCGAGCGAGCGGGTCATCCCCGGGTACGGCGGAGGAATGTCGTCCGCCAAGGCCGCGCTCGAATCCGATACGCGGACGCTCGCCTTCGAAGCGGGGCGCCGATTCGGTGTGCGGGTCAACACCATCTCCGCGGGTCCGTATGCGTCGCGCGCTGCGACCGCCATCGGGCTCATTCAACGGATGATCCACTACTCGAAGCGGAATTCTCCGATCACCCGCGATCTCGAAGGCGCCGATGTCGGCAACACGGCGGCATTCCTGTCGAGTCCGCTGGCGGCGGGGATCACCGGAAGCGTGGTGTACGTGGACAACGGGTACCACGCGATGGGGATGGCGGTGGAAGGGCCCGGCACCATCGGCGGCGCCGACTGATGCACGACGCCGAACGGTCCCGGACCGGCGATCTGATGGTTGCCGCCGGCGCTGTGTCGGCGCTCCTCGCCGTGGCGGCCGGCGCCTTCGGTGCGCACGCCCTGGAGTCGCGCATCGGCGATGCCCAGCTCCGGACGTTCGAGACCGCCGCGCGATACCAGATGTATCACGCGCTGGCCCTGCTCTTCGCCGGCCGATTCCTGCTTCGCCGCCCAACCCGCGTGCTCCTCGCCTCCTGCTGGCTCTTTCTCCTCGGGACCCTCCTCTTCTCCGGGAGTCTCTATGGGCTCGCGCTCTCGGGAGCACACTGGCTCGGCGCGGTGACACCCGCGGGCGGCCTCCTCTTCATCCTCGGCTGGCTCTGCCTCGGGCTCGGTGCGCTCCGGCGGGTGCCCTCCTCTCCGGTTGCCGAGAGCCGCCGGAGCTGACCTCCCGGCCGGAATCCCTCTGCACATGCGCGTTCCGATCGACTATCCGGCGCTCCTGTCCCGGATCGATGAGTGGCAGCACAACGTGCGCGAACGCTTCCCCGGAGTCGTCCCCTGCCGAGCCGGGTGTGCGGCATGCTGTCACGGACCGTTCGACATTTCCGTCGCCGACGCCCTGGTGGTTCGAAATGCGGTGACGGCACTTCCCCAGGGAGCGCGGGACGCCGTCCGGGAGCGGGCTCGGGCGCAGGTGCGTCGCATGGCGGAAGCGGAACCGTCGTTCCGGTTTCCCTGGGACGTTTCCCGCCTCGGTGAGGCGCGCTTCGACGCCCTGGTCGAGGCGGAAGCGGAGGTCGCCTGCCCCGCGCTCGGCGGCTCGGGAGAGTGCCTGATCTACCTGAACCGGCCGATGGTGTGCCGCCAGATGGGGCTTGGGATGCGAACCGGCGCGGGAGCGGTCCTGGAGAACGCCTGCCCGATTCAGGATGAGTTCCCGGAGTATCGAGCCCTTCCACCTCAGGCGTTCGATCTCGACGGGTGGGAACGGGAAGAAACGATCGCACTCCGGTTCGCCGCGGAGCGGCTCCTCGCGGGTGGAGCTGACATCGGGTACGAAACGACGATCGCGGGAGCCGCCTTGCTCGGCGGCGACTGACGAGAGGAGGACATACATGCGCTGGAGTCCGGGTGGTAGCAGCCAGGACGTCGAGGACCGCCGCGGAGCGGGAGGAGGATTCCGGCTCCCGGGCGGCCGCATGGGCCTGGGTGGACTGGTGGTCCTGCTGGTGCTCAGCCTGATCTTCAAACAGGATTTCTTCTCCCTCCTGAGCGGAGGTTCCCCCGACGCCGGCGTGGAAGCAGGGCCGGTGGCCGCATCGCCGGAAGAGGACCAGCTCAAGGAATTCATCACCTTCGTTTTGAATGACGTGCAGGCGACCTGGGATCAGGAGCTCCCGAAGCAGGCGAACACCCAGTATCAGCACGCGACGCTGGTCCTGTTCCGGGAGGCGACCCAAACCGCCTGCGGTACCGGCGACGCGCGCACCGGGCCGTTCTATTGCCCCGGAGACAACAAGGTCTATATCGACCTCGGATTCTATCAGGCATTGAAGGAACGGTTCGGCGCCCCGGGCGATTTTGCCCAGGCGTACGTGCTCGCGCACGAGATCGGGCATCACCTCCAGCTCCTGCTCGGCATCGAGCGCCAGGTGCGCGCGGAGCAAAGCAGCCGTCCCGACCAGGTCAATGACCTTTCGGTGCGAATGGAGCTGCAGGCCGACTGCTTTGCCGGCGCCTGGGCACATTCGGCGGCGCAACGCGGCAAGCTCGAAACCGGAGATGTCGAGGAGGGGCTGGCGGCCGCGTCGGCGGTGGGCGACGACCGGATTCAGAAAGCCACGACCGGCCGGGTGAACCCGGAGAGTTTTACCCACGGCTCAGCGGCGCAGCGCGCCAGCTGGTTCAATCGCGGGCTGCAGAGTGGACGGCTCGCCGACTGCGATACCTTTGCGGCCCGTTAGGGACCCGAGACTTGACGCGGGGGCTGATCGGCGGGATTGTATGGCGGCTTTCCATCCGCCGCACCTCCCGAAGCAGCGTCACCTGATCTTCAGCCCGGAGCCTCCATGTCCGCACTGAGCGAGCTCAACTACCTGGCCATCCTCGTCACCGCCGTCGTGATCTTCGTGATCGGCGCGCTCTGGTACACCGTTCTTTTCGGCAAGGCGTGGCTGGCGGCGCATGCGTATACGCCGGAGCAGATCGAGGGGATGAAGCAGGGAATGGGCCGGACCTACGGACTCTCCTTCCTCTGCTACCTCGTGCTGGCCGGGGTGATGGATCTGCTGGTCGTGCTGCTGGGAATCACCGCGGCGACCGGCGGGGCCAAGCTGGGCGCGGTCTGCTGGCTCGGCTTCGTGGCCACGATCGGCCTCACCGCGAATCTCTATTCCAACAAGCGGCTCGCGACCTACCTGATCGACGCAGCCTACCAGCTGGTGTTCATGGTCGTCGCCGGAGTGATTCTAGCGATCTGGTAGGACGCGAAGTCGCGAAGACGCGGGGGCGCGAGTACCTGTACCGCGCCTTCGCGTCTCCGCGACCTCGCGCCGCT
>Ga0068862_100004517_pt1 | contig 11728 bp, 6 predicted proteins | sample KBSSwiS52_FD_66598 | JGI IMG/M metagenome (GOLD analysis project Ga0068862, IMG submission 66598) | Switchgrass rhizosphere microbial communities from Kellogg Biological Station, Michigan, USA - KBS Switchgrass S5-2 | ecosystem: Host-associated > Plants > Roots > Rhizosphere > Soil ... | reverse complement strand
CACTGTGGGCCGATAATTACCAACATGATATTACACCCATTGGTTTCTTCTTCCAGAACCGTTCGAAAGTCCGCGCCGGCAGGAATATCGTCTAGATCGCGAAAGACACTTTTCTCTCCAAACGCAACCATCAACCGATCTCGGATACGGCCAATGAGATAAGTACTATCTGCGCGTCGATAAGAGATGAATATTTTCGTCATTGATGAAGATAAACTCGTTTCATACAGACGGATAGACGCTAATGAGACTAGGACTACGAGAATCCCGCTTCGCTGGTAACGATGGAAGGACCATTTAACTGATTATATATCTGAAATATCAACATTGAAATATGAAATCTCCAAGTACTTATTGCTTTTGGTGTATGATAGGTTTTGTGACGGTGAAATGCTCCGGCTAAAGCCTATTTCTGGCTGGAGCTTGATCTTCGCAAGGTGGTTTGAATTGATTACAGATAATGAAGAGTTCCATTATGAAAACTAAAAGAATAAGGGGATTAAGATACTTTGTATCTATCGTTTCAGTGCTTCTGGTTGCTGCCATGAGCGTATATTTTGCATCGCAATTGAAACCAGAAATTTTCTCCACTCTTGTACAAAAGAGCCCGACCAATGTTGTCCTGATCATGACCGATGATCAGAATGTCGATTCATTGCCGGTCATGCGCAAGCTGATGGCCTTCCCCGAAGGATCATGGGTAAATTTTACCAATGCATTTGTTAACAACAGCTTCTGCTGTCCTTCACGCGCCACCGTCTTAACGGGACAGTACTCTCATGTTACGGGAGTCATCGACAATGAAAGTGGGCAAAAGCTCAACGACACGAACACACTTCCAGTCTGGTTGGATAAAGCCGGTTATCAAACAGTCCTTATCGGAAAATATCTGAACAATTATCCGTGGGATAAAGGGGAAGGGTATGTACCGCCGGGGTGGACACTGTTTCAGGCAGACTCGAGAGGGGGCGTCGATCGGTATACGAAAAGGGCCCTGGATTTCATAAATAATTCGAAGCCCCCATTTTTCCTTTATCTTGCCTATCGCGCTCCACATTATCCGGCGCGACCGCTCCACAGATACGCCACTGCAGATGTATACCTTCCGCCTGATCCGCCAAATTTCAATGAAGTAGATATTTCCGACAAACCTGAATGGCTCCGTGAGATTGAGCCTCTCAGTCAATTGGCTATTGACAGTTGGAAAGCCGAACGGGTGGCTTCGCAAAGAGCTCTACTGGGAATAGATGACGGTGTCCAACAAATCATTGACGCACTGAAGGCAAAAGGCCAACTCGACAATACCCTGATCATATTTATGTCAGATAATGGATTTTCCTGGGGATCCCATCGCTATATAAGGAAACAGTGTGCGTACGAAGAGTGTAGTAAGATCCCGCTTCTGATCCGCTATCCGGGTTTGAGGGGAAATCGAGATGAATTGCGGCTGGTGTCGAATGTGGATCTTGCGGCTACAATTGCCGAATACGCGGGTGTCATCCCCGAATTGCCTGAGAACGGGAAAAGCCTGATACCCCTGATAACAAATACGACAACAAACTGGGACGAAGAAATATTACTGGAAAGGATTGGGGCCGGACCATTTGCGTTTTACGGGATCCGAGTCCCTGGCTGGAAGTACGTTGAATATTTCAAAGGCGATTTGGAGTTATATGACTTAAATTCAGACCCCTCTGAACTTCAGAATCTCGCGAATCGACCCGAATACCAGTCAAAACAGGCCGAGCTGGCACACCAACTCCAACTCCTTAAACAAGATCCGCCTTGAACTGGCGATCCAAAGAATCCGTTTTGTTACCTGAGTTGAAGAGAAGCATTCGATGTTGCAAGCGCATCAAGTAATTCTTCTTTCATAAGGGAGGCGCTGACAGTATCCTTATTGAAAAGATCGTCCGATTCTTCCATATCGTCCTGGAGGTCATAAAGCTCGAAAGAATCATCAAAGCCCGGGTAACCCATATAGTAGATTAGCTTCTTCCGATCTTTTATCATGGAGATGGACGCCCAGGTCAGCGGGGCCATGGCTGAATTTCTCTTTGCCTCGATCGAAAAAATGCTGCGTCCCTCCTGATGCTCGCCGCCAAATCCTGGCAGAACTCTGCCATCCATCGCTGGCGGCAAATCCTTCCCCATAATTTTCAATATCGTTGGCAGCACATCGACATTACTTGTGGGTGTAAATACGTCACGCCGTGATTTTTGGTCGGGAGCAAAAACAAGTAGCGGGATGTGCAGGATGGGGTCGTATAGCAATGGATTCAAATGACCTTGTTCTCCTCTTTCCGATAATTCGCCATGATCTGCCAGGATAAACAGATACGTCTTGGATAAGATACCGGCTCGATCCAAAGCATTGAAGAGAAGGCCAACTTCTGCATCTACGTTTGCGATAAATTCGTCATAATGTTTTCGGTCCTGCAGTAAGGCAGTAAACTTTTTCTTCATCGCAGATAATGGATGTTCTGGCTTTCTCGGAATGTCGAGTTCTTGGAAAATGTCCACGAACTCTTTTCGAGGGGCATATGGATCATGAGGGGAAAATAGATGAAGGTAAGCAAGAAACGGTCCGTTTTGTTCCGCAAGCTTAAGTACAAGCTCTTTGACACCCTGATAGACAATATCATTGTGAAAATAATTATAGGTATTAAAGGGCGCTCCATAGGGATATCGATCCGAGGGAAGGGCATACTGTTTTAGATCCTTCCAGGTTGAAATATTCCAAAAATTCAGAAACATGGTACTAAGCACGGAGTAGTAAACAATCGAATTGTCAAATGCATAAAAAGGGATTAGGGGGTCGGACCGGAAATTTTCGCTAACCAGGGACGGTTCATTATTAAGATGGAATGTGGTTAATGGGAGATGCACTTCCAGATGAGGCCGGGCTTGACGCAAGAAAACATCTGCGAGCATGTTTTGAGTAAACGCGGCGCGAACGTATTCAGGTCCAACCAAAGCAAAGAGATGCTTATCGAGCAGGGAGCGTCTGATGGGTCCCCTGACATTGATCGCACGATGATGCCACGGATACATTCCGGTCAGTATGGAGGCTGTACCGGGTGTCGTGAAATTACCCGCAGCGTAATGAGTGTGATAGACCGTAGCGCGTTCGGCAAGCCTGGCCAAGTGAGGCGTGGTTTCGCGTTGATAACCATACAGGGAGAGGTTTCGCGCCGACATGGCATCCAAAATAAGGATGATGATATTCGGTTGGGTCGTGGCGCCACTCAAAGAAGAGCCAAGGGAATGGTGCAGGCTGGTAAAGGCAAGACTAGCCGAAACACTCGGCAATAATCTGATGAACTCTCTCCGACTAATTTCTGACATGACCTACCTCTGGAGGATATTCCTGATTAAGACAGTAATAGAACTAACAAGCGACAAGGGAATTAACAGATATAAGAAAACAGTCATACGATCAGAAATCCATTTCAGGAAATCTGCAACAGAAATAATCTTGACCGCTAGGTATGAAGTCAGTGAAGCCAGTAAAACCGTGCCGACCATCCAAAGCCGAGCATATTCAGTCATCAATGTTCCGGGATCGCCTCTGAAAAGTTTCCAAAACAGAATCATCGGACCGAGTAAGCCCAGCGCAAATGCCGAACCTCTGATTATGAATACGTCTCTGAAAAATCGGGGGGGCAGAAGAAACGATACGACCAAAAGTATCCCCAGGAACAGCAAGCATTCGATGAAACTCTCAGTCACACGGTAGGCGAGGACGGCCATAAGCTCATTGATGTTTAAAAAACTTGCCCAGGCAGGTAGCTGCTCAAAAGATACATAGATCGTCCATACCTGAATCAAGAAAGCAATGACAGCATAAACGGAGATAATATCTTTAGATGCCGGCCAGCGAATTGACATGCTTTAACTCATTTAAGCAAAAACTATTTGAATAGTTCATCGTTGTGCTGAATGTTTTTGATAAAGATGACAGCTCCTGGCTTGTCCAGTTCAACTGCCCAGCCCAAGTCAGCCAGTTGCTGCCTCCGCCGAATCGTCGCGTTCAGCACGTAAATCATATTAGGATTTTGGCTAAGTACGTAATTGGATAATTCACCAGACTCGCCGGCCAGGATTTCAGCGATTCTTGTCCCTTCGCTCAAGCCATAGCTTTGCCTAGCCCCCTCCAGGCGCGCAACATTAGTATCCCCTATGCCCAAGGTATCGATGAATCTAATTTTCATTGTGGGATGGAGCTTCTTAATATAATATGGCAAAAATCCCATTTGAAAGGTAGCTATTGTGATATTTTGATCGAGCAATTGATAAGCCTTTGGCAACTCACCGGTCATAAAAAGCATTAGGCCATTCCAATCTCTCTGTCCTGCGCAATTCATCAATATGAGATTCTCATCCAAATGACGATAATCCAGTGAAATCGCACGTACTTTCGCTGCATCAAATCGTTCTGAACAATTGTGAAAATCTTGCGCTTCATAATTGTCGCGTTGACCTGAATTCGTCGCGATCAAAATTAAAAACACCGCTCCCAGCGCAATGTTTGAAGAGGCCTCAAGATAGGGTCTGGACAGGTTGTTCTTTTTGATGACTTCATTGATCATTTTATAGGCAAACCCCGTGGTCAAAACGACCATGAGTGGAACAACAGGGGCCAGGAAGCGAAAAAATTCCATCCAATCTCCACCCGTAATGATTACAAACAAGTGATTTAAGAGAATTAAGCCAAGCCAGAGCACAAAAATGAATTCTGGCTTTGATCGTTCGACGTTGGATCTGGTCTTTCCCCTGACCAGGCTATACACTGCCCAAATTAGTAAGACGATTAGGATGGCCAGCTGTCCAGTGATATAGGGACTTGACGTGTAGAATCCTGTAAGATACTTGATGCCAGTTCGTAAAGTGGATATTGTGTTGCCGTCGATGGCAAAATTGACCTTGGCATAGACCGGATTGGGAAATAGTAAACCAAAATGCAAATATCGAGTAATTAAGATTATAAATAGAAAAAAACTTGGTATTCCTAGTAATAGTGCAATTTGCTTTGTGTGAAAGGTGCGATGAAACATGGCTCGCCCGAGAATAAAGACAGCTGTGAACAGAATGAGTGTAAAACCTTCAGGCCTCACGAATAGATAGAGTGTTTGCAGCACAACTAACGGGAAAACCCTGACAGGTGTGTTCCAGAATTCGATGAGGGAGAGCCCGTACAGAAAGAGGAGAAGAGTCTGAAACGGTGTCTCTAACCCTCCCAGATTCCAATAGAGCCAGGAGCGGCTGTTTGCCAATCCAAAGTAAGTGATGCCCAGAGCTATTGTGCCTGAAACATCATTCCCGAATAGACTGTATCTTTTTTGATGGAGCACAATCAGAAGCGTAGCTCCTGCCAGTAATCCCAGAACTTTGTTGATGCTGTAGATAAGATCTGGCGCAAAAAGATGAATAACCCCAATGACCAGAGTATGAAGGAGGCTTGATGACATTTCGACCGGTTCGAAGTTGTAGTTCACTAAGCCATGTCCTTCTGCCAATGAAATGCCTGTCCAGAGCGTGATGAATGTGTCATCTCGTCCGGCGCCAACATAGTTAGCTATACTATTGTAAAAATAGATGGCCAGGGCAACAAGGAGAAAGGATATAGGTATGAACTTGAGGATTATTTTCCTGTTATCGGTTCGGATCATGTTTCACACTGCTGCTTTGGATATATTCCAGGTGTAAATTCGGCCATTATCTCAAAAAAATTATCACGGGCACCGCAAAGAAACGATTTCCACTGAGGGAGCTCCATAAACAACCGTATAACTGTCGAGGTCTAGATCAGATAACCTTAAGTCAAACGGGTCCTTGCCTCTTTGTTTCCCAAAATATACATAATTCACGTTATGTTCCAAAGCAAAATTACAGATGTCATATAGTTCTCCCATACCAGGAATGATAGTACGGCGTCCCGTCAGAAAGGTGATCCACCCCCCGGCATCGGAAGGGATAAGGGTATTGTCACTCCCGCTAACCGTTCTAATTAAGAAGCCAGAGTCCCTCGGAGTGCTCGTGCTGATCCACTGCATTGCCAGCATATCTTCGTCGGTCACGAGGCTAGTGCTCTGATCGGTGCTCAATGGACTAGAGAATAGACCCACAAGCATCGCGATGATCAACAGGATCGATAGGTGACTCTTCAATCGATACCTGGATAACGGTTGCGTACTGGATGAGTCTGCCTTTATCAACAATTGCACTAGTTTTTGAGCAAGCAGACCCATGGACAAAGCCAGGGGTATGGAGAGAAATACAATTAGATCGATGTAGGTGAGGATCGGACTCTTAACCGCCTGGTATTGAATCCAGATCAAAATCAGAGCCGTCAAAGGCCAGAAAAAGGTTATATATAACAACTTTCTCTGCCGAACCACTGACCAGAGAACCCAAATCATCCATAGGATGAGAAAAAAGCCGTCGTGAGCTCGAAAAAGCCTATATACATAGGCTGACCCCAATCCAAGACTTGGGTCAAAACCTATTCGCAACGGGCTATGATGAACAATAGAATAACCAAATAATTTTGCGAAAATAACGATCGCGGTGGAAAGGATCAGTACCAAAGAACGAATAAGGGTTATTCTATGCTCGCGCAGGGCGGTCGAAAGAAAGTTCGTTCTGAAAGCAATGTCCTTTATTAAGAAAACCAGAATATATGAAAACCAGACCAGAAGCAAGCCATAATGAGTTAAACCTAATGAAGTGACGAAAACAAAAGGTACCAAGAAATTGGCTCTGTGGTCGTTGATCCAATCCTGGCTTGTTAAAATTGCCGGGGGCAAAAGCACGAGCCCTAATAAATAAGGATAATGTCCCCAGGAAACCAGTTGGGTGGGAAATAAGAAAGTACATGAGTAAATTACAAAACTCAGCCCTGCTGCATAAACGTTGCGGATATATCTGCGTGCAATGAGATAAAAAGTTAAACCACAAACGCCACTAAGCCATTGACCTACTAAGAGAATCGTTTGAGGAGGAGACGATCGCCAAAAGGAATTAACTGCGAATGCAATGGCATAAAACCCAAAGGGATCAATGGAGTTCGAAGGAATAGCTGACTTGCTTGCAAACTCCTGCAGGAGAGAGGCATGGGTCAACCCCTCGTGCCAGGTGGGCACAAAAACATTTCTTATCTGTATAAGGCGCATTACCAAAAGTACGAAAAAAAGACTGATGGGAAGGAGGGTCTCGATGGGTTCGAGATTTCTTGAAGAGGACCATCTATCTCCAACATTTGAATCGGTGGTACCTGCCTGATAAGATCTCCTATTCCTCTTTCTAAGAAGCCAAACAAATGAAATTGCGGTGCCACTTAAGAGTGCAATGGATATACTAATCCGAGTCAACGGAATAGCAAGGAAACTTAATGCCCCCACACATACAATAACAATTGCCAGACCAAAGGCAATCGCCATGCCAAAGTATTCAGACGAGCGTAACGGCGGTACGTTTTCGACCAAGGAGAAGAAGAGAACAAAACCTAATCCTCCGAAGGCCAGGGTGAGTCCGATCAGTCCTGTGATGTAGGTAGGGATTTCTGATGTCAAGCTTGACGATAACCTCATGTAGGATGCAAAAATTCTGCCCTCAAAAGATCACATGGTTTAGTCCATGATAGCTCAGAAACCAATCTTGAGGACCAAGGTTGGTTTCTGTATTTTGGAATCGGTCTGTTGAACAGATGGATAACCGTTGGTATCCATACACTTATGGATGGTTCGCCTCGGTCACCGAAACAAACCATCCAGACATACCATCATTTTCAGGGACATGAAACGTAATAAGTTGGTACGCATGGCGTGGGATCATCACCTTGCGACGTATTTTGATCCTTCTGCGCAGTTTGAGGGGTTGGCGGCAAATCCTCGGATTTAATGGAACAAAGGGAGTCCGCGTCTACTTTGGACGGAAATGACAGCCAATCCTTGTATAACCAACCTTGATCACCGTTGGATGACTTAACCTGGAACCAATCCTTGTAGCGACCTAGAACGGTAAACTTGTCTCCTTTTTTGTATTGCGCGTTGCCAGCATATCTGATATCCGGACCTTCACGCAGGTAGGCGTTATTAGTCTTGATCGATGCAGTGGGAGTCTGGCAGGCCGGGGCTTCTATTGCAGGAGAAATTCCCCCTGAAGAGCCTTGCTCGATTGGCGCGGATGTGTCTACGACATCCGCCTCTTCCGCGACCTCTGTCGGGGGGGGAGTATCCTGGCCTGTGATTGGTATATTTCCCGCGCACGCATATAGTAGCATAGACAACAGGGTAAAAACGGTTGCTAAAGTGGCTTTGGATTTCATGCTTGGCTCCTTTCGTGAGACCCATCCTGAGAACAACGCCTCTGCCTTTCAGCAAGGAAATTCAGACACTTAAGTTAACGCAAGAAATTCGTCTTTTCGTGCATCTTGTTCGCTTCCCCATATATGACTTTTCTTACCATAATCCTCTCCTTCGTAGCATTATCATAATACGATGATTCCGTAAGAAAATCAATAGTCACATTAAAGATTGCCAGCCCTGTTCAAGCTTCAACTCCTGATCTTATGGTGTTGCCGTGGAGATGTCCTCAGGCTCAAGCGGTAAATTTGGACACACCGTATGATAAGGTTCGACGTTCCCGAGATAAAGCTTCCACTCGGCGCGGTTCAGGGTGCGGGTGACGCGGGCACAAGCTTTCTCCATCAGATCATCGGGCCGCCAAAGCCAGATGCGAGCGATGTGATCCTCCGCGCCAGATACCACATATTTGCCGTCCGGGCTGAAGGCGACTGAGTTCAACCGATCATTATGCAGCATACGGGTAATTTCTTTGCCTGTCGTTTCCCTCCAGTCCCAGACACGGACGGTGTTATCACTGCTCCCTGAGGCGATATAGTTACCGTCTGGGCTGAAAGCCACGGCACGGACATTACTATCGTGGCTCATGCGCGCAATCTCTTTGCCCGTGGTTGCCTCCCAGACACGGATCGTGTAGTCTGCGCTGCCCGATACCACATACTTACCATCCGGGCTGAAGACAGCAGTGCGGACATTACTTTCATGAGTCATACTGGCAATGACTCTGCCCGTCGCCAGCTCCCAAACCCGAACGATGTAATCTCCATTACCTGTTACCAAATATTTGCCGTCCGGGCTGTAGGCGACCGAGTTCACCCAATTCTTATGTTTCAGGCGGGCAATCTCTTTTCCACTGGCAATTTCCCAGATCCGGGCGGTATTGTCCTTACTGCCCGAGACAACATATTTGCCGTCCGGGCTAAAGGCAACCGAGAACACTTCATCGTCATGTGTCATGCGGGCAATTTCGGTGCCGGTCATCGCTTCCCAGATACGGACTGTACGATCTTTACTGCCCGATGCGACATATTTGCCATCCGGGCTGAACGCAATGGCGAATACTTCGTCGTCGTGGGTGATGCGGGTAACCTCCTGGCCCGTAGCGGCTTCCCAAACACGTGCAGTGTAATCTCCAATGCCAGACGCCACATATTTGCCATCCGGGCTAAAAGCAACGGACCATACCCGTTCGTCATAGGGAATCCGGATGACTTCTTTGCCGGCGGTTGCATCCCAGAGCCGGATAACATTATCCAGACTCGCCGATACGACGTACTTACCGTTCGGGCTGAAAGCCACAGACGTTACAGTGCTATTACTGGTGATACGTCCAATTTCCCTGCCGGTCGCCGCCTCCCAGACCCGCGCCGTATTATCTCTGCCACCTGAGGCGATGTACTTCCCATCCGGACTGAAAGCGACCGAACGCACATTGCTATCATGGCTCATATTGGCAATTTTTACATTAGACGCTATTTTCCATACTTGAACCGCATGATTCCAACTACCGGATACCATATACTGGCTATCAGGGCTAAAAGCAATCGAAGTGACACGTTCTCCATACCGTACAGGCAATTTTTGCTCGCCGGTGGCTGCATCCCAAACATAGGCGTAAATTTCACTGCCGGTTGCCACATATTTACCATCCGGACTAAAGGCGACGGAGTAAACAGTACCGTCTTCAGGGCTGAGGGGGACGATTTCCTTGCCAGTAGCCGCTTCCCAAACTCGAGCCGTGTGGTCCACACCTGCGGAAACCACGTATTTGCCATCTGGACTAAAAGCCACAACTAACACTTCAGCCTTATGGGTCATGCGAGCGATCTCTTTGCCAGTCGCTGCCTCCCAGACCCGGGCTGTCTTATCCAAACTCCCTGATACCACGTACTTGCCATCTGGGCTGAAGGCGACCGAGTTTACTCGAGCGCCATGAGTCATGCGGGCGACCTCTTTGCCTGTCGCTGCTTCCCACACCCGCGCGGTCTTATCCTTACTTCCCGAGACAACAAACTTGCCGTCCTGACTAAAGGCAACCGAGTCGACACGCGCAGTGTGGGTCATGCGAGCGATCTCTTTGCCTGTCGCAGCATCCCAAACACGGGCCGTATAGTCCGTGCTGCCTGACACAATGTAACGTCCATCCAGGCTGAAAGCCACTGCATTTACACTACCTTTATGAGTCATAGTGGATACAGGGCGGGCAAGCAGGTTATTCTGCAAAACTTGAACCGCTTCAATCGATCGAGACATCCGCATGGATTGAACGGCGAGCAAAACCGCAGTCATCTGTTTTGAATTTCCTGAGGCAAGAATGGATTGTGCCTGCGCTGCCAGGAGACGAGCCGTGGCAATCCGAGTTTGTTGCCGGGCACCCAGGGTTGCTCGATAGGCAAAAAACGCCAGGACGATCGCGATCACCCCCATAACCGCGATCAGGCGAGTCAGCCATTTGGCGCGCCGCTCCCGCTCAAAGCGCGAACGGCTGGCCTTCAGGAACTCTGTTTCGGTGTCTGTCAATTCACCCTGGTGGACCTTTCCCCATTGTTCCACTTCGACCAGCGCCTGGCCGCTTAAAAGCCAGCTTTCGTTTTGTCCCTGATCTTTCCAGAGGGCCGTCTGGCGCTGCAGCGGGCTTAAATTTTCTTTGAACCACTTCTGATTATTCTCAAGGATCGGTTCGACCAGCCGGTCATGGGTTAATTCATACCAGGTAGCGCCGCCGCGTTGCTCCGCTCGTACCAGATCGCTTTGCAGGGCTTGTATGACATCATCATCCAGTCCTCCACTTTTATTGTTTGGTTCTTGCAGAACCAGACTGCGTATCCCACCGACCGTGATTAACTTCTTCTCGAAAAATTCTCGAATGAGACGTTCCTGGACTTTTTTTGCTTTGGCGACTGAACTGACCCGTTCTTCGTAATACTTTCCCAGAGTTTGGTCAACATCACCGACATCCTGAAGGTCCTTTTCGGTGATATAAGGCCCCTCCTGGGTCAAGTTGTCCCAAAGACTATAGCAGACAACCTGCAACTGCACGGGCTCGACGTACTGGCCTGGTTGGCTGTCCAACGTCCCATCTGGCTTTTGCACCTTAATCCGGCAGAGATCGTCAACAAGTTTTTCAGCAACACCCGCTGCATACGGGCGTAACTCCTGGACCGGACCTTTAACTGCCTTAAGAGCTGCCTCCCGACCCAGGCGCTGCATATAGTAACGGAGGCGTAATCCACCCGGTAGCAGGTGAGCATACGGATCCAGGGCTGCGATGTAATCCTCGCGCATGACCAGGACCACCCAGAGGTAAGGATCCTCCTGCATGGCCTGCGCCAACTGCTGAAATAGCCCCTCCCTTTTTTCCC
>Ga0068862_100004513_pt1 | contig 11736 bp, 13 predicted proteins | sample KBSSwiS52_FD_66598 | JGI IMG/M metagenome (GOLD analysis project Ga0068862, IMG submission 66598) | Switchgrass rhizosphere microbial communities from Kellogg Biological Station, Michigan, USA - KBS Switchgrass S5-2 | ecosystem: Host-associated > Plants > Roots > Rhizosphere > Soil ... | reverse complement strand
CCGACGAGCTGGGCGTCGAGTTTGTCTTCGACGCCAATGAGGGTAGCCGCAATTTGTACGAGAGTGGCTTCGTCGGCAGGCAGGGTACCGTCGACCATCTTGGCGAGGCGTTCGGTTTCGACCTGAACGTTGCCACGCAGCTCGCCCAAGCCCAATACGCCGAGCGTATCGCCGATCTTGCGGAGCATCTCCACCTGGGAGGAAAGCTCTTTCGGTTGGCCGGCGCCGCGGCGGACGAAGATATCCAGAACATCTTTGACCTTCGACAGGTCCTCGCGGATCGCGACGGCAACTGTCTGCATGAGCTTCACGCTCGGTGCTGACAGGTTCTCGCGCTCCTGCTCGATGCTCTCGTCGACGGGCAGCAGCTCCTGCAGACGGAACGATGCCCTTACCGCTTGTACGCGGGGGCCGCTGGATTCAGCGCGGCCGACGTAATAGAGGAGGTTGTTGAGCAGCTCAACGGCCGGCGTTTGCGCGTAGCGGGCTTCGCCCTGCTCGTACAATCGTCGGATCTCGCGATCGCCGAGACCTAACAGCCGCTTGACGGACACACCGCCTTCGAGCCCGTTCTCTTGCAACGCCTCGATGACAGCGCCAGTGACCCACCACAGTTGGAACACCGGTTGGCGGGTCGCAATCTGCTCGAGTTTCTGAGCCACCGCGGCCAGAATATCGAGGTTCTGCTCGAGCCGCTCACCGCGGATCCAGCCGATCAAACCAACCTGGAAACGCGCGCGCAGGCGTCGGGCCCACTGCTCGACCGTCAACGGCGGCTCACCCGGCGCTGCAGCAACAGGCTGTGCCTGCTTGTCCGACTTCAGGTTGAGGAGCAGCAGAGTACCTTCGGACAACAGCGCGCTGCCGCGCACCGCGCGAAGGTCATTCAGAAGAGGAAGCAACACGAGCGCGAGGTCACGACCACCCGCGAGCACGCGTTCGAGATAACTCGGCAACTGCACCATCGCGCGCATCAGCGCATCGAGGCTCTCGGCCTGGCTCTTTCGCTCGGACGCGGTCTGCAACAGGTAGCTCGCCACCTGCTCCATTTCCTCGGCCAGCAGAGCAGCGCCGTAGATTTCCAGGACCCTCAATACTCCCTGAACCTGGTGGAGCTCCTGTGTGCAACGCTCGAGCAGATTGATGTTGTCAGGCTGCTCGACGTAATTCTCGAGCGCAGTGCGGGCCTCCGCGAGCGTTACATTCAGCTCACGGCCGACGAAATCCAGCGTCTGGGAAGCGACTTCCGGCATGAAAACCCTTGAGCGGTATCAGGTGCCGCCGTACGCCGACATCGGGCGTACAGAGGCAGCGGCTTTTTCGTCGAGGCGTTTGAAGGCTCCGGTGGCCCCGATGGGCTCGGAGGTCGTGCCGGGCAGGCGGAATCCCGCGGCGGCCTTTCGCAGGCCCGCGGACAACTCGGCCAACTTCGCGATAGCGGCCGAGGTCGCATTGGTCGATTCTGCCGTCTGGGCGCTGATTTCCTTCAGAACCTGCATGTTGCGCGCAATGTTCTGAGCCGCGCCCGTCTGCTGGCGCGAGCTGCCGGATATGTTCTGCACCAGGCTGGCAATCTGGTTCGACACCTGCTCGATCTCCTCCAGGGCGGCGCCCGCGTTCTCAGCAAGCAGCGCTCCACCCACGACATCGGTCGTACTACGCTCCATCGAAACGACCGCCTCGTTCGTATCCGTCTGAATCGTGCGCACCAGCACCTCAATCTGCTTGGTCGCATTCGCCGCCCGCTCCGCGAGCCGTTGCACTTCGTCCGCAACCACCGCGAAGCCGCGACCGGCTTCACCGGCCATGGAGGCCTGGATGGAGGCGTTGAGCGCCAGAATATTCGTCTGTTCGGCGATGTCGTTGATCAGCTCGACGATGTTGCCAATCTCCTGGGAGCTCTCACCCAGACGCTTGATGCGCTTGGACGTCTCCTGGATCGTTTCGCGGATCGTGTTCATGCCGTCGATCGTGCGACGCACGGCATCACCGCCCTTATGCGCCACCTCCACCGAGTGCCGCGCGACGTCGGCCGCACGTTCGGCGTTCCCTGACACTTCTTCAGCCGAAGCGGCCATGCCGCCCGCCGACTCGGTCGCAGACGCAATCTGCTTCGATTGGGCACCGCTGGCCTTGGCGAGGTGTCCGGACAACGCCTGGGTCTGCCGGGTAGCGCTGTCCAACTGGATGGCCGACTGATTAATCGTCGTGACCAGCCCACGCAGGGCATCAACCGCGTAGTTGATAGAGTCCGCTATTGCGCCCGTAATGTCTTCCGTGACCGTTGCCTGCACGGTCAGGTCGCCGTCTGCCAGGCTCGACAACTCGTCGAGCAACCGCAGAATGGCCTGCTGGTTACGGTCGTTTTCCTTACGTTGAGTCTCCACCGCCAACCGCTGATGATCGACGGTCTGACGCAAGCGGGACGCTGCGACGATACAAGCGATAACGAGCAGCAGCGCTAACACAGCAATCGCGCCGGGAATCCACTTGGGCGTCTTGCTCGTCTCAGCAACCGGAGCGGCAGTTACACCTTCTGCAGCGAGAGCGCGTGCGTCAGTTGTAACAGCGCGAGCCGCAGTTTGAGCTGCAGGCAACGCAGGGGCTGCTGCGACTGCTCTACGAACAGCCGCGTTCAAATCCGTGTACAGGGTGTCGAGTGTCTTCAGGCGCTTCTCGCCATCCGCACCCGTCAGACGTGGGAGACCCAGGCTCGGGCTCGTGCCCATCAAACCCTGGATAACCTGGCCAAGATAATCCGCACTCTCGGCGAGACGCTGCGCGGCCTGGCTGGGATTCGCGGCGCCGGCAGCCAAAGAAGTCACGTCGAGTTGTAAACGCTGAGCCCGCAACTCAAACCGCTCCAAGGCGCGAGTTGCATTCTCGAGGTTGGGACCTGACAAGCCACTGGCAACGGATGACACTTCAGCGAGCAGCTTCGGCACGAGTGCCCGAGTGTCGCGAGCCGCTGTGCTGGCATCAGTCAACGACTGACCAGCCGTCAACACCGCACCAGCGTTGGTCAGCAGGCGATTGAAGCGCGGGTCCTTCGTATAGGGAGCGCCCGCATCACGTGCGGCGTCTTCCTTGAGCTGACCCAGCTGATTCTGGAAGGCGTTGATTGCGGCCTGATTACCGCCGATCGCGCTTTCAGCGTCGATGGCCAGCCCGTACAGAGTATCTACGGGAACCGTGGGTGCCTGCGGGGCACTGCTTCCGCCCTGCATGGTGAAGAAGGCAATGACGCTTGCCAGCACCAAGAGGGCAACCACGGAAAGAAGGATGGTGAGACTTCCACCGATTCGAGGCGTTCCGGATGCGGCGCTCATGCGGCGGCCTCGGAGAATGCCGTGCTTTCGAGCACGGACCTGAGATTGAGGACAGGCCACTGTTCGCTGGCGCGTTTGAAGGCACCCGCCAGATAGCGCTCACATCGCGCGACGGTCGGTGGTGCATCGCCAGAAAACTCGCCCTCGGCGAAGCGTCGGAAACCGAGCACTTCATCGACCAGCAAGCCTGCGGGAATTTCGCGGTGGTTCACCACCACAATGCGTGTATTGCGGGTCAGCGGCGTCATGCCGCTCCCCAGGAAAAGGCGTAGATCGATGATTGGCAGAAGCTGACCTCGAACATTCGCAAGTCCCTTTATCCAGTTCTTGGCGCCGGGCACCCGCGTCATGGAGGTAGGTACTCCCAACACCTCGCGCGTTTCCTCGCGTGCGACCAAGTAAAGGTCGCCGGCCATCCGCAGCGCTACTCCAACCCATTCCTTGCCGGCGGAGCCTTCCTGGGCGACCTGGGCGGAGACCGCGCGGCCTCGTCGCTCGAGCTCGGCCAGTAATTCAAACGGACGGTCGCGCAGAGACTTGAGTGAGGCGGAATTGCTCATGCGGATAACGTCGCCTGAGCCTTGGCGACGAGCTGGTCGGGAGAAACCGGCTTCACCATGTAATCGATGGCACCCTGACGCAGACCCCAGATGCGGTCGGTCTCCTGGCCCTTCGACGTCACCATGATGATGGGAATCGTACGGGTCTTGGGATCGTTCGCGAGCGCGCGGGTCGCCTGGTAACCGTTCATGCCGGGCATGACGATATCCATGAAAATCAGGTCGGGACTCATCTCACGGGCAAGTCGTACGCCCTCAGCGCCGTCGGCCGCCGCAGCCGTGCGATAGCCGTGCTTCTCGAGTGCCTTTTGCATTACGTGCACTTCGGTGGGAGAGTCATCGACGATGAGTATCAGCGGCATTCAATCATCTCCCGATATGCGTCTCGATGGCGCTCAGGAGCTCGTCCTTGGTGAACGGCTTGGTCAGATAGTGCTCGGAGCCGACGATTCGGCCGCGGGCGCGATCGAACAGGCCATCCTTTGAAGACAGCATGATCACGGGAATGGATCGGAAAACCTTGTTGTGCTTGATGAGCGAGCAGGTCTGATAACCGTCGAGGCGCGGCATCATAATGTCGACGAACACGATGTCAGGCTGATGGTCCGCGATTTTCGCGAGCGCATCGAACCCATCGATGGCCGTAAACACCTCACACCCCTCTTTGGCGAGGAGCGTCTCGGCGGTGCGGCGGATCGTCTTACTGTCGTCGATTACCAGGACCTTCAAGCCCTGGAGCTTCGTGTTGCTGCCGGTCACGGTGGGTGGCAACTCCTTCCTATACTTGGCTGCCCAAAAGCAGATGACATTCTGACGGGTGTACAGACAAGCGCAGCTCGCGTTTTAACATATCGGTACACCCCCCGCCATGCAATGCGCGTCACGTTTTTCACAGGTCGCGAGCGCTCGCAGCACAACCGGCTGCCGATGCGGACATATTCGCGCGGACGTGAGCATAATCGGACCTCCTGTCTAGGAAACTACTGAATGAGCGAACCCATTCGTCTCGGTGTCGTGATGGACCCCATCGGTGCCATCAAGTACGCCAAGGACTCCACGCTGGCCATGCTGCTTGCCGCAGCGGCTCGCGGCTTTCATCTCACCTACTTCGAACAAAGCCACCTGACCCTGCGCGACGGTGTCGCATACGGCCTCGGGCGAACACTAACCGTGCGTCCCGATGCTAACGACTGGTTCACGTTGGGCGAATCCCGTCTCGAGAGATTGGGTCAACTCGACGCCATCCTGATGAGGAAAGACCCGCCTTTCGACACAGAATACATCTACAGCACCTACATTCTGGAACGCGCCGAACTGGAGGGCTGTCTCGTCGTCAACCGCCCTCAGGGGCTCCGCGACATGAATGAGAAAGTCTACACGGCATGGTTTCCACAATGTTGCGCGCCAACGCTCATTACTCGCGACATGAAGGACATGGAGAGCTTTCTCGCAGAGCACGGGAAGATCGTCTGCAAGCCGCTCGACGGCATGGGCGGCCGGTCCATTTTCGTGCTGGAGCGGCATGACAAAAACATGAACGTCGTGTTCGAGACTTTGACTGATTACGGGCGTCGCTACGCTATTACGCAGCGCTACATCCCGGACATCGTGAAGACGGGTGATTCGCGCGTGCTGCTGATTGATGGCGAGCCTGTGCCGTATGCCCTCGCGCGGATTCCTTCCGAGAATGACAATCGTGGGAACCTTGCCGCGGGTGCGAAAGGGGTCGGACGACCCCTGACAGAGCGTGATCGTTGGCTCGCGGGGCAGATTGGGCCGGCGCTGGCGGCTAAAGGGATGATGTTCGTAGGACTGGATGTGATTGGCGATTTTGTGACTGAAATTAATGTGACGAGCCCGACGGGTATCCGCGAGTTGGATAAGCAGTTTGGGCTGAACATCGGTGATCTCCTCATGCAGGCGATCGAGCGACGCCTGCAAGCGCGGGCCGAGCGGGCCTGACGAGCATGCCGCCTCGCGCACTCGCCCTGCGGGAAGGAAAGGCACCGGTCCGGGATCGGTTGCTGACGATGCTGTTTTTAGCGGCGTTGTTGCACGGTCTCATTATCCTGGGATTGACGTTCAACTCGGCTTCCGGTGGCAAGGACATCGCGCCTGGTTTGAAAGTACTGCTGGTCTCAGACGAAGTGCCGGAGGCGGAGCGCAACGATTCCGCCACGTATCTCGCGCAGCGCACCCAACTGGGGTCGGGTAACACGCAGGACAACGTGGATCCACGTAATCCTGCCTCCGCGATACCCATCCCCTCACAGGACGGCGTAACGAACGGCGATGCGTTGACGAAGCGCGGCGATATGGCGGGTAGTCGCGCTGACCGCGTGATCTCGACGACGGCCTGGCACGCTGAAATTCACTACCTGGCCGACAATGGAAATGCAGGTGTATCGCCCGATCAGCCGCTCCTGCTGGAACAGCAGAACAGCAACCAGCCGGGACCGGAGGACGAGAACGGACCGGCCACTCTGCGGGGACCCAAGCGGGATGAGCTGTGGATTACCCCAGATACGCGCGCGGCCACGCTGGCGCCCTACCTCGATTCCTGGCGTCGGAAGGTGGAGCGGGTCGGCACCATTCACTATCCCACGGCGGCGCGCACGCTGGGTGTAAAGGCGGCTCCGGTCGTCGAGGTGGGCATTGATTCCAATGGCAAATTGGACAAAGCCATTATTCGGCAGTCCAGCGGGTATCCGGAGCTGGATAACGCTGCGCTGGAGATTTTGAAGCTGGCCAGTCCGTTCGATCCGTTCCCGCCGGAATTGGCGCATGAGTATCGGGTGTTGCGCTTTGCCTACGAGTGGCAGTTCGTGGGGGGTCGGCTCAAGGGCGGCGCCGTTTCTGTTCCTTGAGCAAGCTGCCCGGCGTCCGCATACTGAGGCCATGAGCAGCGGAAATGAAAGCAGGAGCAGCATCCTCGGCGGGCCACCACTGACGGATGTGGAAGACAAAGAGGGAGGGCCGGACTCCTCGCAGCCCACCCTGACGAATCACTTGTTGATTGCCATGCCGTCGCTCGCGGATCCTAACTTCTCGCAGACGGTGGCGTTGATCTGTGAGCACTCGGACAAGGGTGCTTTGGCGATCGTCCTGAACAAGCCTCTGCCTATGAAGCTGTCGGATGTGCTGTCACAGATGAAGCTCGAGCCGACGAACGATTCCATTGCAGAGCTGCCCGTCCTGCGCGGTGGGCCTGTGAATACGGATCGCGGGTTCGTATTGCATCGGCCGGGGGGGAAGTGGGACCACACTCACAAGGTGTCTGAAACCATTCAAGTGACGACCTCGCGGGACGTGCTGGCTGCTATGGCGCAGGGCAATGGACCTTCGGACGCTTTCATCGCCCTTGGCTACGCTGGGTGGGAGGCGGGGCAGTTGGAGCGAGAGATGCGGGAGAACGCCTGGCTGACGATGCCTGTCGATGCATCGCTGGTGTTCGATTTGCCGTTCGAAGACCGGTGGCATGGGGCATGGCGGTTGATGGGGATTGATGTTGAGCGGATGAGCCTCGTGGCGGGCCACGCGTGATGGTGAAGTTGCGGATCGCGATCGTTGGGCACGTGTGAAACGATTGCATTTGGCTTCACTCGGTTAGCGACGCCGTGAGGCGCGGGCGTCGGCTGACTCGGTTGAGCATGTGTAAGGCGGTTGCAATTGGCTGATGCGATTGGACTCGTTGAGCTGCGGCGCCGATGGCGCCTGTAGGGTCCTCCCCGGACGCACCCGCGTCGATTTACACCGTTCTCGCTTTTGATTTTGGATTCAAACGTATAGGGCTGGCGTCGGGTGACACGCTCACCCGCACTGCCGCGCCGCGTCCTGCGGTGACGGTCTCACAGAGTGGACCTGATTGGGGCGCTGTCGAGCGCGAGCTGCGCGCGCTTCATCCTCGAATTCTCGTTGTCGGTGCGCCGTATAATGCGGACGGCACGCCGGGCTCGATGGCACCTGCAGCGCGCCGGTTCGCCGCGGAGCTGGAAAAGCGCTTCGGCTTGCCGGTCAACATGGTGGATGAGCGCTGGTCTTCCCTGGAAGCGAATGAAGCGTTGAAGGCTCAACGCGCCAGTGGCGAGCGCCGGAAACGCATTCGGCGCGAGGACATCGATAGTGCCGCGGCCGCGGTGATTTTGGAGCGTTGGTTCGCTGGTGAGGGGCTTCTCAAATGAGTGATGGTGTTGTGGATCAGCGGCGATCGGATGGGAGCTTGCGGCACCTGTTGACTCTCGATGGGTTGTCGCGTGCGGAGATCGAGCGGCTGTTGAACAAAGCGCAGGCGTTTGTTCGGCCACTGGGTGTGCCGCCACCAATTTCAGACGTGTTGCGCGGCGTGACGGTCGCCAATCTGTTTACCGAGCCTTCCACGCGCACACGCGTGTCATTCGAGTTGGCTGCCAAGCGGTTGGGCGCGGACGCGGTGAACCTGGAGATGCAGCTGTCTTCTCGCACGAAGGGCGAGAGCATGCTGGATACGGTTTTTACGCTGCAGTCACTTCATGTTGATGTGATGGTTATTCGGGATGCTGAAGCGGGTGTGCCTGGGCTCGTTGCTGCGAATGTGGCGCCGCATGTGAGTGTGCTTTCTGCTGGGGAGGCGCATGTGTCGCATCCCACGCAGGGGTTGCTTGATGCGCTGACTGTTCGGCAGCACAAGCGGCGGTTTGAAGGGCTATCTATCGCCATCGTTGGGGATATTCGACACTCGCGTGTGGCGCGGTCGTCGTTTCATGCGTTCCGCACGTTAGGCGCGTCTGACATTCGCGTGATCGCACCTCCTGCGTTGATGCCTGATGAGGGTGAATTTGCTGGGTGTGCACGGCACACGTCCATGGCTGAGGGAGTCAGGGGAGTGGATGTTGTGATGATGCTGCGGATTCAGCGGGAGCGCATGGGACAGGCGGATTTGCCTGATGCGGATCGCTACTTTGCGCAGTATGGGTTGACTGCGGAGCAGCTGGCGCATGCGAAGCCGGATGCGATCGTCATGCATCCGCAGCCGATGAATCGCGGGATTGAGATTGCTTCCGACGTTGCGGATGGGAAGCAGTCGGTGATTCGGGACCAGGTGCGCAATGGCGTGGCTGTACGCATGGCTGTGTTGGCGGATGTGATTGGGTCGCGGACTGGGGCGCCGGGGCACGCATGATCAGGCCGCCCGGCGTACGCGCTCGCTGGGTGCGACTCAGGGTTGAGCGCGCGCACGTGGTGGATACGCGCACTGGCCGCGTAGGCGTCCGGGGCGCAATTGACCGAGCAAACTTGGCAGATGTACGCACCACCGGGGACCGATGGCGCGCCATGATCTTTCGGAAGGCTTAGGGCGCATGTCGAAGCACAATCGCGGAACGATATTTCTGGAGGATGCCGCCCTCCTGTCGCAGACGGCGTTTGAGGGGGATCAGCGGGTGATGCGGTTTGAGGCGCCCATGTGTGCTGCCCATGCCACTCCTGGCACCTTTGTGCACGTTGCGACTGACCCTTTGATCCCTATGCGTCGACCGTTGTCGATCATGCGGGCGGATGCTGCCAAAGGGTGGGTTGAGGTTTGTTTTCGGGTGCGTGGGCCTGGGATGACTGCCTTGTCCGGCCGAAAGGCGGGGGACAAGGTTAGTGTCCTTGGGCCTATTGGGCATGGGTTTACGCTGCATCCGGAACGGCCGCGGGCGCTGTTGATTGGCGCGGGTTATGGGATTCCGCCGATGGTGTTTTTGGCGGATCGGCTGCGGGGGCGGACGGATGCGTCGTGGCAGCCGTTGGTGCTGTTGTCGTCAGAAGCGCCCTTCCCTTTTCGCATTCGGCCCTCGCAGATTGTTGTGCCTGGGATTCCTGACGGCACTATCGCGTGTATGCCGATGATGGATGAATGGGGCGTCGCCAGCAGACTAGCCACGAGGGCAGAGTTTCCCGGGTGTTTTGATGGGTCGGTTACGCAGCTGGCAGATGAGTGGCTGAGGACGTTGAACTCTGACGTCCTCGGCGAGGTTGAGATTTTTGCTTGCGGGCCTACGCCTGTGGTGAAGGCCTCTGCGGAATTGGCACGGCGGTATGGGGTACCGTGTCAGGTTTCCATGGAGGAGCACATGGCATGCGCGGTTGGCGCTTGTGCGGGGTGTAATGTGGCAGTGCAGACACCCGAGGGGCCAGCGATGAAACGTGTGTGCGTGGATGGGCCGGTGTTTGATGCTTATGCGGTGACTTGGAGTTAACGGAAAAAAAAAACGCCGAAGTAATCTTGGCGACGAAACGTCTCCTGATCTGCGGACGCGACCTACGCCTTGCCACTTCCTCGTATGCGACTGACTTTCGTCAGAAAAGTCTCGCCGCGTTCAGCCTCGGCGACTCGGACTGACAGTCAACCGGATATTTTCCTTGAGTTGCAGGTAATCGAGAATCGCGAAGAGATTGCTCGCCTGGGGATTTCCCTTCGGGCCCAGCATTCGCATCAAGCTTTTGGTCGGCTTCCTGGTCGCTCGCGACAATTCTTCGAATCCCAAGGTGGCATGTACGTAGTCCCGGAGAATGGCTTTTCCGGTATCCACCTCGCCAGCTAGAAAGCAGTCGGCCGCTTCTGTGAGAAGCGCCTCTCGGAATCGTCGGTCGCGCTGAGCCCGGGCACGGATTGTCTCTTTGAAGTCCGAGGTCAATGGCATAGTCGTGCCAACCTTTGCTGCTCTTGCTTCCTGCGCGACTTATAGTCGCGCCAGTGTTTACGTGCTTTCTGAATGTCGCGGCTCTGGCGCTTCTTCGTTCCGCCCCCGAGCAGGATGATCAAGGTTGCCCCATCCCAACCAAAATAGACTCGATACCCGGGTCCGAAATCCACTTTCAGCTCAAAGACACCGTCACCGACTGATTTCACATCCGACGTGTTTCCCAACTCGACACGAGTTATAGCGACCGAAATCTTCGCACCGGCCACAGCATCGAGTCGATTGAACCAATCGGCATAGGGCGAACGATTGGCGGTAGTTCGGTACTGCCGCAGCTCAACCATGGCGGAGCAACCGCCCGAAGAGATATGGTACCACAAACGTTACCATTTGAAAGGTCGATCCACGGCTTTTAGGTGGCAATAGTTAATTGCCACCGGAGGTCGGAGGGCTAGACTGAATAAGTGGGCAGAATTAGGAATTTATGACGCGAGATGCGCAAGTGACGATTCACAAGCGAAGTTGCTGAACGCATCAGAGGTCGTGAATGGGTGTCACTACCCGCCCAAGTCGTTACAAGCTCGCGCGGAAGGCGAGACCGTACTCAGTCTTCGGATTGATGAAACAGGCAAGCTGTCGGACATCGGCGTCAAGCAATCTTCCGGGTCGGAGGAACTCGACAACGCCGCTCTCGAATGTATGAAGAAGGCGCAGTTTCAGGCGGCAATGCATGACGGGCATCCAACGGCGTCGAGATCGGTCGCGCCTTGGCAATGGAAGCTGCCAACAGTTCCTCGCACTTGTGACACGGCAGTATCGGCGTCGTCGCTCGGATCTGGAAAGGCTGATGCTGCTGTTTGGCCCAAACCTGCGTATGTCTGCTTTTGCTTCGGTGATTCCGGTGAAGCGCAAGGGAAACCGACGGTCGTTCGGTCAACCGGCTATCGTGATGCAGACAAAATGGCGGTTGATGTTGCGGAGTTGAAGTCCACCGCCTACCAGGGTCATGTGCCGGGCTGCCACGTCTTCGGCGTAAAATTTGACACGAACGGGCGGCCCCGCGAAGGGTTTGACGATCTGATCCAGAGGCTGAACGACAGTCCGTTGTACCCACGCTCACCCAACGCACCCTTCCTGTTGCCGGCACCTTACGAGCATGGCGGAGTAGAGATTCGGCCAGAGTAG
>Ga0068862_100004511_pt1 | contig 11736 bp, 9 predicted proteins | sample KBSSwiS52_FD_66598 | JGI IMG/M metagenome (GOLD analysis project Ga0068862, IMG submission 66598) | Switchgrass rhizosphere microbial communities from Kellogg Biological Station, Michigan, USA - KBS Switchgrass S5-2 | ecosystem: Host-associated > Plants > Roots > Rhizosphere > Soil ... | reverse complement strand
CCGGTGAAGAAGGTGGTGAACGGCGAGGCCGGCTCCGCCCTGATGCGCGACGAGGTCAAGGCCGGCAAGATCCTGGAAGCGACGGTCAAGGCCGTGAAGCTCCCGGTCACGCTCAAGATGCGCAAGGGCTGGGACGATGCCAACCAGAACGCCCCACGGCTCGCCAAGATCGCGGAAGAGAGCGGCATCAAGATGCTGACCGTGCACGGCCGCACCCGCTGCCAGTTCTACAACGGCGCAGCGGATTGGCAGTTCATCCGCCGCGTGAAGGAGGCGGTAGGCATTCCGGTCGTCGTCAACGGCGACATCGTCAGCCTGGAAGATGCGCGCACCGCCCTCGAGCAATCGGGCGCGGATGGCGTGATGGTCGGGCGCGGCGCCTATGGCAAGCCGTGGTTCCTGAAGCAGGTCATCGCCTATCTGCGCAACGGCGAGCGTCTGGCCAACCCCTCGCTCAAGGATCAGCTCCACACCGTGATGGAGCACTACCAGGCGATGCTGAGCCACTACGGCGTCGAGGCGGGACTTCGCATCGCGCGCAAGCACCTGGGCTGGTATTCGAAGGGCCTGCCGGGCTCGGCCGAGTTCCGCACCAAGGTCATGCAGATCGACGAGCCGAATGCGGTGATGGCTCTGGTGCGCGACTTCTACCAGCCGCAGATCGACCAGATGGCGGCGTGAGGCGGCGATGACGGGCGCTGCCATTCCACTGCGGCCGGCGGACAAGGCAAGCGAGTCCGAATTGTGGGAGACCTTGGTTCTCCCCAACATGCTGATCGAGGCATTGCCGGCCGCCATCATCGTGGTCGATCGCGACGCGGTGTGCCGGCTGCTCAATGCCGCGGCCGAGGACCTGATCCAGGTTGGGCGCAAGACCCTGCTGGGCCGCCGCCTGTCCGAGGTGATTCCGGAGGATTGCCCGCTGTTCAGCCTGATCGAGCAGTCCCGGCTCAGCCGTTCGGCGGTCAGCGATGCAGAGATGCAGATCGACGGGCCACGGCTGCGCCTGGAACACGTCTCGGTCGAGGTTGCGCCGCTCGATGATCCGAACGGTTCGGTCGTGATCTCGATGCGCGACCGCGGCCTCGAGCATCGCATGGCGCGGCAGGGTGCCGCGGCCGAGGCGGCACAGTCGGTACGCTCGATGGCGGGCATGCTGGCGCACGAGATCAAGAATCCGCTGGCTGGCATCCGCGGTGCCGCGCAGCTGCTCGAATCCAAACTGTCCCCGGCGGACGCGGCGCTGGCTGCGCTGATCCGCGAGGAATCGGACCGCATCGTCGGGCTGGTGAATGGCGTCGAGATTTTCGCCGACGATCGCGCGCCGGTGCTCTCGGTCGTCAACGTGCACGAGGCGCTGGACCACGTGTGCAAGCTGGCGCGAGTGTCGTTCGCGCGCCATGCGACCCTGCGGGAATACTACGATCCATCGCTGCCGTTGCTGCGCGGCAATCGCGATCTGTTGATCCAGATCTTCCTCAATCTGGTGAAGAATGCCGCAGAGGCGTGCGACGGCGAGATCGTGGTGACGACATCCTATCAGGCGGGTTTCCGCATCGGCGAGCGCAACAAGGCGCATCGCCAGCCGCGACGCATCGCGGTCACCATCGCCGACAACGGGCCCGGTGTGCCCGAGGCGTTGCTCGGCAACCTGTTCGATCCCTTCGTCACCAGCAAGCCGGGAGGGCGTGGCCTCGGCCTGCCGCTGGTCGCCAAGCTGGTGCGCGCCCATGAAGGTGTGATCGAGTTCCAGAGCAAACCCGGCGCGACGCGCTTTACCGTGCTGCTGCCGATTTCGGACAATCAGACAAACGAAGGCGGATCATGAACGCAACCATTCTGGTCGCAGACGACGATCGTTCCATCCGCCTGGTGGTGAGCCAAGCGCTGGCCCAGCGCGGTCACGCGGTGCGCGCCGCCTCGGATGCCCGCACGCTGTGGCAGTGGGTGGACGCAGGAGAGGGTGACCTGGTGGTGACCGACGTGCTGATGCCCGACGGCAACGGCCTCGATCTGGTGCCGCGCATCAAGGAGCGCCGGCCCGACCTGCCGATCATCGTGATGAGCGCGCAGAACACCATTCTGACGGCGATCCGCGCAAACGAACGCGGCGCGTTCGAATATCTGCCCAAGCCCTTCGATCTCAACGTGCTGGTGGCCGCGGTCGACCGGGCCTTGACCCAGACCCAGCCGGAGGCGCTGCCGGCAGCGAACTCCACCGACGAAGCGCTGCCGATCGTCGGCCGCTCGCCGGCCATGCAAGAGGTATTCCGGGTCATCGGCCGCCTGGTCAACACCGACATGACGGCGCTGATCAACGGCGAATCCGGGACCGGCAAGGAACTGGTCGCGCGGGCCCTGCACGATTTCGGCCGGCGCAAGGACAAGCCGTTCGTCGCCATCAACATGGCCGCGATCCCGCGCGAACTGATCGAGAGCGAACTGTTCGGCCATGAGAAGGGTGCCTTTACCGGCGCCATCGCGCGCGGCATCGGCAAGTTCGAGCTGGCGCAGGGCGGCACGTTGTTCCTGGACGAGATCGGCGACATGCCGATGGAGGCGCAGACCCGCCTGCTGCGCGTGCTGCAGACCGGAGAGTTCACCAGCGTCGGCGGCCGCGCGGCGCAGAAGGCCGATGTACGCATCATCGCTGCTACCCACCGCGACCTGCGCCAGCTGATCGTGCAGGGGCGCTTCCGCGAGGACCTGTTCTACCGGCTCAACGTGGTGCCGATCCACCTGCCGGCGCTGCGCGAGCGGCGCGGCGACATCGCGGACCTGGCGCGCCATTTCCTGATCAAGGCAGCCCTGGATGGCCTGGCCTCCAAGACCCTGTCGGTTGCAGGGATCGAGGAACTGCAGCGCTACGACTGGCCGGGCAACGTGCGCGAGCTCGAGAACCTGATGCGCCGCATCGCGGTGCTATACAGCGAAGCCGTGATCGATGCGCGCATGGTGGCGGAATCGCTGGCGGCCGGCGCCGCCGGGCGGGACGGCAAGGGGGGAGGGCGCCACGCCGACGAAACCCTGAGCCAGTCGGTCGACCGGCACCTGCGGGCCTATTTCGCCGCGCACCAGGGGCGGCTGCCGGCGAATGGCCTCTATGACCGCATCCTGCAGGAGATGGAGCGGCCATTGCTGACCATCTGCCTCGAGGCGACCCGCGGCAACCAGATCAAGGCGGCGGAGCTGCTCGGCCTCAATCGCAACACGTTGCGCAAGAAGCTGCGCGAGCTCGACATTCGTGCGAGGCGTCCCGGAACGGCGGAATGACCGAAGTCGCCATCAGCAATAAGAAGTCCAGCTTGAGCCGGCGCATGTTCAATTGGTCGCGCCGGATCAACATGGAGCGCCGTATCGCCATGATCTTCCTGGCGTTGGGCGCTCTGTCCGGCTTGATGACCTACCTGGTCCTGACCGACGTCTGGCAGACCCAGAATCCCGCGCGCGCCATCACCTGGCTCCTGCTGTCCGACTTCATCATCGTGCTGTCGCTCGGCACCATCATCGCGCGGCGCTTTGTCGTGCTGTGGATCGAGCGCCGCCGCGGCATGGTGGGCGCGAAGCTGCATTCCAGGCTGGTGCTGCTGTTCGGCCTGATCGCGCTGATTCCGGCCATCACCGTGTCGGTGTTCTCGACCACCTTCCTGAACTACGGCCTCGACATCTGGTTCGGCGACAAGATCAAGTCGGCGGTGGAAAGCTCGTTCAACGTCACGCAGTCCTACCTGCAGGAGCATCAGCAGCGCGTCGCCAACGATACGCTCTCGATCGCCAACGAGATCCGCGATCAGGACTGGGGCGGGCTTCTTGACCTGTCCCGCCTGGACGCGTTCCTGGACCGGCAGGTTGACCTGCGCGACCTGTCCGAGGCCGTGGTGATCGACCGGCGCCGGCAGATTCTTGCCAGCGGCGGCTTCACCCTCATGATGGAATTCGACCTCGATCTGCCGGAAGATGCGCTGGTGCGCGCGGACAGCGGCGAGATGGTCATGCTGCATTCGCCGAGCGGCGACCGCGTCCGCGCGCTGGTGGCGATCGATTCCGTGGAGGGAATCTACCTTTATGCCGGCCGGGTGATCGATGACGGCGTACTGACGGCAATCCGCAACAACGAGGGCGCGGTCAGCCTCTATCGGCAGCTCGAGGGCGACCGCTCGCAGTGGCAGATCACCGTCGGGCTGATCTTCGCCGCGCTGGCACTGCTGCTCCTGATGGCCGCGATCTGGGTCGCGATCATCTCCGCCACAAACCTGGTGAAGCCGATCCTGCGCCTGGTGGAGGCGGCTCAGCGTCTCGGCGGCGGTGACCTCGCGACCCGCGTCAAGACCGGCAAGCGCGACGACGAGCTCGGCGAGCTCAGCCGCACCTTCAACACCATGGCCTTGCGCCTGCAGACCCAGCAGGTTGAGCTGGTCGCGACCAACCAGCAGCTCGACGACCGCCGGCGCTTCACCGAGCTGGTACTGTCCGGCGTCTCCGCCGGCGTGATCGGCCTCAACGAGAAGGGCGAGATCGAGCTGCCCAACCGTTCCGCATCCGAGCTGCTGGGGCGCAACGTCATGCAGCACGTCGGGGAGCGTCTGGGCGATCTCGTGCCGGAGATGGGCGAGCTGGTTGCGCTGGCGCAAAACCGCCCGCCCGGCACCGCCGAGGGCCAGATCAACATGTCGCACGGGCCGGTGACCCGCACGCTACACGTGCGCGTGGTGTCCGAGCGCGGCGACGGCGACCACACCCGCATCGTGGTTACGTTCGACGACGTCACGGAATTGTTGGCGGCGCAGCGCAAGGCGGCCTGGTCGGACATCGCCCGCCGCATCGCGCACGAGATCAAGAACCCGTTGACGCCGATCCAGCTATCGGCCGAGCGCCTGAAGCGGAAATACCTGAAGGAGATCGTCAACGACCCGGAGACTTTCGCGATCTGTACCGATACGATCGTGCGCCAGGTGGGCGATATTGGGCGATTGGTGGACGAATTCTCGTCCTTTGCGCGCATGCCGGCGCCGGTGCTCCGCCCGGAGGACCTGGTGGAGCTTTCGCGCCAAGCGGCCTTCCTGCAGCAGAGCGCCAACGCCAGCATCGTCTACGACGTGGCTCTGCCGGCGGAACCAATCTGGGCCAATTGCGACGCATCGCAAGTCACGCGTGCCTTGACCAATCTGCTGCAGAATGCCGCAGACGCGATCGAGGCTCGGCTCGAGATGGAGCAGGCTTCGTCCGGCGGCGACGGACAGAATCGCTTGACGCCGGGTCGCATCCATCTATGGATTCGCCGCGATGGCGACGAGGTGACCCTGGCGGTGGACGACAACGGCCGCGGCCTGCCGCGGCAAGGTCGCGATCGACTGACCGACCCATACGTGACCACGCGCGTCAAGGGCACCGGGCTGGGGCTGGCCATCGTCAAGAAGATCATGGAAGATCATGGCGGCAAGCTGCAATTGTTGGATGGGGAGAAGGGCGGCGCGTCGGTGCGGTTGACCTTCCCGGCGGAGATCGTCCTTGCCGACCCGGCCCTGAAATCGGTACAGGCATGATATGAGTACGCTGAGTTTTCGAGGCATGGCATGGCGCGCGATATCCTGATTGTCGATGACGAAGCCGACATCCGGATGCTGATCTCCGGCGTACTGGGCGACGAAGGCTTCACCACGCGCGAAGCCGCCAACAGCGACGAGACGCTGAACCTGCTGCGGCACCGCTGCCCCAGCCTGATCGTGCTCGATATCTGGTTGCAGAACAGCGCGCTCGACGGCATGCAGATCCTGGAGGTGATCCAGGAAACCTATCCCGACGTGCCGGTGGTGATGATCAGCGGCCATGGCAACATCGAGACCGCCGTCAACGCCATCAAGCGCGGCGCCTTCGATTTCATCGAAAAGCCGTTCAAGTCCGACCGCCTGCTGGTGACGGTCGAACGCGCGCTGGAGAATGCGCGGCTGCGGCGCGAGAACGAGGAACTGCGCGCCCGCGTGGGCGGACCGGCCGACTTGCTCGGCCGCTCCGCCGCGATGACCCAGCTGCGCCAGGCGATCGAGCGGGTGGCGCCGACCGGCAGCCGCGTGCTGTTCTCCGGCCCGCCGGGCAGCGGCAAGGAAGTGGCCGCCCGCCTGTTGCACCGCAAATCCAAACGGTCCGATCTGCCGTTTGTCGTGCTCAATTGCGCCACCATGCATCCGGACCGGCTGGAAATCGAGCTGTTCGGGACCGAGCGCAACGGCGATGGACGAGAGAGCGTCTCCAAGGTCGGGTTCCTGGAACAGGCCCACAGCGGCACGCTCTTGCTGGACGAGGTCGCCGACATGCCGCTGGAGACCCAGGGCAAGATCGTACGGGTCCTGCAGGAGCAGACCTTCGAGCGGGTCGGCGGCAAGACCAAGGTCGACGTCGACGTCCGGGTGATCGCCGCCACCAGCCGTGACCTGCAGGCGGAAATGTCCAACGGCCGGTTCCGGCAGGACCTGTTCTATCGCTTGAACGTGGTGCCCATGCGGGTGCCGGCGCTGCGCGAGCGGCGGGACGATATCCCCGAGCTGCTGGAGCATTTCATGCGCGTAGCCTCGGAACAGACCGGTCTACCGGCCCGCAGCTTCGGTGACGACACCCTGGCGCTGCTCCAAGCCTATGACTGGCCGGGCAACGTCCGGCAGCTGCGAAATGTCGTGGACTGGCTGCTCATCATGGCGCCGGGCGAGCCGGGGGAGGCGATCCGGGCCGACATGCTGCCGCCGGATATCGGCTCGGCCAATGCTTCCGGGATTGCGGCGGCGGACGGGACCGAGGTGCTGTCGCTGCCACTGCGCGAGGCGCGCGAGATCTTCGAGCGCAAATACCTGGAATCCCAGGTGTCGCGTTTCAACGGCAACATCTCGCGCACCGCCAGCTTCGTGGGCATGGAACGTTCCGCATTGCACCGCAAGCTGCGCTCGCTGGGGATCACGGGGTCGGAACGCGGGGACAAGCTCGAATAGCTGGCGGCGGCCATCCTCGGGCCGTCCTTCGTCTGAACTGGAATAACCACCATGAAGGTCGTGATCTGCGGTGCCGGTCAGGTGGGCGCCAATATCGCGAGGTATCTTGCTCACGAAGGCAACGACGTCACGATCGTGGACGTCGACCCGCACCTTGTGCGCGACATCACCGACCAGCTCGACGTGCAGGGGGTCGCCGGCTTCGCCTCGCATCCCAACGTCCTGGAGCAGGCGGGATTGCGCGATGCCGACCTGCTGATCGCGGTCACCCAGTCCGACGAAGTCAACATGACCGCCTGCCTGGTCGCGCATGCGGTGTTCGACGTGCCGACCAAGATCGCCCGCGTGCGCGAGCAATCCTATCTCGAATCCAAATGGTCCAGCATCTTCGGGTCGGACCGCCTGGGCATCGACGCCGTGATTTCGCCCGAGGTCGAGGTCGCGGAGGCGATCCACCGTCGCCTGGAAGTGCCGGGCGCATTCGACGCCGTAACGCTCGCGGACGGGCTGATCACCCTGGTCGGCGTTCATTGCGGGCCAAGCTGCCCGGTGCTGAACACGCCGCTGCGCCATCTGACCACGCTGTTCCCCGACCTGCATGCGACCGTGGTCGGCATCGTGCGCGGTGACCAGAAGATCGTGCCGGAGGACAGCGACAGCATTGCCGCCGGCGACGATGTCTATTTCATCGCCGAGACCGCGCACCTGAAGCGCGCGCTCAGCGCATTCGGCCACGAGGAGCAGGAAGCGCGCCACCTGATCGTGGTCGGCGGCGGCAACATTGGCCTCGGCCTCAGCGAGCTGATCGCGGAGCGCAATCCCGGCATCGACGTGAAGCTGATCGAGCTGGACCGCCGGCGCGCCGCGCTCGCTGCCGCCCGCCTGCCAAACTGGGTGGTGATCCAGGGCGATGCGCTCGACCCGCGCATTCTCGAAGAGGCGAACGTCCGCGGCACCGAAACCATTGTCGCCGTCACCAACGACGACGAGGTGAATATCCTGGCTTCGCTGCTGGCCAAGCGCGCCGGCTGCCAGCGCACCATCACGCTGGTCAATTCCACCAACTACGCGCCGCTGATCGGTTCGCTCGGCATCGACGCCGTGGTCAGCCCGCGCGCGACCACCGTCTCCAACATCCTCCAGCATGTGCGCCGCGGCCGCGTGCGCGCCGTGCATTCCCTGGGCGACGATTTCGGCGAGGTGATGGAGATCGAGGTATTGGAGACCGCGCGCCTGGTCGGCACCACGATCCGCGAGGCCAAGCTGCCCGACGGCGTCATCGTCGGTGCGATCGTGCGCGGCGGCAAGGTCACCATCGCCACCGGCGACACCGTCATCGGCAAGGACGATCACGTCGTCCTGTTCGCGGCGAGCGACGACGTGCGCGATGTCGAACGCCTGTTCTCGGTCCGGCTCGAGTATTTCTGATGTCCCGCATCGCCTATATCAACGGCCGCTATGTCCCGAAGTCCCACGCCCAGGTGGCGGTGGAGGATCGCGGCTATCTGTTCTCCGACGGCGTTTACGACGTCCTCCCGGTGCATGGCGGCAAGCTCGCCTTCGCCGAGCGCTACCTTGACCGGCTGGATCGCTCGCTGGGTGAGTTGAAGATCGCGCCGCCGATGTCGCGCGCCGCGCTGCTGCACGTGATGAACGAGGTGATCCGGCGCAATCACCTCCGCAATTGCTCCGTCTATATCCAGGTGACGCGCGGCGTCGCCCCGCGCGACCATAAGTTCCCCAAGGGCATCAAGCCGTCGCTGCTGGTGATGGCGAGGACCTGGAAGGCGCCGCCGCCGGAGCTGCTGGCGAAGGGCGCATCCGTCGTCACCATGCCCGATCAGCGCTGGGCGCGGCGTGACATCAAGTGCATCAGCCTGGTCGCCAATGTCCTCGCCAAGCAGGCGGCGGCGGAGCAGGGTGCGCTCGAAGCTTGGCTGATCGACAATGACGGCATGGTGACCGAAGGCTCCTCGACCTCGGCCTGGATCGCAACGCCAAAGGGCGAATTGGTCACACGTCCGAATGGCACCGAGATCCTGCCCGGCATCACGCGCTCGGTCGTGCTGGACGTGGTGCGCGATCTCGGCCTGACCTTGCAGCTCCGCCCGTTCTCGCGCGAGGAAGCCTACGCGGCGCGCGAAGCGTTCCTCACCAGCACCAGCAGCTTCGTCCTGCCGATCACCCGCATCGACGGCAAGCCGGTGGGCGAGGGCAAGCCGGGGCCGATCGCCGCGCGCCTGCGCGAGGCGTACGTAAAGGCGGCGCACCATGCCTGAGCGCATGACCCCGCGCGCCATTTTGTTCGACTGGGACAACACCCTGGTCGAGACCTGGGGCGTCATCCACGAGGCGATGAACCTGACGCTCGCCGCCATGGGCCATCCGCACTGGACGCGCGAGGAGACCGAAACGCGGGTGCGCGCCTCCTTGCGCGATTCATTCCCGGCCATGTTCGGCGACCGCTGGCGGGACGCCGAGCGGGTCTTCTACAACAGCTTTGCCGCGATCCACCTCCAGCACCTGCGCGCCTTGCCCGGCGCCGGCGAGATGCTGGCCGACCTGGCGGGCAAGGGGCTCTACCTCGGCGTCGTCAGCAACAAGCGCGGAGAATATCTGCGGCGCGAAGCCGACCATCTCGGCTGGACCGGGCACTTCCGCGCGCTCGCCGGTGCCGGCGATGCCGCCCGCGACAAGCCCGCGATCGAGCATGTGAAACTCGCGCTCGGCGACCTCACATGCGGCGCGGATGTCTGGCTGGTGGGTGACGCGGACATCGACCTCAAATGCGCAACCAATGCGGGCTGCACGCCCGTGCTGATGCGGCCCGCCGCGCCTGCGGCCGGCGAGTTCCCGGGGCACGAGCCGGCCCTCTATTTCCCTGATTGCGTTGGACTTTTGGCTTACCTGCGACAAGCTTAGTTTCCTTGCCGTCGATCCTATGTTAATCCTGAGGAGCGCCGTGCGCCCTTACCCCCAAGGTGCGCGAAACTGGCGGGCTGGCGCGGCCCCAAAAATAAGGGACGAAACACATGGCTAACGAAAAATCGCAGAGCGTCCAGGACGTTTTCTTGAACAACATTCGCAAGAGCAAGATGCCGGTGACGGTGTTCTTGGTGAATGGCGTGAAGCTGCAAGGCATCATTACCTGGTTCGATAATTTCTCCGTGCTGCTGCGCCGCGACGCCCATTCGCAGCTGGTCTACAAGCACGCGATCTCGACCATCATGCCGGCTGGGCCGCTGCAGTTGTTCGAAGGCGCGAAAGAGGGCGAGGAAGCCTAGGGTCTTGAGGGCTTCGCTGCCAGCGGACGGTATTTGACGAGGATGACGCTTGGATAAAGTGACCCCGATCGACCGGCGCGAGCCGCGGGTCGATATCGACGGCTTACGGCATGGCGACCGCGCGCTGGTGATCCACCCGGATCTGCACCGGCGCGCGAAGTCGGCCGCAGGACTGCACTACCGCAGCCCGGCTTCGCGCCTGGAGGAGGCGTGTGGGCTTGCGCTCGCGATCGATCTGGAGATCGCGGCGGCCGAAGTCGTGCGCGTGTCCGAGCCCAAGCCGGCAACCCTGATCGGGCAGGGCGCCGTCGACCGGCTGAAGGAGCTGATCGAGGAGCAAGGCATCGCCCTGGTGGTGGTCGATGCCGCCATCACGCCGGTGCAGCAGCGCAATCTCGAGCAGGCCTGGAAGGCCAAGGTCATCGACCGCACCGGCCTCATCCTCGAGATCTTCGGTGAGCGCGCCCGCACCAAGGAAGGCCAGCTGCAGGTCGAGCTGGCGGCCTTGTCGTATCAGCGCTCCCGGCTGGTCAAATCCTGGACTCACTTAGAGCGGCAGCGGGGCGGCTTCGGCTTCATCGGCGGCCCGGGTGAATCCCAGATCGAAATCGACCGGCGCCTGATCGACGAGCGTATCGTGCGCATCAAGCGTGACCTCGAGGATGTGAAGCGCACCCGCGCCCTGCACCGCCGCGCCCGCAAGCGCGTGCCGTTCCCGGTGGTGGCGCTGGTCGGCTACACCAATGCCGGCAAATCGACCCTGTTCAACCGCCTGACCAAGGCCGACGTGATGGCGAAGGACCTGCTGTTCGCCACCCTGGACCCCACCATGCGCCGGGTGGGGCTGCCGGGCGGGCGCGACATCATCCTGTCCGACACCGTCGGATTCATTTCCGACCTTCCGACCGAGCTGGTTGCCGCCTTCCGCGCGACCCTCGAAGAGGTGCTGGAAGCGGACCTCGTCCTGCACGTGCGCGATATCGCGCATCCGGAGACCGATGCCCAGAAAGCCGACGTCGAAGCGGTGCTGGAGGGCCTCGGCCTCGAGCATACCGTGGTGCACGACATGATCGAGGTCCTAAACAAGATCGACGCGCTACCGGCGGAGGATGCCGAGCGGATCGCCGACCTGGCGCGGCGCGATCACCAGGTGGCGGCGGTCTCGGCGCTGACCGGCGCCGGATGCGATCGCCTGCTGGTGGAGATCGAGCAGCGCCTTGCGCGCGACCGGCAGGTAGCGACCTACCGCCTCGGCCACGATCGCGGCGGCGACATTGCCTGGCTCTATCAGCACGGCGAGGTGCTGGAGCGCCACGACGACGAAGAGGGCGCCAGCCTGACCGTCCGGCTCTCCGCCGATGACCGCCGGCGCTTCGAGACGAGCCGACCAGAGAACCGGCCAACATGAAATCTCCCGACGTCAACAAGGTCGCCGCGCTGATCGCGGAGGTCGCGGCGACCGAGATCCAGCCGCG
>Ga0068862_100004510_pt1 | contig 11739 bp, 7 predicted proteins | sample KBSSwiS52_FD_66598 | JGI IMG/M metagenome (GOLD analysis project Ga0068862, IMG submission 66598) | Switchgrass rhizosphere microbial communities from Kellogg Biological Station, Michigan, USA - KBS Switchgrass S5-2 | ecosystem: Host-associated > Plants > Roots > Rhizosphere > Soil ... | reverse complement strand
CTGCTGTCCCGCCCACGACCATCGTCGGGTTCCCGGTCAGACTCGGCGCGGGATTCGCGATCGTAAATAGCAAGTTCCCTGAGGCGCCGCCACCCGGCGCCGGCGTCCACACGGACACCTGCGCCGTGCCGGCCGCGGCCACATCCGGCGCGGCAATCGCCGCCTGCAGCTGCGTGCCGCTGACGAACGTCGTCGGACGAGTCGCGCCGTTCCACCGCACGACCGACGCGTTGGCGAACCCGTTGCCGGTCACCGTCACCGTGAACGCAGCCGCACCAGCCGTGACGCTCGCCGGCGACACCGACAGCACGCTGGGTACCGGATTCGCGATTGTGAACGCCAAGTCTCCTGAAGCGCCGCCACCCGGTGCCGGAGTCAACACCGACACTTGTGCCGGGCCGCCGGTTGCGACATCCGCAGCATCGATAGCGGCCTGGAGCTCCGTTGAGCTGACGAACGTCGTGATCCGGTTCGCGCCATTCCACCGCACCACCGACCACGGCACGAACTGGCTGCCGTGAACAGTCAACGTGAACGCCGAACCGCCCGCCACGACACTGTCAGGCGAGAGGCTGGACGCGACCGGCGGCGGCGTCAACGCGCGATCGACCGTCACGGAGACGCTCTTCGCCTTCCGCACGTCGCTGACGAACAGCCTGAACTCGTACGTGCCCGGCGTGGTCGGCATCGTCACCGTCCACGTGCGGCTCGTCACACCTACGCCGATGGGCGTCTGCTGCAGGTAGCTGTTGTCGGGCGCACTCGTTGCCGCGAGCGCGAGCCAGTCCGTGGCACCGCCGAAGCCGTTGGCGAGCGTCACCGTGACGTCACTGCCGGGTGCGACACGCGTCGGACTCGGCGTCAGTGTCGGGGGCGGATCGATTGTGAAAGGCAGAGTGGACGACGTGCCACCGCCGGGGGCCGGCGTCGATACGCTCACGAGGGCGCTCCCAACACTGGCGATGTCTGCCGCCGCGATCGAGGCAACCAGCTTGCTGGCGCTGACCACCTTCGTCGGCCGCGGCGACCCGTTCCACCGGGCGACCGAGAACGCGTCGAAGCCGCTGCCGTCGATCGTCAGCGAAAACGCCGGGTCGCCTGCACGCGCACCGTTCGGCGTGAGCGACGTGATGTTTGGAACAGGATTCGGAACGCGCGCGAGCGACGCCAGCGCCTCGAACAGGCGGAGGCGCGGCACGATCGTGCCGCCAGAAGGCCGCGTGTCGGCAATCGGCAGGCCGGTCCGACGAAACGCATTGAGCAGGGTCGTGACGTCAGCCTCGGGCAATGCCTGACGCATGACGGCGAACGCGCCGCTGACGTGAGCGGCGGCCATCGACGTGCCACTCAGCGCGCCGTACCCGCTCGAGGGCAGCGACGACGCGATCGACTCGCCTGGCGCAAGCAGCGACAACGACGGCGCGACGTTGGAGAAGGCCGAGAGCCGGTCCGCCTTGGTGGTCGACCCGACGCTGACCGCGGATGACACACACGCGGGCGATGCCATCGCGGATGTCGCGCCAGCGTTGCCGGACGCGACAACAGTGGCGATGCCGACGGCCCTCAGGTTGTCGACGATCGATTTGTAGGGTTCGTCGTCGCACGCGGCGGACGGCAGGTTCGAGCCAAGGCTCAGGTTGATCGCGGCGATCCTGTATTCCCACGACAGGATGTACAGGTGTTCCAGAGCCGCCAGGATGTCCGAGGAGAACGCCGCCACGCACGGCGCGCCGCCGGCGCAAACGTTCGAATCCGTGACCTTCGAGAACGCCTGGACGGCAAGCACATTCGCGCCCCGGGCAACGCCCGAGAACGACTGGCCTGTCCCGCGGCCATCTCCGGCGGCCACGCCCGCGACGTGTGTCCCATGGAAGCAGTCGCCGAAGGGGCACGGCGCAGCGGCGCCTGTGCCCTGTTGTTCATCGAGGTGATTGGGGCAGATGCTTTCACTCACGCCGGCGACGGTGCTCGAATAGCACGCTTCGTCGGCCACCTTGCCGGCCAGAAACGGATGCGTCGCATCGACGCCGGTGTCGACGATGCCGACGGCGACTCCGCTGCCGTCGTAGCCGACGGACCAGGCCTGATCGGCTTGGACGAGCGGACCGCTATCGGCGAGATCGGGACGCGCCAGCGCATCCGGTATCAGCGCTTCGACGTCGCTGGCACTGTCGGCGAGAATCGCAACACTCGACGTCGTCACGTCCAGCGCGACGTACGGAATCGTCAGGTAGGTGCGCAACACCCGGTACGTCCCCGGCGGCAGCTTGGCCAGCAGCTTCTCGCGACGCGAGCCGATGATCTGGCGCTGGGCGAGCACCGCGGTGAGGTTTTTCAACGAGGCCTCGGGCACCGCGCGATTCGGAAGTTTCAGTCCGACGAGAACGCGCACCCAACCGTTCGGCCGGATTCGCGACTGGATCGCCTGGGAGATCTGCGGTGTCGGCTTGCCCGCCATCGAAGGGGCATCGTTCGACAGCAACACGACGAACGCGGAAAGAACCGCGACAAATATTCCAGCGGGAACCGCCGTGAATCTGCGTCTCATCGTGTCTGCTCCTGCGCACGCCCTGCACGCGCGTGCTGCAGCTCATCTGCGCAACGGCTGTGCCGTTTTCGCAAATGGGGGTCAGATCCTTGGTTTCGAGAGACTTGCGGGCACGCGCCGCGTGACACGGACGCCAGTCCGGAGCCCAGGTGAGCCGTAACACGACACGCCAACTAACAAAAAAGCGATAACAAATTTGGGCGTGTCAAAAATGGTCGGCTGATCGGATCAGCGTGGAGAATTCGTTCGCACGCCACGTGCGAATCGGCGTACCCTCTTTCCGCTGAAGGCCTGACAGGAGGGCGCGATGACCGCACGACACCAGGGATCCGCGTTCGGTGTTCTCGCGCTTGCCGCCGCTGTGGCTGCCGGCGCCATCGCAGTCGGCGCGCAGGCTCAAGGTCAGGCACCCGCCTCACGATCGACCGGGGCTGCTCGCGCCGCGGCTGCCGCCAGGACGCCGGACGGCCACCCGGACTTCCAAGGCGTCTGGGCCAACAACACGGTGACGCCTCTCCAGCGCCCCAAGCAGTGGGAAAACAAGAAGACGCTGACGGACGCGGAAATCGCGAACCTGCAGAAGTTTGCCGCGCGCATCACCGAGAACGACGGCGACGCGCAATTCGGCGACGGCTTCATCCTCGCGGTCCTGAACCAGATCGAGAAGCCGACGTCGTACGACCCCGGCACCGGCAACTACAACCAGTTCTGGGTCGTCGAGCGCGACTGGCACGATCGCCGAACCTCGCTGATCGTCGATCCGCCGGACGGCAAGCTACCGGCGATGACGCCGGAAGGCCAGAAACGGCGCGCGGCGGAAGTCGAACATCGCCGGGCCCACGCGTTCGAAGACCCCGAGGTGTTTCCGCTCGGCGAGCGCTGCGTGAATTTCGGTATCCCTCGCGTGACGGCCGGCTACAACAGCTACATCCAGATCGTGCAGTCGCCCGGCTACATCATGATCATGAGCGAGATGGCGCACGACGCGCGCATCATCCCGCTCGACGGCCGGCCGCACCTCGACAGCCGTATCCGCCCGTGGAACGGCGATTCACGCGCGCACTGGGAGGGCGACACGCTGGTCATCGACACGACCAACTTCTCGCCGAAGAGCGAGTTCATGGGCTCGCACGACACGCTGCATCTCACGGAGCGGCTGACGCGCGTCGGCCCGGAGATCCTGAACTACGAATTCACGGTCAACGATCCGACGATGTGGACGGCGCCGTGGACGGCGATGATTCCGTTGAAGCACAAGAACGAAGCGATCTACGAGTACGCCTGCCACGAAGGGAACGAAGCGATCCCGAACATGCTTCGCGGGCACCGCTACGAGGAACGCCAGCTCGCTGGCAGCAAGACCCAGCAAAAATAGTCACAAGTTCTGGGCTGCTCTCAGAACGAGACTCGCGCGCCCAGCTGAATCCGCCGCATGTCTCTCGCGGCACGGATCTTACCGAACGTGGCGAGGGCGCTGAGACTGGTCCCCGGGTTGGTCAGGTTGACGATGTTGAAGACGTTCGTCGCCTCGAGGCGGAACTGGAACATCGATCGCCCCTTCAGCGGGATGTCGCGGAAGATACCAAGGTCGACGTTGCGAATGCCGGGTCCGTCGATGATGTTGCGGCCGGAGTTGCCGTCCGTGCCGACTGCCGGCACGGCAAATGCCGCGACGTTGAACCAGCCCTCAATCAGTTCCTCGATCGGTCGCCCGTGATTGAGCTCCGGGTTGCCGACGAGATCGGCGCGATCGTTGGTGAGGCCGTCGAAGTTGCGGTCGCTGCCCGCGCCAATCGTGAGCGGTGTGCCGGTCTGGAAGGTGGCGATCGCCGACACTGTCCAGTCGCGCGCGAGCACGCCCGCGACCGACGACGAGTTGCGAAGATAGTCGATCTTCCATACGCCTGACAGCACCAGGCTGTGCGTGCGATCGTTGGAGTTGCGGGCGCGCTCCGCAGCAAGCCTGGTCGCATTCTGCACGCCCGGCAGGCCGCCGCCCTGGAAGTCCACGTCCTCGTAGCCGCGACCGAACGAGTAGTACAGCTTCCCCATCAGCCTGGCACCGCGTCGTTCCGCGCTCACCTGCAATCCGTTGTAGTCGCTGCCGAAGATCGAGGACAGCACGGTGGCCGCGCCGATCGTGCCGGGCAGATACGGCCGCCTGGTTTGGAAGTTCGTTGCGGTGGCGCCAGCACCAAAGACCGGATAGTTGTTGTCGACGCCGGACGCGAGGTGGCGGCTCGACGCGCGGACGTACGAAGCGGTGACACTGAAGCTGCGGCCAAGTTCCCGCTCCACGGTGACGTTCGTCTGGTAGCTGACCGGCCAGACAAAATCAAGTGACGGACCGAAGACCTGCGCCGGCAGCGTGAACCGCGGCGCGCCCGGGGTGTAGTTGAACGGAAACGGCCCGACCCCTCCGGGAAGATTGCGATACGGATCGGACAGGGTGAAGACGGTCGCGAACGTCTGGCGAACGGTGAACGGCTGGTTGTCGGCCGTGGTGTTCCACTCGTTCCCGGTGATGCTGCCGTAGAACATGCCGAACGACGCGCGCACCGCTGTACGGCCGTCGCCTTTCGGATCCCAGGCCACGCCGAGACGCGGCGCGATGTTGTTGACGTCGGTGTGGACGATGCCGCGGCTGATGCCGGTGTCGCCAGGGAACAGCAGGCCGGCGGGCGCCGTCGGGTTGACCGTCGATTTCTGCCCGGGAACGAACGCGAGCTTGCGATCCTGCGGATCGGTGAACGGGAACTGGAGATCGTATCGAACCCCGAGGTTCAACGTGACGCGCGGGTGCACGCGGAAGTCGTCCTGCGCGAACGCGCTGATGTAGGCGCCGTTGTCGGTCTTTCGCACCGGCGCGTCCTGCGTCATCGTCGAGGGAAGGCCCAGCAGGAAATCGGCGTAGGCATTACCGGTCTTGCTGCCGTTGAACGTGAAGACGCCGTAGTTGTCGAGCAGCGTGTCGTGAACGATCGCTTCATACGAGAAGTCGCCGCCGACCTTGAGCGAATGCTTGCCCTTGGTGATGGTCAGCGCGTCCTTGATGCCAGTGTAGTTGCTGCCGGCGTCCGGCCCCGCGATCGCGGTCTGGCCGGTGAAATAGCCGGTGACCGTGAGGCGCGGCAGCGTCGGGTCGCCCTGCGGCGTGAACTTCGAGTTGAGATCCGCCAGCGACGTCGGCGGGTTGTTGACGCGGGCACCGAACTGCCGGACGTAGTTGCCGCGCAGCTGGTTGAACGTCGACGAGCCGATCGTCCACGTGTGCGAGGCGTTGACGTTGTGCTGCTTCCAGGCGAAATCGCGATCGACCCACTGGATGTTGCCGCTGCCCGACATCGGCTGGGTGTCGACGCCGCGCTGATGGAAATAGCTGAACGCCAGCGATTGCGTCTGCGAGAGCTGGTGATCGACCTTCAGCGTGCCCTCGTTGGTGCTGATCGGATCGGCCGCGCGCACTTCGAAGAAATTGTTCGGCAGGTTGGACATCGGGAGGTACTTGTCCTGAATCGTCTTCGCCGCGAGATCGAAGCGCCCGCTCGGAATGAGGTTGCCGGGAAACGCGACGCCGGTCACCGGATCTCGCGGCTTGATCGACGACTGCGAGAAGTCGCCGGCGCGTTCGGCCGCCGTCGGCATCACGGCGGTATTGCGGTAGTAGGTTTCTTCCTGGCGCAGGCCCGAGTAGCTCGCGAAGAAGAAGGTCTTGTCCTTCGCCACCGGGCCCCCGAATGCCCCACCGAACTGTTTGCGATCGAGCGGGTCGTTCGTCCCGACCGTTCCTGGAGGCGCCCAGCGCGGCGAGTTCAGTTTCTCGTTGCGGATGAAATCGAAGGCGGCGCCGTGAAACACGTTCGTCCCCGACTTCGTGACGATGTCCACGACGCCGGCGGAATAGCGTCCGTACTCCGCGGAGTAGCCGTTGGTCAACACGCGGAATTCCTGCACCGCTTCCGGGTTCGGCGCCGGGTTGCCGGTGCCGCGCAGGCCCGCGGTGTTGTTGCCGCCATCCAGCTGGAAGTTGACGGTGCCCATCTGGGCGGCGCCGGATCCGTTGATCATCGTCACCTGTTCCGGCCCGCCGAGCGAGTTCGAGCTGGTGTTGCTGGTGACGCCGCCGGTGATGCTCAGGAGTTGGTAGAGGTCGCGGTTGACGAGCGGCAGGTTCAGCACCTCGTTCTGGCCAACCGTCCGCGTGAGTGCGGCCGAAGTGGTATCGACCAGCGGTGAGTCGCCGACGACCGACACGGTTTCGCTGACGGCGCCGAGCTCGATCGTCGCGTCAACCCTCGCGTTGCGCCCGACTTCGAGCACGATGCCGGTCTGCGTGAAGTTCTTGAAGCCAGGGATGGAGACCTCCACCTGGTAATTGCCGACCGGGAGGAGCCGCAGCGCGTATTCCCCGGCCGCGTCGGTGACGGCGTTCCTCGAAAACTGCGTGCCCAGGTTCGTGGCTGTCACGCTCGCCCCTGGGACAACCGCACCTTGCGCGTCCTTGACGGTACCGAGAATCGTCCCGGTTGGCACCTGCGCCCGGGCGGGCGTCGCGATGAACATCGCGGCGATGATCGCGGCGACGGCGGCGGCGGACATTCTCATAACGGCTCCTTTGATCAGGCCACGACCGGCGCGGCAAATGTCGGCGCCGCGACGAGCATGGCAGCACCGCGCAGGCGCGGATGCTCTTGTGCTGAAACAATGACGATGTCGGTGGAAGCGGCAGTCGGTGTGAGGGCGCGCTCGGCGAGGGCGGTGCGGACACTGCTCTCGATGAGATCCCAGGCCGTGGTGATTTCGCCGCCGATGAAGATGCAGTCGGGGTCGATGATGTTGACGATGCCGCCCAGTCCCAGCCCGAGGTACCGGGCGGAGGCCTGGAGGGCGGCGGCGGCTTTCCCGTCGCCCGATCGCGCGCGGGCGATCAGGCTGTCGATGGTGAACGCGTGATCGCCGGACGTTCGCTCCTGCGGGCGTCCGAAATACCGCGTCAGCGTCGCCAGATTCGAGATGTGCGCTTCCCAGCAGCCGATGGCGCCGCACGAGCAGCGCGGACCATCGATGCTGAGCGGCATGTGCGCGAACTCGCCGGCGATGTTGTGGCGCCCCCGCAGCAGCTCGCCGTTGACGACGACGCCGACGCCGATGCCGTCGGAGACGCTGACGAAGACGAGATTCCGCACGCGTGCCGCGACGTTGCGCGCCTCCCACACCTGCGCCAGCGCGCAGGCGCGACCGGAGTTCTCGACGTGCACGGGAAGGCCGGTCGCCACCGCGAGCCGGGCCTGAAGGTCGACGTTGCGCCAGCGCAGCGTTGGCGCGTGGAGGACGCGGCCGCTTCCGGGATCGACCATGCCGGGCACGACCACGCCAATCCCCTGACAGGCGCCGACGATGCCGGCGTGGGACTTGAGCAGCTCGGCGATGCGGCGCGCCAGAGCCGTCACCAGACGCTTGGGTTCCTGCGCTGTCGGCAGGCTGACGATGTCCGACCGCGGCTGGCCCATCGTGTCCGCGAGCATGAGGAACGTGCGGCTCGCCCGGATGTCGACGGCCACGCTCGATCCGCTCCGCGTGTTGATGTAGAGCATCGTCGGGCGCCGGCCGCGCGCGGTTTCGCCGGTAGTGCCTTCAACGATCTGGTGGTCGGCAAGCAGTTCCTGGACCAGCAGTCCGATGGCGCCGCGGCGCATTTTCATCCGGCGCGCCAGGTCGGCGCGCGAGATTGGCTGATGGCTGCCGATGAGCGTCAGCGCGATCTGACGGTTGATCTGCCGGGAAGTGCCGCGCGTCGCAACGTGGAAGCGATTGGGGTCAATGCGACGCATTTGCATCACATTGGAGCAAATACGCCGTGTCAGCGGGCCAGAACTCCAGCATTTTCGCAGCAACGCCGCGCGCCGCACTGGTCGCCGCCGCCCTCTGGCCCTGATATTGTCTCAAGGGGGTGCAAAATATACGAGCCCTACAAAGTTGTCAACTTCGGTGGGCACCGTCTGCGCGCTGGCCCGCGCTATTTCCCGAACAGCGAGTCGAAATCGTAGCTGACACCGACCTGGCCTCGCCATCCCGGCCGATCGACGAGCTCGGTGCGGTTCGAGTAGGTGATCGAGACCGGAAACCGCGCGCTCGAGTTTTCGGGCCCGAGGACCAGACGGATTTGGCCGACGTGGATGTTGCCTCTCGTCGCAAAGACCTGCGTCGCTGTCTCCGGCAGGCCAATGAAACTGATGCCCGGAAACGAGACCCCCGGCGTGAGGTTCAGGATGGCCGGCCTGTGCTGATACTGGAAGTAATACGTCGCGGCAAGCGCCGCCGCACCGAGCAGATTCACCGTCCCCAGATCCTTCTGGAACTGCAGGCCGACCTGCGCATCACGGACGTAGCCGCGGCCGGAAACAAAAGCGGACGGCCGGTCGTGGTACGCCTCGACTGCGCCGTTGGCCGTGAACGACCAGCCATCGGCCAGGCCCTTGTCCACCATGAACCGCAGTGTGGAGGTTACCGGCTGGTTGAGCGGACGGTTGTAGACGTACTGCAGCGTCGCCACGGGTTTCTGCAGCGTGAGGACGACGGCGTCCTCTTCGAAGCGGAAGGCGCGGAACGCCGCCACCGCATCGGCCGCCCTCTCCAGGAGATCTGGATGACGCGGGCGCAGCAGTTCCACGAGCGCCTGGAGCCGCGCGTCCCACACCTTCTGTATCTCGTCCCTGGGCGCGGCCAGGAGCAGGCGAACGGTTTCGGTCTGCCAGGGGCCGTAGCCCGGATCGTCGATCACGAGCGTGAGGAATCCGCCGGCCGACTGGAGCAGGCGCCGCGCGGCCTCGTTGAGCGCGCCCGGCGATTTCAGCACGTGCTCTCTCCACGCCTGCTGATAGCTCTGCGACACCTTGTCCCGAGCGTTCACCAGCACGGCGCGCACCGCGACCGCCGTGAGCGAATGGTTGTCGGCCGAGAAGATCGCCGGCTGTGCCGTTCCGCCCGCCGGGGTGCTGGCGGTGGCGGAGACGACCTGCGCCGATGCGCCGGTATCGAACGACACGGCATACGAAAATCGCTGAAGCGTCTGGATCAACGTGCTGCTGGCGCAATCCGGCGTGCCCCGCGTCGGACAATAGCGGACGAGGTTGCGTCGAATGAGGACGGCGGGGATGGCGTCGGCACTCCCCTGCACCGTCACGAGCTGTTTGTTGACCGTTTGAGTCAGCGCGCCGTACTCGGCGGCGATCGACAGGATCTTCGCGGTCGTCCCCTTCGAGACGAGGTTCGTCGATCCGCCCGTCCCGGCGCTCGCGCCGCTCTGCTTGTCGGTGCGGAGCGTCTCGAGCAACTTCAGGAACGACGGAAAGGCAGCGCGCTGCATCATCGCGTCGGCGAGGCACTGCGTGTGGCTGGTCATATCGACGAGGGCTACGGCCACCCGTCGCCGATCGTCCGGCGCCGTCGTCGCCAACAGCAGCTCGATCAGCCTGTCGCACTCGACCGGCAGCAAGGCGGGCAGCTGCGGCGCCGCGGACGCCGGCGCGGCGATCGTCAGGATCCACAGGGTGAACAGGGCGCAACGTCTCATCACGACTCCCGCGTGCGGATTCGATAGCGCTGGAATGGCTCACGCGCCGACACGAGGGCAAGGGGCGTGTTGTTGGTGCACACCTCCTGCAACAAACCGGCGCCCGTCTCGGGATCGCTGAACGAGTACACGATGTCCAGGTCGCCGATGCCGGTTTCGAGCGTGCAGGTGAGTATCTCGGACGGCAACCCGGCGATCGCGACGCCCTTATAGGTCGCCTGCTGAAAGAGGACGGTGCCGGTCGTCCCGTGCACGGACAGCGTCACATCGCCGGCGCGGCCGATGAAACGGCTGTCGACCGTTCCCGGGCTCAGCTTGCAGTCTGCCATTCGAACGCTCCTCGGAAATCGAATGCTCGCATGAGACGCGCCGCGGCATTACCCGTTTTTTCACTCGAATCGAATCGCACCCGCTAGGCGAGGTATACTGACGCCTCCGCTTTCCCGAGCCTGCAGCCACCGTTCCGGGCTCCAGCCCTCCCTAAAGCACTGAAAGGGTCCCAGTGATTAAACGTCCCGTCGGTTCCAACCCGTTTGAATTCGCCGTCGTCAGCGGTCTGCGCGCCGCGCAGTTGATGCGCGGGTGCATTCCCCGTGTCGATCGCGGGACCGACAAGGTGATCACGACGGCGCAGATGGAAGTGGCTGCCGGCCTCGTGGCCCGGGTGCCGCTCGAGCCGCCTGTCCTGCTGAGCGGCCAGTAAACGGCAGGCGCCTCACCTCCGTCCAATGGTCTGGAGGTTCCGATGCTGCGCGCCCGCTCCCTGACCATTGCGCTGACGACCCTGCTGGTCGCGGCCAGTCTGCCTGTCAACGCCCAGAGCCGCCGGAATGGCGGTCGATCTGACGGCTGCAACAACTCGGGATGGGACGATCGGCGGGCGTCCTTCTGCGAGGTTCGCGAAGAGACGATCGGCGGCTCCGCGCCGCTCGACGTCGATGCCGGCGCCAACGGCGGCATCAAGGTCTTCGGCTGGGACCGCGGCGACGTGCTGGTCCGCAGCATCGTTCGCGGGTCCGGCGACACCGATGCCGACGCCCGCCGCGTCGTGGCCGGCGTCCATATCGAAACTGCCGCGCACATCCGCGCGACGGGACCCGAGCGGGATAGAAACGAGAACTGGTCGGTTCAGTTCGAGCTCCACGTGCCACGCCGCGCGCAGCTGACACTGTCCACCCATAACGGCGGCATCTCGATCGACGACTTCCAGGGCATTGCCGAATTCCGCGCGCGCAACGGCGGCGTCACGCTCCGGAACGTGGGCGGCGACATCAAGGGCGAGACGACCAACGGCGGCCTGACGATCGACCTCACGGGCGACCACTGGGACGGCCAGGGACTCGACGTCTCGACGCGCAACGGCGGCATCAAGATGACGGTGCCGGAGCGCTACTCGGCGCAGCTCGAAACCGGTACGGTCAACGGCCGCGTCAGCACGGACTTCCCGGTGATGGTCCAGGGACGATTCGACCGTCAGCTCAACACGACACTCGGCAGCGGCGGCGTGAAGCTGCGCGTGATGACCACGAACGGCGGCGTCACAATCCAGCGGCGCTGACCGCGCCCGCTGCTAGACGAATCCCAGGCGTTGCGGCGCGAACTTCGACAGGTTCGGGAA
>Ga0068862_100004506_pt1 | contig 11749 bp, 11 predicted proteins | sample KBSSwiS52_FD_66598 | JGI IMG/M metagenome (GOLD analysis project Ga0068862, IMG submission 66598) | Switchgrass rhizosphere microbial communities from Kellogg Biological Station, Michigan, USA - KBS Switchgrass S5-2 | ecosystem: Host-associated > Plants > Roots > Rhizosphere > Soil ... | reverse complement strand
CCGGCGATGAGACCCTTGTCGATGGCGTTGCGGAGTCCCACGTCGATCGAGTCGTGCGAGCCGACGTCGCGGACGGTGGTGAAGCCGGCGTCGAGCGTCTGCCGCGCGTATCCGGCGGCGAAGAGAGCCTGCTCGGCCACGGGCCGGCGGAGCCCCTCGTAGAAGTCGGAGAGCCAGCTCTCGGACGCCTGGTCGGTCAGGTGGGTGTGCGCGTCGATGAAGCCCGCGAGGATGGTCGCATCTCCCAGGTCGAGCGCGGTGGCGTCCTGGGGAATGGGCAGCCCCGCTCCGACCTCGCGGATCTTCGTCCCCTCGATGATGACCACCCCGTTCGCGATCGAACGGTCCGACCGGCCGTCGAACAGCCGGGCGGCCTTGAGCGCAATGAGGCGGGGGGTGGCGGGTGTCGCGGCGGCGGGAGGCGCCCCGGGCTGCAACGTCGAGGGCGCCGGCGGCGGATTCTGGAAGGCGGCCGCGAAAAAGGCGCCCGCCGCCAGGAGTGTCGCCGCCACGAGCGTCTTCTTCACGCGGTAACTCCGGCCATCTTCCGCGCCAGTGCGAGGAAGGCCTGCTCGACGCCCTCGCCGGTCTTGGCGCTCGTTCGAAACGCGGTCCAGCCGCGCTTCCCGAGCTCCTCGATCGCGGAGTCGTCCACTTCCCACTTGTCCACGAGGTCGATCTTGTTGAGAACGAGCACGAACGGGACCTTGGCGAGCGTCTCCTCCGTCCGGTTCTGAAGGACGACGGCTTTCTCGAGAGTTTCGTGCCGCGTGCCGTCGACCACGAGCATGTACCCCGAGGAGCCGCGCAGGTACGACGTCCGCATCTTCTGGAACTCGTCCTCGCCATAGAGATCCCACAGGAGAAGATCCATCTGGTCCTCCCCCAGAGCCACGACCTTCTTGTCGACCTTGACGCCGACCGTCGTGTGGTACTTCTCCGAAAAAATGCTCCGCACGAAGCGGCTGACGAGGCTCGTCTTGCCCACCGCGGAGGCGCCCAGCATGCAGATCTTCTTCTGAATCATCGGCGGGGCGATCCTGCCCGATTCTCCGTACCGGCGACAAGGTGAAAAGAGACGCTCCGGTTCCAGTCCCGATCCTCCTCGGTCACCTCGGGCCGGAGCGGCCTCGCCGAACCGACGCCGTCCGAGGCGAGCGTCACGGCCCCGCCCCCCGCGGCGCGAAGCACCTCCGCGATGCGTTCGGCGCGCCGGCGGCTCAGGCCCAGGTTCGCCTCTTCCGTTCCGATGCTGTCTCCACGTCCGATGACTTCGATCCGGACGGGACCGGGGAGGCCCGGCGCGAGGCGCGCCACCTCGCCGACGTCGTTCGTCGTTTCCCGGAGCTTTGCGCTCTCGGCCGGCGGAAGCTCGGAGGATCCCCGGGGGAACAGGAGAACCCGCTCTTCGATCCGCCGCTTGAGCGCCTCGAGGCGCGCGAGGTCGGAGTCGGAGACGCCGGAGTCGTCGTACCGGGTGATCCCGGCAATCGCCCGGGCGCGCGACCGCGCTTCCGTAATCCAGAGGCCTGCGGCCGATCCGGCCGCGACGAGCACGCCGTCCCGGACGGCGAGAGTGATGGAGGGGGGCGCGTCCAGGACGGTCCGCGCGCGCTTCGCGATGATCTCGGGGGCGAGCGCCTGGTAAGACCTCCAGTCGCTCGAGACTTTCTGCGCAGAGAAGCGGGAGGCCGCCAGCATCGCCACGGGGTCCGCAGCGAGCGGATCCCGCAGGCCGTTCACGAAATACTTTCCGCCGCGCCTCCCGGAGGTCGTGACGACGATCCCGGGCTCCGAGGCGAGTCTTCCGAGGTAGGAGTTCCAGCGGCGGTTCCGACGGTACGACGCGACGCCCCACGCAGCGATCGCGACGAGAAGAACCGCGGCGGCGATCCGGAGGAAACGGATCGCGCGGCCGGTGCGTCCCTCGGCCGTCCGGTCCGCCTTCTTCCGTCGCTCCCCCTTCAGGCAGGCTTCGAGGTGGGGCCGGCTGCGCTCGAACGGCGCGGCGTCCCCCTCGAACGCGTCGAGCGCGACGGCCTGCTCCCGGTGGATCTTCTCGATCGCGTCGGTGAAGACGCCGCGCAGGTCCTTCGGCGCGTTGCCCCGAATGACCGCGGCGATCACGGCGAGCGGGCCCGCCTCGACCCAGACCGAGAGCTCCCCCACCTGGAACGTGTCGAGCGAGTCCGCTTCCTTGCCGCCGAAGGAGTCGTGGACGAAGTCGCGGATGGCCGTCAGCATCCCGGCGATCATGTCGGCGTCGCCGTCGTGGCGCGGAATCGCCGAGACGTGCTGGAGGAGGAGGCCGGTCTTGCGGTGGATGAGAAAGACCTGCTCCACGCGGTAGAGGAGCGTCCGCACCAGGATCACTTCGGCGAGCGGCTTGCCGGTGCGCCAGGCCTCCAGGCGCCAACGGACTCCCTGCGCCGAGAAGCTGCGCTCCAGGGTCTCGTTGAACGACTCGAGCATGGAGGCGAGCGCGCTCGAAATCGCCTTGCGGATCGCGGGGCCCATGACCGGGAAGAGCGCGTCCACGAGCACCTGCGGGTCCCGGCGCACGGAGGTCAGGATCGCGTCCTCGACCGTGGGCTGGAGGGCCTGAGCGAGCCTGTCGTCCCGCGCGGCCCCAAGACGGATCGCGTCGGGAAGCACGCCGGAGACGTCCTCCGCGTGGATCTCCGGGTCGTCCAGGCGCTCCTGGATCTTCGAGACCTGCGCTTCCTCCGGAACGAAGAGGAGGCGCCGGAGCTCCTTCAGCGGATCGCCGGGCGCGAGCGACGAATCCTCGGGCGAACCGCTCGCGTCGCCGGGCCCCGACTCAGCCACGGAATCGGCTTCCGCGTCGCGGGCCGGGATTTCCGCCCGCCGGAGGAGCGGCGGGCCCTCGATCACGACTTCCCGGGGGATTTCGACTCATTGCTGAGCCGCATCGCGACCTCCGTGAAGAGGCCCGCGAGCGCCGTCCGATCGGTCTTCTCGGCGCGCAGCTCCTTCAGCTCCTTCGAGAGCGCCGTCGCGCTCTCGCGGACGCGCGTGCGGATCTCCTCGGTCAGCGCCTTCGACTGATCCAGGACCTGCTGGCGCAGCTCCCGCTGGCTGCGCGTCGTCTGCTCGTCCAGCGTACCCAGCTTCTTCTCGAGAGCCTTCCCGGTCTCCCGGAGCTCGCGGGACAGATCCTTTCCGGCCTCCAACCGCTCTTCGTGCTCACCGCGAATGCGGTCCGCGAGCGAATCGACCTCCTTCCGGATGAAGCCCTCCAGCGCGTCGAACCGCTTCTTCGTCTCGGCGCGGGAGTCCGCGGTTTCCTTCAGGAGACGCTCTTCCAGGCGGGCGAACCTCTTCTCGAAGTCGTCGACCTGGGCGCCGAAGAGGATGTCCCGGATCTTCTCGAGGTTCGCGCCGCCTTTGCCGCCCTTGGCGTCCGAGTCGCCGGCCGCGGCCTCCTTCTTCGACGCCGAACCGTTCCCCTTCTTCTGCTCGTCGGACGTCATCATCCTGCGCCTCCCTGCCTTTCTGTTCGACCGCGCGTTCCGCGCCGTCCTCGGGCCGGGCTTCACCGCCGCCACCGATCTTCGGTCCGCTTGCGTTCGCGCCGTTTGAGGTTGCTCGTGCGCGCCTTCTGCAACATCGACTGCTTCTCGTCGTGGGCGAGGGTCTGGTTCTCGATCAACACGATCCTCCGCGGTCCCAGGCAGACCGCCGTGGCCTCGAGGTGGAATTCCTCGCCGAGCGGACCCGTCTCCGACCAGAGACCCGATCGGAGCCGGCCCGCTCCGGTCGAGGACCAGAAGGCCTCCGCGTCGAGGAGAAAATTCTCGAAGAAGGGGAAGGCGACGGCGCGGTTCAAGGCCTCGGGTCCGCCGTCGGCCTCCGGGCGGAGGGCGAGGAACCAGGCGGGAGCCGGCCCGATCCGCTGGAAACGGCCGCTCGCGTCGCGCTCGAGAACGAGGATCCCGAGCACGGCGAAGACATCGGAGCCGATCGACCGTTCGTTCATTTCACGACATCGGGGAAGAGGCGGTTCTTAGCACACGGTCGAGGGCGGGGCAACCGACCCCCTCCCGGGCGCTACGCCGAGGCCTCACTCCGGGCCGGCCGGGCGGCCGCGTAGATGGCGGCGCCGACCGCCAGGGCGATTCCCCCTGCGATCCAGTTCTTGGCCTCCGCCGCCGACAGGAAGAGGAGACAGATGGCGAGCGCCGCAATCGGGATGAGGGGCCCCCCGGGGAGCCGGATCGTCCGCTCCGTGGCGGGCAGCTTCCGCCGCAGGACGGGGACCGCGGCGGCCGTCCCGATGTAGGTCGCCAGGCGGGCGATCGCCGACAGAACCGCCAGCTCCTCGGCGGTGCCGGTCAGCATGAGGAGGAGAGCCACCCCCGTCTGCGTGAGTATCGCGATGTAAGGGGTCCGGTAACGCGGGTGAATCTTGCTGAACACGCGCGGAAGCTTTCCCATCTCGGCGAGCGCATAGAGGTATCGCGGGCCCGCGAGCACCGTGTTGTTGTTGGTTCCGAGGACCGAGAGCACCGCTCCGAGCGTCAGGATCAACCCCCCGACCGGTCCGATCATCATCGCGGCGGCGTCCGCGAGCGGCGTCGGAGACGCACCCAGGTTGGGCACGGTGCCGAGCGCCACCAGCTGAACCGCCGTGTAGATCGCGGTCACGATCACGATCTGCATGATCAGTGCGAAGGGAACGTCCCGCTTCGGATCGCGGAACTCGCCCGCCGGCGCCGGCGTGTTCTCGAAGCCGGCGTAGGCGAAGAGAACCAGCAGCGCCGCCTTCATGAAGTTCGCGCGTTCGGGCATCGGGACCGGAAAGATCCGGTTCCAGTCCACCCAGAAGATTCCGACCACGACGAAGAGCACGAGCGGGACGACCTTGCCCCACGCGAGGACGACGGCCGTGTGCGCGCCCGACTTCACGCCGCGCACGTTGATCGCGGTGAGGACGAGGAGCGGCAGCACGATCGTCAGCCACTGGCCGACGCCGCTCTTCGCAGCCGGCCAGAGGTATCCCACCGCGCGCGCGAAGAAGACCGACAGACCGGCGATCGAGGAGATGCGCGCGATCCACGTCATCCAACCGACCTCGAAGCCGACGAAGTCGCCGAAGGCCGCCTGCGTGTAGACGATCGCGCCCCCCGGCCGGTCGAAGAGGCTCGACGCCTCCGCGAAGCAGAGGACGAGGAGCAGAACAGCGAAACCCGCCACCAGGATGGCCCACACGCTCGCCGGACCCAGGAGCTGCGCGGCGGCCACCGGCAGGATCAGGTAGACGCCGCTGCCGATGACGTCGTTGACCGAGAGCGCGACGATCTGCCAGCGCGAGACCGCGCGCAGGAGTCCCGTCTTCGGATCGATGCGCTCGGTTTCGGAGGTCAAGTTGCCCGCATTCTCTGACGGGACCGCCCCCGGTCCAATGAAAAAGCCCGGTCGCCCCGGGCTTCTATCGGTCCGAATCGCGCTCGGCGGCTATCCGTTCCACCGCGCGCGGGTTCCGCGGGCGTCGATGTGAACGAAGGGTCCGTGAGCGGACGTCGCCGGGTAGATCCCGATGCCGCCCACGAGCCCGGGGTTGGCGGCTTCCACCGCCTCCGCCGCGGAGGCGAGAATCCTCGCGTCCTTCAGGTCGACGCGGCCGTCGCGGTTCAGGTCGTCGAGCCGGCCGTCGTGATCGTCGTCGGGGTACACGTCCGCGGCGTCCCCGTACTGGTGGCGGGAGACCGCGGACCTTCCGCCGGCGCCGACGCCCTGCTCGTTGTACTGCGGCGTCCGGAATCCGCTCATGACCGTGAAGGTGCCGACGGGATACCCCATCCGGTTGATTTCCGCGATCGTCAGCTCGAGCTTGTCGAGCAGCCGCCGGTCGAGCACGACGTATTTCGGCCAGACGTCGCTCTGGTCATGGGTGACGAACTGGCCGAGCTTGAAGTGCTCGGACACGCTCGTGCCGAACGTCTCGTGGGTGACCTCGATGAAACCTTTCGGGGTCGCGTAGCTCGCGCTCATGGGGGTCTTCCCCTCGTAGGGCCAGTTGCCCAGCCGGTAGGGGCCGATCCGCCCGTTGACCTTGGCCGAGAATGGCTTCAAGACGATGAGCGAGAGTTGCTGGAGGGCCGCCTCGGCCGCGGCGCCCGTGCCGGCGAGCGGGTAGACGCCGGGCGCCCCGGAGTTTGCGGCCAGAGAGCCGAGCGACGGGTCGCCCGGCAGCGAGAAGATGGCCTTCAGCTTGCCGGAGACCCCGATGAGCGCGGACAGGCTCCCGAGGTTGGTGGCGGTGGTGCCGCGAAGGGGGACGAGGAGGAGCGCCGAGAGGAGCGACGCCGCGGCGACGAAACGGATGAGCCGGCCGTTCTTCGAGGACACGGTTCGGTGGTCCTTTCTTCGACAGGATGCCCGGTGGATTCCATGGTCATCCTACGAGTTGTCGTTGCCCGGAGGCAAGAAAGAACGGGTTCCCGCGGGGGTCTATTCCGCCGCCGCGGAGCTTTTTTTCGCCCTCTCCCCGGCCCCGAAAGAGGCCCGTTTTTCACGGGTTTTTTCGTGTCCCGTGTCCTCGGTCCCGTGTCCCGTGTCCCCTAGCCGGGCAGGAAGAAGAAGGCGACCGCGGCGATCAGGTAGAGCGCCAGGAGCTGGACCCCCTCGAGCCAGTTCGTCTCTCCGTCGAGGGAGATGTAGGCAAAGATCGCGGAAGACGCAAACAGCGTGACGAGCTCGATCGGCTGGAAGATCAGGTCCATCGGCCGGATCCAGAGCGACACGATGACCAGGAGGGGCGCCACGAAGACCGCGATCTGGGTGGAGGAATTCGCCGCGATCGAAAGGGCCAGGTCCATCTTGTTGCGGCTTGCGAAGACGACCGCGCTGTAGTTCTCGGCCACGTTTCCCAGGATCGGGATCACGATCAGGCCGATGAAGAAGTGCGAAAGCCCGAGCTGGCGGGACACCGCCTCGATCGAGCCCACCAGGAGTTCGCTCGCGACGACCGTCCCGACGACCGACAGCCCGAGGACCACGAAGACCCGGCGCAGCGACCAGCCGGCGGCGGAGTCCGCGTGGTCCGCTCCCGACCGGACGTCGCGCTGGCGGGAGAAGTAAGAGAAGTAGATGTACGCCGCGTAGGTCAGGAGGAGGAGGATCGACACTCCCACCGAGACCTCCTCCCGGATGAACTCCTTGTGCACGACGGTGGCGAATACCGCCGGAAGCGCCATGCCGGAGACCGCGAGGATCATCATCGCCGCGTGCCTTCCGGTGGGCCCCACCGGGAACTTCTGCGTGCCGTGCCGGGCGCCGCCGACGACGGCCGACAGGCCCAGCACCAGGAGCGTATTGCCGATGATCGCGCCCGTCAGCGACGCCTTCACGACGTCCACGAGCCCCGCACGAAGCGCGAAGATCGTGAGAATCAACTCCGCCGCGTTCCCGAACGTGGCGTTCATGAGGCCGCCCAGGCCCGTCCCCATCTTCCCCGCGGCATGCTCGGTCGCGCGGCCGATCCAGCCGGCGAGCGGCAGGAGCGCTACGGCCGCGGCGGCGAACGTCGCCCACTCCGGCCAGTGGAGCAGACGAGACGCGACGGCGATGGGAAGCGCCGCGAGGAGGAGGTTCAGAAGGCGGCGCACGACGCCGCGATCATAGGGCAGGGGGGAAGGAGCGGCGCGGGCCCGCCGGTAGACTGTCCGGATGCTGCGAGCCGGAATCGTGGGTCTTCCGAACGTGGGCAAGTCCACGCTCTTCAACGCGCTCACCCGGACGCGCAAGGCCGAGGCCGCGAACTACCCCTTCTGCACGATCGATCCGAACGTCGGCGTGGTCACGGTGCCCGACGCGCGCCTCGAAACCCTGGCGAACCTCTCGCGGACCACGAAGGTCGTGCCCACGACGATCGAGTTCGTGGACATCGCGGGACTCGTCCGGGGCGCGTCGAAGGGGGAAGGACTCGGCAACAAGTTCCTGCAGCACATCCGGGAGGTGGACGCGATCGTGGAGGTCGTGCGGTGCTTCGAGAGCCGGGACGTCGTTCACGTGGCGGGCGCCATCGATCCGCTGGGCGACATCGAAACGATCAAGACCGAGCTGGTGCTGGCGGACCTGGAGACCGTGGCCCGGTCCCGGGACAAGGCCGAAAAGACGGCGCGCGGCGGCGACCGGGACGCGAAGGCGTTGCTGGCCGTGGCCGAGAAGCTCGAACGGCACCTCGATGCCGGCAAGCGCGCCCTGACGCTCGAGCTCGATCCCGAGGAGAAGGAGATCGCGCGCCGGCTCTTCCTGTTGACGTCGCGCCCCATGATCTTCGCGGCGAACGTGGGAGAGGACGACCTCGCCCGGGCCGCGCAACTCGAACGGGTCCAGGCCGTGCGCCACTATGCCGAGACCCACGTGGGCACGGAAGCCGTGGTCGTGTCCGCCGAGATCGAGGCGCAGCTGGCCGAGCTTCCCCCGGCCGAGGCCGCCGAATACCTGGCGGGGCTCGGTGTGTCGGAGTCCGGCGTCGAGACCCTGATCCGGGCGGTCTACCACCTCCTCGGCCTGCGCACGTTCTTCACGGCGAGCGAGAAAGAGGCGCGCGCCTGGACGTTCCACGAGGGCTACACCGCGCCGGAGGCCGCCGGAGTGATTCACTCCGACTTCGAGCGCGGCTTCATCAAGGCGGAGACCGTCTCCTACGCAGACCTCGTCGCGTCCGGATCGCTCGCGGGCGCCCGGGAGCGGGGACTCCTGCGCCAGGAGGGGCGCGACTACGTCGTGGCCGACGGGGACGTGATGCTGTTCAAGTTCAACGTGTAGCGGTGAGTCGGGACACGGAACACGGGACAGGGGACATGAAAAAGGGGTCCCGAAGGACCCCGATTTCTTTTTACGTTTTACGTTTTACGAAATCGTGAACGTCGTCGAGCCCGCCGGCGCTCCGTTCAACAGGATGTCGACCCGGTAGGTCCCGGGCGTCCAACCCTTCGTGTTCGCGGCGTGGAAGCTCGTATAGCCGTCCCCCGCCTTGTCGGTGACGACCTTGTCGTCCGTCCCCAACTGCTTGCCGTCGGGACCGAACCACCGGGCCGTGATCTCGGTGCCCACCGGCGCGCTCGCCGTCCACATCGAGACGTAGACCGTGTCCTTCGTGCCGAACGCCGTCGCGGCCTCGCCCGGGCTGTGGTCGGCGTTGACGGCCTTGGCGACCGTGATCCGTTCGATCCGCGCTCCGGCCGGGACGGCGGTCGCCATGGCCACGGGGGGCTCGGAAGCCGGGGCCGGCGCCGCGACTTCGACCTTCTTCTTGCAGGCGACCGTCGCGGCCGCCAGAACGATCGCCGAGGCGATCAGGAACAAACCCTGCTTTTTCATGACGTCTCCTCCGCTCACAGCGCGGGCAGGCGAAGCACCTGTCCGGGATAAATCAAATCGGGGTCCTTGATGTGGTCCTGGTTGGCTTCGTAGATCTTTCTCCAGAGACTCGCCTTCCCATAGACCTTCTGCGCGATCTTCGAAAGCGAGTCACCCTTTTCGACGGTGTAGCTCTGCAGGGTTTCTTCCTTCGAGCTCAGCTGGCTCCCTCCGCCGGAGACGAAGCCGCTGTCATCGGGCTTGTCGGCGGTGTTGCCCAGAGACGATCCCCCGCCGGAGACGAATCCATCCTTGTTGTCGTCGGGCAAACGCATAGCTCCTCCTTCGTTCGAAGACGATGCACGGTCTGTGCCGCCTCGATCCTATTCCACGGGAGGAACCGAAGGGGGCGCCGGCGCCTCACCACGGGCAAAGCGCTCGTAGAGCGCGATTTCCGAGAGGCTGCCGATCGCGACCGGTATCCGGTCATGCAGCTTTCTCGGCGTGACGTCGAGGACGCGGGCCCTTCCCGTCGACGCGCGTCCTCCGGCCTGCTCGATGACGAAGGCGAGCGGGTGGCTCTCGTAGAGGACGCGGATCTTGCCGGAGGTCTTCCCCGACGCCGCGTCCGCCGGATAGAGGTAGATGCCCCCTTCCAGGAGGATGCGGTGAACGTCGCCAACCATCGATCCGGAGTAGCGCGTCGAATAGGGACGGCCGGTCGCCTCGTCTCTGCCCTTGAGGTAGTCGACGAACGCGCGGTCGGCTTCCGACCAGCCCGCCCGCCGCCCTTCGTTGACGGCGTATCCCCGGCCCTGCTCGGGCATGCGGACGTCGCGGCGCACGAGCACGAACTCTCCGATTCCGGGGTCGAGCACGAAGACGTGAGTGCCGTGACCGATCGTGTAGACGAAGAGCACGGCCGGTCCGAACAGGACGTAACCCGCCGCGACCTGCTCCGTTCCGGGCCGGAGGAGGTCCGCCTCGGTGCCGTCCCGCCTCGGCCGGATCGAGAAAATGGTGCCGAGCGTTCCGTTGACGTCGATGTTCGACGAGCCGTCCAGCGGGTCGAACAGGACGGCGTATCGGGCATCCGCCGCGTCCTTCCGATAGACGTGCGGCTCCTCCAGCTCCTCGGAGGCGACGAAGCTCACGAGGCCTCCGTAGTCGAAGGTCTCGACGAGGATGTCGTTGGCGCGGACGTCCAGCTTCTTCTGCACCTCGCCCTGCACGTTTTCGGTTCCCGCCGAGCCGTGCGTGCGCCGCAGGTCGGCAAGCGCGAGCTCCCGGGCGATCCTCTTGCCGGCCACTCCCAGGCGGACGAGTACGAGGGAGAGCTCGCCGGTCGCCCCGGGGTTCGCGCGCTGTCCCTCGAGGATGAAACGGTCGAGGGTGATCGGCGCGGGCATCGTGTGCGAGGAGATCAGTTCCGGGCTAACGCTTCAAGCGCCGGCCGGGCTCCGGAGGCGGTGCGGCGAACTCCTTCCAGGCGGGCTTCGGCCTTCCCTCCGCCGTCTGCAGTCCCCGGTTGGCGAAGAACGCGTCCCGGCGGACGGTGAGCGGGTCGCGGGGTGGCGCCGGAGAGGCGGAAACCGGCGCGGGATCCCTCCACGGAACGTAGCGCGCGAAGAGGAGACGGGCCGCGTCTTCCCGGCCGAGAATCCGGCGCATCCGCCGCACGAAGTCGGCCTGGCGAGCGACGCTCGAGTCGTTTTCGCCGGCCGAGGAGAAGCTCACCTCGGTGAATGCCACCGGGCGACCGGAGGCGGCCGAGAGGATCGTCGCCCAGTCCCGATCGATCGTTTCGGGGGGGCGGTGACGGAAAGGCGCGTCCGGCAGGAAGGGAGAGTAGACGTACAGGAGGACCGGGCTCTTCTCCTGGATCGCGGAGACGACCGCCGGGAAGCGCGAGTCCATCGGAGCGTTCGTCGCGACGCCCACGAGGAGGCGCGGCGCCTTTTTTCCGAGGAACTCGACCGCCCCGCGGAAGAGCGACCGGAAGGCGCGCAGCTCGTCGGGTTTGTCGGAGAAGTAGGCGTCGGCCTCGTTTCCGAGGGACAGCGTCGAGAAGTCCGCCAGCGCCGGGCCGAGGGCGTCGAGCAGCCGGCCGAGCCGGACCGTGAGCTTCGGATCGTCGAAGGCGGCCCGCGCGAGGTCCGCCGGGACCTGCCGGATCCTGCCGTTGACGAGCGGCAGGTCGAGATGCAGGACCGCACCGGACTGGCGCAGCAGCCGCGCCGTCCGCGTCACGGCCGCGACGTCGTACCGCCGCGGGCGCGGTTCGGCGGCGGGCCACGCGACCTCCAGGGCGAAAAGCGAGACGCCGGCCGCGCGGACCTGGTCGAGAGCCTCCTGGCGGTCGGGCGCCGACGCCGAGTCGGCCACGTTCACCGCGAGACCGAGCGCCGGGACGCGGCGG
>Ga0068862_100004505_pt1 | contig 11750 bp, 7 predicted proteins | sample KBSSwiS52_FD_66598 | JGI IMG/M metagenome (GOLD analysis project Ga0068862, IMG submission 66598) | Switchgrass rhizosphere microbial communities from Kellogg Biological Station, Michigan, USA - KBS Switchgrass S5-2 | ecosystem: Host-associated > Plants > Roots > Rhizosphere > Soil ... | reverse complement strand
TCGCAGTCGAGCTCCTCCAGCGCCTGCACCGCGGCGAAGGCGTTCCGCTCGTCGTCGTCGACGATGAGGATCTTCGCCCTGAGCGGCGACTCCATGTCCGGCGGGCCCTGGGGGCGCCGCCACGCTGGCCCGGTCGGTGTGATCGGCGGACCCGTCACGTCAGCTGGCCTGCGGCAGGAGGGTGATCACCGTGTCGCCGGCCAGGCGGACGGCGTCGGCGCGCTGCACGCAGACCCTGAGCACCGAGACCAGGTGGTCGATGTCGACCGGCTTGGAGACATAGTCGGAGGCGCCCGCCTGGATGCACTTCTGCCGGTCGCCCTTCATGGCCTTGGCCGTCACCGCCACGATCGGCAGATCCGCGGTGGCCGGCCGGGACCGGATCTCGCGGATGGTCTCATAGCCGTCCATGTCCGGCATCATGATGTCCACCAGCACCACGTCGACGTTGGGGCTGGCGTCCAGCAGATCCAGTCCCGCGCGGCCGCTCTCGGCGTAGCTCAGCTCGACCCCGTAGTCCTCCAGCGCGCTGGCGAGGGAGAAGATGTTGCGGATATCGTCGTCGATCACGACCATTCGCCGGCCCTGCAGCAGGGCGTCGTCATGCCGGCTGCGCGCCACCTTGGCCCGCGCCGGGTCCGGCAGCTGCTCCAGCGGCTCGTGCAGCAGCAGGCTGGCCTGGTCCACCAGCTGGTCGGGCGTGCGCGCCAGTCGCACCAGCCCGGCGAACACCGCCAGGCGCAGGCGACGGTCGTCTTCCGCGTTCAGGTCGTCGGGCGCGTAGACCAGCGCCGGCGTCGCGCGCCCGTCGGCCTGTTTGAACGCGTCGATCAGTTGTGCGGCGGGCAGGGCGCCGGCCTCCACCACGATGGCGTCCGGCAGCTCGGCGTCCGGGCGGGCGAGCAGGGCGGCCAGGTCGCCCGTCACCTCCACGGCGTTGAAGCACTCGCGCAGGATCTGGAAGGCTTCGCCGTCCGACCCCACCAGCGTGATCCGTCGGTCGGACCGGGAGACGAAGGACTTCACGTTGCGCAGGGTGGAGACCACAACTTCGCGCTCCACCGGCTTGTGGGTGAAGCCGATGGCCCCCATGCACAGACCGAGTCCCTTCTGGTCGTCGGCCGAGATGACGTGGACCGGAATGTGCCGCGTCTCCGGGGTGCGCTTGAGCAGGTCCAGCAGCGCCAGGCCGTCGATGTCGGGCAGGCCGATGTCCAACATGATCGCGTCGGGCCGGAAGCGGCGGGCGAGCGAGGGCGCAGCGGCCCCCTCCCCGGTGACCACGCCCTTGAACCCGGAGTCCCGCACCAGCGCCAGCAGGATCGAGGCGAACCGCGGATCGTCCTCGACGATCAGCACCACGGAATCTCCCGCGATGATCACGTCGCGGTCGTCGGCCACCGCCTCGATGACCTCGTCGGACAGCGTCGAGATCACCGTCAGGCCGCGCGGCGCCAGCGCGCGCAGGCTCGCCGGGGCCTGGGCCTGAGGGCTGAAGTTGAGCGGCAGGAACAGGGTGAAGATCGATCCGCGCCCCGGCTTGCTCTCCACCTTCAGCTCGCCGCCCAGGAGGCGGGTGATCTCGCGGCTGATGGAGAGCCCCAGCCCGGTGCCGCCGTACTTGCGGCTGGTGGTGCCGTCGGCCTGCTGGAAGGCCTCGAAGATGATCCGTTGCTTCTCCTCCGGAATCCCGATGCCGCTGTCCTCCACCGACAGCGCCAGCACCTGGCCGGCGGTGTTCAGGTGGTCGTTGGCCGCGTTCCAGCCGCGCGCGACGCGGGTCACCTTCAGCTTCACGAAGCCCTGCTCGGTGAACTTGAAGGCGTTCGAGAGCAGGTTCTTGACGATCTGCTGCAGGCGCTTGTCGTCGGTGTACATCGACCGCGGCAGGCCGGGGTCCAGCTCGATCTGGAAGTCCAGTCGCTTGTCCTGGGCGATCTGGGCGAAGGTCCGCTCCACGTGGTCGTTGAGCGCGGCGAACGACATCTCGCCGATGTCCAGCGTGACCGTACCGGATTCGATCTTCGACAGGTCGAGGATGTCGTTGATCAGGCCCAGCAGGTCCACGCCTGCATCGTGGATGTTCTTGGCGAACTCCACCTGCTTGCCGGACAGGTTGCCCTGAGCGTTATCGCCCAGCAGTTTGGAGAGGATCAGCAGGCTGTTGAGCGGCGTGCGCAGCTCGTGGCTCATATTGGCCAGGAACTCGGACTTGTACTTGGAGGTGAGCGCCAGCTGCTCGGCCTTTTCCTCAAGCGCCAGCTTGGCCTGCTCCACCTCGCGGTTCTTGCCTTCCACCTGCTGGTTCTGCACCGACAGCAGCTGCGCCTTCTCCTGCAGCTCGGCGTTGGTCTGCTGCAGCTCGTCCTGCTTGGTGCGCAGCAGCTCCTCGGATTGCCGCAGGCTCGCCGCCTGCTGTTCCAGCCGGTCGTTGGTCTTCTTCAGCTCCTCCTGCTGCGCCTGCAGCTCGGAGGTGAGCAGCTGCGACTGCTTGAGGAGCCCCTCGGTGCGCATGTTCGCGGCGATGGTGTTGAGCACGATCCCCACCGATTCCATCAGCTGGTCGAGGAACTGTTGCTGGGTTTCGTTGAACTCGCCGAAGGTGGCGAGCTCGATCACCGCCTTCACCTCGCCCTCGAACAGCGCCGGCAGCACCACCAGGTTGGCCGGCGTCGCGTCGCCGAGGCCCGAATTGATCTGCACATAGTCCTTGGGGACGTTGGTGAGCAGGATGCGCGACTTCTCATAGGCGCACTGGCCGACCAGGCCTTCCCGCAGCTTGAACTCGCTGGCCAGGTGCTTGCGGTTGTTGAAGGCGTAGGAGGCCGCGAGCCGCAGCACCAGGGCGCCGTCCTCGTCCCGGTCGGAGACATAGAACAGGCCGTGCTGGGCGCTGATCAGCGGCGCAAGCTCCGAGAGCACCAGGTTCGACACCGTCGACAGGTCCCGCTCGCCCTGCAGCATGCGGGTGAACCGGGCCAGGTTGGTCTTCAGCCAGTCCTGCTCGGTGTTCTTCAACGTCTGATCCTTCAGGTTGCGGATCATCTCGTTGATGTTGTTCTTCAGCTCCTCCACCTCGCCCGAGGCCTCGACGGTGATCGAGCGGGTCAGGTCGCCCTTGGTCACCGCCGTGGACACCTCGGCGATGGCGCGCACCTGGGTGGTCAGGTTGGCGGCCAGTTCGTTCACGTTGTCGGTCAGGTCGCGCCACAGGCCCGCGGCCCCCGGCACCCGGGCCTGGCCGCCAAGCTGGCCTTCGATGCCCACTTCGCGAGCGACGTTGGTCACCTGGTCGGCGAAGGTCGCCAGCGTCTCGATCATGCCGTTGATGGTGTCGGCGAGGGCGGCGATCTCCCCCTTGGCGTCGAGGGTCAGCTTGCGCTTCAGGTCGCCGGTGGCCACCGCGGTCACCACGTCGGCGATGCTGCGCACCTGGCCGGTCAGGTTGCCGGCCATCATGTTCACGTTGTCGGTCAGGTCCTTCCAGGTCCCGGCCACGCCGGGAGCCTGCGCCTGGCCGCCGAGCTTGCCTTCCGTGCCCACTTCCCGCGCCACCCGCGTCACTTCCGAGGCGAAGGCGTTCAGCTGGTCCACCATGGTGTTGATGGTGTTCTTCAGCTCCAGGATCTCCCCGCGCACGTCCACGGTGATCTTCTTGGAGAGGTCGCCCTTGGCCACCGCGGTGGTCACGTCGGCGATGTTGCGCACCTGGCCGGTGAGGTTCGCGGCCATGAAGTTGACGTTGTCGGTCAGGTCCTTCCAGGTCCCGGCCACGCCGCGCACCTGCGCCTGGCCGCCCAGCTTGCCCTCGGTGCCCACTTCCCGCGCCACCCGCGTCACTTCCGAGGCGAAGGAATTCAGCTGGTCCACCATGGTGTTGATGGTGTTCTTCAGCTCCAGGATCTCGCCGCGCACATCGACGGTGATCTTCTTGGAGAGGTCGCCCATGGCCACGGCGGTGGTCACCTCGGCGATGTTGCGCACCTGGCCGGTCAGGTTGCCGGCCATCAGGTTGACGTTGTCGGTCAGCTCCTTCCAGGTGCCGGCGACGCCCTTCACCTGCGCCTGGCCGCCGAGCTTGCCTTCCGTGCCCACTTCGCGGGCCACCCGGGTCACTTCCGAGGCGAAGGCGTTCAGCTGGTCCACCATGGTGTTGATGGTGTTCTTCAGCTCCAGGATCTCGCCGCGCACGTCGACGGTGATCTTCTTGGAGAGGTCGCCGTTGGCCACCGCGGTGGTGACCTCGGCGATGTTGCGCACCTGGCCGGTCAGGTTGCCGGCCATGAAGTTGACGTTGTCGGTCAGTTCCTTCCAGGCGCCGGTCACCCCGTCCACCCGGGCCTGGCCGCCGAGCTTGCCTTCGGTGCCCACCTCGCGAGCCACCCGTGTCACTTCCGAGGCGAAGGCGTTCAGCTGGTCCACCATGGTGTTGATGGTGTTCTTCAGCTCCAGGATCTCGCCCTTCACGTCCACGGTGATCTTCTTGGACAGGTCGCCCCGCGCCACGGCGGTGGTCACCTCGGCGATGTTGCGCACCTGGCCGGTCAGGTTGCCGGCCATCAGGTTGACGTTGTCGGTCAGCTCCTTCCAGGTCCCGGCCACGCCCTTCACCTGCGCCTGGCCGCCCAGGTTGCCTTCGGTGCCCACCTCGCGCGCCACCCGCGTCACTTCCGAGGCGAAGGAATTCAGCTGGTCCACCATGGTGTTGATGGTGTTCTTCAGCTCCAGCACCTCCCCGCGCACGTCGACGGTGATCTTCTTGGAGAGGTCGCCGTTGGCCACCGCGGTGGTCACGTCGGCGATGTTGCGCACCTGGCCGGTGAGGTTCGCGGCCATCAGGTTCACATTGTCGGTCAGGTCCTTCCAGGTCCCGGCCACCCCCTTCACCTGCGCCTGGCCGCCGAGCTTGCCTTCCGTCCCCACCTCGCGGGCCACCCGGGTCACTTCCGAAGCGAAGGAGCCCAGCTGCCCGACCATGGTGTTCACCACCTTGCCGATGCGCAGGAACTCGCCCCGCAGCGGCCGCTCCTCGTTCTCCAGGTCCATGGTCTGGGAGAGGTCGCCCTTGGCCACGGCGCCGATCACCCGGGCCATTTCCGCGGTCGGGTGCACCATGTCGGTGATCAGGCTGTTGACCGCATCCACGCTCGCGGCCCACGAGCCGGTGGCCGTATGCAGCTTGGCCCGGTGGTTGATCTTGCCCTGTCGGCCCACCGTCTCGCCGAGCCGCTCGAACTCGCGGGTCATGCGGTCGTTGAGCTCGACCACGTCGTTGAACGCCTCGGCGATCTCACCTTCGACGCCGGTCAGGTTGCGCGGCAGCCGGACCGAGAAATCGCCGCGGCGGAAGGCCCGCAGCGCTGCGAGCAGCTCGCGCGTTTGCGGGGTCTCGTGCGCGTCGTTCAGGGCCGCAGGGCGGCGGCCGTTCTTCGACTTCGCAAGGGCGGCGGCGGTCGCAGGCATGGGTTCCCCGTTTGCTGACGATCAAGACTAAGCGAGCTCGCCCAACCGCCCTCCGCCCCGAGCTTTCAAGGTCGGGCCAGTCGGAGGCGCACCCCGCCGTTTGGCGAAACGCACCTCGCCATGTCCGGGTTCCAAGCGCGCAGCTTGGCGGACGCGTCGCTGCGCTCTGGCGGCGGCGCACTGTAATGACTGGACATTCTGCGGCCGATCCTGGCTCGCCACCCTGCTCGCGGCTACTCCGCCGTCATCAGCATGGCGCCGGAAAACGAGCCCACCGCATTGGCCCACAGGGCCACCTTGGCGTCCGGCACCTGGCGGACGCCCGATTCGCCGCCGCGCAGCTGGCGGATCGACTCGATGCAGAAATTGGCGCCGTGCCGGCGGCCGACATTGCAGGCGCCGCCGTCGGTGTTCAGCGGCAGGCGGCCGCCCATCGCGGTGTGGCCCTCGGCGATGAACGGCCCGGCTTCCCCCCGGCCGCAGAAGCCCAGCGCCTCGAGCCACTGGAAGACGATGATCGTGAAGCCGTCGTAGAGCTGCACGCAGTCGACGTCCTTGGGCTTCAGGTCGGTGCGGGCCCAGAGGTTGCGGGCGCAGTGGTCGGGGGAGTTCTCGATGATGTCGTCGAGGTTCTCGAACGTCAGGTACTTGACCGACGAGAAGGCGGTGGATTCCGCGAACACCGGCTTCTTGGCGAAGTCGCGCGCGCGCTCTTCGGTCGTGTAGATGATCGCGGAAGCCGAATCGACCGGGTAGTCGCAGTCCAGCAGCCGCACCGGCTTGCTGATGTAGCGCGACGCGAAATAGTCGTCGAGCGTGAGCGGGGTGCGGAAGATGGCGTCCGGGTTGTGGCTCGCCCACTCCCGCTGCGCGACCACATGGCGCCCGAAATGCTCCTCCGTAGTGCCGTACAGGTCCATGTGCCGCTGCGCGGGCATGGAGGCGATCGACTGCAGGGGCGAGACCGAGCCGAACGGCGCCACGAACTGGAAATCGTCCTCCGCATAGACGAGCTGCTTGTCGGTATCCTTCGCCAGCATCTCCACCCCGGTGAGCCGCTGGCGGATCACGCGCATGCTGAGCACGGTGTGGCAGAGCCCGGCCTTGATCGCCGCCACGGCCTGCACCGCCGGACCGATGTAGGCGGGGCCGGCGCCGGAATTCCAGAAGTTCAGCGGCCCGATGCCGAGCATGTAGGCGATGTCCATGGAGTCGACGACGTCCAGGCCCGGGGGCGCGTCGCCTGCGACGGCCCAGAGCATCGAGGCCCCGTCGATATCCTTCGGCGTCATGCCGGCGTCGCGCATCGCCGCCATCGCCGCCTGCACGGCGAGCTGGCGCGAGGTGAGCCCGGTCTTGCGGCCGGTGGTGGAGTAGCCGACGCCGACGGCGGCGACACGGGTGTGGCTGGCCATGTCTTTACCCCTCAGGCGTCAGGCTTGGTGAACATCGGCAGCACCAGGTCCGGCGCGACCTCCCGCCAGACCAGCCGCAGCGGCATGCCGGTCTTCAGCGCGCCCTCGGCGACGTCGACGATGTTGGTGGTGATCCGCAGGCCGGGCTGCTCTTCCAGCTCGACCACCGCCAGCGTGTAGGGAAGCTTGTCGACGTAGTACGGGTGAAACGCCTGCATGGTCAGGGTGTAGGCGTACAGCGAGGCCCGCCCCGACACCTCCTCCGGCGCAAGCTCCGTCGAGAGGCATTTGTTGCACACCGGCCTCGGGTAGTGGACGAAGTGCCCGCACGGCTGGCAGCGGAGGATCAGCAGCCGGCGCGCCTTGCAGCCATCCCAGAAGAACTGGGTCATGGGATTGGGCCGGGGCATCGGCGGGTAGGTTGCGGCCTGGTTCGCCATCGATCCTCTCAAATTCATGCGCGCCCGATGGTCGGGGGATTCGGCGTCCCCCGCACACCCCGGGCCTGTTGCGGCCGCGCGACTGGCCGCGAATGACGCTCGACGATCAGATCGCCTTCGCGCCGTCCCAGACCAGCGGCAGGTTGCGCAGGCTCAGGAGCCCGTCGGTGAAATAGGTCGGGTTCGCGCCCGGCTCGATCCGCCATTCGGGAATCCGGCGCAGCCACTCCGCCACGCCGACGCGCAGCTCACGGCGGGCCAGGTGCGACCCGGCGCAGCGATGGACGCCGCCGCCGAAGGCCAGGTGCGGATTCGCGGCGCGGCGGAAATCGACCTTGAACGGGTCGGGGAAATCTTTCGGGTCCCAGCACGGCAGCTCAGCCAGGACGATGACGCGCTCGCCCTCCTTCATCTCGACGCCGTGGAAGTCGTGGTCGCGCTTCAGCACGCGGGAGACGGCGATCCAGCTGTGGACGCGCAGCAGCTCCTCGACGGCGTCGCGGATCAGCTCGGGATTGGCTCGAAGCTCGGCCTGGGCCTCCGGATGCTCCGCAAGGTAGCGCCAGATGTGGCCCATCGCTCCGTTCACCGTGTCGAGGCCGGCGATGTAGAGCAGGAAGCAGAAATCGTAGATCTCGTCGTCGGAGATCGGCCGCCCGTCGATCTCGGCCCGGGTCAGCATGGTGATGATGTCCTCGCCGGGGCGGCGGCGCTTCTCCTGGATCAGGTCGGCCATGAACCGGTGGATCTCCAGGCCCACGGCGCGCTTCTCGTCGTTGGTGCCGTCGTGGAAGAACTTCTCTTCCCAGTGGAAGAACTGCTCCTTCATCTCCAGCGGCATGCCCATCATCAGCATGAAGACGGTGCCCGGGTACGCCCGCGCGAAGGTCTGCATGAAGTCGGTGCGGCCGGCCTTGGCGAACTCATCGATGTATCCGTTGGCCACGCGGTAGACGTCGGCCTCGATGCGGTCGATCGCCTTCGGAGAGAACAGCGGGGCCAGCACCGCGCGGTACTTGATGTGCTCCGGCGGATCGAGGCCGAGCGGCAGCAGCCGGCGCGCGAAGGTGGCGTCGTCGGAGCTGTAGCGGATCGAGTTGCAGAACGGATCGGCGTTCTGCAGCACCTCGCGCGCGTAGTCGGCCGTCGTCACCACCCAGGCGCCGCCGTCGCGGACGCGGAAATCCCGCGGCGTATAGAAGACGGGCGGCGCCTTCTTGGCCAGCTTGCGGAACACGCCGTAGGGGTCGGTGGCGAAATCCGGGTCCTCGCCCTCCTGGAAGTTGACGACGAGGTTGTGCGGCACGTGCGGCGGCACCCTCGAAAAATCCGCAGAGAGGTCATTCATCGCGCTTCCTCCGGGTGGCGGGCCAGCCGCGTGTTGGGCGCGGCCATTGGGCGGCCGCCTGATTTCCCACCACGTTATTCGGCAGGGGCATTTATTCAACCTCTCATGCCCGCCCCTAGTCGGACCCCGGGACCGGGCCGCGGCGCGGGTCGTTTGTCTCGCCCGCCACAGCAGCGCTAACCTTGCGGGATGACGCCCGCTCCGAACGACGCCTTCAACTACCTGGCGGTGCTCTTCTCCATCATCCTGGGGCTCGCCGTCACCGAGATCCTGCAGGGTTTCAAGCGGTTGCTGATCACCCGCCGGCGCGTGCGGCTGTACCCGCCGGCCATGGCCTGGGCGTTCACGACGCTGCTCAGCCTGGCGCAGACCTGGTGGGCGATGTTCGGCCTGCGCACCCACACGCAATGGACGTTCGCCATGTACGCGGCCGTCCTGCTGCAGACGGTGATCATCTACTCCGTCGCAGCGCTCGCCCTGCCCGACCAGCCGGACAACGACGAGGCGGCGATGCGCTCGACCTACTACGAGCACGCGCGCCCGTTCTTCATCCTGAGCGCGGCGGCCGCGGTCGCCAGCATCGTCAAGGAGCTGGTGATGACCGGCGGCCTGCTCGAGCCCTTGAACCTGGCCTTCCACCTGGCCTTCATCGCCGCGACGGGGCTCGCCGCCGTGACCCAGCGGGCCTGGTACCATCAGCTGCTGGGGCCGGCGGCCCTGGCGGTCTACGCCATCTACACGGTGATGCTGTTCAACCGGCTGTAGGCGCCTCAGCCCGTCGGCGCGTCGTCCGGCTGCGGCGGCGCCAAGGGCTTGAAGAGGCTGCGGTCCGGCTTCAGGTCGAGCAGCGGCGTCCCGTCCAGGCAGTCCAGGCCGCGCACGTGGAGGACCGGGCCGTCCCGCGACACCAGCACGGCGATCGAGGTGGCGATGGGGTTGGGCCGCACCGGCGAGCGGATCGAGAAGGTGCCGCGCGTCGCCCCGTCGTCCGCCGGGCTCTGGCGCACCAGGTCGCGGCGGGCGTCGTGCAGCCAGTACAGCACCTCGATCCGCTCGTAAGCCTCGATTCCGTCGAGCGCCGCGACCCAGGGTTCCGCCACCTCGATCCGGCACAGCGGGCCGTCCGGGCCGCCCTGGCGCGGGCAGTCCGCGCGCGAGCTCCAGGGGGTGCGGATGACGCCGATGAACACCAGCCCCGCGTCCGTCGCCGGCGGCGGCTCGACGGCCACCTCGCCCCGGCGGATGTCGCCCCGCCTCAACGCCCGCCCGCCTCGGGCAGGGTCATCGAATAGATGGTCAGTTCGACCACCTCGCCGGCCTCGTCGAAGGTGAAGAGGTCGGCCACCGGGACCGGCGTCCCGTCGGGCCGGTGCGCATGGATCTCGACGGCGCAGCGCCGGCCCTCGGTGATCACCGACTGCACGGCGGGATTGGGCGCGCCGAGGGCGAGGATGCGCTTGTAATAGTCCTCGATCGCCTGGCGGCCGGCGACCTGCTTGCCGTTCGGCAGCCGGATCATGCCGGCCGGGGCGAAGCGCGCGGCGACGCCCGCGGCGTCCTTCGCCCGGACCCGTTCGAAATAGCCGCGGGCCAGGGTTTCCGGGTCGCGCATCAGGACATCACCTTCACGTAGGAACCGGGCAGGTCCTCGATCACCGGGGCCGGCCCGGCCGCCGGATCGCGGGCCGGGACCATCCCGCCCGACCGCTCGTGCAGCCACGCGGCCCAGGTCGGCCACCAGGACCCCGGGGTTTCCTGCGCGCCGGCCTTCCAGGCGTCCAGCGTCTCCGGTCGCTCGGGATTGGTCCAGTGCTGATATTTCCTGGCGTCCGGGTGGTTGACCACCCCGGCGATGTGGCCCGAGCCCGCCATGATGAAGGTCACCGGCCCGCCGAACAGACGTGCGCCGCGATAGATGCTGGCGCAGGGCGCGATGTGGTCGTCCCGCGAGGACTGCACGAAGATCGGCGTGGTCACCTTGGAGAGGTCCAGCCGCACGCCGCCGAGCTCCAGCTCCCCGCGCGCCAGCCGGTTCTCCTGGTAGAGCGATCGCAGGTACCAGAGCCCCAGCGCCTTGGGCATCCGCGTCTGGTCGGCGTTCCAGAACAAGAGGTCGAAAGCCTTCGGCTGCTTGCCCATCAGGTAGTTGTTCACCAGGAACGACAGGATCAGGTCGTTGGCGCGCAGGATGTTGAACGCCTCGCCCATGGCCGAGCCGGGCAGCACGCCGCCGGACTGGTCCATCTTGCGCTCGATGTCGGCCAGCCAGGCCTGGTCGGTGAACAGCGACAGGTCGCCGGCCTGGCTGAAGTCCTGCTGGGCCGCGAAGAAGGTCGCCGAGTTGATCGGGGACTCGACCTCGCGTCCCGCCAGATAGGCCAGGGTGCAGGACAGCAGGGTGCCGGCGATGCAGTAGCCCACGGCGTTGACCTTGTCCTGGCCGGTCTGGAGCTTCACCGCCTCCACCGCCGTCAGCAACCCCTCGGTCATGTAGTCGTCGAAGGTCTTGCCGGCGTGGCGCGCATCCGGGTTCACCCACGAGGTGACGAACACCGTGAAGCCCTGCTGGGTCAGCCAGCGGATCATGGAGTTCGCCGGCTGCAGGTCGAGGATGTAGTATTTGTTGATCCACGAGGTGGCGATCAGCAGCGGGATCTCCCGCACCTCCTTCGTCGTCGGCGAATACTGCAGGAGCTGGAAGAGGTCGTTCTGGAAGACCACCTTGCCGGGGCTCACGGCGACGTTCTCGCCCACCTTGAATCGGGCCATGTCGGTCTGGCTGATGGTCAGCTCGCCGCCGCCGCGCTTCAGGTCGGCGGCGAAGTTCTCCATGCCGCGCACCAGGCTTTCGCCGCGGGTGTTGATCGCCTCCTGCAGCGCCTCGGGGTTGGAGCCCAGGAAGTTGGAGGGCGAGAACATGTCGGTGAGCAGCCCGGTGAAGAACTCGATGCGCCGCTTGGTCTGCGGATCGCTGGTCTCGACGTTGCGCGCCAGGGTGTTCAGCCAGTCGGAATTGGCCAGGTAGGCCTGGCGGATCGCGTCGAAATAGGGTTGGTCCCAGGCCGCGCCGGCGAACCGCTTGTC
>Ga0068862_100004503_pt1 | contig 11751 bp, 10 predicted proteins | sample KBSSwiS52_FD_66598 | JGI IMG/M metagenome (GOLD analysis project Ga0068862, IMG submission 66598) | Switchgrass rhizosphere microbial communities from Kellogg Biological Station, Michigan, USA - KBS Switchgrass S5-2 | ecosystem: Host-associated > Plants > Roots > Rhizosphere > Soil ... | reverse complement strand
GGGACGACGAAGGCCTGCTGGGCTCCGAGCAGGTTGGCGCCGACGAAGGCGTCTGCGGTGAGACCGTCGGCGACCGCCTGCAGCCGCTCGCGGTCCGAGGCGGCGCCGGCCGCCGCCGGCGCCCCCAGAGCGATCGCAACCGACAGCACCGCTACCGCCGAGCAGACGACCCTGCGCATTGCGTGATCGTAGGACGCGGCGGGAGCGACTAGGTTGCGTGATCGTGCGCGCTTCCCGCCCGGTCTCGTTTTGGCTGCTCGCCGTGGTGCTGTTCGCGCTGCTCTTTGCCGCCGGGGCGCCGTCGCCGCTCTACGTCGTCTACGAGTCGCGCTGGGACTTCTCGGCGATCGTCCTCACCGCGGTCTTCGCCGTCTACGCGCTGGCGCTGCTGGTCGCGCTGCTCGTCACCGGCCGCCTCTCCGACTACCTCGGGCGGCGGCCGGTCCTCGCCGCCGGGCTCGTCTTCCAGGTCGCCGCGATGGTCGCCTTCCTCCTCGCCGAGGGGGTGGCGATGCTGTTCGTCGCCCGCACCCTGCAGGGGGTTGCCACCGGGATCGCGACCGCCGCGCTCAGCGCCTGGCTGCTCGACCTCGAGCCGCGCGAGCGGCCGGGGGTCGGCAGCGTCGTCGCCGCGGTCGCGCCGCTGGCCGGGCTGGCGCTCGGCGCCCTCGCTTCCGGCTTCCTCGTCCAGTACGGACCCGACCCGCTGCGCCTCGTCTTCTGGCTGCTGCTCGGCGCCTACCTGCTCGCCCTGCTGGCGCTGCCGGCGATCGAGGACGTTGCCACGCGCCGGCCCGGCTGGCGCGGCTCGCTGAAGCCTGAGGTTAGGGTCCCGCCCGCGGCGCGCTCGCTGTTCGCCGCCTCGGCGCCGGTGCTGGTCGCGGCCTGGGCGCTCGGCGGCCTCTACCTCTCGCTCGGCCCGTCGCTGGCGATCTCGCTGCTCGGCAGCGAAAGCCACGTCGCCGGTGGCCTGGTGATCGTCGCCCTGGCCGGCACCGGTGCGCTGGTCTCGGCGCTCACCCACGCGGTCGAGCCGCGGCTCCTCGTCGCCAGAGCTTCGCTGGCGCTGCTGGTCGGAATCGCGATCACCCTGGTCGCGGTTGCGACCGGCTCGACCGTCCTCCTCTACCTCGGCAGCACCGTCGCCGGCGCCGGCTTCGGCCCCGCCTTCGCGGGCGTCTTCCGCAGCCTCGCCCCGCTCGCCCCGCCCGAGGGCCGCAGCGGCCTGGTCGCCGCGATCTACATCGTCTCCTACCTCGCCTTCAGCGTGCCCGCGGTGGCCGCCGGCGTCGCCCTCACCCACTACGACCTCGCCGACACCACCTACGGCTACGGCGCGGTCCTGATCGCGCTGGCCGGCTTCACCGCCTTCGCGGTCGGGCGCGGCGCGCGGGAGCCGCGCTAGTCCCTCGATTCTTCCTCGCCGCGAACCATTCGCCGCCCCTCCTACAAGAAGGGGTAGATGAGCGAGATCGAGAGCGATAGCGACGCAATCGCCGCCTCCCTGGCGGACCCGAGCGCCTTCGGCATCATCTTCGAGCACAACTACGACGCCGTCCACGGCTACCTGCAGCGGCGCCTCGACGGGCCGTTCGCCGACGAGCTCGCCGCGCAGACCTTCCTCGTCTTCCTAGGGCACTCGCTGCGCACGCCGCAGCCCGAGCAACGCGTCGACGAGCGCGGCGCGCCCGTCGGCGCTCAGGTAGCGCACAGTGAGGATTTTCGCGGCGGCCCTGCTTACGCGGTCGCGCGCGTCGGGCAACTTCGAGAGCGGCACCAGCCGCGGCAGGACGGCAACGATCTGTTCGGACAGTTCGCTCAACTGAGCTCGCAGCTGCGCGAGTTCCGGCGGAGCAAGATCGGTCGGCGCGCCGTAGTAGAGCCAGTGCGAGCCCCAGCCGAGCTGGACTTCTTTCGCCGCCGCGATCTCCGCCGCGAAGACGGCGCGCGTCCCCGCTGCAGCAATGCCTAGTTCCCCCGCTCTGACGACCGCCGCTGCCTTCACCGTCGCCTCCTGGGCGGGGTCCTGGATCGGCGTGCGGTTGAACCACTTGCTTGCCATCACCTCGTCCATCAGTTCGAGCCGGTCGTTGCTCAGAGCCAGCGCTTCGCGGGCAGCTTCGAGCGGTACGGGCGCAGCCGCCGACGCAGTGCCGCCGGCGACCGCCAGGGCGACGACGAAGGCCAGGATCGCGACGGTCAGGGCGCGAGCACGACGCGGCAGGGAAGCATGCGCGAGGCAATTCATGCCGAGGCTCCTCGATCGAAGGTTCAGATCAGATCGAGCGCGACCCTAACGAAGCTCAGGCCCTGACCTACGGGGAATCCGAGTGGCAGAACGCAGCCGGTGCAACGACGTGGCCGACGCTGTCGTGCGGCGTTTCTCAGACCTCCCGGGCGCGCTCGTAGGTCAGATGGGCGAGGCCGTTCCCCACGGTCTTCGTGTGAACCAGGCGCAGGGGTCGCTTGTCCCTGGTTTCGCCGAACAGGCGCTGGCCCGCGCCGAGCGCAACCGGGAAGACGGTCAGCCGCAGCTCGTCGACCAGGTCGTGCTCCATCAGCGTGTGCACGAGCGGGCGGCTGCCGTAGACGACGATCTCTCCCTCTATCTGTTGCTTGAGCTTCGATACCTCGCCGACGACCTCGCCCTTCAGCACGGTCGTGTTCGTCCAGATGGGCTCCTCGAGGGTCGAGGACACGACGTACTTGGGGAGGCTGTTCAACGTGTCCACCCACTCGCCGCTCTGGGTCGGCGACCGTCTGCCGAAGTACTCGTCGCTGCGCCGACCCATCAGCAGGGCATCGGCGTCTCGTGCCTCGGCGAGCTCAAGCTCCGCCCACGCCTCAAAGTCCTCGCCGATGAACTGTTGAAACCAGCCGCCGTGCCTGAACCCTCCCTCGCCGCTCGGGTCCTCGACGACGCCGTCGAGCGAGACATTCTGACTGACCACGATCTTTCCCATCTTGATTCTCCTTGCCTGGATTTGTGGTGTTTCGTGGGTTGAGACGTTCGCGGCGAGGGAACATTGAGCGACGAGTTTCCGGGCGCGCCGGCGTCATTACGGTGATGCGAGTGAAAGGAACAGTCAGTGCGAGGACGCGAGCGTGACCAACCAGGCCCTCGAGCATGCACGCGCTGGCGAGGAGGATGCATTCCGCGAACTGACCGATCCGTACCGGCGTGAGCTCCAGGTGCACATCTACCGGATCGTCGGGTCCGTCCACGACGCGGAGGACCTGCTTCAAGAGACCCTCCTCGCCGCATGGCGTGGCCTCGAGGGCTTCGAAGGCAGGGCGTCGGTCCGCGCCTGGCTCTACCGGATTGCGACCAACCGCTCCCTCGACGCGCTCCGCGCGACCCGGCGCCGCCCGGAGAACCTGCAGCGGATGACCGAGATGCCCAAGCCCACCCGCCACGGCGAGGCGATCTGGCTGGAGCCCTTCCCCGACGTCCTGCTGGAGGGGGTCCCGGACCAGGCGCCCGGGCCGGAGGCGCGCTACGAGACCAAAGAGGCGATCGAGCTGGGGTTCATCGTCGGCCTTCAGCATCTGTCCCCGCCCCAGCGTGCGGTGCTGGTGCTCCGCGACGTGCTCGGCTACCGCGCGGAGGAGGTCGCCGAGATGCTCGATACCACCGCACATTCGGTCAACAACCTGCTGCGCCGCGCCCGCGCGGCATTCGAAACGCGGCTGCCCGCCGCCGGACGCGAACGGGCGCCACTCCCCGACTCCAAAGGCGAGCGCGACACCGTCGGCCGCTTCGCCGACGCGATCCAGACAGGCGACATCGAGGGCGTGGTTGCCCTGCTGACCGACGATGCCTGGCTCTCGATGCCGCCCGAGCCCTACGAATACCAGGGTCCCGCCGCGATCGGCGCGTTCCTCAGCGACCGCACGATCAGGCGAGGCGCGCCGATGCTGGTGCCCACCCGCGCCAACACCCAGCCGGCATTTGGCGCTTACTTCCCAACCCACGAGACCGAGATCGCCCGACTGTACGGAATGATCGTCCTGACCCTGGAAGGCCCGCAGATCTCCGCGATCACCTGGTTCGGCGGCAACAGCGCGTTCCCGCAGTTCGGGCTGCCGCGGGTCCTGCGATAGCAAAGGGCATCGCCCCGAAGGCAAGACCCGATGCAGGTAAAAGAGTGGGCCTAACCGGACGGCATTTGAACCAAGAGATCGCGGCGGCGATCAGGCGCCTTGCAGGGCTTTTTGAAGTTAATCCGTGGTTTCCCTGATGCGACCCGCAGGCGCGGGCGCGATCCTCGCCCGATGCGCAAGCAACTGCTTCCCGCCCTCGTCCTGACCGCCCTCGCCACCGCCGCGCTCGCGCTTCCCGCCGCGACCGCCGCAGTCAACGTGCCGAATTGGGTGAAAGGGGCGAAATACACGCAGTACCCGGTGACGATCGACGCGGTCGGCTACCTCGACCACACCTGGACCTGGGACAGCACCAGCAGCTGCTTGCCCGGCTTCGCGAAGACGATCGAAGAGGACCTCACCTTCGAGCTCGGCCGTCCGCGGGCGGCCAAGGTCTCGATCGTCAATGGCGAGGTGGTCCTCTCCCAGATCACCGCCGGCGACGCCACCGTGCAGACGGAGCTCAGCGGCTGGCATACGACCAACTACTGCCCGCCCACCGAGCCGCTGCCGGAACCGCCCGAACCGGTCTGCACGAAGAAGATGAAGAGCAAGCTCGCGATCGGCCTCGTCCCAGTCAGGGAAGAAACGAGTGATGACGACCCGGCCTCGTTGGTGCACCAGACCCAGGTCTTCCTCTACCGCAGCAAGGCGACCCCGCAGACGGACTCCTGTCTCAAGCAGCGCCCCAAGATCGAAGCCGAGTCCGAAGCCTCGAAAGGGTGGCTGACCGACCCCTATGTGGGGATCGTCGCGCCGCTGAAGGCAACCGACGTGCAGTTCCGCAATCTCAAAGTCGGCGAGACGCTGCGGCGCACGGTCGTGATCAGCGGCGGCTGCCGCAAGGCTTCCTTCGACGCCTCGGCCTCGGTCGCTCCCGAGATCCGCAGCTGTGTCGTCAAGGGCAAAGTCGTGCTGATGGTGAAGCGCACGGGTCACGGCTTCGGCTAAGCGTCCAGGCCGGTGTCGCCGGCCGCATCGGTGACAGCACCGGCAGCGCTAGGCTCGGGGCGTTGCACCCCGGCCCCGGTAACTCTCCCCTGCTTCGGTCGCGCGACCAGTCTCGCGCGCTTGCGCGAGCTCGCCGACCGGGTGCGCGCGGGGGAGGGAGGAGCGGTTCGGATTGAGGGTACGCCCGGGGTCGGTAAGAGCGCCCTGCTCGAGGCCTGTGCCCCGGCCGACCTGGCCTGTCTGCGTACGACCGGGGTCGAGGGCGAGGTCGGCCTGCCGTTCGCCGGGCTGGAGGAGCTGCTGCACCCGCTGGGCGACGCCGGTTTGCTCGCCGACAGCGAGGGGCGCGACCCGGCCGGGCTGTTGCGGGCCGTCTCCGAGCGGCTCGCCGACGCCGCGCCGGTGCTCGTCCTTGCTGACGACGTCCAGTGGCTAGACCCGTCCTCGCGCGCGGCCGTCGGCTTTCTCGCTCGCCGCGCCCACCGGCTCGGGATCGGCGTCGTCGCGGTCTGGTCGCTGCGCGGGGAGCCGCCGGAGGAGTGGCCCGGGGTCGAGACCCTGCCGCTGGCCGAGCTGGGGCGCGAGGACGCGCTCGCGCTCGCCCGCCAGGGCGGGCTCGCGGACCCGGTCGCCGAGGCGTTGGTCGCCGCCGTCGGTGGCAACCCACTGGCCCTGGTCGAGGCGCCGGCGGAGCTGAGTGCAGCCCAGCGCGCCGGCCGCGCGCTCCTGCCCGATCCGCTGCCGGCGGGGGAGCGGCTGCAGCGCTCCTTCGCCGCCCGCGTCGCCGAGTTGCCGGCGGCGACCCGCGAGGCGCTGCTGCTCGCTGCCGCCGGGGCGCCGGCGGCCCTAGTCGCGGGCGAGCTCGGCGCGGCCGAGGACGCGGGCCTGGTCGAGCTCGGCGGCTCGCGCCGCGGTGTCACCTTTTCGCACCCGCTGGTCCGCGCCTCGATCTACCACGACGCGGCCCCTTCCGCCCGCCGCGCCGCCCACCAGTGGATCGCCGCCGCGGTCGAGGAGCCGGAGCGCTCGTGGCAGCTCGCCCTCGCCTCCCCCGCTCCCGACGAGGACCTCGCCGCTCGGCTCGAGCTGTTCGGTGAGGAGGCGCGACGTCGCGGAGCACCCGGGACCGCTGCCGCGGTCCTCGAGCGGGCGGTTGCGCTCAGCCCGGATCCCGCCGCGGCGATTCGCAGGGCGCTCTCCGCCGCGACCGTCGCTGCCGTTGCGGGCCAGCCGGCCCGGGCGCTCGGGATCCTCGACTCGGTCCTGCCCAGCGCCGGCGACGCGGCGACGCGGGCCGACCTGCAGCTGCTGCGCGGAATGGCGATCCACCAGGGTGGCCGGCCGCGCGCTGCGAACGCGCTGCTCGAGGCGGAGGCGGCAGCAATCGAAGCAGAGGACCCGGTGCGTGCCGCGGCGCTGCTGACCCACGCCTGCATCGCGCTGATCGGGACGGGGCCGATGGAGGGCCTCCAGAAGACTGCCGAGCGGGCACGGGCGCTGGCGCCGGCCGGGGCGGAGACGATCCCGGCGACGATCGCCGCCGAGGTTCTGGTCAACCTCGGCGAGCACGGCCGCGCCCGCCTGCTGCTCGACGAGATCGAACCGGCGCTGACCGGCTGGGACCCGACCGCTCCCGGCCACGAGGTGCTCGCGATCGCCGCACTCTGCCGGCTCTGGCTCGGGGACCACGCCGAGGCCGAGGTGGCGCTCACCAGGCTGGTCGAGGCCAACCGCGCTGCCGGCGCGGTTGCGCCCCTGGCGCTGCCGCTCGCGGTGCTGGCGACCCTCCACCTGCGCCGCGGCGACCTCCGCCTCGCGGCTGCCTGCGCCGAGGAGGCGAACGAGATCGCGGAGACCGGGCTTGGGACGGGCTTCGTCGGCACCCTGGCGCTGGCGGCCGTTGCAATGGTCGCCGCCCACCGGGGCGACGCCGAGTCCTGCGAGCCCGCCGCTGCCCGCATGCTGCGACTGGGCGATGCGCTCGAGCTCCCCTCGACCCTCGCCTGCGCCGAGCAGGCGTTGGGCCTGCTTGAACTCGGCCGGGGTGAAGCCGGCGAGGCCGCCGCCCACTTCCGCTGCGCCCTCGACCATACCCACGCGCACGGGACTCGCGATCCCGCCTTCCTCTTCACCCACGCCGACTTGGTCGAGGCACTGGTCCGCCTCGGCCGGGAGGGCGAAGCGGCTGTCGTGCTGGCCGAGCTGGAAGCCGGGGCCGAGCTGACCGGCGGCGCCTGGGCCAGCGCTGCCGTCCACCGCTGCCGCGCCTTGCTCGGCCCGGCCGACGAGCTTGATGACCACCTGCGGGCCGCGCTCGCCGCCCACGGCGATCCGGCGATGCCGTTCGAGGCCGCCCGCACTCGCCTCGCGATCGGCGAGCGCATGCGTCGCGAGCGCCGCCGGGCCGACGCCCGCGTCCCCCTCGACGCCGCCCACGAGGCCTTCAGAGAGATGGGAGCCCGGTCCTGGGCGACCCGCGCCGCCCGCGAGCTCGAGGCCGCCGGCGCTCCCGCCACCCATAACTCAACCGACCCGCGCGAATGGACCGCCGAGCTGACCGCTCGCGAGCGCGACGTCTGCGAGCTCGTCGCCGCCGGCCAGACCAATCGTGAGGTCGGCGCCGCCCTCTTCCTCTCTCCCCGCACGGTCGAGCACCATCTCCGCTCCTCCTATCGCAAGCTCGGCGTCCGCTCTCGTACCGAGCTCGCTGCCCGCCATCGGGGATGACCGGCCTTCGGTGGTCAAGCTCGATCGCGCCTCGGCTGAGGACCCACTCGATCGAGTGGGCCTAACTGGACGGCATTTGAACCGAGCGGCGCGGAAGCGAATTCGGTTACTCCACTCGGCACTGGACCTCAAGCGTCGTTGCCGTCTTGCGGCAGGACCTCGATGTCGATCGAGCGCACCAGCCCGTCGACCCCTCGTTTGAAGATCCGCTGCGCCGCGGTGGTGCTGTCGAGGTATCCGGCGGTGACGGCGCCATCGCGGAGCATGACGAAGTGCCGCGCGGGGTTGTTCGGGTGTTCGTGGCCGGCGTCGGCAAACGCCTGCCGCACCCGCTCGAAATACCAACGACGGTGGTCGGCGACGACGCGTCGAACGGGGCTTTCCGGGTCCTCGAACTCGGACGCGGCGTTGATGAATGCACAGCCGCGAAACCCCTCTTGCCCGAGCTCGGCAACGACCTCGGCGCCCAGCTCCGCTACGAGGTCCCGCCCCTGCGCGCGTTTGGCAACGGCTGCCGCCCTCTCGACGAGGACGTCATGAATGCCCTCCAGGTAGCTGACGACGAGATCCTGCTTGCTCGGAAAGTGGCGGTAGAAGGTCGCCAGCGTCACGTTGCTTGCGGAAACGATTCGATCCACGCCGACGCTGTTGATCCCCTCGGCGTAGAAGAGATCCGAAGCGGTGGCCAGAAGCCGTTCGCGGGCCTCGGATCGCTTGGACGGGGCTTTCCGGGTGGCTGAGGTCATACCTGCACTATAGCGAGAGAACGTTCGTTCTTGACAAGCTCGCGCTGCCGTGCTTGGCTGGCAACAAGAGAGAACGCTAGTTCTCCTAGCCGAGTTTCGATCTAGAAAGGACTTCAGCATGTCTGCATCCCTTCGCATCAACGAAGCCGCGCCCGGGACTTCGTTTCGGGTCATGCCACGGCGCATCGCCGTAGTGCGGGCGCTCCTCGCCTTGTTATGGGCGGGGGCGGTGGCGCTGGCAGTCGGCGATGACGTCCCGACCACCGACACCGACCTGCCCACCACCGCCGCGCTCTTCCTCGCCTCCTATCCCCTGATCGACGTAATTGCTTCCCTGCTTGGGTCGACGTTCGCGGACGCGCGTGTGCTTCGCATCAACGCCGCGGTCAGCTCGCTCGCGGTCGTCGGGATCTCGATTGCTGCATTCGGCTCGGACGCCGGCGCCACCTTGATCGCCTTCGGCGCCTGGGCCGTGGTCTCCGGCGCGATCCAGCTTGGAATCGCAATCCACCGCCGCCGGGCGGAGGGCCGCCAGCTGCCGATGGTCATCAGCGGCGGGGTGTCGATGATCGCCGGCCTCAGCTTCATCGCTGCATCTGGAGACAGTAAGGCCCACCTCGTCACCCTCGCCGGCTACATGGCAGTGGGGGCGGTCCTCTACCTGCTCTGGGCTCGTCGCAGCCAGGCAGACCCGCAACCGGCTAAGTAGAGATAGCTCCACTCGAGCAGTCGGAGATCCTCGAGCAGGCGACGAGGCTAAGCGGAGAAACCGGGACTGCAGGGATTCCGAAAGTGGAGCTAGGCGGATTCGAACCGCCGACCTCCTGGGTGCGATCCAGGCGCTCTGCCAGCTGAGCTATAGCCCCGTAAATGGCGATTTGCAGGGAAAAAGAAACTACAGAACTGCCGGAACGGAGCGAAGTTTACAGCGGATCGCCTTTGGATTACGGAGGAAGCGTGAGCTCAGGACTTCGGGACGAGGACCTGGCCAAGGGCACCGCTTGCGAAGCGTTGCTCTTGTACGAGGTCCAGCTTCAGGTGCTGGTCGAGGTCGGCGAAGGGGCTGAGGCCGGCGCCGATCGCGACGGGGACCGATGAGAGCTGGTACTCGTCGACGAGTCCGAGCCTGACGACCGATTTGGCGAAGGTCGGGCCCCCGTGGATGAGAATCGTGCCGTCGTCGTCGCGCGCTTTGAGGTCGGCAATCGCCGCATCGGGGTCGCCAAAGACCTCGACCGGGCCCCAGTCCGCGCTCTTCAGAGTGTTGGAGAAGACCGCCTTGGGCTTCTCGTTCATGTAGGTCGCTATCGGGCCCTCCGAGGCCAGCCAGTGCGGGCCCATGATCTCGTAGCTCCGCCGGCCCATCACGTGGGTCCCGGCTTCGTCGAGGGCGCGAAGGTTCCACTCGGCGCTGTCGTCGCCGAAGAACTCGAACATCCAGTCATGCGTCCCGTCGGGGCTCGTCGCGAAGCCGTCGAGGGACAACACCATCTTGAGAACTACTTTTCTGTTTGCCATGTCGATTTAGGACTTAAGCATGCTGCGGATCCCGCCACTCCTGCGCTCCGGCTACGCCGACGGCGCCCGGAGGCGGGGCACGACCTGCTCGCCAAAGCGTCGCATCTGCTCGAGCCCGTCGCCGGCCCGCGGCAATAGGACGACGCTGTCGGCTCCCGCCTTCCAGAGGCGTTCGACCGTCTGCTGACAAGACTCCGGAGTTCCGGCCGCCGCCATCGACTGGATCATCTCGTCGCCGAGCGGTCCGGTGCCGTCGCGGCCGATGCCCGCCTGCTCCGCCATGTCGGGAAAGGCGCCACTCTTCATCCAGGCATCGATCTGCGGACGGATCCTGGCAACGGCGTGGGCGTCGTCGTCGTCGATGCTCAGGAACGCGTAGACGACCACCCGTCCCGGGTCGCCGGCCTGTTCGCGCGCCCAGCCGACGGCGTCTGGGCAGGCGAGCTCGACGACGATGATCCCGTCCGCGACTTTGCCCGCAAGAGCGAGTCCCTTTGGCCCGGTGGTCCCGATCAGGATCGGCGGCGGCTCGCTGGGCGGGTGCTCGAGGGCCACGTTGTCGAGGTGAACGTGCTTGCCGCTGGTGCCCAGGGTCTCACCGGCGAGCAGTGCGCGGACCGCGATCACAGTCTCCGAGAGGACGGTCAGCCGGTTCGCCGGGCGGGCACCGATCTGCAGCATCCATTCTTCGACTCCCTGGCCGAAGGCGGGGACGAATCGGCCTGGGTAGGCTCGCGCCAAGACCGCCAGCTCCATCGCTGCGATTGCCGGATTGCGGACGATCGCGGGCAGGAGGCCGAGGCCGATCTCAATCTGTTCGGTGGCCGTCAGCGCCAGAGCGGTGGAGGTCAGCCCGCCGGAGGAGAAACAGTCCTCCACCATCCAGAGCTCGTCGTAGCCAAGCTGCTCGACGGAACGCGCGATCTGCGGCAGGTCGATCGGATCCCAGCGCGGGTCCCAGCGGAATCCGATCTGGTGGCTTGACATCAACGGGCGAGGAAGCCGCCGATGGTCTTCACCGCTGCCGACGCCGACCGCTTCGCCACGACTCTCGACCGGGTGCTCAGCGACCGCTGGTGACCCGGTGGCCGCGCGGCTACCGCTTCGCGGGGATGACGCGGAAGCTGTAGGCGACGGTGTTGCCAGTTCCGCCGGGACCGGAGGCGCTGACCCGGAAGGTGTGGCGACCGGCGCCGACGCGGTAGCGCTTCGTTGAACTGCAGGCGCCGCTGAGGTTGCCGTCGATGCGGCAGCGGTACGACGTCGCTTCGCCCTGCGCTCCGAAGCGGAAGCTGACCGTCGGCGGCGGGGTGCGGACCCCCAGGCGGATCGTCTTGCGGGGCTGGTGGAGGAGCAGCGTGGTCGGCGGCGGGGGAGGGGATGGCGATGGCGGCGGCGGTGGTTCGGGCAGGCCGGTCCCCCGCGGGTTGGTCGTCGTCAGCATCTGGCCGTACTTGCCGGCCGCCACGCAGAGGGTTTCGGTCGGGCAGGAGAGGCCGAACATCGCGTTGGTGTCGCCGCCGATCAGGTATTCGGTGCGCCAGGTCGAGGGGCCGCCGAGCGGGTTGGTCGAGGCATAGACTTCGCCGTTGTTGCTCGAGAGGACGCAGAGGCCGGCGTTCGGGCAGGACGCGGCGAAGATCTGGAATCGCCGGGTGAGTGGGGT
>Ga0068862_100004500_pt1 | contig 11752 bp, 9 predicted proteins | sample KBSSwiS52_FD_66598 | JGI IMG/M metagenome (GOLD analysis project Ga0068862, IMG submission 66598) | Switchgrass rhizosphere microbial communities from Kellogg Biological Station, Michigan, USA - KBS Switchgrass S5-2 | ecosystem: Host-associated > Plants > Roots > Rhizosphere > Soil ... | reverse complement strand
GGCGACCAGGGCATCATGTTCGGCTTCGCCTGCGACGAGACGCCGGACCTGATGCCGGCGACGCTCGACTACAGCCACAAGATACTGCACCGCATGGCGGCGGACCGCCACTCCGGCGCGGCACCCTTTCTGGAGCCGGACGCCAAGAGCCAGGTGACCCTGCGCTTCCGGAACGGCCGCCCGGTCGCCGCCACCGCCATCGTCGTTTCCACCCAGCACAAGGAAGGCTACGACCAGGGCGAGCAGGAGGCCGAGCTGAAGGCCTACGTCAAGAAGGTCGTCGCCGAGGTTCTGCCCGAGGGGCTGCTCTCTGACGAGACCGTCTACCATATCAACCCCACCGGCAGCTTCGTGATCGGCGGGCCCGATGGCGACGCGGGCCTGACCGGCCGCAAGATCATCGTCGACACGTACGGCGGCGCCTCCCCGCATGGTGGCGGCGCGTTCTCGGGCAAGGATCCGACCAAGGTCGATCGCTCCGCAGCCTACGTTACCCGTTACCTCGCCAAGAACGTGGTCGCTTCCGGCCTTGCCACGCGCTGCACGATCCAGGTTTCGTACGCCATCGGCGTGTCGAAGCCGCTGTCGCTCTACGTCGACACGCACGGCACCGGCGCCGTTGCCGACGAAGTGCTGGAAAAGGCGATCGCGGCCGTCGCGACCGAGAAGCTGGGGGGCCTGACCCCGCGCGGCATCCGCGTCGGCCTCGGCCTCAACAAGCCGATCTATGGTCCTACGGCCGCCTACGGCCACTTCGGCCGCAAGCCCGAGGGAGACCTGTTCCCCTGGGAGCGCACCGACCTGGCCGAGGCGCTGAAGGCGGCCGTCGCGCACGAAGCGGCCAAGCTGGAACCGGCGGAATAACCTGACGGTCCCCTTCGACCGGGGACGAGTTTGGCGGTGTGCCGGCGCGGCCGTAATCGGCTGGACGGGGGCGATCTCCGTTCGGGCCGGTGCTGCTGCGCTGCGCACGTCCCACATCTCTGCAGCGGCAGGCTACGCCACACTCCCCGATGGCCCGGGACCGCCTGCGCGCACTCGACGAAGGCCTTACCCCGATCGACGAACTGCGTGACTTCCCTTGGCGCCTGCCATCGGCTGACATAGCCTCTCGCTATCCGGCCGCGCCTTCGCGCACCCCAAGGGACATATCCTCCATGCTCGACATTGATCGCCGAGGCGCGCTGGGCTTTGCCGCCGCCCTTCCGCTGGCCACATCCTTCGCCGCCACCGCGGCCCGCGCCGCGACTCCGGCGGCTTCGGCCGAGACGCCGGTCTGGGATCTGACCGATCTCTACCCGACGCCGGAGGCATGGGATGCCGCCCGCAAGAAGGTCCTCGCCGCGCTCCCTCGGATCGAGGGCTACAAGGGCACGCTCGGCACCAGCCCGGAGGCGATGGCCAGGGCGCTCGACGATATCTGGACGGTCCAGAAGGAGAGCGACCGGATGCAGGTCTATGCCGGCCTCGTCGCCGATGCCGACCATCGGGTGGCGCAGAACCAGGAGCGTGCCTCGCTGGCCGACGACGCCGATTCGGCGCTCGGTTCCGCGAAGGCCTGGATCGCGCCCGAGGTACTGGCACTCGGCAGGGACAAGGTCGAAGGCTTCATTGCCGCCAACGACACGCTCAAGCGCCGCTTCGCCTTCCTGCTGCGCGACATCCTGCGGACCGCCGACCACAAGCTGGACGCGCAGGGCGAAAAGCTGCTGGCGCTCGCCGCCCCGCCCCTTGGCGGGCCCTCCGACATCTACAACCAGCTCACTTCCTCGGACATTCCCTGGCCCACGGTCACGCTGTCGGACGGCCGCAGCCAGCGTCTCGACGCGCAAGGCTACACGCTGACCCGCGACGCGGCGAACCGCGCCGACCGCAAGCTGGTGTTCGACAAGTTCTGGGGCGCGATGGGCGAGTTTCGCAGCTCGCTCGGCACCGCGCTGGCGGCCAAGGTGCGCGGTGATTCCTTCCGCACCCAGGCGCGCAGCTACAAGACCTCTCTCGCCCGTGCGGTGGATGGCGACGGCATCCCCGAGAGCGTCTACCGCACGCTCGTGTCCGAGACCGACGCCGGGCTGCCGCAACTCCATCGCTACTTCCAGCTTCGCCGCAAGATGCTGAAGCTGCCCGATATCCATTACTACGACATCTACCCGCCGCTGGTCTCGCTAGACCGGACCTTCACGCTGGACGAGATGCGGACCACCACGCTCGCCGCCGTGGCGCCGCTCGGCAAGGACTACGTGCGGCTGCTTTCGCAGGCGACCGCGGCGCGCTGGATGGACCCGCGTCCCCGCCGGGGCAAGGATTCGGGCGCCTACATGAACGGCGGCGCCTACGACGTGCACCCCTATCTGCTGCTGAATCTGGGCGACAAGTACGAGGACCTCAGCACGTACGCGCACGAGTGGGGCCACGCGATGCACTCGGTCCTGACCCGCCAGAGCCAGCCCTACGAGACGTCGGACTATCCGACCTTCACCGCCGAGATCGCCTCCACCTGCAACGAGCTGCTGCTGAACGAGTACATGCTGGCCAGGGCCAAGACGACCGAGGAGAAGGTGTTCTACCTCGGCCAGCGGCTGGAGGGGCTAAGGGGCACTTACTTTCGCCAGACCATGTTCGCCGAGTTCGAGCTGAAGATCCACGAGATGGCGGAGGCCGGCGAGGGGCTTTCCGGCCAGGCGTTCAGTGCCGCCTACCTCGACCTGCTCAAGCGTTATCACGGGCCGCAATTCGTGATCGATGAGCCCTACGCGATCGAGTGGGCCTACATCCCGCACTTCTACCGCTTCTTCTACGTCTACCAGTATGCGACATCGATCACGGCGGGCACCTGGTTCGCCAAGTCGATCCTCGCGGGCGGCGCGGCCGAGCGGGAGCGCTATCTCGACGTGCTGCGCGCGGGCGGGTCGGACTATCCGATCGCGATCCTCCAGAAGGCCGGTCTCGACATGACCCGGCCCGACCCGTATCGCCAGCTTGTCGCCGGCTTCGGCGAGACCATCGACAAGATCGAGGCGCTGCTGGGTTGACCCTGCGGGCAGCGCACTAGAGGCCGCTTCTGCTTGGGGCGGACAGCGCAATAGAGGGAAGAGAGGCGCCATGGCGTTCGGTATGATCGTGTCGGTCGAGCAGTTGCGCAACCTGATCGCGGACGGCGCCGGTGTGCTGCTGCTCGATTGCGAATTCGACCTCGGCGATCCGGACAAGGGTTTCGCGGTCTATCGCGAAGGTCACCTGCCAGGCGCCCGCCATGTCGATCTCGAGCGGGACATGAGCGGCTTGCCGACGGGCGCGAACGGACGGCATCCGCTGCCCGCTCGCGTCGCTTTCGCCGATACGATGCGCCGCCTTGGCCTGAAGCGTGGGCAGCAGGTCGTCGCTTACGACGGTGCCGGCGGGTTCTATGCCGCGCGACTGTGGTGGATGCTGCGCTGGCTCGGCCATGCCGAGGTGGCGGTGCTCGACGGCGGCCGGCAGGCCTGGCTCGAAGCGGGGCTGCCGATGGAGAGCAGCCAGCCGGTCTCGCTGCCCGAGAGCGACTTCGCGGCGGGCGCGCCGCTGGTGGGCACCCCCGTCGACGTGAAGGAGGTGATGGCGAACCTCCCGACCGGGGCGCTGCAGGTGATCGATGCTCGCGACGCGGCACGGTTCGCCGGCGCACCGCATCCGCTCGACACCGCCGGCGGCCATATCCCCGGCGCCGCGAATCGCTTCTTCCGGGACAACCTCGACGAACGCGGCCGTTTCCTCCCGGCGGCTCAGCTTGCCGAGGCTTTCGCACCGATCCTGGGCGGCAGGTCGTCTCAGGACGTGGTGCTGCAATGCGGCTCGGGCGTCACCGCCTGCGTCAATGCGCTGGCAATGGAGATCGCCGGGCTGAAAGGCGCCCGGCTCTATCCCGGTTCGTGGAGCGAATGGACCAGCGATCCGGCGCGGCCGATCGCGTAAGCCGAAGCCGTCCCGGGCCGAGCCCGGGACGAGGGTTTTACTTCGCCAGTTCCGCCTCGATCGCGGACACCAGCGCCGGATCGTCGGGCGTGGTCGCCGGGGCGAAGCGGGCGGCAACCGTGCCGTCGCGGGCGATCAGGAACTTTTCGAAGTTCCACAGCACTTCGGGGTCGTCGTTGGCGGTCATGCCATAGCCCCGGAGGCGCTCCTTCAGGCTTTCGACGTCGCCCTGCTTCGTCGGCACCGCCTCGGTCAGCGCGGCGTAGAGCGGCTGCTTGGCGGGACCGGAGACGTCGGCCTTGGCGAACAGCGGGAACGAGACGCCGTAGTTGAGCTGGCAGAACGCGGCGATTTCCTCATGCGTGCCCGGCTCCTGCGCGCCGAAGTCGTTGGCCGGAAAGCCCAGCACCTCGAAGCCTTGCTCCTTGTAGCCTTCGTAGAGCTTCTCCAGCCCTTCGTACTGGGGCGTCAGGCCGCACTTCGAGGCGACGTTCACCACCAGCAGCACCTTGCCCTCGTGTGCGGCGAGGCTGTCGGACGCGCCGTCGATGCGGGTCAGCGGAATGGCGGCGAGGTCGGTCATGCATGTTCTCCCGTGATGATCGCTGAACTTATGGGAAGCGCGCGTGACGCCCGCAAGGCACGCCGTTCGCTCACGCGTTCAGAACCGGCGAGATCCAGTCCGGAACGTGCGCGAAAGGCGGTTCCGCGCCCGTCCGCAGCGCATCCAGGATGGCGGCAAAATCGGTCTCGGCGCGCCAACCCAGCACGCGCTTGGCCTTGGCCGGATCGTAGACCCGGTGGATCCGCTCGGGCAGCGTCCAGCCGAGGCCGGCATAGACTGTCGCCACGTCGGGAAAGCGGCGCAGGATCACCGCGCGGGCGTCGCTGGCCAGCTCCAGCGCATCCTCGCGCGTGAAGGGCGGAGGCGCCGCGATCACGAAAGTCTCGCAGCCCTCGATCCGCTCGAGCGCGGCAAGGTGCGCGCGCGCCGCGTCGGTGGCCGAGAGGCGGCTGTTGAGGAATTCGTTGGCCTTGAGGTTCGGCCCGGAAGGCACCGCAAGCGTGTCGTCGTCCTCGGGAAAGAAGCGGCCGGTGCGCAGGATCGCCACCGCCATGCCGCTTTCGGCCGAGATCACGCGGCACAGGTTCTCCGCCGCCAGCTTGGTCGCGCCGTAGATATTGCGGGGGGCAAGCGGGGCGAAGTCCTCGTCCATCCACCAGGCGCCGCTGGCGCCGGCGCCGGCGCGCACGTCGCCGCGCACCATCAGCGATGTCGTGGACGTGAACACGAAGCGCGGGTGCCCCGCCGCCACGGCCGCTTCCAGCAGGTTCAGCGTGCCGGTCACGTTGACATCGACGAACGCCTGTCGCGGGAAGCGGGCGATGTCCGGCTTGTGCAGCGCGCCGGAATGGACGATTCCCTCGATCCCGAACCGCGCGACCGTCTCGAACACCAGGTCGCGATCCGCCACGGATCCGGCGACGCGGGTCGCTGCTCCCGCCGCGACGTCGAGGCCGATCACCTCGTGCCCGGCTTCCGCCAGCAAGGGCGCCAGATGCCGCCCCAGCCAGCCCGAGGAACCGGTCAGGAGAACGCGCATCAGGTGATCTCGCGATAGTCGGCGACGAGGATGCCGCAGGCGGCCAGCTCCGCCTCGTGCGCCTCCTCGCGCCAGACCTCGGTGAGGGCCTCGGCTTCCCACTGCCGCATCGCCGGGTGGTCAAGCACCGTCTCGACCCACGCCTGCCCCGCCCCGACGTCAAGGCCGTAGGTGCGGATGCGAAACGCCACCGGGGCGAAGAAGGCGTCGATCGCGGTGAAGGCCTCGCCCGCCAGCCAGGGACCGCCGAAGCGCGAGAGGCCGTCCTCGAAGATTTCGCGAACTCGAGCGACGTCGCGTTGCAATTCGGGCCGCATCGGCTTGGGCGATACGCGCACGCCCACGTTCATCGTGCAGTCGTTGCGAAGGGCCGAGAAGCCGGCGTGCATCTCGGCGACGGCACACTGCGCGAAGGCCCGCGCCGCCTCCGCATCGGGCCAGACGTGTGGGTGACGATCCGCCAGGTACATCGCGATGCCCAGCGAATCCCACACCGTGCGCTCGCCGTCGATCAGCGCCGGCACTTGCCCCGTGGGCGAAAAGCTGCGGAAGGCCGCGTAGTTGACCGGCGCCGCGAACGGCTCCACCCGGTCCTCGAACGCGATGCCGAGCGCCTTCATCAGCACCCAGGGCCGCAGCGACCAGCTCGAATAGTTCCGGTTGGCGGTGATCAGGGTGTAGGTCACCTGGGGCGATTCGGGCGGTTCAGGGAAGGTAATGCGCGGTCGTCTTGGCGGCGACCTCCTCGGCGGAGATGCCGGGCGCCAGTTCCACCAGCCTGAACGGACTGTCGTGATCCGGCCGGGCGAAAACGCACAAGTCGGTCACGATCATGTCCACCACGTTGCGGCCGGTCAGCGGCAGCGTGCAGGCGGGGATGAACTTGGGGTCGCCGTTCTTGGAGGTGTGCTCCATCACGACGATGATCTTCTTGACTCCGGCGACAAGGTCCATCGCCCCGCCCATGCCCTTGATCATCTTGCCCGGGATCATCCAGTTGGCGATGTCGCCGTTCTCGGCCACTTCCATGGCGCCGAGCACGGTCAGGTCGATCTTGCCGCCCCGGATCATCGCGAAGCTGGTCGCGCTGTCGAAGTAGGCCGACTGGGGCAGTTCGCTGATCGTCTGCTTGCCCGCGTTGATCAGGTCGGGGTCGACCTCGTCCGGGTAGGGGAACGGCCCGATCCCCAGCATCCCGTTCTCCGACTGCAGGGTCACGGTTATGCCGGCGGGAACATGGTTCGCCACCAGCGTCGGAATGCCGATGCCGAGGTTGACGTAAAAGCCGTCCTGCAGTTCCAGCGCGGCGCGGGCGGCCATCTGGTCACGTGTCCAGCCCATCAGGCGGTCTCCCTTTCGCGAGTGGTGGTGAACTCGATCTTCTTGTCGTACGGCGCGCCGACGATCAGGCGATGGACGTAGACGCCGGGCAGATGGATGGCGTCGGGATCGAGGCTGCCGGGCGGCACGATCTCCTCCACTTCCACCACGCAGATCTTGCCGCAGGTGGCGGCCGGGACGTTGAAGTTGCGGGCGGTCTTGCGGAACACGACGTTGCCGGTCTCGTCCGCCTTCCAGGCCTTCACCAGGCTGAGGTCGGCGAAGATGCCGCGTTCGAGGATGTATTCCTCACCGTCGAAGACCTTGGTCTCCTTTCCCTCTGCGACGAGGGTGCCGACGCCTGTCTTGGTGTAAAAGCCGGGGATGCCGGCGCCGCCCGCGCGCATTCGCTCGGCAAGAGTTCCTTGCGGACTGAACTCCACCTCCAGTTCGCCCGACAGGTACTGCCGCTGGAACTCCTTGTTCTCGCCCACGTAGGACGAGATCATCTTGCGCACTTGCCGGGTGCGCAGCAGCTTGCCGATCCCCTCGTTGTCGATCCCGGCGTTGTTCGACGCGAAAACAAGGTCTTTCACGCCGCTGTCGCGAACCGCATCCAGCAGCCGCTCGGGGATCCCGCATAGCCCGAAGCCCCCCGCCGCGATCAGCAGGCCGTCCTTGAGCAGGCCGTCCAGGGCTGCCGAGGCATTGGGGTACAGCTTCTTCATGGAGGCGCCTCTTCGTGATGTGCAAGATCGAATAACCGAACCGCGCGGCCCAGGTCCAGCCGCTTGCGCATGGAAGGCGAGTCCGTCGCGACGAACAATCGTGTGGCGACCCGCGTTTGATCGGCATCATGGTGGGCCGGGCCTGCGGCGATAGGGTGGGTGCGACATTCATGCACAGGAGATTGCCCATGCGCTCGATACTGGTCAGCGCCAACGAAGACCCCGGCTTGGACCTGCGGCTTCAGGCCGCGCTCGATTACGCGCGGGGGACGAACGGCCATGTCACAGTCCTCTTCGACCTGCCGGTGACCCGCTACATCGCGATGGACGCGCTGGGCGGCAGTTACCTGGTGCGCGAGGCGTTCGACGCGGCGCGCCAGGACGAGGAGCGGGCGATCCATGCGCTGGAGGACCGGCTTGCGCGCGAGGACGTGCCGTTCGATGTCCTGCGCAGCGAAGACGAGCCGGCGACCGCCCTGGCGCTCGCTTCGCGCATGAACGACGTGGTGGTGGTCTCGCGGGGCAGCGGACTTGCCGGCACGGTGGCGCTGACCAGCCGGGTGCCGGTGCTCGTGCTGCCGGACGACCGCCCGGTCACGCTGCCGCCCCGCCGGGTGGCGATCGCCTGGGACGGAGGGGACGAAGCCGCCCGCGCGCTGCGCGCGAGCGTGCCGGCGATCGCCGGGGCCGAGACCGTCGAGGTGATCAGCATTGCCGAGAAATCCGGCGGTTTCCCGGCGACGGACGTGCTGCGCTATCTTTCCCGCCACGGCATCAAGGCGGGCCTGACCGAGGAGCAGCGGCGCGGATCGGTGGAGGAGTCGCTGGCCGTGGCGGTCGCCGCCGCACGGCCGGACCTGCTGGTCATGGGCGCCTACGGCAAGAGCCGTCTGCGCGAGTACCTGTTCGGCGGCGTCACCGCACATTTTCTGACACAATCTTCCGGACCAGCCTTGTTCCTCGTCCACTAACGGAAACATCCGGGGGTCGGCAGCGATATATTGCGTCGCAGCGATAATGTGCGGTTCAGGTACGTGCCCGAGCGGGCGGGCGGCTCGACGCGCCCCGGAGACTATTCGGGCCGACACGAGAGATCAGCAGAAACTGGCCGGATTGCCCCGTTTGGACCTGACCTTTTGCGCTCGATCGAACCGGTGGTGCAAGAAATGCAACTATCAAATGTCATTTCGCGCTTGCACAATGAAGGGGCGTCGATCATAAGGGGCGTGCCTTTCAGGCATCCTCTCCCAAAACTTCCACGGCCCGGTCGGTTTCGATCGGGCCTTTTTTTTGGCCGTTAAACCTGGCGCGCGACCTCGTCGCGGGATGGGTCGATGCACCCGGTATCCGCCGGCAGCCCTTTGCAATCGCACTTGCGCATACCTAGCTCGTTGGCGTCGAGGACGACACACGCACGGGAAGGGAAGCAAATGGCGGATGCCGCAGTCGAGACAGAAGACCGGACGGTAAAGCTCCAGGTCGCCGCGGCCCGCCAGGAAGAGAGCGGCCACGGCATCGCGCGTCTGTCGCGCGCCTCGTTGTCCTCGCTCGGCGCCATGGAAGGTGACGTGCTGGAGATCACGGGCAAGAGCCTGACCGTCGCGCGCGCCATGCTCGGCTATCCCGAGGACGAGGAGCTGCAGGTCATCCGTCTCGACGGGCTCCAGCGCGGCAATGCCGAAGTCGGCTCGGGCGAATACGTCAAGGTTCGCAAGGCCGAATCGCGCCCCGCCCAGCGCGTAGTCTTCGCGCCCGCGCACAAGGAGATGCGGCTGCAGGGTCCGGGGCAGGCGCTCAAGCGCAATTTCTTCGGCCGGCCGCTGGTGCAGGGCGATCTGGTCGCCACCACCGGCCAGCAGCAGGTCGCCGATTTGCCGCCGCAGTTGCGGCGCATGTTCAACGCGCCCGCCTATTCGCTGACGCAGATCCGCCTGAACGTGATCGCCACCGTCCCCAAGGGCATCGTCCATATCGACGAGAGCACCGAAGTCGAGCTGCGGGAGGTCTACGAGGAGGCGCAAGGTCCGCGCGGCGACATCAACTACGACGACGTCGGCGGCATGTCCGACACCATCCGCCAGCTTCGCGAGATGGTGGAACTGCCGCTGCGCTATCCCGAGCTGTTCACCCGCCTGGGCGTCGATCCGCCCAAGGGCGTGCTGCTGCACGGCCCGCCGGGCACCGGCAAGACGCGCCTGGCGCAGGCGGTGGCGAACGAAAGCGACGCCACCTTCCTTTCCATCAACGGGCCGGAGATCATGGGCTCGGGCTATGGCGAGAGCGAAAAGGCGCTGCGCGAGGTGTTCGAGGAGGCGGGCAAGTCCAGCCCCGCGATCATCTTCATCGACGAGATCGACTCGATCGCGCCCAAGCGCAGCCAGGTCCACGGCGAGGCGGAGAAGCGTCTTGTCGCGCAACTGCTGACGCTGATGGATGGGCTGAACTCGCGCGCGCACGTCGTCGTGATTGCCGCGACCAACCGGCCGGACGCGATCGACGAGGCGCTGCGGCGTCCCGGCCGGTTCGACCGCGAGATCGTGATCGGCGTCCCGGACGAGAGCGGCCGGCGCGAGATTCTGGGCATCCACACTCGCGGCATGCCGCTGGGGCCGGGCGTCGATCTCAACGAGATCGCGCGCACCACGCATGGCTTCGTCGGCGCGGACTTGGCGGCGCTCACCCGCGAGGCCGCGATCGAGGCGGTGCGGCGGATCATGCCTAAGCTCGACCTGGAAGCGCGCACGATTCCCGCCGAAGTGCTCGAGGGCCTCTCGGTGGAGCGGGACGACTTCCTCGCAGCGCTCAAGCGCGTGCAGCCGTCCGCCATGCGCGAAGTCATGGTGCAGGTGCCGAACATCGGCTGGGCCGACATCGGCGGTCTCGACGAGGCGCAGCTCAGGCTGCGCGAAGGCGTCGAGCTGCCGTTGAAGAATCCCGAAAGCTTCCACCGGCTCGGCATCCGGCCGGCCAAGGGGTTCCTACTCTACGGGCCGCCCGGTACCGGCAAGACGCTGCTGGCCAAGGCGGTGGCGAAGGAGGCCGAGGCGAACTTCATCTCGATCAAGTCGTCCGACCTGCTCAGCAAGTGGTACGGCGAGAGCGAGCAGCAGATCGCCAAGCTGTTCAGCCGCGCGCGGCAGGTCGCGCCTTGCGTGATCTTCATCGACGAGATCGACAGCCTCGTGCCCGCACGCGGCAACGCGATGGGTGAGCCGCAAGTCACGAGCCGCGTGGTCAATACGATGCTGGCTGAGATGGACGGCATGGAGGACATGCAGTCGATCGTCGTGATCGGCGCCACCAACCGTCCGGCATTGGTCGATCCGGCGCTGCTGCGGCCGGGCCGCTTCGACGAGCTGGTCTATGTCGGCACCCCCGACGAGGCCGGGCGTGAGCACATCCTGGGCATTCACACGTCCAAGATGCCGCTGGCGGACGATGTCGATCTTGCCCGCATCGCCCGCGAGACCGAGCGGTTCACCGGCGCCGATCTCGAGGACGTGGTGCGCCGCGCCGGCCTGATCGCGATCCGCAAGAACGGCTCCGATGTCGTCAACGTCTCGCGCGCCGACTTCGAGGAAGCGCTGGAAGACAGCCGCGCCACCGTGACCTCCGAGATGGAAGAGGAGTACGCCCGCATGAAGGGCGAGCTGAAGAAGCGCGCCATGGCGGTGGAGCCGATCGGCTTCATCGCCCCCGGCATGGTCGAGCCGCGGCGAGAGCGAAAACACGGGGAGTGACGCAAGTGGCCCCTTCGCCGGCGGCGGAGGGGCCACTTGCGGCCGACCCCCGGGCGGCGTAACAACGACAGGTCCCCAAGGAGCCTCAGCCAGTGAACATCTGATCGGCAGCCATTCTTCCCTGACTTGCTGATCGACCGGTGTTGCCGATGACATTGCTGACTCTCGACCGGGTGGCCTGCGCCGCGCCCGATGGATCCCTTCTTTTTCATGACCTGACGCTTTCGCTCGACCGGCGACGGGTGGGTCTCGTCGGCCGCAACGGCTCGGGCAAGACCACCTTGCTGCGCGCGATCGCGGGCGAACTTCCTCTCGCGGCCGGGTCGGTCGTCGTCTCGGGGCGGCTGGCGATGCTGCGGCAATTGCCGGACGACCCGAACGCCAGCCTCGCCGAGGCGCTGGGGCTGCA
>Ga0068862_100004491_pt1 | contig 11763 bp, 8 predicted proteins | sample KBSSwiS52_FD_66598 | JGI IMG/M metagenome (GOLD analysis project Ga0068862, IMG submission 66598) | Switchgrass rhizosphere microbial communities from Kellogg Biological Station, Michigan, USA - KBS Switchgrass S5-2 | ecosystem: Host-associated > Plants > Roots > Rhizosphere > Soil ... | reverse complement strand
CAGCGCCGGCGGCGCAGTCTCGATCGCGGCCAGCAGCGGCGGGAACGGCGGTTGACCCACGAACAGGTAGCGCGCGCCGAGCGCCTCGACCCGCGCCATCTCGCGTTCCGCCTCCTCGGCGGTGGCGAGCCGCGGGGCGCGTCCGCCGCCCTGCACAGCAAGCCCCGGCACCGCCGCGATGGCCGCAGCGGCGCTGCCGAAACGGGTGACGAGCTGGCGATAGGTGACAGGGCCGATATTGGCGGAGCGGATCAGCCGCAGCCGCGCGATCGCGTCCGCTTCCGACGCGGCCGGGGCCCGCGCGTCAGGCGCGGATCGACTCCGGCCGCGAGCCGCCGACCTTGCTCTCGGTGCCGTCGAGCAGGCGGCCAATATTCTGGCGATGCTTCCACAGCAGCATCAGCGCGAAGGCCAGGAAAATGAGGGCGAGGTCGAAGCGGCCGAACGCAGCGGCGGCGACCGGCAGCATCACCGCGGCGCTCATCCCGCCGACCGAGGAATAGCGGGTCAGCGCCAGCGCACCGATCCAGACCGCGGCGTAGATCAGCCCGCATGGCCAATGGAGCGCCAGCGCGATGCCGAGCAGGGTCGCCACCCCCTTGCCGCCGCGGAACCTGAGCCAGATCGGATAGAGATGGCCGAAGAACGCGCCGACCGCGGCGAGCGCGGCATTGTCGGGCCAGATCGCGCCGATCAGCAGCACCGCCGCCGATCCCTTGGCGGCATCGAGGATCAGCGTCGCGGCGGCGAGGCCCTTGCGGCCGGTACGCAGCACGTTGGTCGCGCCGATATTGCCCGAGCCGATGTTGCGGATGTCACCGGCGCCGGCGAAGCGCGTCAGGATCAGGCCAAACGGGATCGCGCCGAGCAGATAGCCGACAAGCAGGGCCACGAGCGGGCCGAACCAGAGCTGATCTTCCAATTTCCCCGCCCCTTCGCCCGGAAGATAGTCACTCCGATTGCATCCGCAACAACATGAATCAACCGGGACGGAGGTTTCCGGCGGCGAGGCGCTGCACGTCCGGGTCGGGAGGATGAAGGGAGATCCCCCCGTTCGTCCTCAGCCCTCCGGCTGCCCGACAGGGCAGGCGCTCAGGACAAGTCGAAGGACGGGCAGCATACGCGGACCTGCGCGGCGGCGCGTGCTTCGACTTCGCGCAGCACGAACGGAGAGGGTTCACCCGCAAAGGTCCTGCCGCTACGGAGCCGCGATGGCCGACGACCGCCCGCTCCTGTTCTTCGATTCCGGCGTCGGCGGCCTGTCCGTCCTGGCCGCGGTGCGTGACCTGCTGCCCCGGGCGCCGATCGTCTACGCCGCCGATTCCGCCGGTTTCCCTTATGGCCCCAAGACCGAGGCGGAGATCTCCGCGCGGGTTCCCGCGCTGCTCGGCCGGCTGGCGGAGCGGTACCGGCCGCGGCTGATTGTGGTTGCATGCAACACCGCCTCGACGATCGCCCTGCCGGCGATGCGCGCCGCGCTCGACCTGCCGATTGTCGGCACCGTCCCGGCGATCAAGCCCGCGGCCGAGATGTCGAAGAGCCGGGTGATCGGCGTGCTCGGCACCGCGGCGACGGTGCGGCAGCGTTATGTCGACAACCTTTCCGCCCAGTTCGCCGCCGATTGCCGGGTGCTGCGCCACGGCTCGCCGGTGCTGGTCCAGCTTGCCGAGGATGCCTTGCGCGGCCTGCCCACCGATCCCGCGCTCTACGCGCAGGAGATGGACGCACTGTTCGACCAGCCGGGCGGCGCGGACATGGACACCGTCGTCCTCGCCTGCACCCATTTTCCTCTGGTGCAGGGCGCGCTCGCAACCGGCGCGCGGCGGCCGGTGGCGTTCGTCGACGGCGGCGCAGGGATCGCCCGGCGGGTCGACTACCTTACCCAGGGCCAGGATTGGCCGCGCGAACCTGCGCCCGGCATCGCCGTCTTCACCGCGCTCAGCGACGCCACCGCGGCGCTGGCGCCGGGCCTTGCCCGCTACGGCCTCGATCGCATCGAAGGCCTCTGACCGGCGCTGTCAGAGGGTGGTGACAGGACCGCCCGATCACTGTGATGGAACAATTGCGAGCGGTTCTCACTGGCCTTGAAACCGGCCGCTCGGTAAGAGCCCGGCGGGACAAAAGGCGGAGGTGCGCCGGCATTTCCGGCGGCGCCGCGCGTGGAGCGATGCAGTTGGACTATCAGCGGATCTTTACCCAGGCGATCGACCGGCTGCATGCCGAAGGTCGCTACCGCGTGTTCATCGACATCCTCCGCAACAAGGGCGCCTTCCCCAACGCGCGCTGTTTCCACGGTCATAACGGGCCGAAGCCGATCACCGTCTGGTGCTCGAACGACTATCTGGCGATGGGTCAGCACCCCAAGGTCGTCGCTGCGATGGAAGAGGCGCTGCACGACGTCGGCGCCGGATCGGGCGGCACCCGCAACATCGGCGGCAACACCCATTACCATATCGATCTCGAGCGCGAGCTGGCCGATCTCCACGGCAAGGAGGGCGCGCTGCTCTTCACCAGCGGCTACGTGTCGAACGAGGCGACCTTGTCGACCCTCGCCAAGCTGCTGCCGGGCTGCATCGTCTTCTCGGACGAACTCAACCATGCCTCGATGATCGCCGGCATCCGCCATTCGGGCTGCGAGAAGCGGGTGTTCCGCCACAACGATCTCGCCCATCTCGAAACGCTGCTGGCCGAGGCGCCGGACGATGCCGCCAAGCTGATCGTGTTCGAAAGCGTCTATTCGATGGACGGCGACGTGGCGCCGATCGCCGCAATCTGCGACCTTGCCGACAAGTACAACGCGCTCACCTATCTGGACGAGGTCCACGCCGTCGGCATGTACGGTCCGCGCGGCGGCGGCATCTCCGACCGCGACGATGTCGCCAAGCGGCTGACCATCATCGAGGGCACGCTCGGCAAGGCATTCGGCGTGATGGGCGGCTACATCGCCGCCGACCAGACCATCATCGACGTGATCCGCAGCTACGCGCCGGGCTTCATCTTCACCACCTCGCTGTCACCGGTGCTGGTCGCCGGCGCGCTCGCCAGCGTCCGCCATCTCAAGGCCTCGGCTGAGGAGCGCGAGGGCCAGCAGGCCGCCGCGGCGCGCCTCAAGGCCATGTTCGCCGATGCCGGCCTGCCGGTCATGGACACGGTGACGCATATCGTGCCGCTGATGATCGGCGACCCGGTCAAGGCCAAGCGGGTCAGCGACATCCTGCTTGCCGAGTACGGCGTCTACGTCCAGCCGATCAATTACCCGACCGTGCCGCGCGGCACCGAGCGTCTGCGCTTCACCCCCGGCCCCGCGCACAGCGAAGCGATGATGCGCGAGCTGACCGGGGCCCTGTGCGAGATCTGGGACCGCATGGCGCTGCGTCTGGCGGCCTGACCAGACACCATGCCGCGCTCCTGCGCAGGCAGGACCGCCCTTCCCGCCGTCACCCCGAGTTGCGCAAAGCCGTCGCGATCGCGTTGATCGAAAGCTGCACGCCCTCGACGATCCGGGGATCGCTTTCCCCGGCGCGGTGGCGCTTCAGCAGCTCGACCTGGAGATGGTTGAGCGGCTCGATATAGGGAAGGCGCAGCCGGATCGAACTGTCGAGCGACGGGTTCCGCTGCAGCAGATGGGTCTGCCGCGTCACGCTCAGCAGGCAATCGCGCGTCGTCTGCCAGCCGTCGCGGATCCGGTCGAATATCTCGCGGGCCAATGTCTGGTCTTCGACCAGCGGCAGGTAGCGGACCGCAATCTCCATGTCCGACTTGGCCAGCACCATCTCCAGATTGTCGAGCGTGGTGCGCAGGAACGGCCATGCCTCGACCATCTCGCGCAGCAGCGCCTGGTCCTTGAAGCCCTTCAGCGCGGCACCGACGCCATACCAGCCGGGCAGCATCACCCGTGCCTGCGCCCAGCTGAACACCCAGGGAATCGCGCGCAGGTCCTCGATCGCGTCGGACTTGGTCCGGCTGGCCGGGCGCGAGCCGATCTTGAGCGTGGCGATTTCGGCGATCGGGGTGAACTGGCGGAAGAAGGTGCGAAAGCCGTCGGTGCCGTAGACCAGCGCGCGATAGGCGGCGAACGCCTCCTGCGACAGACTGTCCATCGTCGTCGAGAAGCGGGCAAGGTCCTCGGCCTTGAGCGCCGGCGGCTCCAGCGAGGCGAGCACCGTCGCCGAGGCCATCGCCTCCAGATTGGCGATCGTACTTTCGCGCGTGCCGTATTTGGCGGCGATCACCTCGCCCTGTTCGGTGATGCGGATGCGGCCGTGGACGCTGCCCGCCGGCTGCGCGCGGATCGCCTTGAACGAGGAGCCGCCGCCGCGCCCGACCGCACCGCCGCGGCCGTGGAAGAGCTGCATCGCGGCCCCGGCCTCGGCGAAGACCGGCTCCAGCGCCAGAGCCGCCTGGTGCAGGCTCCACACCGAGGTCAGATAGCCGCCGTCCTTGTTCGAATCCGAATAGCCGACCATCACCTCCTGATAGCCGCGCGCCGACACCACCGCCGCGGCCTCCGGCAGTGCGAACCAGTCGGTCATCACCTGCGGCGCGCGTTCGAGGTCGCCGATCGTCTCGAACAGGGGTGCCACCATCACCTTGGCGACCGGGACCTCGCCCGGCGTGTAGAGCCCGGCCTCCTTGAGCAGGATATGGACCTCAAGCAGGTCGGAGACGGTCGCCGCCTTGGAGATCAGGTAGGTCGTGATCGCGCCCGGCCCGTAAAGCTGGTGTGCCTCGGCGGCGGCCCGGACGATCGCCAGCTCGGACGCGGTCTCGTCCGAATAGTCGGCGTAAGGGCTCGACAGCAGGCGCGGGCTGGCGAGCTCGCGGCGCAGGACGGCGACGCGATCCCCTTCCTCCAGCGCGAGATAATCACCCTCGGCGCCGGCGATCCTGAGCAGTTCCGCCACCACCCGCTCGTGGACGTCGGCATTCTGGCGGAGGTCGAGCGTGGCGAGATGGAAGCCGAAGGTCTCGACCGCGCGGATCAGCCGGCCGAGCGCCCCCTCCCCGCCCAGCGCGCCGCCGCCGCCATCGCCGAGGTCACAGGCGATCTCGACGAGGTCGTGGCGGAAAGCCTCGGGCCCGTCATAGGGCTCGGCGGCAATGGCGGGGGGGCGCCGCGGCGCCTGGCCGGTCAGCCTGGCATAGGTTGCGGCGAGGCGGGCGTAGATCCCGGTGATCGCGCGGCGATAGGGCTCGTCCTTGCGCGCCGGGCTGGCATCGGCGCTCTCGCCGGCCAGCGCCTCGACATGCGGACCGATCTCGGTCAATTCCGAGGACAGCGACAGCTCGCCACCGAGCGCATGGAGCAGGTCGAGATAATGGGCGAGCACCGTCTGGCTCGACCGGCCGAGCGCCAGGCGCAGCGAGGCGGCGGTGACGTTGGGATTGCCGTCGCGGTCGCCGCCGATCCAGGTGCCGGCGCGCAGGAAGCTTGCCGGACGATGGCCGAGCGCGCGCTGCCAGCGTGTGTAGAGCGCCGGCAGCACCGGCAGGAAGCTCTCGCGCAGATAGGCGAGCGCGGTCTCGACCTCGTCGGCGACATAGAGACGCTCGCGTCGGAGCGGCCGGGTCTGCCAGAGCAGCGCCATCTGGCGGAAGATCGCGCGATCGACGAGATCGCCGTCGTCGGTCTCCTCGCGGCCCTGATCGCGTAGCATCATCAGTTCGGCGATGCGGTTGCGGTGGTCGATCATGCTCTTGCGCCGCACCTCGGTGGGATGGGCGGTGAGCACGGGGACGACGAGGCCATGTTCGAGCAGGTCGAGCACGGCGGCCTTGTCGATGCCCTGGCCTGCCAGCCGCTCCACCGAGCTGGCCACGTCGGCGCCCGCCTCGGCCGCGACGCCCTGCCGGTCCTCGGCGAGGTTGGCGAGCATCGAGAACAGCATGAAGCCACGCACGAAGGCGAGCGTGTCGTCGAGGCTCAGCGCATCGAGGCCGGGATCGATGGCGTCGGCCTCGACGATGCCGCGATGGCGGTCGACCGAGGTCGAGCGGATATATTCGATCCGCCGGAACAGCTTCTCGCCGCCATAGGCGCGGATCACGTCGCCGAGCAGGCGGCCGAGATAGCGGATGTCGGGGTTCTGCGGAATCGCGGGAGGGCTGGCCATGGCCGATTGGTGCACCGCAGCGTGACGGGGGTCAATCGGCCTGGCGTGCCGGACCCTACAGCACGTAAGCGACCGCCGATGCCGAAGTCAGCCCGTCGAGGCGGACGGTCAGGTCGGCAGTCTTGTCGCCGTCCAGATCGAACATGAACAGGCCGTAGCCGCTGTGAAGCTCAGTCCGTGCCTCGCCGGCATGGCCGGTGAAGGCGCCAGTGCCGAGATAGGCGATGGCGGTCACGCCGGCGGCGTCCAGATCATCTTCCAGCCACGAGAAGTCGAGGACGTCACCCTGGTTCGCGCTGTAGTCGGTGATGCGCGCGACGGGCTTGGCGAAAGCCTCCAGGACGAACACGTCGGCCCCCTTTCCGCCGGTCGCGACGTCCTCGCCGAAGAGATAGAGCCGATCGCCGCCCGACCCGGCGATCATGCGATCCGCACCGTCACCGCCGAGAAGCTGATCCGCACCGGTGCCGCCGACCAGCGTGTCATTGCCGGCAAAGCCATAGAGCGTGGAAGCCCCGGTGGTGCTGCCGTAGATCAGGTTCCTCGCATCGTTGCCCCAGATCGCGCCGCCGAGGGAGCCGGTCATCACCGCGTCCTCAATGTCGTACGAAAGCGTCAGGTCGGTTCCGCCGAAGCGGATCACGTCGTGGCCGAGGCCGCCCGAAAACTCGCCCTGGGCCGCAGCGACCAGCGTGTCGTCGCCATCGCCACCTTCGAGCGCCTCGTAGCCGCCGCCGGTACCGGCGTCGAGATAGTCGTTGCCACCGCCGCCGATCAGATCGTCGTTATTCCCTTCACCGAACAGGCGATCATCGCCGGTCGAGCCGGAGATGGTGTTGGCGCTGTCATTGCCCCGGCCGGTGCCAGCCCGGGTCAGGCTCAGGATCTCGACATGATCGGGCAACCGGAAACTGACGCTGGAGACGACCTTGTCCTCGACGTAGTCGTCGTTGTCGGTTTCGACCACCACGTCGAACTTCGAATCGACATAATAGGTGTCGTCGCCGTCCCCGCCTTCCATGCGGTCCTGGCCGGTTCCGCCGTCCAGCCGGTCGCCGCCATCGCCACCGACCAGGGTATCGTTTCCGCCACGACCCGACAGCTGATCGCGGAAGCGGTCCCCCTCGAGGTAATTGGCCCTGTCGGTGCCGCTCAGCATGTTGTTGCCGGAGCCCCCGACGACGTTCTCGATGCTGGAGAACCGCAGCGAACTCGCGCCCGGATCCATGAGGTCGATGACGACACCCTCGATGGCGACATCGCCGTCCCGGAACGCCGCGAAGCTGAGCGTGTCGTTGCCGCCGCGACCGTTGACGATATCGCTGCCGAACCCGCCCCCGTCCTGGCCGACCATGTAGAAGATGTTGTCGCCTGCGGTCCCGAACAGCTTGTCGACCCCGGCGGTCGCGACGACGTTTTCGAAGCCGGATACGGCATCGCGATTGCCGGCGGCATCGACGACCCACGACTTCTCGAGATCCACGGTCACGCCCTGCCCGGTATAGGGTGACGAAAAGCTGACCGTATCGCGCCCGGCGCCGCCCGACAGCATGTCGGGCCCGTCACCGCCGGAGATGAAGTCGTCGCCGTCCCCGCCGGTCAGCCGGTCCGCGCCGTCCCCGCCGACGAGTTCGTCGTTGCCGCCATTGCCGCTCAGCACGTCGTTGTCGTCATCGCCCCACAGCGTGTCGCCGCCGCTGCCGCCGTCCAGGGTATCGTTGCCCTTCCAGCCACTGATCCGACCCACGCCCTCGGTCATCAGCACCGGGCCGAGGCTGACGTGATCGGCCCGATCGCTCAGCCAGAGGCCGCCAATGCGTTCGATCCCCGAGATCGCGCCGCCCATGACCGTCACCGGCTTCGAGAAATCGACGTCGATCGCGGCCCTGTCGCTATACGAGCCGTAAATCGAAAGCGTGTCGGTACCCTCGCCGCCGGCGATCGCCTCGCCCCAGTCGGCCAGCAGGGTATCGTCGCCGCCGCCGCCGTTAAGCGCGCCCAGATGCGCCTCGTGGCGATAGTCCTCACCGGTGATCAGGACATCGTTGCCCTCGCCGCCAACCAGGCGATCGACCCCGGCACCGCCATCGATGATGTCGTCGCCCATCCCGCCGTCGATGCGATCGGCGCCATCATCGCCTGCGATCTCGTCATTACCGGTACCGCCACGAACGATGTCGTCCCCATCGCCGCCGGACAACGTGTCACTTCCGGCGCCGCCATCGACCGTGTCCCGGCCTTCCTCGCCGAACATTCCCTCGCCGGCTGCACTGCCGGCGACCAGATCGTCACCCCGGCCCGCCTCGACCCGCGGCCTGTCGGCATCGTCGTCGTCGGAGATCACCGTGGCGAGCCCACTCAGCAGGATCCGGTCGCCAAAAGCGGAGCCGGTGATCTCGCGATAGGCCTCAAAACCGGTGACGTTATCGGACGCGCTTGTTGCATCGACGATCAGCCCTGCTGCGGCACCTTCCGCCGACAGGCTGAATATGTCGTAACCGGCGCCGCCGCGCGCGATGTCGCCATAGCCGAGGCTGATCCGGTCGTCGCCCGCACCGCCGTCCGCGATATCGGCCTTGCCGCCATAGGCCTGATCCATGGAGATGTAATCATCGCCATCGCCGCCCGAGAGGCGGTCGCCATTGCCGCCACTCTGCCCGCCAGAGATCTGGTCGTTACCGGCGCCGCCGGAGATCGTGTCGGCACCTGCACCGCCGCTCAGCGTATCATTGCCGCTCCCGGCGGAGAGCTTGTCGTTGCCGTCGCCGCCATCGACGCCGTTCGCTCCGTCCCCTGCGTTGACGATGTCGTCCCCGGCCCCGCCCTCGATATGATCGCGCGCGATCCCGGTCACAATCGTGTCGTCGCCGGCATTGCCGTAGAGATCGACACTGGCATCACCGTAACGCTCGATCGCGACCGCGCGGATCATGTCGCCGAACGCGGTGCCGGAGAAACGATACAGACCTTCGACATTGCGGACCGTGCCGCCGCCGAACGATACCGTTTCGCCACGAACCAGGCCATCGAAGTCGATCGAGACGCCCGCCGCCCCGCCGAGCAGATCAATGCCGATCTGATCCCAGCCGGCGCCGCCGTCGACCACGTCGCCATAGCCGAAGATGAGCTGGTCGCTGCCGGTGCCGCCACTGAGGTGGTCGACGGCGAGCGGATCTGCGCTCGGATCGTCCCAATCGCTTGCGTGAAGGAGGTCGTCGCCGGTGCCGCCCTGCAGCGTGTCCGATCCGGTCCCGCCCAGCAGAATATCCCGATCGGCACCGCCGGTCAGACGGTCGTTACCGCCATAGCCATAGCCGTAATTCTCGTAGTCGTCGGGCGCCGCCCACATGTCGGCCTTGTTCGTCCCGTAAAAATCCATGGTGCCCCCAGCCCGATATCCCCCGCGCCTTATGCCGCCGGGGCGGCGATACGCCAAGGGCCGCGCCGGTGGAGATCAGTCCGCCTTCACCTTCTTGGCGAACGCCTCCCGCGCCAGTGCCGCCACCGCGTCGTCGATCACCGGCGGGGTCATGTCGACCGCCGCCTCCAGCCGCTCGGCGATATGGGTCAGGGCGGCGATGCGGGCGGCCTTCTTGTTGTTGCCGTCGATCACCTTCCACGGCGCGATCGCGGTGTCGGTGCGGCGGAACATGTCGTGCATCGCCGCCAGATAATCGTCGCGGCGGGCGCGGTTGCGGAAGTCTTCGGGGCCGGTCTTCCAGCGCTTCCACGGATGCTCGATGCGGGCGGCCAGGCGCCTGTCCTGTTCCTTGGCGCTGACATGCGGGAACAGCTTGATCAGGGTGACCCCGTCCTGATGCTGCTGCGCCTCGAAGGCATTGATCTCGTCATAAGCGCGGTGCCATTGCTCGGGCGTGGCATAGCCCTCGACCCGCTCGACGAGGACGCGGCCGTACCAGCTGCGATCGAACACGCCGATCTGGCCAGCACCGGGCAGGCGCGTCCAGAACCGCCAGAGGAAATGTCGCTCCTTCTCCGCGGTGCTCGGCGCGGCGATCGGCCAGACTTCGAAATGGCGCGGGTCCCATTCGCTGGTCAGCCGCTGGATGATGCCGCCCTTGCCGGCGGCGTCCCAGCCATCCAGCACGATCATGGCACGGCGGCGGTGGACGATATAGGCCACCTGGATCCGGGCGAGGCGGTCCTGGAGGGCAGCAAGGTCGGCGTCGTAGTCGCCCTTGTACTTGCGGCCCTTCTCGAACTTGGCGAGATCGATCATCGTCCTCCAAAGCCTCCACGCCGCCGGGTGTTCCCGGCCGTCGCGCACTTAACCAGAACGATCCAGAATGGCGAAAGCGGCAGTGCGCTCGCCACCGTGCGACGCGCCGTCAACTGCGGTGGACCAAACCGAGTCGTGCCCCCCCGTCCGGGCACCGGCCATGTCCGGCGCTTCGAGCCGATCGCACTTTGGTCGCACGCCGGGCGCCACTGAGCGCGATTTTTCCGGCCGAAGTCGACGGAATTGCCGGCAGCCTTCCGCTTCAGCCGCCGTGTTGGCATAAATACCGAGCGAAAAACAAGAATAACCGGATTGGTTGGGGGGACGAGGCGTATCATGATTACGCGTATCCGAGAGGTCCGTCGGGCGAAGGGTCTGACCCTGGCGGCCGTCGCCAGCCGCTGCATGCCCCCGACGACGGCACAAACCATCGGCCGGCTCGAAACCGGCACGCGGACGGTGTCGGTCGGCTGGCTCAACCGGATTGCGGGAGCGCTGCAGGTGACCGCCGGCGACCTCGTCGCCATACCCGACCGTGCCGATCTGCCGGTCGCCGCGGTGCTGGGGGCGGACGGTGCCCGCGCGCCGGCGCGCGACAGCGTGGTGGCACCGCCGCTGCCGGAGGACGGCCTGGTCGCGGTCGTCGTCCAGTCCTCGGTCGGCGACTACCGCGTCGGCGATGCGATCTGGTGCCGGCGGCTGATGTCCGCGGAGTTCGGCGGCGCGCTCAACCGCGACGTGCTGGTCCCCCGCCCCGCTGGCCGCTTCCTGTTCGGCCGGCTGATCGGGCGTGAGGGCGACCGGCTGCAGATCCTGCCGCTCGGCGGCGGCGCGCGCCAGCAGGTCGTCGCAGACCCGCCGTGGATCGCGGTCGCCGACCGGCTGGTGCGCGGCCTGTGAGTAGTCAGGCCCTGCCCTACTCCCGCGGCGGCGCCGCCCGGGCGCGCCATTCCGCAAGTTCGCGGGCGTAGTCGGCCCGCGCCGCGGCATAGTCACCGGCGGCGTCGCCGGCCCGCTCCCGCGCGCGGCGATTGTCCTCCAGCGCCGCCTCATAGGCGCGGCGCTGACGATCATAGGCGTCGTGCCGCGCATCGGCAGCCTGCGCGGCGCGAGCGGCGGCACGGTCACTGCGGGCTCGCGCGGCGTGGTTGAGGTCGATGGTGCGGAGCCGGTCGGCTTCGCGCACGGCCGCCATGTCGGATGCGGACGGTGGCTGCCCGGACGGTGGCTCGGCCGACGCCGCGCCGGCGGACAGCAGCATCGCGAACACACTGACGCGCATCAACCCGATCCCCGAACCGCCATCCGGCGGCGATGGTGGGCGGTGACGGTCTCGAACCGCCGACCCTCTCGGTGTAAACGAGATGCTCTACCAACTGAGCTAACCGCCCGCGGCACCCCGGTTGCCAC